>OBDK01000454.1_pt1 | contig 7801 bp, 8 predicted proteins | sample 1518101 | NCBI WGS metagenome assembly OBDK01 (sample SAMN01760936, study PRJEB22395) | human gut metagenome | reverse complement strand
AAATGCAAAAAATGCGTATGAAAAGACATTTTAATTACAATTTTGGATTCCATAAATTGTGTTTTAGATGATGTTTTATTCTTCCTACTTCACACATTCCGCTTGCAGATATTATAATACTTGGGTGTAAATCTTCGTTTAATGCTTTAGATTCATCTGCTGTTCTTGTAAATTTTAACCCTGGAAATTCTAATGGATTATCACCCTTCATGATTTCTGCTTTTACTTCTGGTTCAAATAAATTCATATTTTCTTTAAATACTTCTGTTGCAGATATTGCTAAAGGACTATCTACATATACATCTGACCTCATTAAAGTTCTATATTTTCTTTTAAATTCTTCGTCTTTTATAATATCTTTTAATTTATTAAGTTCATATAAAATTTCTTGTGTTCTTCCTACTGCAAAAGATGGTATTACAACTGTTCCTCCATTGTCCAATGTTTCTGAAACTATATTTAAAAACATTTCTGCTTTTTCATCATTTCTTAAGTGTAATCTACTTCCATATGTTGATTCCATTACTAAATAATCTGTATCTTCAATCATTGTTGGAGAATCTAATAGTGGAATATCATTATTTCCTAAGTCCCCTGTAAATACTGTTTTTGTTTCTTTTCCATCTTCTTTTACCCATAATTCTATTATACTAGACCCTAACATATGTCCAGCATCATTAAATCTAACATGAATTTCTGGTGTTATTTCAATAATTTCATCATATTGTATTGGTTCAAATATTTCTAAACATCTTGCTGCTTCTTCTGCTGTATATAGTGGTGGTACTTCTTTTTCTCCTTTTCTTTTTCTTTTTTTATTTTTCCATTCAATTTCCATTTCTTGAATATGTCCGCTGTCTGGTAACATTAAAGTACATAAATCACATGTTGCTTTATGTGCATATATTTTATTTCTAAATCCTTCATTATATAATTTTGGAATTCTTCCTGAGTGGTCAATATGTGCATGTGTTAATAGCATAAAATCAATTTGATTTGGATCAAATTCAAATTCTTCTGCATTCTGCATTTCTAATTCTGCATTTCCTTGCCACATTCCACAATCCACTAAAAATCTCTTTCCTGCCGCTTCAACTAAAAAGTTTGAACCTGTAACAGTTTTTGTTGCTCCTAAAAAAGTTATTTTCATACTTTACTTTCATCCTTTCCATTTTAATAAATTACATATATATTTTAATTTGTTTTTATTTATTATTAGCAAAAAATTTTCACCTTTTTATTTAATCTAACTTCTAAATCTCTTTTACTAATATTTTGACTATTTTTTAATTCATATTTTTCCTCTAAACTATTTTCGTCAAATATTTGTACAAAAAATTTATCTTTTTCTTTCAAAACTTTAACAGAAATTTCTTCTAAATTAATACTTCTTACTCTGAATAGATTTTTTAATAATTCATAATTTATATCTTCATTTTTCGAAAATTTTTCAATTGCTTTTAATTTATGTGCTTTTAATAATAATTTTTTTGTTGTTCTTTTTAATTGTTCTGATAATTCTTCTGTTTCATATATCGTTTTTTCATGATTATATGGTAACATCGAATAATACCTGAATTGATATATTATCTTTATAATTTCTTGCTTACTTCCGTGCTTTTTCTATTTTATTTTCTACACATTGTAAAAATATTTTTTGTAATTTTAATTTTAGTTTTTCAATATCACTTTGAATATTTTTGCTTTCTAATATTTTTAAAACCTTTTCTCTTTTTTCTAATTCTTGTTTATGCTTAACAAATTTTTGAGGATTTAATAATTCATTTAGTTTTTCTAATTTTTCTATCTTCTCTTCTCTTTCTTCTGTCATTATTTTCGATAAAATTCTTATACTAAAGATTTTCTCTTTTAATGGCAATTTTTCATTTCTATTATTATATTCTTCTTGTATCATATTTTTATCATTTATTGTTTCGTCTATTTTCTTTATTTCATTTGTTAACCTTTTCTTTTCTAATGTTATGCTCTCTACAAATTTTTTATTGTCTTCTAATTCACCTATTTTTTTCTCTATTTCACTTTTTATCGTTAAAAATTCTTTCTTACTTTTTGCATCAAATTTTACTTCTAGCAAAATAGATATTTTTTCTAAATTTTCAATTATATCTTTTGCAACTTTTTTTGAATAAATTTCTTCCATTTTTTCTCTAAATAGTTCCATATAATCCATAACAAATTCCTTGTTATAAATCCAATTGTTTAAAAATTTATTTCCAACTAAAATAATTAAATTTTGGTAAATTAAGTTATGTTCTATACTTTCTATTTCTCTTGGAATTGTTGTCCATGAATATCCATTAAAATCTCTTAATGGTTCTACCGTATTAATGTTATTTCCTGTATTAATTAAATTTGATAATGTTTTATTAACCAGAAAATAATTATTTTTTACTATTTCTTCTTGCTTACTTATTTTTGATATGCAATATAATAATTTTCTTTCTACATTGTAGCATATAATTCTTTTCTTATTTTTTTCTACTAAAAATGTCTTATTCCCTATTATTTTGCTTTCTTCTGAATATGGCTTTACTAGTTTTATTTCTTCACATTCATTTTTTATTATGTCTATAATTTTTTCAATATACTCATCTTTTGTTTCTGTATCTTGTTTTACTTTTTTGTAATCTTTGTATGCTGTTTCTATTTTGTATAATATATTAAGGAGAATACTTTTTACATCTTCATTAAAGTATTTTTTTTCTAATATTGCTTCTAATTCATTGTTATAGTCTTTTTTTACTATCTTTTCTAAAAAATTGTCATTTTTCTTTTGCAAATTTTTTCTCCTTTCTATCCTATTTTATATTAATTTTTATTTTCTTCTGATGTTCCCATTTTTAGTTCTTCCCATCTTTCTTTTGTCATAAGAACTTCTCTTGGTTTACTTCCTTGGTATCCAGAAATAACCCCTCTTTCTTCCATTTGGTCTATAATTCTTCCTGCTCTTGCATAACCAACTTTAAATCTTCTTTGTATAAAAGATGTTGATGCTTGTCCTGTTTCAACTACAGTTTGAATTGCATCCATTAAAAATGGATCTGTGTCGTCATCTTCTGCTTGTTCTTGTGCCATTTCTTTATCTGTTTTATTTCCATTTTCAATACTTTCTAAGATATCTTCACTGTATGTTGCTGTACCATTTGATTTGATAAAGTCTACTATTTTTTCCACCTCATCATCTGATACAAAAGCACCTTGAACTCTTGATGGCTTTGGTGCTCCTGCAGGGAAAAATAACATGTCTCCTTTTCCAAGCAATTTTTCTGCTCCCACACTATCTAATATTGTTCTTGAGTCTACTTGTGAAGATACTGCAAATGCTATTCTTGATGGTACATTTGCTTTAATTAATCCTGTTATTACATCAACAGATGGTCTTTGTGTTGCAATTACCAAATGCATTCCCGCTGCTCTTGCTTTTTGTGCTAAACGGCAAATTGCATCTTCTACATCGTTCTTTGCTACCATCATTAAATCTGCAAGCTCATCAATTATTATTACTATCTGTGGTAATTTTCCAGCTTCATTTTCTTTTTCGATTGCTTTATTATATCCTTTTAAATCTCTAACACCTTTGCTTGCAAATTTATTGTATCTGTCATCCATTTCTTGTACTGCCCATGCTAATGCTCCTGCTGCTTTTCTAGGATCTGTTACAACTGGTATTAATAAATGTGGTATTCCATTATATACAGACAATTCAACTACTTTTGGATCAACCATAACAAATTTCACTTCACTTGGTTTAGCGTTATAAATTATGCTTGTTATTATTGTGTTTATACATACACTCTTTCCTGAACCTGTAGAACCTGCAATTAATACATGTGGCATTTTAGCAATATCTGCTAATTGTACATTTCCTGCTACATCTTTTCCTAGTCCTACTGTTAATTTTGATTTATTTCCTTTAAATTCATCACTATCTAATATTTCTCTAAAATGTACTACTTCTTTTTCCTTATTTGGTACCTCTATTCCCACTGCTTGTTTTCCTGGGATTGGTGCTTCAATTCTTATTGTTTCTGCTGCTAAATTTAACGCTATGTCATCTGCTAAATTAGCTATTTTGCTAACTCTTACTCCTTCTGCTGGTTTTAATTCATATCTTGTAATCGCTGGTCCTACTGATACATTCTCAACCTTTGCTGATACTCCAAAACTATATAATGTTTTTTGTAATCTTGTTGCAGTATCTGTTAACGCTTTAGCTCCTCCTTTTAAAGTTTTTTTACTTGGTTTACTTAGAAGTTCTACTGGTGGATATTCATAATGTTCATCTTCTACTATTTGAGCATGTTCTAATTGTAATACTGCTTTTTTCTTTTCTTCTTTTTGTTCTTCTACATCTTTAAAAAGATTTGCATCTATAACATCTGGTTCTAATTGTTGACTAATTTGTTTTTGTTTCTTACTTTGTTTTGTCAAAGGTTCTAAATTTTCACCAGTATGATCATACTTCTTTAATCCCTTTTTTTCATCTGTTCCATCAACAATTCTTCCTCCGAAATTTATTTTTATTTGATTGTCCATAGGTGCCTTTTCGTCTATTTTTTCAAGTTGTGATTTTATTTTTCTTTCTTCTCTTAGTCTCTTTCTTCGTTGTCCCGGAGTCTCTTCTTGTTCTTCTTTTTTGCTTTCTTTTGCTAGTTGCTCTCTTCTTTCAAATCTTTCTTCTTTTTTCTCTTCTATTCTATCAAGCATTAGATTAATTATATCTGATAAATTGATTCCAAATGTAAATACTAATAATATAACTGCTGTTCCTATACAAAATATAACTGCTCCTACATCTCCTAAAAGTTTAGCGAGTGGTACAGCAGCAACAGCTCCTACAGCTCCTCCTCCTTTGCCCTGAGAACCAAAATAATAAGCATCTTTTACTAATTCTGATAGTTCTTTTGAAGATTGTAATTCTCCTGATGAAATTTGAAATACACTAAACACAATTGAAAGGCTAATAATAGCAATTCCATATTGTATTAATTTTGGTGCTATTCCTTCTCTTCCCTCTGAGGCTAGTTTTATAGCAACAGCAAAAGTTCCTATCGGAAGTACATATTGCATAATTCCCAATACTCCTCCGAATATTTCATTTAATTTGGCACCTATTACTCCTGATTTAGTATAAATTAAAACAGCTAAAAGTACACTAAGTACAATTAGTGTTATTACTGCTATGTCTAAGTTTGAAGTTGCTTTCTTTTTCTTTTTATATCTTCTCTTTTTTTTGGCCATTTTTATCATCCTTCCAAAGTATAACTATTTGTTTGAATCGTTGTTTTCTTTTCTTCTTTATTTTATTAATAAAAGCCAGATTCAAAAGTCTTAGTTTTTTGACTTCTGGCATCTGACTTTTGTTTTTTCTATTTCAATTCTTTTCTACTATTTTGAATTGTTTTAATTGTATCTTCTAATGATATTTGCATTAAATTTAATGCTTCTGTCATGTTAGTTCCTAATTTGTTTAATGTTTCATTTAAAACATCTTCTGTATTAGCTAATAAGCTATCTGCATATTCTTTTGTTCCTTTAGATATTTCTCTTGACATTTCATTTGCTGTTTCAATAATTTCTGTTTTTTGGTCATATGCTTTTCTTGTAATTTCATGTTCATCTATCATAGCTATAATTCTATTTTCTGCTTCTTTTACAATTCCATCTGCTTCTTTTTGGGCTTCAACCAATATTCTTTGTCTCTCCTCTTTTACCCATTTAGCTTGTTTTAATTCATCAGGAAGTTTTATTCTTATTTCTTTTATTAAATCTAACATTTCTTCTTTATCGACTAATCCCTTTGAAGAAAATGGCAGACTTCTGCTATTTTCTAATAAATCCTCTAATGTTTCTAATAATGTAAATATTTCCATGGTTTTACCCCTTTCTAATTTATCTTACTGTTCTCTCAAAAATATAAGATATGCTCGACCATATTTTCTTTGGTCAACTATGTTCACTTTTAAACTTTTAATTTGTTCTATAATTCTCTTTTCATCATCTGTTTCTATAATTATATATGAATCTTTTTTTAGCATTTTATTATCTATTAGTATTTTTAATGATTCATAAGCATAATCTGTTTTATATGGCGGATCAATATATACAATGTCAATTAAATCTTTTATTTGGTTGTTTAATAATATTTCAAATGGTAATTGATAATATTCTATTTTCTCTTCTAAGTGAGTTTTTTTTATGTTCTTCTCAATTATTTTTATAGCATCTTTTGATTTATCACACAAAATAGCCTTTTTAGCACCTCTACTGACAGCTTCTAAACCTATGGCTCCACTTCCAGAAAATAAGTCTAAGAATATGCTATTTGGTATTTCTGTTTGAATTATATTAAATAACGATTCTTTTACTCTATCTAATGTTGGTCTTGTGTTTTCTCCTTCTAATGTATATAATTTTGTTCCTCTAGCTTTTCCGCCTATTATTCTCATATTTCACCCTTCTTGTGAGTTTTCATATCTTTCGATGATAGTAATATTTTATTCTTTTTTCCTCTAATGGTCAATAGTATTAATAGAAATGTAACATATATTTAACAGTTCTGTAATATTGTTGTCTTTTTGTAATATTTTTCTTTACTTTTATTTATTTATAGACACAAAAAGACTATCTATACAGATAGTCCTCTTTAGTAATTTTAAATTTTATGCATCTTCTTTATTGATATCTTTTATTAATTCTAATTGAGATATTAACAATGACTCCATCTTAGCTTTATATATATCAAATTGTTTTTTTACGTCTTCTAATTCTTTTTTCTTTACAATAATTTCATTATCTAATTCATTTGCTTGCTTTTGAGCTGTTCCTTTTGCTTGGTTTACTATTTGATCTGCTTGTTGTTTTGCTATGTTTTTTACATCATCTGCAGTTTTCTGCGCCATGACTAAAGTGTTTTGTAAAGTTGATTCTATGTTTTTGTAATGTTCTAAACTTTTAGTTAATTCTGCAACCTTAGCTTTTAATTCTGTCGCTTCTTTATAGTTTTTTGTATAATCAACTGTTAAATCATCTAAAAAATCATCTACTTCTTCAACACTATATCCATTCATCATTTGCTTTGAAAACTTTTTATTTTCTATATCGAGTGGTGTTATCATTTTTCTTCCCCCTTGTTGATATTCAATTAGTTTACTCCATTATTTTTTAGCCATGAAACAGAAAGTTTGCTTTTCATTTCTTCCCTTGCCATTTCATTTGTGATTTCATAGTTAGATGGTGCTACTAAAAAGATAGAATTTGATACTTTTTGAATATATCCATCTAATGCATACACTCCTCCACTAATAAAATCAACAATTCTTCTTGCTACATCTTTATTAACATATTCTAAATTAACAATAACAGATTTCTTTTCTTTTAGAAACGCACAAATTTCATCTGATTGTTCAAAAGTAGTTGGTTGTGATATTACCATTTTAATAGCATTTGTTTGTGTTTGTGGCATATTTACAACTTTATTATTGTTTTTTCTTCCGAATAATTTTTTATCTTCTACTTCTTCCTCTTCATCATCATAATCATATACATTTTCTTCTTCATAACCTTCTGGTTCTGCTGAATCCATTCCAAACAAATCCCATACTTTGTTCATTAATGCTCCTGACATAAAAAAACCTCCTAAATTACTTCCTTTGTTTTATGTACTAAGTATCTACTTTTTTTGTCATATTGTCAATGTTTTTTAAGAATGTTATTAAATTTTAATATTTTTGTAACATTTTTGTAATATTTCCATTGGTTTTATTAGCTAAAAAATATT
>OBDK01000435.1_pt1 | contig 7977 bp, 9 predicted proteins | sample 1518101 | NCBI WGS metagenome assembly OBDK01 (sample SAMN01760936, study PRJEB22395) | human gut metagenome | reverse complement strand
TAAAATACGACATGGCAAAAAAATCTCCTGAACAAAGATATTTTACCAAATGGGGCACTTTTTCAGTAAAGTGTCTCTTTTTATTGACAAAAAAGAGGCTGCTGCTCACCTGATTTTGGATCAGGATTTTGCAACAGCCCCCTTTTTGTTTAAATAACAATTACTTGACTAAATCTACACCATGAGATGTGCCAATTCTAGTGGCACCGGCTTTGATCATATCTTCCATGTCTTGCTTGGTTCTTATACCACCAGCGGCTTTGACTCCAAAATCGGGTCCGACAGTCTTTCTCATAAGTTCGACATCGTGGACAGTGGCTCCACCTTTTGAAAAACCGGTGGATGTCTTTACAAAGTCTGCACCAGCTTTTACAGTCAATTCAGAAGCTTTGACCTTTTCCTCGTCAGTCAATAAGCAACACTCGATGATTACTTTGAGAACATGGTTTCCGATTGCGTTTTTTACAGCTCTGATCTCATTTTCTACATAGTCATAATCTTTGTCTTTCAATTTTCCGACATTTATTACCATATCGATTTCGGTAGCACCCTCTAGGATACTTGATTTTGCCTCAAATGCTTTCACGCTGGGAAGTGTGGCACCTAATGGAAATCCTACGACTACTGCAACACCGACATTTGTTCCTTCCAATAGTTTGCTAGCTAATGATGCATAGCAAGGATTGACGCAAACAGATTTAAAACCATATTCTTTTGCTTCAGCACAAAGCTTTTCGATGTCTTCTTTGGTGGCTTCAGCTTTAAGAATTGTCGAATCGATATAATCTTTTAATTCCATGGAATAATCCTCTTTCAGTTAAATATTATCATATATTGTCGATTGGACATATCGGTTAGATGAATTACATAGGTAAAAAATCGTACCACGATTAAAAAAGGGCTTTCAAATATTAATAAAACTTGCTAATATTCTTTAATTGTTGTAATATACAACACGCTTATTTGAAAGGATAATTTTTAGTCTATGGCAAACATCAAGTCTGAACAAAAGGATATTCTCACCAACGAAAAGAACCGTCTTCGTAATAAATCTTACAAGTCACAGGTCCGTACTGCTATGAAGAAAGTTCGTGTAGATGTCGAGAAGAAGGTTGAGAGAGCTACTCTCGATGCTGATTTCCAACATGCTATCTCACTCATCGATCGTTCTGTTCGCATGGGAATTCAAAAGCCTAACACCGGCAATCGTCAAAAGGGACAGATGTGGAAACTTTATAATTCCGTCGTCCTCCCTGTTGCTGAGGCTAAGTAATAGTATTTGTTCTTATTTATAGAGAAGGCTTTTGTCTTCTCTATTTTTGTGTTTATTTTTTTCTAATTAGGTTTCTTTTTGTTTTTTCTTTTAATGAATTGGACTTAGTTGTAAAGTTTAAAGGCGTTTGTTTGGAGGACTTATGAATAAAATATATAATTTCATAAAGAAGAATTCTTCTTGGTTAATACCTGCTTTTGGTATTCTTTGCTTGGTTTGTTATTGTGCACACTTTATCTTATCTTTGGTGCAAGGTGTCGATGATACAACGAATGTATTCCAAGTTTTAGGGTTTTTGTTGAGTGGAATATTTGTCTATTTAGTTGGAGTATTTATGATGATTTTCGGCAGAGCTAGAAATAATGCGAGAATGCAAAAATTAATCGTATTTCTATCTGGAATATATTTAGCTGTATCCAATTTTGTCTCCGGAGTCAGTGGAATGTTTATGATAGTCGATAGTGGTGTTACCTTGATCATCTCGTACGTCTTGTCATTTATAGTTTCCTTGGCTTGGGTATTTATACTTTGCGAAGGATCATATGGATACCTTCAAAACAATTTCGAAAGACGAATAGGTGTCATTGCTAATTTGTTTTCCGTGGTTTTAATTTTAAATTTAGTCTCTGTTGTACTGAGTTTTATAATGGCAGGTGCTGACGGTGCATTAATTTCTATATTTATAGCTTCTCTACCTAGCTTGACATCTTTCTTTTATTTGGCTTGCCTCTATTGTTCTTATATCGATATTTACTATATTGGATATAACAATCCTCGTCCAAAGAAAGATAAAGAAAAGAAAGAAAAGATTGATTTAGATATTCATAGTTATTAAAAAACACATCGGAATGATGTGTTTTTTACTTTTCGTGAATAGGACAGTCGCCTTCTTCTTTTATTATCTTTCCTTCGTGAAGTCTATATAATGAATCGACATTCTTCAGTTCTTCTAAAGCATGGCTGACAATTATTATCGTCATATTTCTTTTAGTATGCATACCTTCTATTAAATTTAAGAATTCTTTTCTTCCATCTTCGTCCATACCGGTGGTAGGTTCATCAAGGATCAATAGGTCTGGATCTGATATTAGGGCTTTTGCAAGCCTTACTCTTTGCTGCTGACCTCCTGATAATTCACTTATTGATGAATTTGCATATTTGTCGAGGCCCATAGTTGTCAGCATGTCTTTAATTTTATGCTTGTCTTCCTTTGTGATGAAGGAGAACGGCTTAAATTTAAGACCTAGTGATACGACTTCGGTTACAGTTGCTGGAAAAATAAAGTCTGAATTACCTGTCAATTGACTGACAAATGATTTCTTCTTGAATGTATCTGTTACTTTTCCGGCTTGTGGTTTGTTAATTCCTAGAATAATTTTTAATAATGTCGATTTACCTGCACCATTAAGACCTATCAATCCGACAAATTGACCATCATTTATATGTAAATTAATATGATTCAATATAGTTTTATCTGTATATGCGAATGTTATATCTTTTAAATCTATCATTTTATTCTCCATCAGAAAATGAAATTCATTTTCAAATCTATAATTAGTATATCATTATTTATGGTGAAACCTATATAATTTAATTTGTATTTAAATAACTTGAAATTAAAATTATTTAGGGAAGAAAAAGACATGATCCTATTAAAAAATATAGTTAAAGATTATGGTCAAGGTAGTGAGGTCTTTCACGCTTTAAATGGTGTTTCTTTGTCGTTTGGTGAGAAAGGTTTTGTCGCTATTTTAGGTCATTCTGGTTGTGGTAAGACTACTTTACTCAATATTTTAGGAGGATTGGATAGACCTACTAGTGGAAATATGATAGTCGATGGGAAGGACACTTCGTCTTTTTCGACTTATGATTTCGATAGCTATAGAAACTTTAAGATAGGATTTATTTTTCAAGAGTATAATTTGCTCCCTGAGATGAGTGCGTTGAACAATGTTAAAATAGCTTTAGATATAAGAAGAGTAGGAAAAGAATCTGCCGATAAACTTGCTAGAGCCGCATTGAAGAAAGTTGGTCTTGAGAATAAAGCTGACAATAAGCCTCATCAAATGTCAGGCGGTCAATGTCAGAGAGTGTCTATTGCTAGAGCGATAGTGGGAAATCCATCAATAATATTAGCTGATGAACCTACAGGTGCATTGGATTCAAAATCCGGTCGGGATGTCATGGAGATATTGAAGTCTATCTCCATGGATAGACTTGTTATCATGGTTACTCATAATGAGGAACTAGCTAAGCAATATACCGATAGAATCATAAGATTATCAGATGGTAAAGTCATATCAGATACAGATGCAATCGAAGGCAATAATTTAGAAAATCCTATAAGCGATGAAAAGAAAAAGAAAGTTGGATTGGGTTTTGCTGGTGCTATAAAAACTGGTGTAAGACATACAGTAAATAGATTGGGTCGATCTATGAGTGTGGCTTTGACAACAACATTTGGAATCATGGCTTTGGGATTCTCTTTAGCTTTGGCAAACGGCTTTAGCTTTTATGTAAACAGAGTCAATCAAGTAACTGGATCTAATGCACCTATAGTGATCAATGCTTATTCTACTTCTTCTGCCGGTGCTTCTTGGTCTAACTATAACCAAACAGAAGAATATCCCAGCGATGATTCTATCTATCCTACTTATTCACCCACTGGAACTGATACTTATAAATACAACAACTTTACTGATAAGTTTTATAACTATCTGCAAGAGTTGAAGAATGATGGTATTTTGACTGATTACAAAATGAAGAGGAGCGAAGATGATTCTTTGAAAGTCATAACATCCTATCCAAGTAGCTTGAATATTGAGAATTCAGGTGTCGATGGAGATAGTGGTTATAAAACAGTAGATGTATCTATGCGCTCTGCTATGTCTAGTGGAACTGGTGGAAATTCAGCAGTAGCCAATACAGTATTTCATCCTTTGATAAATAATTATGAAGAAAATTATGATCTTTTAGCTGGAAAACTACCTACATCTAAAGATGAACTTGTAATGATTGTAGATTATAGAAATGCCGTTAGTTTTAAAACTTTACAAGAATTAGGATTTTATAATCCTTTAGATACCCAGGAAGATGTCTATGATGCAACTTTAACTACTCATGTAAAACCTGTCACCTTCGATAAAATTCTCGGTAAGGAATATAAAATATTCAGTATTGATGATTGTTATGTGAAAGCTTCTGATTTCCATGGCGATGTTAAAAATACAGCTTTTCCTTCTTTTGAAAATATAGAAGATGATGATGGTAAAACAAAGACTATCAATAGATACTTTCCAAAGACTACTATGCAACTAGCTAATGAAAATCCTAACGAATCAGATAAGACTGGTGTAACAGCTAAGATAGTCGGAATAATAAGACCTAAGAAGACGATAAAGAAAGGTATTATGAATTCGGGAATAGGATTTGTTCAGGATAGCAATACTGATGAAAAGAATGGACTATTAGAAACGATTAGATCATTTAACCAATCCTTTTCGATGCTGGATGATTTCAAAAATGCCTTTGTTAGAAAGACTCCATACAAATATGATTCTATATCCGGTAATTATATAAAGCAGGATAAGATATCATCCATCGATATGGCAAAAGAGATATCTAATGAATTCTTTGATGGCAACAAGTTAAAGGAAGAGATTACTTATTCAAAATTACAGGAAATATTGGAGAAATATTTCACTGCCTATATTACTTATTCGAGCAACTTCAATCCATCTAATCCATATGATGTCAATAACTATACAGATGGATATTTGTATAAGTTTAAAGCTTATAAGAATTTAAGAAATTATTTCATTACTGCAAATTCTTTAGGCTTAGATTTCACTACTGATGAACTCAAAGGAATCACTTTAACAGATACTACTGCAATTGAATCCTTCATTAGAGGATTGGTCAGCGACTTCCTTGAAGAGGATGTTGAATCTTATTACAATAAAGTTTTGGCTCTAGGTCAATTAGCTTATGTTCAGGCGAATGTTTCTACAATTGTCTTACTTCCAAATTCTATATCAGAAGCTAAAGTTGTCATTGAAAAACTCAATGAGTTTAACGATTATTCAAAATATGACAATACGATAGAAGGCGGAGATCCATATCACGCAAAGGACAAGAGTGAAGTCATAGCTTTTACTGATACTACATGGGATATGACTCAAGATATCGGTCAAGCTATCGATATGACTAACATCATATTGGATGTATTTGCTGTTATCACATTAATAGGGTCGGGTATTGTATGTATTAGTGTTACCAATATGTCTGTTCTTGAAAGAAAGAAGGAAATCGGACTTTTAAGATCTTTAGGAGCTTCGCAGAAAGACATAGGTTGGGTGTTTGAATCTGAAAGCTTTATAGTTGGATTAGTAGGTGGGTTGTTGGGGTGTTTCTTGACCTATATATTAACTTTCCCTATAAACGCATTGGTAAATACATTCTATCCTAGCTATAACGTAGGAAATATTGCCGATATGGCCTGGTGGCATCCGATTGTTTTAGTTTTATTAGCCGTTGTTTTAACGACGATTTCTGCTTTGATTCCTTCCTTGAAAGCAGCCAAGAAGAAACCTGTGGAATGCTTGAGAAGTGACCAATAACAATGTATGATATGAATTTATAAGGAATAGCAAATATGGATTTAAATATTACTCCAGGTAGAAGCTTGAATCTTCTTTATATAATCTTGGATAGTATTTTGTTATATTCTATGTTTGCTTCTTGTTTTATAAGAAAAGAAAAGATGCTGCAATTATTGGATTGATATTTGGTGTCGTTTATTACATTGTAGATTATGTTTTCTTCTATCATGTCAGTCGTTCTAGAGTAGTTATTTTCAATGGTGAATATGCTTCGGAATTAGGATATGCCATGTATTTGTTATGGCATGAATTATCTAGTGGAATAACTAATTTTAGTCTTTTATGGCTTTGTATAAGCAAAGATAAAGATTTGAAATTATGGTTGATATTAGTCATTGGATGGTGGCTTATATGCCCTGCAATATCCGAACTTGGTGGAAGTAGAAATATTGTTACATATAGGACAACTACTGCTTACCATGGTCCTATGGCTATAATCCTAGCTATAGGATACTTTGCTTTGATTATCTATGACTTTATGGTACCCAAAGAAAAAAGAGTGAATATTCTATGGTTGAATTTAATTGGAATAGGTGTTCAATTCGCATGGGAAGGAGCATTCCTTCTATATGGAATTAGAGAATGGAATTCAGCTTCTATTCCTACATTGCTGATAGATTCTTTGATAGAAACTAATTTGGGCATGCCCTATTTATATGTTATTTATAGATATTATTTAAAGAAAAAAGAAGAACATTCTAAAAAGAAGAACAAGGTTGCTAACTTGCAATCTAATAATGATAAAGGAGCTGTTCAATGATCGACCTGTATCTAGTTAGACATGGTGAAACGTCTTATAACTTGAATAAACTCATCCAAGGTCAGAAGGATATTCCTCTTTCTATAGTAGGAGAAAAAGGGGCTTTTGAATTAGGAGCAGCCTTGAGAGAAAAAGGGATTTCTTTCGATTATTATTTGTCTTCTCCTCTAAAAAGAGCTGTGGAAACAGCACAGATTATCAGATATCAATTGAATCAAACTGATAAGTCCATTAAAACGATGGATGAATTTAAAGAAAGATCTTTCGGGGTTTTTGAAGGAACTCATTTTGATAATATCTCTGAAATATACGATAACCCTTCATTACAAAATGCTGATGGTTTTGAAAAAAATGAATCATTGCTTAGAAGAGTCGATTCAGGGTATAAGAATTTGATTGAGAATTATAAGAATTCCAAATTAGTCTTAGTAACTCATTCAAATATATTGAAGTCGATTTTGATAAACATTAATCCAATGCTATATAATTACAAGACACCAATTCCAAATCTAGCAGTTGTTCAAATAAAAATCGATGACCTTGGTAATAGCAAAGTCATCGATTTGAACTTACTGAAGAATAATAAATTAGATACGACTGCTTAATAATTAGTCGACATTCAGCACTGTTACAAATGCTCCACTGATTAATACATATACTTCGAATGTTGAGCCATCTTCTCTTTTTATATTGTATTCCACTAAGTTTCCAATATAGTATGCAGCAATATCCTTGTCTGTTTGTTTAGGAACATAGGAAAATTCTGTTTCTCCTAGGCTATTGGTAGTTTTTGTGGAATAAGAATAAAAATCTGTTCCTAAGCAACTATATGGCTCCTCGTCAAACTGAGCTTCACTGTCAAATCTTGTTGCAAATGTATATAATTCATCTCTATTAAGAGCACAATCGCTCTTAAAGAAAACTGTCATTGTTGAGAATGACCAATCTGGAGTCTTAAAACTGATACCAGAAAATCCTTGACCGTCGATAATAGGTGTACTAATTCTACAAAGTTTTTGATTATATAAAGTCGAGCCTTCTGATATCGAATAAGAACTCATGTCTATTTTTTTAGGCAGAGAATTAGAACATGATATTGAACAGAACGATAATGGAAGACTTAAAGTAATTGCTAATATTTTATTTGTTTTCATTTAATCGATATACCCGCCGTTAGCAAAAGCATAAAAAAGCACTCATTAAAATGTACTGCACCCCTCTCACTGGACCAAGGAGCAATAGCAATGATGGATGGATTCCATGGAATCCATCCATCGGCGCTG
>OBDK01000429.1_pt1 | contig 8061 bp, 4 predicted proteins | sample 1518101 | NCBI WGS metagenome assembly OBDK01 (sample SAMN01760936, study PRJEB22395) | human gut metagenome | reverse complement strand
GGAAATGCAAGGCTGCCCTGTTTCATTATCCTGAAGCAGGGCATCCGGATTCTCTGACGGGCTGATCGTACCACCGAGATCATCATAGCTGATATTATCGCGGAAGGTATTATGGATCGCCTCCTGCAGACAGAACATCACACAGCCTCCCTCATTCTGCCTGCTGTAATTGGATTCATACACCGTTCCGTCCCCGGAATCCGCATCATATGCCATGCCGTCCTGATTGAGTCTGGTGTCCGTGACTTCATTATAACGAAACAGGGCATCCTTGCATTTCCAGGGCCAGATCCCGGCTGCCACTTTTCCCATCCGGTCGCCCGGCTCGCAATAGATCCGGTCATTGATCTCGCAGGCCACAGAGTCTGCCATATTATGCTCCACCAAAGGACGCAGGGCATACATCGGCGTGATCCCATCCCCACCGGCCTCTTTTACATAATTATTCCGTATCTGCATATTTTCATGCCCATAGTTCAGAAAAACGGCTTCCGTAAGCTCTGCCCCCCGGAACTTATCATGGGCATAGGTATAGCCTGCTGCAATTCCCCAGCGGCTGACCCGGTGCACGAAGCATCCTTCAATAACGATATCCCGATACCGTGCCACACCCGTCAGCTCCTCACATTCCGGACGGAGCGCTGTCATATAGATCCCACCGTTGTTCATGTGTTTATCGTAGACATTCCCATGGACATCATGGATCCACAGATTCCTAAGTGTGATGCCGCCCCGCACCCCTTTGTCCTTAGCCACCACAGCCACGCCGGTACGGTTCATTTTCTCACCCAGACTATAACGCTCTCCCGGGATCATGCTGCCTTCATTCGTGATCTCCAGATCCTCGACCACAATATACTCCGCATCGTACAAAAGCACTGCGGAAGATACATAGCCGTGATACACATGCGTAGGTGCATCCAGCGGGGTCCCATAATCCTGATACCAGATGCCCTGTCCGCAGGCATCGATCCGCGGCGGTGCATCTGCTGTGCCGTATGCTCCGATCACGATCGGTGCCTCTTTCGTACCGCTGTCTGTCACATGCAGATATTGTCCGTAAAACACACTGCCCCGCTCCAGCAGGACACGGTCACCCGGCTGCAGACTTCTTCTATTGACAGCAGACAGACTGGCAAACGCTGTACTGCACGTCCGTCCGTCATTTTCATCACTGCCCGTTCTCTGACTCACATAATATGTCGCGGATAAGCTTGTCATATGCATCCTCCCGTAACCGTTTCTCAATGATCTGTGACACCTCCTCATAGGTAAAATGATCCCCATGATAGCGTCCGAACAGATCTCTGTTCTGTTCGTAAAAATCCCGTTTCTCCTGCTCCGTGAAATCCGGGCAGAAGCCGCCTTCCCGGACCTTCTCACACGGCTGTACAAAATCCAGCTTCAGGCGGGTCAGCTCATATTCCAGATACGCCGGTGCGGAAAAATAATGCGGTCCGTAGAACCGCTGTCCTTCCTGTTCCATTCTCCGCAGCTCTTCGTTGTGCTTCTGTCGTCTGGCCTCCAGGCCCTCCATGGTGGGATCCTCGATCAGGCCCATTCTATGCGCCAAAAGGAAGGCTCCCTGAGCCTTCCTGATATGCGCCTGTGTCATAGTTTCCTGTTTTGGCATTTTCTGTTGCATTATTTCACTGCTCCCGTAATTCCATTTGCAAAGCTCTTCTGTAAACACAGGAAGATGATCGCTGTAGGAAGTGTACAGATCAATACTCCCAGCATCAGCATACCATAATCCACACTGTATCCACTCTTCAGATTGGCTACTAACATCGGCATGGTGATCGCCTTGCTGTCCTGTAAAATGATCGTCGGCCACAGATAATTATTCCACGCATTCATAAATGTAACCGTCATCGCCGCTCCATAGGTAGATTTCATCACCGGGATGAACATCCGGAAGAAAATCTGTATTTCGCTCAGACCTTCCAGTCTGGCAGCCTCGATAATATCATGAGGGAAAGAACGTGCCGCCTGTCTGAAAAGCATGATCATAAACGGAGTCGAGATGGATGGCAGTGCCAGTGCGATCCAGGTATTTACCAGCTTCCAGGAGGTAAACATCTTGAACAGGGGGATCATGATCGCTACGAACGGAAGCATCATTGCCAGCAGCAGAATACTCATCAGAATGTCCTTGCCCTTATCATGATAGATCTCAAATCCATAACCGGCAATGGAACAGATCAGCAGTGTCACAACCGTGATCACGATCGCATTGCGGAAGGAATTAAACATTGCAAGTCCGAGATTCTGCATGTCAACCAGGGTCTTGAAATTCTCGATCAGATAGGTACCAGGGATCAGACGCCCTCTTACCACATCAATACTCTGGTTGGTCGCACCGCACAGCATATAATACAGTGGAAATGCCGACAGAAAACTTGCTATCACTAAGATCGTGTAGGAAATTATTTGTTTGAATTTAGTCACGTTTGTCACCCACCTTCATCTGAATTGCAGACAGAACCGCTACCATCACAAGTATGCATACAGACAACGCTGCCGCATAATTAAATTTCGGTGTCTCCACAAAGGAGATATTGTAGATGTAATGCGCCAATGTCATTGTAGATTTTCCGGGACCGCCTGCTGTCAGGTTCATAGACTCATCGAACAGCTGCAGTGTTCCCGAAGTAGACATGATCGCCGTCATCAGAATGGTCGGCTTTAACAACGGTATCGTGATCTTCATGAACTGCTGGAACGGTGTCGCTCCGTCGATGTAGCTTGCCTCATATACAGAATAATCGATATTCTGTAATCCTGCCAGATAGAATACCATATTATATCCGGTCCATCTCCAGATCAGTGCGATCACGATGACCCATCGCGCCGGCCATGTGCTCTGGAACCAGTCCACGGAAGACAGTCCGATGGCCATCAGCACTCTGTTGACCACTCCATCCGGAGCAAACAATGACTTAAATATCATGGAATAAGATACCAGTGACGTTGCACACGGAAGAAAGATCAAAGTGCGGAAAATACCTTTCCCTTTTATCTTAGGATTATTCAGCAGCTGCGCCAGCATCAGTGCGAGCACAAGCATGATCGGTACCTGAATCACAAAATAAAAGAAGGTATTGAACAAGCATTGCTGGAAGGTTTTATCCTTGAAGATCCTGGCATAATTCGCTGCACCATTAAAGACTCCTCCTGTCTTCCGGAAAGAAAGAAGGATTGCCTGTGACATCGGATAGAAACAAAATACAAATATTAAAATCGATGCCGGAAGCAGGAATGCCCATCCGGTCAGATTATGCTTTTTTTCCAAACTTAATTTTGCTTTCTTCTTTTCCATGTTTCTCTCCTACAACAGTACCGGGAACGCACTGCTGCACCCCCGGTACTATCCAGTTTCCATACTCTGGTGATTATTCGGCGATATTAAACTCTACGGTATCCTGAGCGTTTTTGATCTCTGTATCGATATCAGCGTTCTTCTGTACAACGTTGGTGATCGCATCTGTCAGTGCACTTCTGATATCAGAGTAGTATGCACCGTAGTCAATTCCGGGAACATGTCCGGCGAACTCTACGATATCCTTGTACACTGCCTGACCGCCGTAGAACTCATTGCCCTCATTATAGGTCTCAGACTGTGCTGCGGGCAGGTAACTTGCGATTGCTCCTGCATTTACCAGCAGATCATCGTATAAATCTACATCAGCACCAAAGGTAGCGTTCAGGAAATCAAATGCCAGATCGGTATTTTTGCAGTTAGAAGATACTGCCCAGCTTGCACCACCGCAGTTAGCGTAGTTGGTTGCGCCTTCTACATCATCTAACTTAGGCATGTTTACGATTGCCCATTTGCCTGCCTGATCCTCTGCCGCCTGAATGGAGGACATGATCCAGCAGCCCTGGATAACGCCTGCTGCAGTACCCTTGTTCATGGAAGCGATATACTGATCCCAGTCGGTATAATCTGCCATGATTCCTTCATCGATCAGCTGCTTATAGGTCTCGATTGCTTTCTTCAGTGCTGCGTTGTCAACCAGTGTCACCTCTCCATCCACCATGGGAGAAGCGCCTGCAGACTGTAACATCTCGATCACAATCTCAGAACCGCCGGAGCAGGTCAGCATGGGAACATCATTCGCAGCCATTACCTTCTTGGACAGCTCCATGAACTCAGACCATGTGGTATCCTTGAAATCTTCTACCTTAAGGCCTGCTGCTTCTACCATATCGGAACGGATCGCCATGATGGTAGCACCATTATCAAAAGGAATACCATAATGTGTTCCATCTACAGTGGAGTCAGCCAGCTTACCCATGGAAAACTGGGAGAAATCAATTCCGCAGTCATCCAGTGCTGTGAAGATTCCGGGATAATTGGTTGCATTTTTGTGGAAGGAATAATCCTGCATCAGGAAGATATCAGGTAAAGTGCTGTAATCACCGGCTTCAGCTGCTGTAATCAGAGCAGTCTCGATATCGCTATATACCTTCTCCTGAATGTCTAACTTGAAGTTGGGATGATCCACCTGGTATGCCTTCTCTGCCTGCTTCATTGCATAGACATTGAAGTTAGGGTCCCAACACCATACAGTCAGTGTCTCGTCTTCTGCGGAAGCAGGTGTTTCTGCTGCTGCCTCTGTTTCCTTGGATGCCTCGCTGGATGCTGCGCTCTGCGCATCATTGCCGGCAGGCTTGCTGCCACATCCGGTCAGCATGGACATAGCCATTGCCGCTGCTAAGAGCACGCTTAATACTTTCTTTTTCATCTTAAATAACCTCCTTATACTTGTAAAGTACTACCTTATAAAATATGAAACGCTTTTTGCTTTCCATAAGTTACCTGTCTTCCATATCGTCCACCCAACGCATTTCGCCGGGCTTCAGATCCAGCACATACGCACATTTTCCTTTGATATACAGCTCTGTGTGCTGTGCCTGTGCTGAGTTGTTGATCACTGCGATCTTGCCGGTCTTCTGGAATACCGTTACTTCGGTATCCACATTCGTTACATAGTAACGTTTCATCTCCTGCTCCATGCCGGCTGCATAATAAATTGCCCGAAGCAGAAGCCTGCAGTTCTGGGGAGAATACGGAAGACCTGCAAAATATACGCTGTGTCCTCTGCCATATTCATTGACTACCAGCTGGCTGTATTCCCCATCCATCGCAAGGATCTGATAATGTCCGCCCTGCGCATAGACGCGGCTGGTGCCCTCGCCGAAATCCAAGGCTCCTTCAATATCCTCTAAGATAAAGTGATCGTCATTTTTCTCATTATATTTGTCCGTACTGAGAGAGAAGCACATCTCGCGGTCTACACCGAGCACATCGGACAATTGGAAATATCTTCCCTGATACTGATAAGCGGTAGGCTCACCCACACCGATGAAGCCACCTCCCTGATCCACAAAGCGTCTGATATTGGTCAGGACCTTTTCGTCGATCCAGTTCTCCGCGCCGCTGAATGCAGTGTACGCATCCCCGACATTAATGATGACCTTGATTTCCTCAGGGATGCCGTTCCTGACATCATCAAAGGAAATGAACTCGACCTCAAAAGGCATTCCGCTTAAGCATTCCAGTACTCCCTCTGCGGAATAAGTTTCCCTGTGCCAGATCGCATGATGTACCTGATTGGACATCCACCTTCTCTGACTGCCCCAGCAGTTCAGGATCGCCACCTTGAAAGGCGCCACATAGGAAGCTGTCCCCTGCATATTTTCATGGATCTCTCGAAACTGTGTTACTACATTTTGTATTTCATCAATGAAACCGGGCCAATTACTTGCCAGCTTCAGATAACCTCCGTATCCGATCCTGTCCAGAGGAGACCTGAGTAATGCACGTCTTGCTTTTCTCCAGTTATCCCTTGCCTCTCCGATCGGGTCACCGCCCTCGCAGAACACATCCGGGAAAAAGTAAGGTAACAGCCGTCCTTCGGTATAATCCACTCCCTTGATATCAGAGATCATGCGGAGTGTCACACCGCTTCCGACAGAGCCTACCACTGCATCCAGTCCGATGCCTGCGAAATATTTACCGTAGGGCTCTGTTCCGATCCAATGATCTCCGAGGAACATCATAGCTTCCTTGCCATAAGAATGTACAATGTCTACCAGCTCCTTCGCCAGCGCACATACCTCGATCTGCTGGAACTCTATGAAATCCAGGAACTGTTTGCTGGGAACGCGGAACATGCTGTTGTGATATCCCTGATCCACAATGTACTCCGGGCGGAATTTGTAACCTGCCCATTTTTCAAACTGTTCCAGGATATAGGGGCTCACACTTGCGCTGTATCCAAACCACTCTACAAATTTTTCCCGCTTCTTGTCATCGAAGGTCAGTGTAAACTGATGGAAAAAGGTAGTGAAGCGGACCACATCGATATGAGGATTGTCTTCACACCATTTTCTCAGCTTGTCTTTGACATACTGTTTGGTCTTGGGCTGTCTCACATCGTAAGTGAGCTGATGCGGTGTATCCTTCCAGTCATTCGTGATGAAATTGTACATGTGTACCGGATCCCAGATCAGAAATGCCAGGAAGCTTACCGTATACTCATGATAGGGGATCGTACGGATCTCCACTTCACCGGATGCCTCATCAAATTCCCATGCATCCGCCGGCACTACCTCACCGGTCGTTCTGTCGATCACTTCCCACCAACGCTTCGGATCGTCCAGCGTATTGACCTTAAGCTGCTCCGTATGGAAGCCTTCCATCAGACGGATGCGGAGTGTTTCCCCTCTGGCGGTGATGCGGTTGCTGATCAGGTATTCCTGCTGGATCTCCTCCGGATGCTTCATCGCCCACTCATTATCCTTTCTCGTGGTATAATAAGTTGCGTATTTCTTCACCGGCTCTGACAAAAGTGCTTCCGGCATTTCGGTTCCGTCACAGTCTCTTAAAGCGTCTGCACCCAGAAGATTTTTTAAGCGTATCGTTTCGTCAATGATGTCTGCATCGGTCGGCAGCGTCAGTCTTCCTGTCATCGCATGGTTTCCTCCCATCACTTTTGTACTATCTTGCAGCTGATGACTAAAGTATATCGGCTTCCTGACCTGATATCAATTTCTTTGTTGCTTGTTTTGTTATGTTTATTGCTATTTTATTACTAAAATAGTGGATTTTTTGAAATGATCATGTATAATATGCTTATCCCAATCATACAGATTTTTATTTTTTCGTCTTTTTTACGAATGTTTTTGTAAAATATTGTTCTTTTTATATATTCATTATAAAAAATACTGTGAATTTGAAAAAGTGCACAATAAAATAAGATAAAGAAGGTATCTATTTATGAGTAATGAATTTATCAATATCGGATCGGCAAACAGTTCCCCGGAACATTTCCAGCTTCGTTATATCTCCATCTCCAAATACGAAGGTGACTGGCAGTCCCTTCCGCATACCCACCACTTTTCAGAACTGTTCTATGTCCTGCGGGGTGAGGGAGCCTTCTATATAGAGAATGAAAAGGTGCCTGTGAAGACGGACGATCTGGTCATCATCAATCCTTATGTAGAGCACACGGAGAAAACGCTTCCCAACGATCCCATGGAATATATCGTATTCGGTGTGGACGGACTTGCATTTTCTTTTTCCGGTGCGGGGCAAGACAACCCGAAGGGCTACAGCTTCTACAGCTACGGCTCTGATAAAAAACAGTTCATCAACTTTGCCCAGCTGATGATGCAGGAATTCCGCGACAAGCTTCCCGGCTTTGAACAGGTATGTCACGGACTGCTTCAGGTGCTCCTGGTATATATTTCCCGGAAGCAGAACCTGTCCGTCATCTCTGACTCCTCCTTCCAGTTGTCCAAGGAATGTGCTCTGGCGAAGCGTTATATCGATTCCAACTATTCCCAGAACATTACACTGGATTCCCTGGCGGAGATCACACATATCAACAAATTCTATCTGGCACATTCCTTTACCGAATGTGTCGGGCAGTCTCCGATCAATTACCTGACAGACCGGAGGCTGGAAGCCTGCAAGGAGCTTCTGGTATCCTCCAATCTGTCGGTAGCTCAGGTAGCCACCAGCGTCGGCTTTTCTTCGCCGTCTTATTT
>OBDK01000423.1_pt1 | contig 8114 bp, 5 predicted proteins | sample 1518101 | NCBI WGS metagenome assembly OBDK01 (sample SAMN01760936, study PRJEB22395) | human gut metagenome | reverse complement strand
ACTATGCAATATGCCGCGCAGCAGCCAAAGTTGCCGGCATCACTGATCCATACGAGCATCTTTCTGCCTGCAAAAGGTGCAAGCATTGTGAGAGATCCGATGAGAATCAGTGCATTGATAGGTGTCTTGTGCTTTGGATGAAGCTTTGCAAAAAACTTCGGAATCATATATGACTCTGCCATTGAGTACATGGCACGCGAGCCACCGAGCAAAAATGAGTTCCATGAGGTTACGATACCGCACATTCCGCCGACTATTATAACCTTTGCCATTATCTTTGTGTTGAATGCGGCAGCCATTGCATCTGCTGTGACAAGTCCTGTTGCCTGCTCTGAATCAACAATTGCCTGTGGGCCCATGACAAGACCTACCGCAACAATGACAAGTGCATAGAACACAACTGCCAGAACTACTGATAAGATAAGTATTGAGCCGATTTTCTTTGCCGGAACATTGATCTCCTCAGCCGCCTGAGGTATTACGTCAAATCCGATAAAGTAAAATGGTGACAGAGCTGCCACTCCGATAATTGCCTTTACGTTCAGACCTGCAGAGCTGCCTGCAAACATCTGTCCATCCAGGTTATCAACTGTTCCATTAATTACCGATGCAATTATCAACAAAATTCCGGCGCCACCAATAATACATGTGAGCACAGTCTGCAAAATCGCTGCTGTCTTCGCGCCGATAATGTTTATCATCATAATTAAAAATGCCACAACTATCGCCACAATAAGCCAAGAAGCATAAATATCAAAGCCTGCTACCGTATACAGATAGCCCTTCAAAAAGCCCGGCCACAGATATGTGATGATTGTTGGGAAAGCGCACGCCTCAAAGCATGCCACACTGACATATCCAAGGATAATCATCCACGTACATATGAATGAACCTGTCGAACCCATTGCCTTGTAGCTGAATACATGCTCGCCACCGCACTGAGGCATGGCTGCTGTCAGCTCCGCGTAGGTCATTCCCACGAAAAATATCATGATACCGCCGATTACGAAGCCGATTGCGGCACCGAGCACTCCGCCCTTTTCAATCCAGCCTCCGGTTGAGACAACCCAGCCCCAGCCAATCATGGCTCCAAATGCAATTACAAGTACGTCCCAGGCATTCAGGACTTTGTTAAATTCTGATTTTTTCTGTTCCATTACTTGTCACCTCCAGCTTCTGTCTTACTTTCATTCTCTACCACTTTTCTTGCCAGAGACTCAATAAGCTCCGCTGTGCCATCCACTCCTAACAGGCTGCTGTCTATAAGCATATCCCTGTTGTGTCTGTCGCCTCGGTTGCTTCCTGTCAGCGCCATATGACGCTTATGATAACGCTTATCCTTTTCAGTGATAAAAAGCTTTGCATCATCCTCCGACAAATTGTGGCTCTTCATTACGTTTTCAATCCTCACTTCATCCGGTGAATATATGAAAATACGTAAAATCGGTTTATGTTCCTTTAGTATATAGTCTGCTGAACGACCGATAATCACACACGACTCACGGTCTGATAATTTTCTGATTATAGTTTTCTGGACATGAATTGCACGCTCTGTGAGGTCTGCATATTTGGAGAAAGAGCCTCTGACATCACCCTCTGCACCTTTTCCGGCGATAGTGATACCTTCCTCAACCTTTTCCATGATATCCTTCGGAATACCGACCTCTTTTATGATTTCATCTACAGTATCCCTGTCATAAAATTTGATTCCCAGGTCCTTGGCAACCTTTTTGCCAATCTGGTTTCCTTTAGCGCCATATTCGCATCCTATTGTAATAACAAGATGTGCCATTTTGTTCCCCTCGCTTTTCTTATATACATCTTTATAATATGTTGATATTGTTCAAAACAAGGGCGCACGAAGCTAATCGTGACGCCCTTGTCCTTTTATCCGGCTCGTAAAATCTGCCGCAATATATTCTGTTACCTGCCTCAAATATAATTCAAACCTTCTATGAAAGTGACTCAACAGTTTCCTTTATAATATCAAATGCCTTGTCGCACTCTTCCTCGCTTACGATAAGCGGTGGAACCATACGGATGATATGGCTTCCGATTGCTGTGATGAGCATATGGCGATCGAAGCAGCCATGCTTTACATCTACACCTGAGATTGTATCGTCAAACTCAACACCAACTAAGAGTCCCTGATGTCTTACCTCTTTTACGTGTGGAAGCTTCTCAAGCTTAGCTGCGAAATAATCACCAACCTTCTTTGCATTTCCGGCAAGATCTCTGTCAAGCAGCTCGTTTACTTCTGCAAGTGCTGCTGCACAGCATACAGGATGTCCACCAAAGGTTGTACCGTGTGAACCGGCTGAGAATGCTTTTGAAACCTCCTCTGTAGCACATATAGCACCGATTGGCATTCCACCGCCAAGACCCTTTGCCATAGAAACGATATCAGGTTTGATGCCGTAGTTCATGTAGCTCATTACAGCTCCGGTTCTGCACCATCCTGTCTGAACCTCATCGATAAGGAGGAGCATGCCCTTCTCATCACAGAACTCGCGAAGTCCCTTCATGAATTCAGGTGTTGCAGGATGAACACCGCCCTCGCCCTGTACAGGCTCAATCATGATAGCGATTGTGTTCTCTGTGCAAGCATCCTTGAAAGCCTTTAAGTCATTGTAAGGAGCATATGAGAAGCCGTATGTCATAGGACCAAAGCCCACCTGGCATCCGTTTCCTGGCTGTCCTGTAGCTGACATAGCACCGAAGGTTCTGCCGTGGAAGCCGTCCTTAGCAGTTACGATGTGATATCTGTTTGGACCATATTTCTCTATACCATATTTACGGGCCATCTTAATCATAGCCTCATTTGCCTCAGTTCCTGAGTTCTGGTAGAAAATCTTGTCCATTCCGATAGTCTTGCAAACCTTCTCAGCAAGCAGTGCCTGTGGAATGGTGTATGGATAGTTGAATGTATGCATGATGTCATCCACCTGATCCTTGACTGCTGCAACAACCTTAGGGTTTCTGCTGCCGGCATTGTTTACGGCGATTCCTGCGTAAAAGTCAAGGTATGGTGTACCATTCTCATCATATAGATACATGCCCTCAGCAGTCTCAGCGATGAAATCGAAACGCTCATATGTCTCAATCATATACTTCTTTACTTTGTCTTTGATGTCCTGTGCTGTTAATCCTGTGTCTTTTAATTTCATAATATATTGCCTCCTAATTTAAATATCCTTGTGATTTTGATAAATAAAAAAGAGCAAAGTGCTTCACCGGTTAGCGTCTTTGCTCTTAAATATTCATAATTAATATGTAGTTGTTTGTTCGTTTTCTTTTGTGTATTATTTTGAACAAGTAAACAATATCACGTTCAATATATTGTGTCAACAATTTTCATTAAAAATGTGAAATACCTCATAATTGTCATTTTAAAGACACTTATACTTAAAATTATAAATAAAAACTGTCATTTAACACTTAAAATATTATTTTATTGTAATATTTTGTGCATTATATTGTCTGTGCATTATTCTGTTGCTATGTTCCTTTTCATCATTTATACACATTATAAAGAACATGATACACATACCACATTATACGTATTTCTTTCCATTAAATAAAAAATCCGGGTACTCTCATTTGAGTCCCCGGTCCATTCACCTGTTGCTATGCATTCTTTATAAGCTCCGGTTTACGGAAAGTGCGGAACAATCCAATCTGCTCCAGTGCCTTTGCAATGCCGAAAAAGACAATTGAATCTATCGGCCACATAATAAGGTTCTTCAGTGCACGCATTGGAAGAATTGCCATAAGCGCCTGTCCATACAGCACCTGCAGACACAGAGTATTGAGAATGACATTGCAGATGAGCATTACTACAAACTTCGCAGCAAGCACTCTCCATATGGTAAGCTTTTTCTTATAAAAGAAACATCCATATAAAACACCTGCAAGCATTACAACAAGTGTAAGCTGTGGACAAAATGGTCCTGTAGGCTTCATCAGATACTTGATGATGTCAAGCGCTCCGTGGAAAACAGCTCCGGCAACCGGCCCAAACAGGTAATCAACGATACCATTTGGAATACCGGAAAAACCGATACGGATAAGCTGTCCATATTCGATGGAGAAATATCCAAGGATAACGGCAACTGCAGCAAGCATTGCCATAGTTGTGATGGTTCTGACCGATTTAAGCTCTCGGGCAGAATCGGTGAACAAAGTAACGAATTTTTTCATTAAAAAATTACCTCCTTTGCAGACCTCACCGAACTACAACAGGAGATAATTAATATCTTCGGATGCAGCGGGATGCGACTCATGTACCGCAAGATTTTCTTTTCGTCCGGGTGACAACTCCCTGTTCATCCGGCACTTAACGCACATGTGTCTACTCTGCTTTAAACTATTAAATTGCAACGAGCTAAGTATAACACAATGAAAAAGAAATGCAACTATTTTTTTCATTTTATGGCATTTTTATAGCAAAACGCCATCTGTCACACGTTTTTACGTGGAACAGATGGCGTCCGTTGCCTGTTATTTTATTCTTTTCAGGTTCCCATACTTGCAAACAGGGCAGCTATCTCATCCGGGCTTAATGCCTTATTCGGATCAGCCGGTTCTTCCGGCTGAAGCGGTGCTTCTTTTACTGCTTCCGGCTCTTCGATCGGCTCCGGAATATCCTCCGGTTCCACAGTTTCCTCGGCAGGTTCCTCAACTTTATCCGCATTGTTATCGTTGCCCATATTCGCAAACAGCGCAGCTATCTCATCCGGGCTCATGGAACGGTTTGGATCTGACAGATCCGGCATCGGTGGAAGTTCTTCCTCCGGCAGGTTCTCATCATCCGCTTCATCAACAATCGCATCCTCCGGAATCGGATCCGGCTCTACCAGTTCTTCTGCTTCTTCAATGGCTTCTTCCGGATCCGGAGGAATAATCTCATCCGCTGCCATGACCGGAGGCTCTTCCTCCGGCTCAAAACTCTCTTCTTCCGGTATATCCGGCAGGATCTCCGGATCCGGCTCCATACTTTCTTCCGGCTCCGGTGAAATCTCCGGCTCCGGTTCCATACTTTCTTCCGGCTCCGGTGAGATCTCAGGCTCCGGCTCCATACTTTCTTCCAGATCCGGCAAAATCTCCGGATCCGGCTCCATACTTTCTTCCGGCTCTGGTGAGATCTCCGGCTCTACCGGTGTTTCTTCCACATGATTCTGCGGTGCCGGCTGTGGCTCTACAGGTGTTGCCACAGGTACAGAAACCTGCGGCTGGGAAACAACCACTTTCTGACTGTTCATAATGGTCTGATTCAGGCGCAGTTCCATATCTTTCATTGCAATAATGATTTCCTGCAGCTTTGCGGCTATCTCTTTATCCTGTGAATGTTCCTGTTCTTTTCCATCCTTCTGCACCGAAGAAATTTCATCCTTACAGACTGAAAGAATCTCGTCCTTATAAGCACCCGCAACTGTACCGAACCCATCCATTCCTTTCTGGAACGTATCAAACCGGTCCAGCAGCTGTTCGTATGAATTCATCAATGCATCGGTATTCTCATGGGACCGCTTGATAATTACTTTCGCTATTCCCTTCTGTGCATTGACAATTTCCTCTGTCGGAATCTTAGATGCCTCTTCCATATATGCAAGCTTCACCGATATTTCCTCAAAATATTTTTTCAGCATGAGATATGATGCCTTTTCCGACTTGAAAATACTCTCATACTGTTCCTCTCTCCGGGCATATTTTGTCTCATATACTGAAATCACGCCTCTGATTGCAACATACAGGCATATCAGATCTGCTGCTGCCAAAACAACCAGAACAATAAACATCTTCGGGAAATTGACTATGGCATACAACTCTGCCATAAAAATAAACGCAAACAAAAGTATCCCGAAAATCATCTGCATCCTTGCTTTCGAATCTTTATTCTTCATATGATACCGCTCCTTCCATGAGCCCGCTATTCTAACCACTATGCAAAATAAGCTCTAGTATGTTATATTTTACCATATTGTGTCGATTCTCACAAGGTTTGTTGTTTATTTCTGCCTTCTATAATACGTCATTTACAATCTGCTCTGCTGTCAGATGATTCTCTTTTAATACCTCATTTACATCATACCGGTCAAGGAATTCTTTTTTCAATCCGTAATTATAGACTTTCATATCACTGCTTCCATAAAATCTTGCGATTTTTTCTCCGAAACCACCATTCAGGATGCCATCTTCCAGTGTAACTACCGTGTCATGGTCTGCCTTCAGCTTCTCCAGCAGTCCCTTATCCAGTCCGGTAATATAATACGGGTTGATTACCGTTGCATGAATACCTTTTTTCTCCAGCATTTCTGCGGTCTGCAGTGCCAGGAAATAAAATGTTCCGAGTCCGATCAGTGCAATTTTGCTTCCCTTCTCCGTTACCTCATAGGTGTTGAGCTGACTCCAGTCTTTTTTGACTTCTCTGCCATCCGAAATCATATCTCCGCCCGGAAGTTTGATCGCAACCGGCATTTCCTTCTGCTCCACACTCCAGTCAAGCATTGACAGATATTCTTCCTTTGTTGTCGGTGCCAGATAAACCAGTCCCGGAATATTGGAAAGCATCGGAATATCCTGCAGTCCCAGATGGGTAACATCCGTCATGCCAAATACCGATCCCGTATACACAACAATCGTTGCCGGATTCCCGTCAATACACAGATCCTGTGAAATCTGGTCATACGTCCTCTGGATAAAGCTGGAATACACACCATATACCGGCTTTCCGCCACCTTTGGCAATTCCGGAAGCAAGTGCTACCGCTGTCTCCTCCGCGATTCCCACATCTACAAACTGCCGGCCGGCCTGTTTCCTTTTCTCCTGCGTAAATCCGAGAATCGTCGGGGTTCCGGATGTAATTGCAACAACTGTCGGATCCTGTTTCATCTTTTCGATCAGATATTCACAGGTCACCGAAGAATAATCTTCCACTTCCGGAAAATGGGATTTTCCAGTCTCAATATCAAACGGAAGATGCCAGTGCCATTCTTCCTTATGCTCTTCTGCCGGTTTATAACCTTTTCCCTTTAATGTATTAATGTGGACAACAACCGGTTTCTTACTGTCTTTTACCTGTTTGAAAGCCCCGATCAGCTCCCTTAAGTCATTTCCATGATCCACATAGACATAATCTAGTCCCATGGCTTTAAATAAATTGCACTCTGCCTGTCCGTTTGTCTCGCGGAGTAATTTCAGATTTGAATAAAGTCCTCCATGGTTTTCTGCAATTGACATATCATTGTCATTTACTACAATGATCATGTTGCTGTCTAATTCTGCTGCAAAATCCATTCCTTCTAAGGCTTCTCCTCCGCTTAAAGAACCGTCTCCGATAATTGCGATCACATTTGCACTTTCCCCACGAAGATCCCTTGCCTTTGCCAGACCGCATGCCAGACTGACGGATGTAGAGGTATGTCCGACCGTAAAATGGTCATGTTCACTTTCCTGCGGACAGCTGTATCCCGTCACGTCATCGTAATGTTCTTCATATAAATAGGCATCTTTTCGACCGGTCAGCATCTTGTGCGGATAGGTCTGATGGGAAACATCAAATACCATTTTGTCCTTTGGGGACTCAAAAACATAATGCAGTGCAATGATTGCCTCTACCATGCCAAAATTCGGGCCAAAATGCCCGCCGTGAATACTTGCCCTCTTTAATAATGCATGACGCATTTCTTCTGCGAGAGCTGTCATCTCTTCTATATTTAATTTCTTCACATCTTCCGGTCCGTTAATCTTTTCGATATACATATAATAAATTCTCCTTCCGATTTTATCTATCATAATATACCACTTAAAGTTAACTTTAAGTCAAGTATTTTTTATTTAATTTTCAACTTTTTGCTTCAAACCCTCAATTGCCTGAGCCACTATACCTTCGCTCTTAAAAAGATGTAAATAATGTAATGATAAAAGGGGCAAAAGGTATCATTTCCCACTGAAATGCAATTTTTATGTCATTCGCATTTCTTGCGATCCGCTTGTTGTTCCGATATAATTATGCTATGATTGTGCTTTGATTGGAGGAAACCATTTTGAGCGAATATTATAAGTTTTTTCAAAATAAAAAATGTGAATATTTTCCATGCCATAAAGGAATTCCG
>OBDK01000421.1_pt1 | contig 8136 bp, 5 predicted proteins | sample 1518101 | NCBI WGS metagenome assembly OBDK01 (sample SAMN01760936, study PRJEB22395) | human gut metagenome | reverse complement strand
GCCACCGCATCTACACGGATGCCGTCCACATGGAACTCTCTGAGCCAGAACAAGGCATTGGCTACCAGGAAGTTCTTTACTTCATTTTTGCCGTAATTGAAGATTTTGGTTCCCCATTCGGGATGCTCTCCCAGACGGGGATCGGGATGTTCAAAAATGCACTGACCGTCAAATTCAGCCAAGCCATGGGCATCAGTTGCAAAATGCGCAGGTACCCAGTCCAGAATCACGCCGACTCCGGCCTTGTGCAGTTCGTTGATCAGGTACATGAAATCTTTCGGCGTTCCGTAACGGGAAGTCGGTGCATAGTAGCCGGTCACCTGATATCCCCAGGAACCGTCAAACGGATGCTCTGCAATACCCATCAGTTCTACATGGGTATACTTCATCTCCTTCAGATATTCTATGATCCGGTCCGCAAACTCCCGGTAATTGTAGAATCCTTCGGCGGTACCGTTGTTAGGATGCTTCATAAAAGAACCGATATGGCATTCGTAGATCGCCATAGGCTCTTTATTCATATCCTTTTTGTCCCGGGCTTCCATCCACTTGGAATCTCTCCAGTCAAAGCCTGTAATATCGGTAACGATAGATGCAGTGCCCGGCCGGTATTCCGCATAATTGGCAAAAGGATCGGCTTTGTAGAGCTTTCTGCCATCCCTTGCATAGATCAGGAACTTATACATCGTTCCCTCTTCCACGCCGGGAATGAACAGCCCCCAGATACCGCCTTCTCCCAGCTTCTGCATGGGATGGGATTCCTCATTCCATTCATTGAATGTGCCAATGACATTCACCTGTGCTGCATTTGGTGCCCATACTCCGAAATAGACTCCCTGCACGCCGTCTTCCACCGACAGATGTGCACCCAGTTTTTTGTAAATATCATAATGGGTCCCCTGGGCAAAAAGATACTGATCTGCTTCGGAAATAAATACCTTCTCCTTCGTCATGGCCGCGCCTCCCGCTATAAAATTTAACTGTTCAGAATAAGTTATACAAAATCTTTCTCGGTGAGGATGATCATATCCTCATCGTCATATCTCTTGGCGAACAGTACATCGAAGAAATGCTTCAATGTCTTTTTATTTGCATGAGCGATCGCTTCATCCACGATCTGCTTTACATCCACTACCGTAACCACATGATCTATCGTCTGCATATCTTCGATTCTGGTATGTAACGCCAGCTCTCCGAGTTCGTCAATAGAGTATTCCATCTCCCGTGCATACTGTTTGCCGAATGCCACCAGCGTGTTATTGCTGAGGGCTTCCACATCCATTCGTGCGGTAAAGCACTCTCTCAATTTTTCATGTTTCTCGAGGAATTTATCAATATCCCTCTTCGTATCTTCCAGAATAATTACGATTCCCTGACTCTCCTGCTGCAATGCCTTGTGAAGTACATTTGCCGTAGCATCGTTCATTTCGGATGCCTTGCAAATGATCAGCGCGCCGTTTTTCAGCTTGGATAAGGTATCTGCAGTATCCTTTTTATTCAATGCATGTCCAGAGATCTTTGCCACTTTTCCGGAGAAATTGCTGTCGGTTGCCTGAATTTCGCGAACCATGTTCTTCGCCAGAGATAAGGTATCCATACCCTCTTCTCCAGTGATGATCACGTTGCCGGTGTAGGCTGCCAGACTGATATTATCAATGGCCTTGACTAACTGCTCTCTGGCAGATCTGCTCTGGATAAAGGGTGCGTACAGTTCTCTCTCTTCTCTGGTAAGCGCACGAACCTTTGCTTTGTCTCGCTCTACTGCGGGGCGCTCCGGCTGTTCCGGTGCTTCCCCGGCCTCCGGCGTTTCCTCAGCCGTCAGTTCTATCTCTTCGCTGGCTGTTTCCTCATCTACCGATTCTACTGCTTCCGCCGTGGGCTCCTCTACAGGCTCGTCATCCATTGCTTCTTCCGGTTCTGCCTGTTCCTCGTCTACGATTTCTTCCTGCTCATAGATTTCTGCTTCCGGTTCCTCAAATTCTTCTGCTTCCGGCTCATATGCAGGTTCTTCCGCGAGTTCTTCTACAGTATCCTCTTCCGGAAGCTCTTCTACAGGCTCTTGTTCCGCTTCCTCTGCAGGAGCAGCCTCCGTCAATTCTTCCACGGGTTCCTCTGTGGCAGGCTCTTCCGTGATCTCTTCCAGCTCTTCTACCTCATCGGTATCTGTTGTATCTTCTGCCACGGTATCTGCCGTGTCCGCAGCTTTTTCTTTTTCCAGTTTTTCCAGCAATCCGTCTCTTACCGCCTGCTCAAACTCCGTGAACATGGCTCCGGTCTGCTGTAATACATGTTGGCGAACCTCTTCTTCTCTCTTCTCCAGGTTCTCCTTCTTCTTGCGTTCCCACTCTGCCAGAATATCCTCGATATTCATCTGGCCGGTGATCTGTTTCTCAATGCTCTCTGCCTCCGGCATTACCAGGCTGATCTGACCGTCGGATTCCTGTGCCAGCACATCGGCCAGTTCCTTGGGTGGCTCTACGGGAGCTTCCGGTACTTTCTGTGTTTCCGGTTCCTTCACGATTTCCTGTACTTCCGGTGTCTTCTGTACTTCAGATAGCTCCGGTACTACATCGGTTCTTCTTGCAACAACAGGCTCTTCCGGCAGAATCTCTTCCGTCTCTACCTGGGGCACCTGTGACAGATCGCCGATTTCTCCAGTCTCCCCAAAGAATACTTCCGAGCTCTCCATCTGCTCCGTCTCCGGCTCCAGATCGTCTTCACTGACATCTGCGATCTCCGGATAGTCCAGAGACTCCGTATCGGAATCCCCGGGATCGATCATGGGTGCCACGATAGAACGGGTAATGGAATCCGAAGTCTCCTTCGCATGGTCCTCACTCAGTACCTCCCGCAGGCCTGCTGCCAGTTCTGCCTGTAGATTAATCGTATTATATTGTCCCACATCCATGGTCTTCACATGAATGTCGAAATCATCTTCCGCCGGCTGCGCGGGTGCCTGCTGGGGCTGTACCGGCTGCACCGTTTCATAGCCTCTGGTGTCACCGGTCACCTGCTCGTAGGTTTCCTCCTGTACATAACCCTGATTCGGCTCATAGCCTCCGTCCTGTACATAACCCTGATTCGGGTCATAACTTCCATCCTGTGCATAGCCCTGATTCGGGTCATAACTTCCATCCTGTGCATAGCCCTGGTTCGGGTCATAACTTCCGCCCTGTGCATAGCCCTGATTCGGGTCGTAACTTCCGTCTTGCACATAGCCCTGATTCGGATCATAAGTTTCGTTCTGTCCATAACCGGGATCCTGCGCATAATTCTGAGAATACTGCTGCGTACCGGGTGCGTCAAAACGATGATCGTATTTTTCCTGCTGTTCCGGTGTTAGCGGCTGATGGAGCATTTTCAGCTCCATTGCCTTGATAACGTATTTGCCCTCGCCAAACCAAAGGATCAGCTCATCACATTCCTCTACACATCTGGCAGCAAGTCCTACTCTATGATATAGATAAGCCAACTCATATGCCCATTTTTCTCTGTAATCTCTCTTTTTCAGTTCTTCCAGAACAGCAATGCGCTCTTCCAGACTGACATCCTGCGCCTCATATAATTTGTACTGCAAAATATATCTGCCGGGATCCTTGGGCGCTACCTGCACAAACTCTTTGTAATACTCGATAGCCTGTACATACTCTTCCATTTTAATGGAAAGTTCGCACAGAGAATAGCAGATCGTCCTCCCTCCCGGACGGCGTTCATATGCCAGAAGCAGCATATCTCTGGCATCCTCGTATCTTCGATTGATCTTGTAAAGGTCACTGATGGTGCACAGCATCATAACACTTTTGACTCTGCGCCAGTCAATGGTATCCGCAATCTCCGCAGCCTGCGCATACTCCCCACGACTGATCAAGTCTTTGATTTCTTCCGCTCTTAATTTATATTCACTCTTATCCAAGGTATTTCGCTCCCTTAACCTTTTCTTATCCTAAGCTTCTCATTTCCCCGGGTATACTACCCCACTTTTTTCTTATTCAGTGTACCATAGTACCCATTGATATGTCAAAATCAAACTGGGCAAAATGTATGGAAATCTCCCCTTCGGAATACTACCCACGAAAGTGGGATGACTTCTTGGGCTTTTGACGTTTTTTCGCCTGTCGGATTGCTTCTTTGCGTCGGTTACGAAGGTCCTGATCCACCGAACGATACCGGGATCTGGAACGATTTCTTCTGCGGTTAAATCTCCAGGTCAGGCGGGTACTGCGGTGGGCAAAATGATAATTCTTGAAAAACGTACGTAATAACAGTGCAAGGAAGATCAATACCGCAATTCCCACGATACAGAAAAATACTTTTACCACATTAATGAAAATAACCGCAGGACCGCCGGAAGTGCTGTTTTCCTCCTCCGGGGATGTCTCCTGTGCAACCGTTGGAATTCCACCATTGTTTCCGGTGTTATCTCCTGCTGTTTCGGTTGTCTCTGTATTGTCTGCCTCTGTGGTCGTTGTGCCTGACTGCGTTTCATCGGTTGTACCGCTTTCCTCTGCAGACTCCGTTGTCTCTGCCGTATTTTCCCGGAAGACACTACTGCCCTTTTCCGCTGCCGTAAAGTCCAGGGATGCCGTTCCCAGTGCCACATCATTGTAAGTATAAGTGATCACAGCCACCTGTCCTGGTTCTGTATTATCATAGGAAATACTGGACACCGCATCCTGAAAGGTGATGGTGTTCGGCAAAGTGATGCTGTCCGTCTGGTTCAGTTCCAGAATCGGTTTGGAGTTGCCGAAAATATCATTCCCACTGTAAAAAGATCCTGCATTCTCGATATTATACTTGGTCTCTGTCTGAGAAATGTTCACTCTCTGAAAATTGCTGAAACCATAATCAAACAGAGCGATTGTATCTTCATAGTAATTCGGATTTTCGTCTTTCATGACCACACAGATCAGCTTCATGCCGTCTTTTTCCGCACAGGACACCAGTGTACTGCGGGCAACATCGGTGTAACCGGTCTTACAGCCTACCAGATACGGATATGCATATTTACCGCCGGGGATCAGTTCCATCTTGTTGACTTCCATAATATCATCTGGCTGGCGTTCCGACGGCAAAATGTGCAGCATATGTGTCATTGTCATTTTACACAGCGCTTCGTTGGCAAAAAAAGCTCTTCCGATCATCGCCAGGTCATAGGCACTGGTGTAATGATCCTCATTGGGAAGTCCGTTGGGATTGACGAAATTGGAATCAACACACCCCAGTTCCTTTGCTCTTTCATTCATGATCGGTGCAAAGTCCTGCCAGGTCGTTCCGGAAATATGCTCTGCTACCGCGAAAGAAACTTCATTGGCGGAGCGGATCAGAATGGCATTCAGACATTCCTCCATGGTCAGCTGCTCGCCGGGCTCAATAGCGATATGGTTGCTTCCGGGATCAATATCGTGTACTGCATCATAGGAGAAATCCACGATCTCATCCATGCTGCAGCGCTCGGATGCGATCAATGTTGTCAGAATTTTGGTGGTACTGGCAGGGTATTCCTGCTGATGGATATTTTTGGCATAAAGGATCGCTCCGGTATCCGCATCCATCAAAATGGCGGATTCTGCGCTGACTACCGGTCCCGTAGGCCAGTTTGCCACTTCATTGGACTGAATGGCCAGTGCCTGATTGCTGGCGATGTTCTCTTCTTTGATCGTTGCAGCAGAGACACTAAGCCCCTGAGATGCAAAAAGGCAGAGAGCGCTGATTCCCATCACTGCCCTGGTTAAAAAACTTCTATATGAAAAATGCCTGAAAAACTGCATGTATAAATCCTTCCTGATATCTTCAAAATAAAATGGTGTATGATAATGCGTATTCTTTATCATACACCATTTTACCTAAAAACCAAAGTCTTATCTCTATTTTTTAATTCTTTTTAAGACCTTCTGCGAACGCTGTCATTCTCTATACGGAATACCGTAAATTTTCCTGTCCGTCGAAGTCTTTCCACACAAAATTTTTGCCTTCCCAGATCATGTATCCGTGCCAGCTTTCTTCCTTGGGAATCGACACGGACCCCGGATTCATGCAGATATACTGCTCTGTCTCATGAACAACGCATTTCGGCACATGAGTATGACCGTGCAGTAAAATATCTCCGGAATGCAATGGCGGCAGTTTCTGCTCATTATAGATATGTCCATGGGTGGCATAGATTGCCTGCGTCCCTTCCGCAAGTACACAATAATCACTCAGCACCGGAAATTCCAGCACCATCTGATCCACCTCCGTATCGCAATTACCGCGTACACAGTAGATATCATTTTTCCGCTCGTTCAATAAAGCGATCACTTCCTTGGGCGCATAATCTCTGGGCAGATCATTTCTGGGGCCGTGGTATAAAATATCCCCCAGTAAAAGCAGCCTGTCAGCCCCTTCCTCCGTATATGCTTCCAACAGTTTTCGACAGTAATATGCCGATCCGTGAATATCCGATGCAATCATCCATTTCATAAATTTTCTCCTCCTACTGCCAGTATAATCCCCCGCCTGTGACTTGACAAGCTTTCTCAGATAAAGTACATTGACAATACAGATTACTATTAAGAAAGGCTGAGATTACCATGAGGTTACGAAATATTACCGGTTCCCGGGAAGTTATTGCGAAAAGTCCCTATGTCGTACCGGAAGATACCCTGGAAGCATGCCCCGGAACCTGGCATGAGATTTTCGGAAACGATCATCCGATCCATATTGAGATCGGTATGGGAAAAGGACGTTTCCTAAATACCCTTGCAAAGCAGAATCCGCAGATTAATTATGTGGGAATTGAAAAATATTCCAGCGTATTGCTCCGCGCGATCCAGAAAATGGAAGAGGACGAGCTTCCCAACCTGAAATTCATCCGTATGGATGCAGAAGACATCGATAAGGTATTCGGAAAAGGTGAAGTGGACCGCATTTATCTGAATTTCTCGGATCCCTGGCCCAAGGACCGTCATGCGAAGAGAAGACTTCCTTCGAGACAGTTTCTGGCCCGCTATGATGTGATCCTGAAAAAAGAGGGTACGCTGGAATTCAAGACAGACAACCGCCCGTTGTTTGATTTTGCAGTAGAGGAACTGGAGCCCGCCGGATGGAAAGCGCAGGTGATCACCTACGATCTGCATAACGATGCCGCGCTGATGGAGGGGAACGTCATGACCGAATACGAGGAAAAGTTTTCCTCCGTTGGCAATCCCATCTGCAAATATATTATTTACAGATAAGGCCCCGAATATAGAATCTTATTTTTGAGATACTATCAACAACAGATAACAGAAAGGAAGGATACTTATGGAATATACGTTTACCGTTGCTAATTTTGAGGAAGAAGTTCTGAACTCCCCTCTGCCCGTTGTGGTAGATTTCTACGCAGACTGGTGCAATCCCTGCAAGATGATGGCTCCTACCGTGGCAAAGCTGGCAGAAGCTTACGAGGGAAAAGTAAAGGTCGGCAAGATCAATGTGGATGAGAACATGACCATCGCCCAGAAGTACCGCGTGGCAAGCATTCCGAATTTTGTGATCTTCAGAGACGGACAACCCGTGGCCAACTTCGTCGGCGCCATGTCCGAAGCAGACTTCCGTGAGAAGCTGGAGCAGGTGATTCTGTAAAAATCAGTTTTTTAAACCCGGGTACGGTGAGCGGATGCCTCTGCCGTATCCGGGTTTTTGATTTTTTACAGATATTTTCCTGTAATGCTGTCGGCATCTGCTTTGATCTGCTCCAGAGTTCCTACAGCAACGACCCTGCCGCCGTCTTCTCCGCCACCGGGTCCCATATCAATGATGTAATCGGCATTGCGGATCACATCCAGATCATGTTCAATGACAAGTACCGTTGCCCCATTGTCTACCAGCGTCTGAAATACCTGCAACAGGGTCTGTACATCTAACGGATGCAGTCCGATCGTCGGTTCGTCGAATACAAATACGGAATCTGATTGTCCCCTGCCCATTTCACTGGCCAGCTTCAGCCGCTGGGCCTCTCCACCGGAGAGGCTTGGTGTCTCTTCTCCTAATGTTAGATATCCCAGTCCCAGATTTTTCAGGACTTCCAGCCGCTGATGGACCACTTTCCATTCTTGTGTTGCCTGCAGCGCCGTCGTGACATCCATCTCCATCATCTGGGGCAGGGAATAACGCATC
>OBDK01000418.1_pt1 | contig 8163 bp, 7 predicted proteins | sample 1518101 | NCBI WGS metagenome assembly OBDK01 (sample SAMN01760936, study PRJEB22395) | human gut metagenome | reverse complement strand
CCCCTGTGGACTTGTCTTCCGCAAACGGTTTTGGCAAACCGTTCGCCGCCAGCAAGTTGCAAAAAAGTATGATGGAGGTACTCAATTTGAAAAGAGCTGCAAAAATAGTTTTGATAGGAGTCTGCTTCGGCTTGATTTTGTTATTCCTTAAAATTAGTTTTAGGATTGATGATGCAGCTTTTATGCATGGTTATTGGATTGCGGCGGTAGAAATAACTCCAAGCAGAGTTCCAACTGTTGCCATTGTAATTCCGGAAGTCAGTACAGATACCGTAACATTGGAAACAGTCTCCACAATACTTTCCTTTTTGCTAAGCGTCTGTCTGTTTTCTTTATACCGTTCAGTAAACAGAATTGCATAATCTACAGTGGCACCCAGCTGGATGGAACGGATAATAACCTTAATCCGTGAAGCTTAAACGGTTATGATGCTACATAATGCTTCCCATAAGTGTTGACATTACAATCATAACGATTGAAAACATAAATGAATCGGCTGCCGTTCTCCGCCCTTTCCAATCTGAATGTTCAAACAAATCAGATTGGAGGTAAGGGAAATGGCATATAACCATGGAAAAGCAGAGCGCAAATGGAAGCTCTGGAAAGAGAAAGAAGAAAAGATTTTAAGAGACAGCGGTGTTGCCGAAGATACGATTGAAGCAATCCGTCTCTATGACCGTCAGGCATTTAATTCAGACAGACGCTATTATGAGCGTGTGCAGGAGACAGGTACATATCTGGATACCATAGCAGCATCCACAGATCAGGCAGAACCGAAAACAGTACAGGATTTCTTAGATTATATTGAGAATCAGGAATTGTTTCATGTACTGATTACAGTGGACAGGCTGAAAGAAAAAGTGCAGAAGGATGTTTGGATTACTGTTTTTATGCAACTATTTCTTGTTGCTCTTGACAAAATCATTTTTAGAGATTAAAATTATAACAGCGTTATATAACACTGTTATATAGGAGGTGTGCAAAATAAACGGAAATGGAACGACTTTAGAAAATATCCATCGGGCAGCGAAAGCGGAATTTTTAGAAAAAGGATATAAAGACGCTTCTCTGCGGAATATTGTGAAATCCGTGGGAATGACTACCGGAGCCTTTTACGGATATTACAAAAGCAAAGAAGAACTTTTTGAAGCCATCGTTGGTGAGCATTATGAATATATTCTCAACCGTTTTATAAAGGCACAGCAGGAGTTCGCCGAACTACCAGCTGCCCAGCAGCCGGAAGTCATGAGTGATATTTCGGGAATCTGCATGTACGATATTCTCTATTATGCGTACGAACATTTAGAGGAATGTAAACTGATCCTCTGCTGTTCGGAAGGGACAAAATTTGCCGGGCTAATTGATGAAATGGTGGAGATTGAGGTAGATGGGACGCATGCCTATCAGGATGTCTTAAGGCAGCTTGGACGGTCCTCTCCGCATATCGATCCTTCGCTGGAGCATATTCTGATCACCGGAATGTTTCATACTTTTTTTGAATTGATCATCCACGAAATGCCGCTAAAAGATGCCGAAAACTACGTTAAAGAAATGCGCGCCTTTTATACAGCAGGATGGATGAAAATTATGGGGCAGTAATGCCTTATAATTTTTGTTTGACAGTTAGCTACAGCTAACCTAAATTCGGATATTGTAAGAACATAGACGTGTTCTCTTTATCATAGACACAAAGAAAAGGAGGAATTTTTTTGAAAAAACAATCCAATTTATCACGCCTGCTGGAAATTGCAGGCAGCCATAAGTACCTGACCTATGCTTCCTGGGTGCTTTCTGCCATCAGTGCCCTGATTGCTCTGGTACCATTCTATTACATCTGGAAAATGATCAAAGAAGTATTGGAGGTGGCACCGAATTTTGGCCAGGCACAGAGCCTGACCGGTAATGGCTGGATGGCAGTATTGTTTGCGGTTATAGCGGTGCTTGTCTACATAGCAGGGCTGATGTGTTCCCATTTGGGAGCATTTCGTATTGCCACAAACCTGCGTATCCAGACCATGGAGCATATTGTTAAGTTGCCTCTTGGGTTTGCCGAGAGTTTTGGCAGCGGAAAACTGCGCAAGATTGTCAACGAATCCAGCGCAGCCACCGAAACCTATCTCGCCCATCAGCTTCCCGACAGAGCCAATGCCATTGCAACCCCCTGCGGTCTTTTGGTGCTGTTGTTCGTGTTTGACTGGAGACTGGGACTATTGAGCCTTGTTCCGGTTGTGCTGGGGTTTCTGATCATGATGGCAATGACCGGAAAGCAGATGCAGGAAAAGATGAAAGAATACCAGAATGCGCTGGATGATATGTCCAATGAAGCGGTAGAGTATGTCCGCGGGATTCCGGTGGTAAAAACCTTTGGCCAGACGATCTTTTCCTTTAAGAAGTTTAAAGACTCCATTGACCGGTATAAAATATGGGTGATTGCTTATACCAAGCAGCTTCGGACACCGATGATGTTCTATACAGCTGCAATTAACGGAGTTTTTGCCACACTGATCGCCGGAGGACTGTTGCTTACGCAAGAGGGTGTGACTTCCAGTTTCTTACTGGATCTCATTTTCTATATTATCATTACACCGGTTATTTCTGTTACACTGACACGCATTATGTTCCAAAGTGAAAATGCCATGATCGTAGATGACGCTTTACAGAGAATTGACAGCGTTTTGCATTTGAAGCCTCTGGAGGAAACCAAACACCCAATGCACCCGCAAAATGCTTCTGTGGAACTGAAATCGGTTCATTTCAGCTATGATGGAGAAAAAGAAGTATTAAAAGATATTTCACTCACCATTCCTGCAGGACAGACGGTAGCTTTTGTAGGCCCATCCGGCGGTGGGAAAACAACCCTTGCCAACCTGATTTCCCGATTCTTTGATCCACAGAGCGGAATGGTAAAAATCGGTGGTGTCAATGTGAAAGACATCCCGAAAGAGGAACTCATGAATACAGTGTCTTTCGTATTTCAGAACAGTCGTCTGATCAAGGCATCCATTCTGGAAAATGTGCGTATGGGAAAACCGGAAGCTACCCGTGAGGAAGTTCTGGCTGCCCTTCATCACGCACAATGCGATGATATTCTGGAAAAACTCCCACAGGGTGTGGATACGGTCATTGGTACAAAGAGTGTCTATCTTTCCGGCGGCGAGCAGCAGCGAATTGCCATTGCCCGTGTGATGCTGAAAAATGCTCCTATTATCATTCTGGATGAAGCCACTGCCTTTGCTGACCCGGATAACGAAAGCCGCGTACAGGCTGCTTTTTCAAGACTTTCCGAGGGAAAGACGGTGATTATGATTGCCCACAGGCTTTCTACCGTAACAAATGTGGATCAGATTTTTGTCATTTGCGACGGACGGGTTGCCGAGTGCGGGAACAGCCGTGAATTGCTTGCAAAAGACGGCATTTTCAGCCGTATGTGGAAAAATTACCAGACTTCCGTGCAATGGAAGGTAACAAAGGAGGTGCAGTGATATGATCAAAAAACTGCAGAAAAAATATGCCCTGTCTGAACAGGGAGCAAAAGACCTGATCAAAGGCTGCCTGGCCTGTGTCCTTCAGAATCTGTCTTTTATGTTCCCGGTAGGACTTTTATATTACCTGGTCAGCGATCTGATGAACGGGGGTGTTCCCGGTGGGAAAATTCCATTTTATGTGGCAGGCTGCGTGGTGTGTATCGGCCTGATACTGCTGACCACTTTCTTTCAATACAATGCCACCTATTTTGCCACTTACAAAGAAAGCGGCATCCGCCGTATTACTCTGGCAGAGCATCTGCGCAAAATCCCCCTTTCTTTTTTCGGGAAAAAGGATTTAGCCGATCTTACCAGTACCATTATGGCGGACTGCACCTTCCTGGAGCAGAGTTTTTCACATTTTATCCCTGAGCTTGCAGGTTCAATCATTTCTACGATTCTGATTTCCATCGGTCTGCTCTTTACGGACTGGAGAATGGCGCTGGCTGCCTTATGGGTTCTGCCGGTTGCCTTTGCGATTGTGGGATTTTCCGCAAAGATTCAGGAAAATCTGAATCAGAAAGCCATGGATGTAAAGATGGCCTGCGCAGACGGGATACAGGAGTGTATTGAAACGGTACGTGACCTGAAAGCAAATAATGCGGAGCAGGCATATTTAAAAGGGCTGGAAAAGAAGATCCGTGCTGTAGAGCATCGTTCCATCCTCAATGAATTTGGTCTTGCTGCTTTTGTGGTTTCCGCGTCACTGGTGCTGAAGCTTGGTATTGCAACGGTTGCGCTGGTGGGAGCTGTTCTGCTCATGCAAGGAAGCCTCTCCGTGCTTACATTCTTTATGTTCCTTCTGGTAGTATCCCGTTTGTATGACCCTCTGCAGGGCGCACTCCAGAATCTTGCGGCAGTCATCAGTACACGAACCAACATTGCCCGTATGAATGAAATTCTCGATCATCCCATCCAGCAGGGCAGTGATAGGCTTTCCAATCAGGGGTATGATATTGTCTTTGACCATGTTGGGTTTGCCTACAATACCGGAGAAACCGTATTGAAAGATGTTTCCTTTACGGCAAAACAGGGAGAGGTTACGGCTTTGGTCGGCCCATCTGGCGGCGGGAAAACAACCGTATCCCGGCTGGCTGCAAGGTTCTGGGATATTAACAGAGGAAAGATTACCGTGGGAGGCATGGATGTATCCCGAATAGACCCGGAAACACTGCTTTCTCTGTATTCCATCGTATTCCAGGATGTCACACTGTTTGACAATACGATTCTGGAGAATATCCGAATCGGAAACAAAGACGCCACAGATGAACAGGTCATTGCGGCTGCGAAACTTGCCAATGTGGATGAATTTGCCAAAAAACTGCCGGATGGATGGCATACCAATATCGGAGAAAATGGCTGTGAACTATCCGGCGGAGAGCGCCAGCGTATCTCTATTGCCCGTGCATTTCTGAAAAATGCGCCGATCATTCTTTTGGATGAAGCGACTGCTTCCCTGGATGTGGAGAATGAAACTCTGATACAGACAGCCCTTTCCCGTCTGATCGCAGATAAAACGGTTCTGGTCATCGCCCACAGGATGCGTACCGTAGCCGGAGCAGATAAAATTGTTGTCCTTTCTGATGGCACCGTGGCAGAAGAAGGATCACCAAAGGATCTGGAAGAAAAGAATGGTGTATATGCCCATATGGTAAAACTGCAGACAGAAAGCCAGAATTGGAAACTTGCGTAAAGAAGGAGGAAGCTTTTGGCTCCCACCGTCGGGCTGCCATGATGATGCTGGGGTCTTCCCGGCTGCTTGTCGGCAGAAAGTAATGTGTCAAAACAGGAGGTTTGGCTATGTCCAAGTTAGGAGTCGTGGAGGATACCCTGTTTGTCCCTAAAAACAATGGTGCCTGACACAATAAAGAAGATTTTAAAATGATACCGGGCAGAGGTGTGGCAGCAAAGGTGGAAGGTTATCATGTTCTTGCTGGAAATAGGGCTATGTTGAATGAAAATAACATAACGTTTCCACAGCAAATGACAACACAGGCGGAAGAATTTATTAACCGGGGATGTACCATGATCTACATATCTTTGGACAGCCTTTTCATTGGTTATGTTGTATTGTCTGATACGATACGAAGTGAGAGTGTTGGTACAATAAAGGTATTAAAAGCATTAAATGTACAGCCGGTACTTCTTACCGGTGATAATGAAAAAGCGGCTGCTTCCATTGCAAGACAGCTTGGTATTTCCGAAATTCAAGCAAACTGTCTGCCGGAGGATAAGTTAAAATACATAAATGAATATCAGAACAGACAGGAAGCTGTCTGTATGATCGGGGATGGAATCAACGATGCACCAGCCTTAAAGGCGGCTGATGTCGGCATTGCTATGGGCGGTGTAGGAAGTGATATTGCTGTGGATGCGGCAGACATTGCCCTGGTGGATGATGAGGTAAAGGAATTGCCACATTTACTGGCACTTTCCAAGCGAATGATGACTACAATAAAGATTAATATGTCATTTTCCATGGGACTTAATTTCATAGCTATCATTCTGGCAATCACAGGCACTCTTGATCCGGTCATAGGTGCATTGGTACATAATGCCGGCTCAGTGCTTGTAATCACAAATTCAGCATTGCTGTTAAAATGGAGGAAATGTCAACTTTAAATCCGGAACATAGAGAGGGGAATTATGAGTAAAGGAAATATGGAAATTAGAAAAAGCACAAGAGAAGATATTGAGCAGATTATGGCTATTTTTACAACTGCTAAGGAGTACATGGCTGCACATGGAAATAAAACACAATGGGGAGATGGATACCCTGGCGAGGAGATACTAAAAACGGATATAGATGCAGGAAACAGCTATGTAATTGTAAATAATGGAATGATTGTGGGAACATTTTCTTTTATTATTGGAGAAGAACCAACTTATCAGGTTATTAAAAATGGAAAATGGACAGATGACAGACTCTATGGGACGATTCATCGGTTGGCATCTAGTGGAATAGTAAAAGGAATTGCCAGAGCATGTTTTGAATATTGCATAAAACAGATAGACTATATTCGCATTGATACGCACAAAGATAATATTTCTATGCAGACAGCAATTGAGCGATTTGGATTTCACAAATGTGGAAATATATATGTTAAAGGTGGCGCGGAACGGATAGCATATGATTACATTTCATAAAAAACAATGGTGCCTGACACAATAAATATGAATCATAAAATAGGAATGGATATTGAGATTTAACTTGTTTTGTGATAGAATATCATTACTAAAAAATGTGCAGATGTACAGAAATAGGGAGTGTAACGATGGAGATTAAAAGAAACGCTTACCTACAGCAGCTGACCCTGCGAAAAGATAATGGAATGATAAAGGTGATTACCGGCATTCGTAGATGTGGCAAATCCTTTTTGCTGTTTACCATCTTTAAGAGATACTTACTGGAGAACGGCGTTGATGTTGATCATATTATTGAGATTGCATTGGACGGTATTGAAAATGAGGAACTAAGAGATCCTAAGGTGTGTTTCAAGTACATCAAAGATGCCATGAAAGACGATGGCAAATACTATCTGCTTCTTGATGAAGTGCAGTTTATGTCACAATTTGAGGAAGTGCTGAACAGCCTGCTCCGCATGAGCAATATTGATGTGTATGTCACCGGAAGTAATTCCAAGTTCCTGTCCAGCGACATTGTGACCGAATTCCGTGGCAGAGGTGATGAGATTAGAATCTACCCTCTCTCCTTTGCAGAGTTTTATTCTGTCTATGACGGCGATTATGATGATGCATGGGATGACTACATGATCTACGGAGGATTGCCGCAGATCGTAAGTTTCCAGAGCGAACGACAGAAAGCGGACTATCTGAAGAACATCTTTGCAAATGTCTATCTGAAGGATGTTATTGAAAGAAATAAGATTCAGAACGTGGATGAGATTGGGATTCTGGTTGATGTGCTTGCATCTGCAATCGGCGCACCGACCAATCCTTCAAAGATTGCCAATACCTTTGCCAGTGAGCGCCAGATGACTTATGCTAATAAAACCATCTCCAAGCATATCGACCATTTGACAGATGCCTTTTTGATTTCCAAGGCAAGCCGATACGATATTAAGGGCAGAAAGTATATCGGTGCAAATCTGAAATACTACTTTACGGATCTGGGACTGAGAAATGCACGTCTGAATTTCAGACAGCAGGAGCCTACTCATATCATGGAGAACATTGTTTATAACGAGCTGCTGATCCGTGGCTACAATGTTGATGTGGGTGTCGTGGATATCTTCGATAAGGATAAAGAGGGCAAACGTGTTCGCAAGCAGTTGGAGGTTGACTTTGTGGTGAATCAAGGAAACCAGAGATACTATATCCAGGTTGCATATGACATGACTTCGGAAGAAAAACAGACGCAGGAGTTCAATTCTCTGCGTAATATCCCGGACTCTTTCAAGAAGATCGTCATTGTAAATGGCAGCAAAAAGCCTTGGAGAAATGATGAAGGTTTTGTCATCATGGGAATGAAGTATTTCTTGCTGAATGCGAATAGTCTGGAATTTTAAGTCGATTTGAGTTGTTGCTGTGGTGTTGTTCTATTTCAAAAAAGAGTGAACACGCTGGGAGAATGTCGTGATGTGACAGACCAATATCAAACCGGACGAAGTGCATATTT
>OBDK01000416.1_pt1 | contig 8174 bp, 5 predicted proteins | sample 1518101 | NCBI WGS metagenome assembly OBDK01 (sample SAMN01760936, study PRJEB22395) | human gut metagenome | reverse complement strand
GAAAGCTGCAATTGTTCGACATAGACTCATTCGGTTCAATACCTACGCATTAAAAGTTTAGGATTAATATCTCTTCACGTCTTTTCTCAAATTTGAGTGAGGCAAATTTGAGAAACACCAAGCCCATTACGAAATACATGTAATTAATTCCGCTCATGTTGGAACGGAGCTTGTTACATGATTCCATCAAAACCTGTTCAAGGGGCTTCTGCTTCTTTTCTTTTTTTACTGCCATTTTGTTTTTTCTCCTAATCTTTGAAATTCGTTCTTGCTGCAGGATTAAAAAACCTCAATTTTTATTTTGTGCTTCTTACAAAGCACGACTATCTTTCTCTTCGATTTAATGGTCGGCTCATGATGTCCCATTTTCCGCCGATTCACCGAAGCAAATGAGACTCCTAATAGTTCGGCAAGCTCTGCTTGGGAAAGAATTATTTTTTTCTCAGTTCCTTAATCAGCTTTGAGTAATCCATTCAGTCTATACTCCTTCCAAATAGAATTCCAAAATTCGATTTCGTTTCAACTAATAACTATTTTATAACAAATCCAGTCTTCTTATGAGAACAAATGGAGAAGATTCGACTTGAAGTGGCGACGAAAAACAAAAGAGGCCATAAAATCAGACATTCAAAAAGGTAAATGGACACATGCCATGTTCTTTTTGCCATGAAAATGCAAATTCAGTCCATGTTTCTAAATACTTTCAGCTAAGGGCATATTTAAATATTAGGGAGCCTAGGGAAGTTCTAGGTTACTGCCCTGGCAACGTGATTAGCAACTCACGACCCAATCAACGCATCAACGGCCTGGTTGCTGGGCTGTCTGCCTAATTAGGAGAGCAGCTTCTAATAGACAGGCAACGACGACCTACTCTTTTCACTTGTCTGTTCTCCTGAAAGGAGGACAGCCGATGGCTGTCAAGATAATAACAATGGAGATCGTCTCCAAGAAGTCTGAAAAGGCCATAGGGGTCTCTTTTCTGATAGACGAAGGTCTTTTTAAAGCCTCATTCTCCCTTCCGAAGAAGAAAAGCATCCTGTTCCTTACGGAAGCGTACCATGAGTTCAAGCGCGAGGAGAAGAGGAAACGCAAATTGCTTTCCCTTGAATCCATGCTCGAAGACTGTACAAAGTTCGAAGACGGACTTGTAGACGATAGCCTCACCCCAGAAAAGCAGTACCTTAGAAACGAAAGAGACATTCTTCTTTACGATGCCATATCCAAACTCAATGAAAGACAAAGAAAAGTCATCGTTGAGCTTTTTTACAATGGGAAGACTCAGAGACAATTGGCCAAGAAAATGGGCATTACCGAGCAGGCGATGTCCATGTATGTTGCATATGTCTTAGCAAAGCTAAGAAACTGCCTTGAAGGAAAAATCTAAATTTTTTCTTAAGTTTTGCCGTTTTCAGGGCGTCTAAAGTGAAGGGCCAAAACATTCTAACAATCACAGTGTCCAAGAAGTGTGCTAGATATAGCACCTAGTAAATACACTAGACAAACTAAGCGTGAAGCTTAATTCCATTTTCCCAGTTTCTTCATTTTTAGGAATTGCTAAATATCCTTTGTTATCAGTTATGCTTGTTTCATCAATAATAAAACATATAGTTATATTTATTCTTTCACTATAAAGTGATATTTTATAAGTACATTAAATCCTTTGATATTAAACAACTTAGAAAGATATATCAGCAAATATAAAGAGGAAATATAAAATGAACATCTTATGTTGTATTAACAAGAAGTATTTCAAGAATCTATGTCTTGTAATATTTTCTTTGGTAAAGAAAAATAAAGATTCTTATATAAATCTTTATATAGGTTCAGGTAACTTCACCAATATAAAAGACAAATATGAATGTGTCACTAAAGAACAAGTAGAATTTCTAAATAAAGAGTTAAAGAAATACAATTCTTTAAATGAAGTTTATCTAGTAAATATAGATGACTATCCATCTATTCATAACGAGATAGAGAAATCTTTTGCATCAAAGACTAAATTTTCACCATATGCATTGATAAGATTGTATGTGAATAAACTAAATCTTTTAAAAGATCTAGATAGAATTCTCTATCTAGATACAGACATGGCTGTAAATGGAAATATAACTTCTCTTTATGAGACTCCATTTGATGGAAAACTTATGGCTGCAAGTAAAGATATTCTAGATAAAAATAAACCTGATGATAGAAATCCAAACATCAATTCAGGAATGCTGCTTTTAAACATGAAAGAATTATCTAAGACCGATCTTTTAGAAAAGACTATAGCTTTGATGAACTCAAAGCTATATCTGACTCCAGATCAAACAGCTTTGAATAAAATATTTAAGAATAAGATTAAGTATGTCAGTTACAAATACAATTGGCAGAATAGAAAAGGACCTCTTCCTAAAGATGTCGTCATCAGGCACTACAACGGAATATTTGTATGGTTTCCTTATCCACACTTCTTCCATGGCTTACCTACCGATGACAACTTAAAAAGATTCTATAGACAAAGGAAAGAACATGATTTCGATGATACTATAGAATTAGTAAAAGAATATAAGAAAAACAATCCTAACTTGTTCTAATGTTTATTTTTGTTCTTCTTTCTAATTCTAAAGAATTCAAACACAATAACCAGAGCAATAAATATGCATCCTATAATGGATGAAACTACGATGATGATTCTATTTACTCTTTCTTTGTCAGTATCATAATTATCAGGCTTATCATCATTGTCGTTGTTTTTGTGATTATCATCATTTGAAGAATCATTAGATTGATTCTTCTCTTTTACTTCTATGGTGATGATATAGCTAGATTCATTACCATCTGAATCTTTTACAATGTATTCAACATTATATGTTCCGACTTTATCTTTATCAAACGATGTATTCATAGATACATTGTTTGAATTTGATTCTATTTGATAGTATTCACTATCAAATATAGATATAAGCTCATATAAATCTATATCATCTCCCTTACTTATTGAATAATATTTACTTGAAGAAGTTATAGTGGGTGATCCACCACAATAAATTCTTTTGATAAGATTGTCGAATTCAATTCTGTCATCTTCTTTTAGATAGCCGTAGATTTGAACAACTTTATTCTTCTCAGTCAAGTCTAGTCTCTTATTAGATAAAGTCTCATCATCAATATCTTTCTGATAATTCCTTAATTCAGCTATCCATGTATTCTTTATCACTTCATATAAAACTTCTTTAGTATCGAAATCTGAATAATTCAAAAGATTGAGTCCATCTTCTGTTACTTCATATTCTATATTCTTATCAGTAGTCTTATATGCCTCTATAGGATTATTTGATCCTAAAGAAACTGAATAGACATTCACATACTGAGGCCTTTCAGTATAAATAGATATTTTATAACCATATTCTAAGTCAATTGAGACTGAAGGCACATTAGAAGTAGCAAAGTACTCATTACCTTTAACAGACCATTGTTTAACAACATTATCATCCAAGTCTTTTATAGTAACTGAAACAAACACAGCATCAGGCTTATTCTTCCATTCATCAGTCTGATTTCCTAAATTAGTCCCACCTAACGAAACTGTGCCTTTCTTGTTGTTTTCACTCAATGTTAATGTGAATCCAAAAGTATTATAAACACCTGTAATTCCAAGCTTTGTTTGGTGATAAAACAAGCTTTCAATTTTCGTATATGAATGGAAAAGTGTATTCTCGCCTTCCTTCAAATAAAGAGATTCTACTTCCTTACTATCATATCCGATGACAGCAGGAAACTCTATCTCATAATCACCATGTTTTAATCCTTTAAACAAAATGGAATTAGATTCAATAACTTTAGTTTCTATCAATCGACCATTCTTTTTTATTCCTATCTTTTTACCTATTATCAAGAAGTCATCATCTATTTCTATTTTCAAAGACAATGATGAATCTGAATTCATAAATGAATTCAGTTCATCTTCATCTACTAAGCTATATTTTAAAGAAGTAGAATTAATTAATTTATAAGAGTTTAATTCATCAGTGTCTAAAACATCACCTAGTATGACATAAGAATTTGAATCTTGAGATAATACATAGCGTCTCACATTAGGTGTTACATCCAACTTCCATGCATCTAAATACGGAAGTATATCAGCCTTGTATTCCTTCAAAAAGAACAAAGCATATACATCCGTTACCTTGAAATAAGTAGGACCGTATTTAAAAGCTAATGATCTATAGAAAGAAAATAGTTTTCCATAAGTCTTTTCACCTTCAAAAGAATTGAATAAATTAACCAAGAAATACAATTTCTCATTTACATTTGTATATGTTCCTTCATCGTTTTGGAATATATACTGACCATTCAATCTTTTCTTATTGAAGTCATCTTCCTTAATAGATAAGTCACCCAACCAATTGGCTGAGTCTTTATATAACGACTTATCTTTTTGAATATAATATGCCAAAACATTATTGCCTGTTTCATTGAAACAAAGATTTACTCCACCACCTACTCCTCTTCCAAAATAGCCTTGATATCCATGGGCTAATTCATGCAATGTTCCCCATCCATATGAAAAGAAAGCCGATATAGATGTCTGGTTAGCAACAGCAATAAAATCCCCGTTGTAATATGCACCAGCTCCGGCATATCCTTTATCTGCTACCGCCACATATTTAGTTCTATAATTTCTGTTAGTTTCATCCGACCAATCAAATACAAGCCCAGCCATTTGGTCCATTCTATTTATAACATTCAAATAGTAATCCAAAGCATCATCCAATGTATCAAATGCTTTTTTCTTCTCTGTCATTCCATAGTTAGTCAGTTTATCTATGTCTTCAAAAGGAGCTACAAACATGATAGCTTCGCTATCGATGACAGCGAAACTATTTTTGCTGCCATTCCATCCAGACTTGAACTGACCTTCATTATCCTTGTAATGATAGTAATCCAAAGGTTTTACAGAATTGTCATATTTGATTTCAATTTTAAAAGTCTTATCGATGTCTTCCGTCGATAATCTCGGTGAAGTTAATAAAGGAACACAATCATAAGATATTGAGTTTCTGATATTGGTTATATGTTGATATTCGTTATTTGCTTTAATATTCAATATGCTATTTTGAGCTCTAGTATTAGTAAAACAAGTAACGGTCATATTAGAATCAAAACCAGTATCTATATTTTTGATTGAAAGAGATGAATTAGCTGGTAGATAGACACCCAACATTTGTCTATCACCTTTATTGCACCTCTCCATTCCAGTCATAGACATGTTATTCATCTCCGGAATTGAATATATAGTCCTGACAATATCAAATTTTCCACCGGTTTCATCTTTCACATGAACCGGAACATTCAATTCAACTTTATTGCCATCTTTATCGCTAACTTCATAAGTGAGTGTATAATCACCCGGGATTGTAGGATTCACATCGTTATAAGTGCATTGTATATAAGGAGTTAAGTCACCATCCTCATAGTCTTTAGCACAGACTCTAAATCTAGAATCTATGATAGAAAAAGATTCGACTGAATCTTTATCTATAGTTATTTCAGTCGCACCATAAAAGATAGGAATATTAGTATTTGAATTTATATTTATATCTTTATTTAAATCAAATGAATAGACATTAATATTGATTGAACTCAAAGAAATCAATAATGCTTGGCTTAATAAAAACAATCTAATCATAATTACTATCAATCCTATGTATTTAAGGTTATAAACTATTTATCTTTATTATTGCTTCTATGAATTTTAAGCAACATACAAGCAATAAATAAAACTATAGCAATAGCTATGATACACCAATTCTTCTTGTCCTTTTCTTTGTTCTTCATAATACGCTTTCTTCTCTTCTGTAGTCATCTTGCTGACATCGACATGATTTCCACTATAGTTATTTGAAAATCCCATTACCAATCACTCATTAGCATTTCTTAATTAAGTATTAATATTTATATGATATAAAACTAACTAATAATTCGTAAGCGTTAAAGATATCCTCCTTTAAAATTCGAACCTCTGAACTGATAATCTATCTCGGAGGTGAATTATGGCGAAAAACAACGAGTATCTAGAGTCCTTTAAAATTGAGATGGTCAGGAAATATATGACTTCCGAAAGCAAGAAGGACATATGTCAGAAGTATGGCATTAGCAAATCGACTTTCTGGGGCTGGAAGTGCAAATATGGTGACTTGATTTCCAAAGAGCTTGCCACCGACGCAAAGCCCGAGAGAAGAGGAAACTTTGTCGATATAGTAGCACCAGCCAAAGACGAGGTGAACAAGCCCAAGATCCGCTACGAGGGGACAGCGGTAGTCACTATGGAGGCGAAGGGGTATACGCTACACTTCTCCGTGGAGTTCCTCCCTAAGGTGTTGGAGCTATTGGGGCTATGATTGACCTCGGCAGGGTCAAACACATATATCTGATGCCAGGGCCCACGGATCTCAGGAGAGGAAGCATAGGTTTGATATCGCTTTTGCCTCAGGCGGGGCTGGAGGCCAAGGAACATGAGCTGTTCCTGTTCTGCAACAGAGCAGGAACGATCCTCAAGGTCGTGGAGAGGGACGAGACTGGGACGTGGCTTTACACCAGGACAGTCGACCGCTCGAAGTTCGGATGGCCTCAGGATTTCAGCCAGGCCGAGGAGATAAACAGAGACCAGATAGTCTGGCTTCTACAAGGGCTGAGAGCGATAGGATTCAAGCGCGGAAAGGAAGTGTGTTTTTATTAAATAAAGATACAAAAAAGCTCGATTTAATCGGGCTTTTTTGATATAATAATCCTCGTAAAAACAAGCGGGATGGGACACGGTAAAAACATGGATTACGCAGAGGAGATCAAGGCTCTCAAGAAGGCTCTGGCCGAGCGAGATGCCATCATAGCCAAGCAAAAGAGAGACTACGACGCTCTCGAGGCCAAGTTCCGCAAGCTTCAGGAGAAACTGGAGGAGAAGGTCAAGGAACTGGAGGCGATCCAGGAGAAGAGAAGGGTCGAGCGTGCGAGGATATTCGTCCCCAAGACAGAGACAATGAAGGACGAGCCTGAAGAACAGGTGGTGAACGAGGCGGAGGGATGCCACAGAGAAGAGAGGGGAAAACCGGGAAGGAAGAGGGGATCCAGGAACTTCAACACGGAGTGGCTGGAGAAGCACGTCGATGACACTGAGGTCTTGTTCCCCGAGGAGTACGAGAGGCTGAAGGCGGAGGGACACGTGCTCGTCGAGATGGGTGAGGACGTCTCCTACAAGGTGGAGTCCACACCCGCAAGGCACAAGGTCACGAAGATCATCCGCAAGAAGTTCGCCGACAGGACTAAGGACACTGTCATACAGGCTCTGGCTGATCCCAGGGATTTCTTCCCGCACTCGGTGGCAACCCCATCTCTCGCGGCGGAGCTGATCAACGGCAAGATGGTGCTTGGGCTTCCCTACTACCGCATGGAGAACAACGATTTCCTCAGCGGAGTCGGGATCTCAAGGCAGACCATGTGCCGGATCCAGTTCGAGGTGTCGGATCTGCTGAAGCCCATCTATGGGAGGATGGCCGATATTCTGCTGAAGGACAAGGTCATCTACGCCGATGAGACCACGCTGAAGGTGATAGGAAGCGGGAAGTCCAACTGCTACATGTGGGTGTACTCCTCAGGGCACTACTCCAATCCAGTCTATGTATACGAGTTCAGCAAAGACAGGGACGGAGATAACCCCAGGAGAATGCTGAAGCGCTTCTCCGGACACCTGGTGACCGATGCCTACCAGGGATACAACGGGATAGATGGCGTGAAGAACTGCTTCTGCTGGGCGCACGCCAGGAGGAACTTCGTCGAGATAGTGAAGTCTATCGGCACAGAGGCCAGGAAGGACTCCAAAGCTGCCGAAGCGGTGAGACTGATTGACGCTGTCTTCATGGAGGAGCGGAAGATGAGGGAGGCTGGCTGGGGCCCCGAAAAGATAAGGGCGGCGAGGAACTCCGAGGGGTATCAAAAGCTACTCAAGGACGTGAAGGGTTACCTGACCGAGACCGAGAAGACGGCGGTCGGGAAACTGCTGACGGCCTGCAAGTACATGCTTAAAAGGTGGGATTCCTTCATCAGGTACTGCGATGACGGCCACATCGAGATGACGAACAACATCTCCGAGCGGGCGGTCAAGCCCTTCGTGATAGCAAGGAAGAACTTTCTTTTCT
>OBDK01000413.1_pt1 | contig 8196 bp, 5 predicted proteins | sample 1518101 | NCBI WGS metagenome assembly OBDK01 (sample SAMN01760936, study PRJEB22395) | human gut metagenome | reverse complement strand
GATGTACTTGAGGCTCTTGGTGTAAATATCTCCATATCACCTGAAAAGATGGGCAAGGTTCTCGCTGAGTGCAACATGAGCTTTATGTTTGCCCAGGTATATCACAAGGCGATGAAATATGCAGGTCCGGTCAGAAAGGCACTTGGAATACCGACAGTATTCAATATCCTTGGTCCTCTTACCAACCCGGCAAAGGCTCAGATGCAGATCATGGGAGTATACAAGGAGGAGCTTGTTGATCAGATGGCTCCTGTACTTGTTGGTCTTGGCGTAAAACGGGGACTTGTCGTATACGGACAGGATTGTCTGGATGAGATATCCATGAGCGCACCTACAACAGTTGCAGAGATCAAAGATGGCGAGATCACAAAGTACGAGATCAAGCCAGAGAATTTCGGATTTGAGAGATGCAGCAAGGAGGATCTGGTGGGCGGCGATCCTGAGGAAAACGCGCAGATTACCCGCGATATCCTGTCAGGCAAGATCAAAGGAGCCAAGAGAAATGCAGTTGTACTGAACGCAGCAGCTTGTATCTACATCGCAGGCAAGGCAGATTCCATAGCGGATGGAATCAAGGTTGCAGAGGACGTGATCGACAGTGGCAAGGCTGCTGAGACGCTTGATGCATTTGTAAGACTGACAAATGAGTAGATAAGTTTTATCGCAGACTATGATAGAAAGTTGTATAGAGAGGTAAGAGATGATATTAGATGAGATAGCTGCAAAGACAAAGGAACGTGTGGCGGAGCAGAAGAAAAAAGTTCCTCTTGAGGAGATGAAGAGACAGGCACTTGATATAGTTGCCAGAGAGACGGATAACGGCAGTAGCCCATATAGTAAGTTCCCATTTAGGGATAATCTGGCAGCGGATGGAATATCGTTTATCTGTGAGGTCAAGAAGGCATCGCCTTCCAAGGGGCTTATCGCACCGGACTTTCCTTATGTTGAGATCGCAAAGGAATATGAGGCGGCTGGTGCTTCAGCCATATCGGTGCTCACTGAGCCGTTTTATTTCCAGGGAAGCAATCAGTTCCTGATGGATATAAAGAAGGAGGTAAATATACCGCTGCTGAGGAAGGATTTTACAGTTGACGAGTATATGATATATGAGGCAAAGGTCATAGGAGCCTCGGCGGTGCTTTTGATTTGCGCCATACTGGATGACGAGCAGCTTGCCTCATATCTTCGGCTTGCACATGAACTTGGGATGTCTGCTCTGGTTGAGGCTCACGATGAGGAGGAGGTCAGACGGGCGATAGCCTGCGGAGCCGGCATCATCGGAGTGAACAACAGGGATCTCAGAACATTTACGGTGGACATCATGAACAGCGTTCGTCTTAGAAAGCTGATACCGGATACGGTGCCAGCCACCCATATGGGGACGGAGGTACCTGTCACTGGTACAGGAGCTGCGGCTGACACTTTAGTACCCCAGAAGATGGTGTATGTGTCTGAGAGTGGAATCAAGGCAAAAGAGGACATAGACAGGCTCAAGGCAAATGGTACGGATGCGGTGCTCATAGGTGAGACATTTATGAGAAGCCCTGACAAGAAGAAGTTGTTTGCGGAACTTAGAGGCGAGTAACATATTATATAGAAGAAACACAATACAAAAGTGTAGAAATTACATTTGAAAATATATCTGAGAAGACAAAAACAGGAGGAAAAACATATGTCAAAAGGCAGATTTGGCGTTCACGGCGGCCAGTATATTCCAGAGACTCTGATGAATGCGATGCTGGAGCTGGAAGAGGCATACAAGAAATATAAGGATGATCCGGAGTTCAACAGAGAACTCACAGAGATGCTCAACGAGTATGCGGGAAGACCTAGCAGACTTTACTATGCGGAGAGAATGACAAAGGATCTGGGCGGTGCAAAGATCTACCTCAAGAGAGAGGATCTGAACCACACAGGAGCACACAAGATCAACAACGTAATCGGACAGATGCTCCTTGCCAAGAGAATGGGCAAGACAAGAGTTATCGCGGAGACCGGTGCCGGACAGCACGGTGTTGCAACAGCTACAGTTGCAGCCATGATGGGCATGGAGTGTGAGATATACATGGGCGAGGAGGACACGATCAGACAGGCTCTCAACGTGTACAGAATGAGACTTCTGGGTGCAAAGGTTCATCCGGTAAAGACAGGAACAGCCACACTGAAGGATGCGGTATCTGAGGCATTTCGTGAGTGGACAAGCAGGATCGATGATACACACTATGTACTCGGCTCAGTCATGGGACCATATCCTTTCCCTGAGATCGTTCGTGATTTCCAGGCTGTGATCAGTAAAGAGATCAAGGCACAGCTCATGGAGAAGGAGGGAAGACTTCCTGATGTCGTCATGGCATGTGTGGGCGGTGGTTCAAATGCCATCGGAGCTTTCTACGATTTCATGCCTGACGAGAGCGTCAGGCTGATCGGCTGTGAGGCAGCGGGCAGAGGTGTTGATACATTTGAGACAGCGGCAACTATCGCAACTGGAAAGCTTGGTATATTCCATGGCATGAAGTCCTACTTCTGTCAGGATGAATATGGCCAGATCGCACCTGTATATTCTATCTCAGCGGGACTTGATTATCCGGGAATCGGACCTGAGCACGCGTACCTTCACGACATAGGACGTGCAGAGTATGTGGCGATCACAGATGACGAGGCTGTGGATGCATTTGAGTATCTGTCAAGGATCGAGGGAATCATCCCTGCGATAGAGAGCGCCCACGCTGTGGCTTACGCCATGAAGCTGGCACCTACAATGGACAAGGATAAAATAATAGTGATCAATGTATCAGGACGTGGTGACAAGGACGTTGCAGCCATCGCAAGATACAGAGGGGAGGATCTTCATGAGTAATATATCAAAAGCATTTGAGCATGGAAAAGCATTTATACCATTTGTGACATGTGGCGATCCGTCGCTGGATGTGACAGAGGAGGTAGTATACGCAATGGTGGAGGCCGGTGCAGACCTCATCGAGTTGGGAATCCCATTCTCTGACCCGACAGCCGAGGGTCCGGTTATTCAGGGCGCAAATATAAGAGCGCTTGCAGGCGGCGTGACGACAGACAAGGTATTTGACCTTGTGAGAAAGCTCCGCAAGAAAGTGACAATACCTATGGTGTTCATGACATATGCAAATGTCGTGTTCTCGTACGGTTCGGAGAGATTCATCAGCACATGCAGGGAGATCGGCATAGATGGACTGATCCTTCCTGACATTCCTTACGAGGAGAAGGATGAGTTTGACGGAATCTGCAAGCAGTATGATGTGGATCTCATTTCACTTATCGCACCTACATCCCATGAGAGAATATCCATGATCGCAAATGATGCGAGTGGATTTGTATACTGCGTGTCATCACTCGGTGTAACCGGAACCAGAACCAAGATCACCACAGACATAGGAGCAATGGTCGATCTGGTGAAGAAGGCGAAGGACATCCCTTGCGCTGTAGGTTTCGGAATATCCACACCTGAGCAGGCAAAGCAGATGGCGGAGAAGTCAGACGGTGTCATCGTCGGTTCAGCCATCGTCAAGCTGTGCGCCCAGTACGGCAAGGACTGTGTGCCTTATGTGACAGATTATGTGAAGAGCATGAAGGATGCGATAAGGTAGGAAATTATAGATACTAATTGGGGTATGCATTTGTGGATGCATATTTAAGAGAGTCGGAGAAATCTGGCTCTCTTGTGTTTTATAGATATATTTATAAATATGTTGACACCACAATTAGTTTTTGATATAACATATACATCAGCGATTGCTGATATCCATAATGAAAATTGAATAAATCATATTTTAAGTAGAAGAGTTTGAAAACATGATGAGTAGCAAGTGCTACAAGTCTGCGATCATGACTCTTTTTTTGTTGCCTTTTGGGCATGGGGCAGATTTCAAATGAAAACTGAATATGCATCTGCCCGGTATCCGGGGCAGCAAAGAATACGGACACAGCGACTGTCGTCGGCTGAAAAATGACAGACCGGGGAGCGGGCACTGATAAGGTGTGAGCTGGTGAAGCTTCAGATAACACATTGACAACATTTTGTAGATTTATTTTAGGTTTATTTTTTCATTATGGAGGTAACGATTATGAGATATTCATTTACAGAAAAGACATCACACAGACAGCAGGAGACAGCATACATGCTTTACATGATCATCGGCAGCTATTTTCACAGATGCAGCTGCAGATCAAAGGCGTTGGAGGAGAATCTCTTCCTTTATTATAAGGAGCTTCAGGAGAAGAGACAGGTGGAGAAGGAGAGACAGATCATCAGAGTCAGCGAGGGTGTGCTGAAAGACAATATGACAGATCTTGCGGAGATGAATGCTGAGGTGGTTATCTCAAGGGCAGATGATCTGTATATATTAAGATTTTACACAGGATTTGAGAGAGTCGTGGTGACTGTCGATGAGAAAGGCTGCTATGAGATAAGCCTGGGTAGGGATGAACTAGCGGTATAGAAGGTGTTGTGAGCAAACAGATGAAGTATAGTGGCAGTTGTTCAGGGCATAAATAAACTTGAGCAACTGCCGTGTTTTTACTTGATATGGGAACTAATGTTCGATATAATAGATGCAGGTTTTAGCCTAGAGTAGGAGACTTTTATGGATCATTTTGAATTGGTATCGGAATACAAGCCCACCGGAGATCAGCCGGAGGCAATAGAAAAATTGGTAAAGGGTTTTCAGGAAGGTAATCAGTTTGAGACGCTGCTGGGTGTAACCGGATCTGGTAAGACTTTTACCATGGCGAATGTCATACAGCAGCTGAATAAGCCCACGCTTATACTTGCACATAACAAGACTCTGGCGGCGCAGCTTTATGGGGAGATGAAGGAGTTTTTTCCGAACAATGCGGTGGAGTATTTTGTATCATACTACGATTATTATCAGCCGGAAGCATATGTGGCGTCTACGGATACTTATATTGCAAAGGATTCGTCTATTAATGACGATATTGACCGGATGAGACATAGCGCCACAGCAGCACTCATAGACAGAAAAGATGTCATAGTGGTTGCATCTGTATCGTGTATATATGGCATCGGTGATCCGGACGAGTACAGGAATCAGATGTTGTCGTTCAGAGTTGGCATGATAAAGGACAGAGATCAGGTCATCGATGAACTGACAGATATACAGTATGATAGGAATGACATGGATCTGCAGAGAGGCACGTTCAGAGTGCGCGGGGATGTACTTGAGATAATTCCTGTGTCAACATTTGACGATGGAATAAGGATAGAGTTTTTTGGTGATGAGATAGACAGGATCACAGAGTTTGATCCGCTCACTGGAGAGGGAAAGAGGGATCTGACATATACCTGTCTGTTCCCGGCGTCCCACTATGTGGTTGGACAGGAGAAGATGGAGAAGGCACTGAAGAGGATAGAGGCGGAGCTCAAGGACAGAGTTGCTTACTTCAAGTCAAAGGATAAACTCATCGAGGCACAGCGTATCGAGGAGAGAACTAACTTTGATATGGAGATGATGAGAGAGACTGGATTTTGCTCTGGTATAGAGAACTATTCCGGTCCGCTGGCTGGAAGATCAGCCGGAGAGACGCCGAGCACACTTCTGGATTTCTTTGATGATGACTTTCTTCTTATTATAGATGAGTCACATATGACTGTGCCTCAGGTTGGCGCGATGTATTCGGGAGACCGATCCCGTAAGATGAATTTGGTTGACTATGGATTCAGGCTTCCATCGGCACTTGACAACAGACCACTCAACTTCTCGGAATTTGAGCAGAAGCTTGATCAGGTCATGTTTGTATCAGCCACACCGGGCAAATACGAGGAGGAGCACCAGATGCTTATGGCTGAACAGATCATCAGACCTACAGGACTTCTTGATCCGCCGGTTGAGGTCAGACCGGTGGAAGGTCAGATAGATGATCTGCTGAAAGAGGTTCGCAAGGAGACCGAGCAGGGACACAAGGTACTTGTGACAACACTTACCAAGCGTATGGCTGAAGATCTCACCAGCTATATGAGGGACAATGATATAAAGGTAAAATATCTGCACTCGGATATAGACACCATGGAGAGAGTTGAGATAGTGAGAGATCTCCGCCTTGGAGTATTTGATGTGCTTGTTGGAATCAACCTTCTGAGAGAGGGCCTTGATATACCGGAGATCACACTGGTAGCCATACTTGACGCTGATAAGGAAGGTTTCCTGCGATCGGAGACATCACTCATCCAGACCATAGGAAGAGCAGCCCGAAATGTGGATGGACATGTCATCATGTATGCGGATACTATCACGGGTTCTATGAAGTATGCCCTCGATGAGACGAGCAGACGTCGTGAGATACAGCAGAAGTATAATGAGGAACATGGAATAACCCCTAAGACTATAGAGAAGAGCATAAGGGATCTCATAACCATAGAGGTGAAGAAGGAGGAACTTCCAGAGGAGGATAAGGACGCTGAGTCCATGACGAAGAAGGAGCTTCAGAAGATTATCGCCAAGCTGACCAAGAAGATGAATATGGCGGCAGCAGACCTCAACTTTGAGGTGGCGGCAGAGATCAGGGATCAGCTCAAGGTGTATAAGGCGGCACTGAGAGATTATGATAAAGAATAGATGGATGCAGGGTAGATAATTAAGATATAACAAATATAAATAATAAAGAGAAAAGGTTAGATCAAGATGGAAGACAATAAGAATTATGAACGTGGTGAGCATCTGGAGAATATAACGGATGCGAGCATGAAAGATGATGATTATTTCAACGCCAGCAGGAATATTGACAGGAAGTATATTACTATTGAGGGCGCACGTGAAAATAATCTGAAGAATATCAATGTCAAGATTCCAAGGGACAAATTTGTTGTCGTGACAGGACTTTCGGGATCAGGTAAGTCTTCACTGGCATTTGACACGATATATGCGGAGGGACAGAGACGATACATGGAGTCGCTGTCCTCCTATGCGAGACAGTTCCTTGGACAGGCTGAGAAGCCGGACGTGGACAAGATAGAGGGACTTTCCCCTGCAATCTCCATAGATCAGAAGTCAACAAACAGAAATCCTCGATCCACAGTTGGCACTGTCACTGAGATATACGACTATTTCAGACTTCTCTATGCCAGAGTGGGAATACCACACTGCCCGAACTGTGGTAAGGTCATAAGCAGACAGACGGTTGACCAGATGGTGGATGAGATCATGAAACTACCTGAGAGGACAAAGTTCATGGTGCTTGCGCCTGTGGTCAGAGGCCGAAAGGGAGAGCATGTAAAGCTGCTGGAGAAGGCAAAGAAGAGCGGATTTGTCAGAGTGGTTGTCGATGGCAGCATGTATGAGCTGTCGGAGGAGATAAAGCTCGATAAGAACAAGAAGCACAGTATAGATATAGTTGTCGATCGTCTGGTTGTAAGACAGGATGTGGAGAGGCGACTCACAGATTCCATAGAGACCGCACTTCAGCTTGCAGAGGGGCTTATGAAGATTGAGGTGATCGGGGAGAGGGATGAGAATGGTGTTCAGAAGGAGAATACCATTATCAATTTCTCAGACAGCTTTTCATGCCCGGATTGCGGAATCAGCATAGATGAGATAGAGCCGAGAAGCTTTTCGTTCAACAATCCATTTGGCGCATGCCCGACATGTGCAGGTCTTGGCTTCAAGATGGAATTTGATCCGGATCTTATGATACCCGATCAGAGTTTGTCGATAAATGATGGAGCCATAGTGGTTCTGGGATGGCAGTCATGCAATGATGGCAAGAGCTATTCAAATGCAATACTCAGGGCACTCAGTGCGGAGTATGGATTCTCTCTTGATACGCCATTTCAGGATTATCCACAGGATATAAAAGATCTCTTATTATATGGAAAGAACTCACGACCGGTTAAGGTGCATTATAAAGGACAGCGCGGGGAGGGAGTGTATGATATAACATTTGAGGGACTCATAAAGAGTGTTGCCAGAAGATACAGGGAGACATCTGCGGAGTCCACAAAGGCCGAGTATGAGACATTCATGACTGTAACTCCGTGTGAGGTCTGTGGTGGCAAGAGACTTAAGCCGACAGCCCTTGCTGTTACAGTTGGAGATAAGAATATTGCCGAACTTACAGAACTACCTATCACAGAACTTGCAAAGTTCATGAAAGATCTGGAACTCACTGACAGACAGAAGATGATAGGTGCGGCCATACTCAAGGAGATCA
>OBDK01000402.1_pt1 | contig 8320 bp, 10 predicted proteins | sample 1518101 | NCBI WGS metagenome assembly OBDK01 (sample SAMN01760936, study PRJEB22395) | human gut metagenome | reverse complement strand
TAAAATACGACATGGCAAAAAAATCTCCTGAACAAAGATATTTTACCAAATGGGGCACTTTTTCAGTAAAGTGTCTCTTTTTATTGACAAAAAAGAGGCTGCTGCTCACCTGATTTTGGATCAGGATTTTGCAACAGCCCCTTTTTAAATATAAAAATTAGTATTTATTATTTTATCTTTTATTGTTATTTAAAGATAAAAGAAAAAAGACTAAACTATTAAAGAACTGAGGATAAAGACATGATAAAAACAAGTATTATGCATGACGAGAAGACTGACTACATAAAAGTTGAAAACGGAAGGTTGACTGTTATTCTTTCTTCGATTGGTGCCGGTGTTTGGGAAGTACTTTGGGATGGGAATTTGATTAATCTCGCTCCTAAGAGAGAGATGTACCCAGAAGATACTCAATTCAACGGAAAGACCTTGGCTAGAACTGCTGGACGTATTCCCTGCGATATAACTATCAATGGTAAAAATTATCATTTGATAGAACAACAACAAGGATTCTGTATCCATGGTGGAAAAATGAATTCCATGTCATTCAAAATTTTCGATTATTCTATTATTAACGCTGATGGTAAAACTTTAGTAGAATTCACTCTTACTGATAAAGATGGTGAAAATGGATATCCCGGAAATCTAGAAACAAAAATCACTTATGAATTCATCGATGGTAAGAATCAATTCACCATCAGATATCATGCAACTACTGATAAGGACACTATAGTTTCCTTCTCTAACCATTTATACTGGGACATCAATGGAATTCAAAATATATCTAATGATTCCTTATATATAAATGCCTCTAAATGGGGGACAAACGATGGTAAGAGTCAGTTAGTTACTGGAATCGACAATGTTCCTGAATGCATGGATTTTAGAAGCATGTCTGTATTAGGACCTAAGCTCGATGTCATTGAAAAGACAATCTGGGAAAAAACAATAGATCACTTATTCGTCTTCGATAAAGTTCAAGAAGATAAACCTCAAGTCATTTATAAAGGTGGAAAAGTTAAGTTGTCATTGTTCACTGACTTCGAAGCTATAAACATCTACGCTGATGCTTCATGCTCTAAATATGAGTTTGAAAATGCAGAAGGTCTTATCCTTCATAACAGACGTGCTTTAGCTCTAGAGCCTCAGCAAATAGCTTTAGGCTTATCCCATATAACACTCAAAGCCGGCGACTCAGTAGATCATTACGAAACATATTTAATCGAAGATAACGATTAATCAAAAAAGAGATTGCCAAACAGCAATCTCTTTTTTTAATCAACTTACTAAATGCTATTTCAAATTGTTTCTATTTGTTTATCGAGTCTTTTATTAATTATCGACTTTACTATAACTATAGCTAAGTAAATAAATAACATGGTCAATCCAATAGATAAGATAGGGTCGAAGAAATAAACTGATTCAACCAAGTCACCACTCCAATACTTAGCCTTATATATCAATCCAGGAAAAGTATAAATGTAATTATATTTTATGTCTGGAAGAGCAGCTCCAAAGTAATTCAAACTATATCCAAAGAAAGACCAGGATCCAATTAAGAAAACTAATAATGTTGTCCAATCAAATAAAGTTTTATGATATTTTCTAAATATGGCTTCTCCTAATAGAACTAATGTTATTAAATCTTGAAATATATATAACATCCAAACACCTAATTCACCATTCTTATATCCAGTTAAACCTATAATCATATTTATAAGTCCGAAGAACAACATTATCGATATCACAATCAAAGGATAATACTTGTCATAGATATTTGCAGAATATTCCTTTTGAATATCTTTATCTGTTTTTCTTAAACTTAACTTATATGATTGCTTTGCAGTAAGTCCTTTATTTAAAAATTCATAGTAATATGTTCCAGTCGACTTAAAGTATTTCATCACATTATCATGGCTTGCTTCACCATAAGGTCTCAAACTATTCCAAATGTGATACTTAATAAATTTCTCTTTAGCCATATTATCATTAATCAAAACTAAAGTTCCCACAACCGCAAACACTAACAACAATTGGTGACATTGAGGTGCACACGTTATGTGAACATTTATGCTTTCCTGTATATCGAATTCCAAAATTACCTATAGAAACATATTTACTAATCATCACTTTAGAATATTTTTCCCTCCTGAACTCCAGAACCAAACAATTATTGGCATTGTAGCCCTAGGCAGAACAAATGTCAATTAAAAACAATGATAACAATTAGCTAGTAATAATTACAAGCATTAAAAAAGCACCAGTGAAACTGGTGCTAAAGTCTAACCTTACAATATGATTAGTCGTTGTCAACGAACGGAAGTAATCCCATGAAACGAGCGTTTTTAATAGCCTTTGCCAACATACGTTGATAACGTGCACTGGTTCCAGTTGTAGCTCTAGGTGTGATCTTTCCGTTAGGTGAGATAAACTTCTTCAAAGTCTCAACATCCTTGTAATCGATGTTCTTGATGTGATTCTTGGTGAAGTAGCATACCTTTTTACGAGTGAATTTCTTTTTCACAAACATAGTTCATGCATCCTTTCTTTAATTATTATCAAATCGAATACTAGAATGGCAAATCATCGTCAGATGTGTCGATTCCTTCCACAGGTGCGTCAGCTTTGGAAGATGAAGAGAAGTCATCACTAGGTTCGCTAGGCTCATTACGTGAAGCACTGTCGCGTTTTGTTTCCAAGAACTGAACAGTATCACATACGACTTCTACAACACTGACTTTCCTATTGTCCTTAGACATATAGGTTCTTTGCTGAAGTCTTCCATCCACAGCGACAAGGCTTCCCTTATGAGTGAATTTAGCGACATTTTCAGCAGTGTTTCTCCAAGCAACACAAGAGATGAAAGAGACATTTGCCTTTCCATCTCTAGATGGAATTCCATCCACAGCAAGAGTGAATGATACGACGCTAGAATCAGAAGTAGTTTTTCTTAACTCTGGATCTCTAGTAAGTCTTCCGACCAATACGACACGATTTACTGCCATTTAAAATGTTTCCTTTCTAGTTGATTACTAGGCATTAGCCTTAGTGATCAAATAACGGATAACATTTGCGTTGAGACTAGCAAGACGTTGGAATTCCTTAAGAGCTTTGCTCTTGTCGGGATCAGCCTCAATCTCAAGGATGACGTAGTATCCTTTTTTGAAACCTTCCATCTCATAAGCGAAGTCTTTGAGACCCCACTCAGTGGTCTTGTTAACTACTGCACCATTATTGGTGAGGATGTCAGCAAGCTTAGCGATTTCAGCCTTGGTAGCTTCTTCGCCGAGTTCAGGTTTAAGGACATACATGATTTCGTACTTTCTCATGTTCTTTTTCCTCCCTTTGGACATGACGGCTATGTACAGCATTTCTGGTGCATAGCAGAGAGCTTTGTTAAATATTCACAAAGCTAAATAATTATAAAGATGTTTTGTCTTAAAGTAAAGAGAAATAAGCATATCACCTAATGTTATCCATAATATATGTGCCTGTTTAATAGTGAAAAAATCAAATTTTTTTAATATTTAAGATCTAATCAACAATGAAAATAAAAATAGCTCTGCCGAAGCAGAGCTATATTGTTTCAATAGGAACTAATTAGTCAAGAATATCGATGACGGTTCCTGCACCAACGGTGTGGCCACCTTCACGGATAGCGAACTTAGTGTTCTTCTCGATAGCGACCTTCTTGATCAACTCAACGTTGAACTCGACGTGGTCACCAGGCATGACGATCTTGCTTCCTTCTTCCAAAGAGATGACACCAGTGACATCAGTTGTACGGAAGTAGAACTGAGGACGATATCCATCAGCGAAAGCAGTATGACGTCCACCCTCTTCCTTGGTCAAGATATAAACTTGAGCACGGAACTTTGCATGAGGAACGATGGTTCCAGGCTTGGCGATAACTTGACCACGGACTACTTGGTCACGATCGACACCACGGAGCAACATACCGATGTTGTCTCCAGCCTTTGCATAATCCAAGGTCTTACGGAACATTTCGAGTGAAATGACGGTGGAAGTACGAGTAGGCATCAAACCAACGATTTCAACAGCATCGTTAGACTTGATTTCACCACGCTCAACACGTCCAGTGGCGACGGTTCCACGTCCAGTGATGGTCATAACATCTTCGACAGCCATCAAGAAAGGCTTCTCGATATCACGGACAGGATCAGGGATGGACTCATCGCAAGCATTCATCAAATCGACGATGCATTGCTCATCAGCAGATCCAGGTGCAGCTTCAAGAGCCTTCAAAGCAGATCCACGGATGACAGGGCAGTTCTCTCCGTCAAATCCGTTCTTGCTCAAAAGGTCACGGACATCCATCTCAACGAGATCAATGAGTTCAGGATCATCGACTTGGTCACACTTGTTGAGGAAGACAACGATGTAAGGAACACCGACCTGCTTTGCAAGCAAGACGTGTTCACGGGTCTGAGGCATAACACCATCAGTAGCAGCGACGACGAGGATAGCTCCATCCATCTGAGCAGCACCGGTGATCATGTTCTTGACGTAGTCAGCGTGTCCCGGGCAGTCGACGTGGGTGTAGTGTCTCTTAGCAGTCTCGTATTCAACGTGAGCGGCGTTAATGGTGATACCACGAGCCTTCTCTTCAGGAGCGGCGTCGATTTGGTCATAAGCCATAGCCTTGGCCTCACCCTTCTCGGCGAGAACCTTGGTAATAGCAGCAGTAAGAGTTGTCTTACCGTGGTCGACGTGTCCAATTGTACCGATGTTAACGTTCGGTTTGCTTCTATCGAATTTCTCCTTTGCCATAAGCTTTTATAAGCCTCCTTAAAAATTGGTTTGCCAGCATTGCTATGTAGCCTTATAAATATACATTAGTAAGGCTTTTTTTTCAATAAAGGCCCATAGCTGGTGTAGAGCCATTGAAAGCGTTTTATGTAGGTTTTTAACTAACGAATCAAATTCGACTAATTGCCAGCACCTGTACGGGCTTTGACAATTTGTTCCTGGATGGACTTAGGAACTTCTTGATACTGAGCAAATTCCATAGTGTAGATACCACGGCCTTGAGTCATAGAACGAAGATCGTTGATGTATCCGAACATGTTTGCAAGAGGTACCAAAGCACTAATGACTTGAGCATTACCTTTGGAGCTTGTATCAGTAACTGTTCCACGTCTTGAGGAAATATCTCCTAAAACAGTACCGAGATATTGTTCAGGAGTGGTGATCTCAGCCTTGACAATAGGTTCAAGGATGACAGGGTCACACTTTTGAGCTGCAAGTTTGAAGGCGATTGAAGATGCCATCTTGTAAGCAGCTTCGGAAGAGTCGACAGGGTGTGATGATCCATCCATCAACTCAGCCTTGATGTCAATTGCAGGATATCCAGCAACCAAACCATGGGCAGTAGCTTCTACCAAACCATCGATTGAAGGTTTGATGAATTCCTTAGGAATACGACCACCAGTGACTTCATTTTGTGTTTCGATTCCCTTACCAGGGTTAGGTGAGAACTTGAAGATAACGTGTCCGTATTGTCCGTGTCCACCAGATTGCTTGATGTACTTACCTTCACAGGTAGCAGACTTACGAATAGTTTCCTTGTAAGCAACTTGAGGAGCACCTACGTGTACAGGAATACCGTAGTCATCTCTCAAACGGGTGCAGTTAACATCGAGTTGGAGTTCTCCGACACCAGCAATGATGGATTGTCCAGTTTCCTTATTTGTGTAGAAGTGGAAGGTAGGATCCTCTTCGCAGAACTTCATAAGGACTACAGCCATCTTATCAGTGTCAGTGTGTTTATCAGCTTCGATAGCCTCAGAGATAAGAGGATCTTGGAACTTGATAGATTCAAGATATGTAGGATTCTCTTCAGTGCAGAGGGTATCACCAGTCTTCGTGGACTTGAGACCGATAATAGCTGCGATTTCTCCAGCTCTGACTTCGGAGACATCCTCTTCAGAGTCAGCGTTCATAAGAACAATTCTGGAGACACGCTCAGTGACATTACGAGTAGCGTTGTACAAGTATGAACCATTCTTCAAGGTACCAGAGTACACGCGGAAGAATGTGAGCTTACCAAATTGGTTGGTAGTAATTTTGAATGCGAGTCCAACGAAAGGTGCATTTGCATTAGGCTTGCACTCGACATCATTTCCTTCCTTGTCTTTTCCAACAGCAGCAGGAATATCCAAAGGTGAAGGCAAATAGTCGACAATAGCGTCGAGCAATGTTTGAATACCTTTAGAACGGAATGAAGCTCCAGCGAGAACAGGGTGGAACTTGTGAGAAATGGTTCCACGACGTAAAGCGGCCTGAATTTCTTCGACAGTAGGTTCTTTTCCTTCAAGAACTTCCATCATGATTTCGTCATCGTTGTTGGCCAATTCATCCAACATCATTTGACGCCACTCTTGGGCCTTCTCCATATACTCAGCAGGAATTTCAATTTGAGTAGGAGCAGGAATGGAGTTAGTTCTAGGATCTACTTCATTAACCCACTTCCATCCTATCATCTTGACCAAGTCGATGACACCATAGAATTCCTTCTCAGTTCCCAAAGGATACTGAATAGCAATTGCGGTTGCACCAAGCTTTTCCTTGATTGAGTGGAAAGACATCTCGAAATCAGATCCAATAGAATCCAACTTGTTGACATAAACGATTGAAGGAACGTTGTATTTATCAGCCTGTCTCCAAACAGTTTCAGTTTGAGGCTCAACACCGTTCTTTCCATCCAAAACAGCAACAGCTCCGTCCAAAACACGAAGTGAACGCTCGACTTCAGCTGTAAAGTCGACGTGTCCCGGAGTATCGATCAAGTTAATACGATACTCTTCCTGAGTTGTTCCTTCCTTCCAAAGACAGGTAGTACAAGCGGATTGAATAGTGATACCACGCTCTTGCTCCTGCTTCATGAAGTCGAGTGAAGTATTACCATCATCGATATTACCTATCTTGTGGGTACGTCCGGTATAGAACAAAATACGTTCAGATGTAGTTGTCTTACCGGCATCGATGTGGGCCATAATTCCAATATTACGAACATGGTCCTCGGCAATAGCTTCAAACGACTGTACGTTTGAGTCTTCCTTATTAGCCATTTTTATGGTTTCCTCTCTATATTTTGAGTCTTAGGACGACTAGTAGCGGTAGTGAGCATAGGCCTTGTTGGCTTCAGCAGTCTTCAAGGTATCTTGCTTCTTCTTTACAGCACCACCGACACCATTTGCAGCGTCGATAATTTCTCCAGCAAGCTTGTCTACCATAGTCTTCTCATTACGGAGGCGAGCATAGTTGACGAGCCAACGGAGTCCAAGAGTAACCTGACGGTCAGCAGAGACTTCGACAGGTACTTGGTAGTTAGCAGCACCGACACGACGAGCCTTGAGCTCGATTTCAGGCATGATGTTTCCAAGAGCGAGTCCGAAGACATCCATGGCGGGTTTGCCAGTTTTCTTCTCTACTTTTTCGAATGACTCATAAAGGATCCTTTGGGCAAGACCTTTCTTACCATCCTTCATGATCTTGTTGATGAGACGAGTAACAAGTTTGCTGTTGTACACAGGATCGGGAAGTACGTCTCTCTTCTCGATTGAACCATTCTTTCTAGGCATTGTTCATTAACTCCTAACTTTACTTCTTTTGGATCTCACCATTCTTCTTGGTTCCGTATTGAGATCTTGATTGCTTACGACCTTCGACACCGAAGCACTCAAGAGCACCACGGATGATGTGGTAACGCACACCAGGGAGGTCACGTACACGGCCACCACGGATCAAAACAACTTTGTGCTCCTGAAGGTTGTGTCCTTCTCCACCGATGTAAGCAGTGACTTCATAGTTGTTAGTCAAACGAACACGAGCGTACTTACGAAGAGCGGAGTTAGGCTTCTTAGGAGTCATAGTTCCGACACGGGTGCAAACTCCACGCTTTTGAGGAGCTGGAGTGTTGTTCATCTTCTTGTTGAGAGAATCCCATCTCTTGCCCAATGCAGGAGAAAGGGACTTCTTTACGAGCCTGCGTCTCTCATGACGCACAAGCTGGTTAATTGTAGGCATTTATCTTATCCCTCTTAATTTTATGTCCACGATTCCGGGCGTTTCGTACTTGTCGCATAAAAAATACGAACATCTCCCGTTCGTGCGTTGATAATGATATCAGTTCCGGGCGTTTTGTCAAGCCTTTAAAGAGATTTTTTAATAAAAAAGTAGTTGAAAAAGCAACATATTGAATGTAAAGCCCTAACATAAAAATGGGGCTGTTGCAAAATCCTGATCCAAAATCAGGTGAGCAGCAGCTCCTTTTCTTTTTCCGTTTCACCGGTCATTTTCT
>OBDK01000396.1_pt1 | contig 8357 bp, 10 predicted proteins | sample 1518101 | NCBI WGS metagenome assembly OBDK01 (sample SAMN01760936, study PRJEB22395) | human gut metagenome | reverse complement strand
TGGCATTTGTCGCGCCTTAAATTTTAGCGTTCTTTCTGCATCTTGTAGCGTAAATATGATTTCTTTTCTAGCCATTTTTTGCTCACTCCTTTTATAAGAATAGGCGATACTATGAATATCGCCTATTAGTTAACTATATTATATTAGCTTCTCGTTTCAAAAGCAAACGCTGCTGTAACGGGGTCAAGCACCTGTTTAAGTGCTGGGAAGTCTTTAGCGTTAGTTAATACGCCATTCGAGAACATGAACGAAGTTGAAATGCTCGGAATGTTTATTGCTAAACCTAGCCGAACGATTTTTTTCTGTGTTTCCATGTATTTAGCCAACGCCCTGATATAAGTTAAAGACGGGCTATTTGCTTCAAAGGTAAAGTGTATAATATGCGGTTGCGGTGTCCAGCCTGCCGCCATATGTCCGTCAACGCCCATACGAACGATACTGATTTGTCGCTCGTCTTGGTCTACAGCTTGGTCGGTAGCGTAGTTTTGCAACAGAACACCTGCAGGGAACAGTTCTTCAATCGTTAAGAAACATTTTGCATTTGCTGATGTAATATCCATTTATAGCACACCCCCTTTTTTATAACACTACGGTCAGCGGAACGACTAATCTGTTAACGCTGCCGCCATATGTATACCAAACGTTTATAATCGGGCTATCACGGTTAACCCTTGCTGCTGCGCCGGGGTCTAACACTTGGATATAATAGCCATTGGTGTAAAGCTCTGTAGAGATATCTTCCCCTGCTTCCGCATAAAGCTGCGCTTTTTGGCTTTCACTTAATTCGATACCCGTATCAATAACGCCGTTATTCAACGCCCTAGTAATTGGGTCGTTCAGCCATGCACGAATTTGCGTGTACCCAATCTCGTTATAAGGTGTCCTACCGATTGACGTCAAGCCGTTTGCAAGTGAGATTTGCATAACATTTTTAAGCCATATCATGTTGATATACGTATCAACGAATCCATAGTTGCCGCTGAACATTTTTGCGTCATAATAGAACGAAAAATCAGTGCTACGGGCGGCGTAACGTCCATAGAAGTTAACGTTGTTAGCCAGCAACGCTGTTGCGCTATCGTCGTCAGTTACAGACGCCGCAAGTCCTGTTTGCTTTCTAAACGCATAACTTACAACACTGTTCGCCCTGTTCCAGTCAATGGAAGCTGCTGTAGCCATGACAAGCGTAGCAGTGTATACGTCAGGCGCATAGTTCATGCAAAATCCTTCGTAGTTCGCATTTTTCAGCGTGGTTACAAGAGTTCCCTCGCCGCTGGTTTTCAGGGCGTTAGAAGATTGCCACGGAACGTACAGGAATTCAATCGGAGTATTATTGTTCCATTCAGCGAATTGCTGGATTTCTACGTCTGTAGCTTCTTTCAACGTGGTAAAGCTTACCCAGTTAGTTGATTGATTTACAACAGATTGCATATTAGCCGCAGGCGTCAAGGCGTCGCTGCCGTCGGATACTAGCGCGCCGCTTGCGGCGGTCAAGCCTAACGCTGTTGCGGTATCAGTGCCGAGGGCTTCAATAGTCAAGCCGTCTGTCGCTACCGATACTGCGCTATCTGCGCCTGTGGTTTCGCTGGTAATAGTAAAGCTTTCACTGTTGCTATTATAAACAACGGTTGTTCCAGTGACTTTAGCAGCGATTGCTGCGGCTACGTCGGTTGGCGTTGAAGCTGCGCTAAAATCTAATCCGGTAACAGTGATAGGGCTGCCGTCTACGGAGATAGTAAAGCCGCCAGCAGTGATTTTTTTTAGGTCAGTCAGTGATAACGCTTCTGCGCCGAACAGCTTACCTGCGATTGCCTCGGATACCCTTTTTGCAAAATAAAGAATATTAGGCTTTTTAACACTGTTATCATAAGACTGAAAGTAATGACTAGCCGCAAGATATTCAATACTATCAAGCCCGTAGTATTCGCCTACAGCGTCTTTGCTTGCATATGCTTTAAGCGTTGGGAATGGTGTTAATTCGTTTTCGCTTAAATACAAGCCAGCGATTTCAAGCTCTTGGCTACCCGCTTTAATTACGCGCGGATTAATTTCAACGATTTTTGAAATAGGTATTGCCATTTTTTATAGACCCCCTTTTTCTGGTTTATGATGTACGTCAACATTTTCAAGCCGCGTTATCGCGATTTTATCAAAGTATTCTGTCTGGTATTCGTATACCGTCCAAAACGCTAAATGAAGCGGCAAGCGGTATCTGTTGATATATTGATTTGTGTCGTCAGTGTATGGTAAAAACTGCATATTTTCGCAGTACAATAAAGCTATATTGTATTTCTTTTTGAAAAAGTCAACCGCAATATCAGAACGACCAAGAGTTTCAAAATATTCAGCCCGCTGCAATGCTCGTTGATAATCGGCGTCGCAAAAATCGACGTTAACGACATATTCACGGTAAGAACGTGTTTCCGTCGTTCCTGCTTCTGTAACAATCTGCTCCCCGACATTCGTACCTATTCGGCGGGTACTGGCAAGAAAAAATACTACGTGTTCCCGTGTCTTTGGCAGTGCCGAGTTGTTCTGCTGCCCGAGGTAAATTTGTTCAGCAGTTAACGGCGGTTGCATATAAGCCCGTAAATAGGCTTCTACGGCTACGTTAATTTCGCCATGTTCCAACTACTTCACCGCCTTTCTTCCGACGCTTGTAAGGTTGTTTCCTTCGTCGTCAGGCTGATTGGTAAAGTCGGGATACGGCGGCACTTGCAATGTTACTTCACAGTTAGCCCAGCCAACATTAGACCAGTCCTCAAACATTGCTGTGATTTTCCAAAATTCACCGGGCTTGCGCTCGATATAATCGCCTGTGCGTAAGATTGGAACGCGTGCAATACCTTCAATAGGTCTATTGTTATCGCTGGCAAGAAATATCTCTTCTGTATGCGCGGTGCTGTTGATGTTTTCGAGATGTTGCAAACGATTAGCTTCGTTTGGTTGAAACTGCACGTTTACAGTTGCAGGGCTAAAAAAAAGCGGTGTAACAATGCCGCTGATATTTTTTTGCCCGGCTGACTGATACAAGATAACTTGTTCGTCAGGATTTATGGCAGTTATAGCACTTCTAACCACCATGTGCAAATTAATTCCGTTCATCTGTTACACCCTCTTTATTTAACTTTTACGTTATTTGTGACTGCATTTATCATGGTAGACGTATCAATCAAAGCTCGGTAAGGGTCAGTTGCTACGGCGTTTTTGCCGCTTTGTGCTTTGCGCTGTTTCATGCGGATAGTGGCAGGGCTATTCGGGCGCGGGTCGTTCCACTCCCATTTTTTTATAGTATCCTGTATATCCGCTTTCATTTCTTTTGATACAGCAGTGTAGGCATTTAAAAGCGCGCCGTTCTGCGCCGACTTACCTTTTAACAGGGCAGTAAGTTGCTTGCTCCATTTGTTTTGTTGTTCATCTACAGTCCTTTGCATAAAGGGGCGTTCAGGAACGCCACCAATGCCCTTGTTTTGGATATAGGCAACATAAGCAACATTTATCCCGCTTGGATAAGTTGCGTCCGCTGTAAAGCCCGCCTGTGCTTCCGGCGTTTGCCTTACTAGGTTTCGCAACTTCTTTTTCCAGTTGCCGGATGTCCCTGTTCCGTTACCTGTAACAAGCTTGACTTTTAAACGCATAATAACGCCCGCCTGCTCTGTACTTTGCCGTGAGTGTCCAAAAAAGCATACCGCATTGTGTCTGGTTATACCAGTTAAGCGACATTGGTAGGGTATAGCTTGTTGATACCTTTCCCTGTGTCGCGCCGCTCAAAACGCCTACAACAAACGCTCCGCGCTGCTGTAGCTCGCTTATATGGCAAGTGAGCAGGTAAAGCAGCGTTTTACGTTCGTCAAGGTCTTTTACGGCTGAATTCACGGAATTATTTAAAGCCAGTGTTGCTATTTTGAAATTATTTTCAAGTACAACATCATCTACACCCGCTAACTGCGGATACAGCTTTTTAAATTCTTCCAGATCGAATATAACGATATTGTTATCATCAGCCATTTTTACGCCCCCTTACTTAAAAGGGGTTGTTGAAGCAATAACCTTTTTCGGGTCAAGTGGCTCGTTCCCGTTACGCAACTCTTTGCGTTCGTGGATTGCGCTTTTTGTAAAGCGGGTATCTCCGGTTGATGCAAAAATCAAACCGTTAATAATTCTAGGGTCTGATTTATGCTGTTTTTTAATCAATTCCCACATGTCAGAGGGAACGCCGAAAGTCATACCAAACGCGCCGCCGATTGGGTTTTTACCCATTTCAAGCCCCGCAAGATGTTTGTTGTTGCCGTTAAATTTAACCTCGGCAAGACTACCGTTTGGCAGTCTTACAGCAAAAATCACGTCTTGATAAGAATTGCAGCATACCGTAACAGTGTCAGCTTGTTTGGTCGGGGAAGCTTGAACAGGTTGTTTGGCGTTAACTTTTTCAACTTCCTTTTCCTCTACCTCGCTGACTTCGTCGCTTTCGTTGGGGTCATAAGTAACGGGCTTTTCTTCCTCAATCACTTCTACCCCTGTCGGCTCGACTTCCTGCGGCAGTAAGGCTTCTGTATTCTTATCATCAACGATTGTTACAACTTCATCTTGTTTTACTTTTTTTGGTCTAGCCATGTAGCAGCACTCCTTTTTTGTATTTAGTGTAAATTATACGCCTGTCATTGTGCCGATTGCAAACGGTCTATATACAATAGTGCCGTAGGACGAACCGACAAATTTTTGATGGAAACTGGAGCTTTCCGGAATTAAGCGCATAGCGCGGAATTTTTCGCTAAATCCGATTTGAGCGGTCGGCAGTCCTTCGATTGTCGGAGCGACAAGGAGAATGGAAGTGCCGCCAGTTGCGGTAGCCAGTTCAGGCAATGCAACGAAACGGATTTTCGGGAAGTAGGTTTCCAACATCTGACGTGCAGAGATATTGAAGTCAGTTGCTCTGCCAAGTTGTACCTGTGTAGCGGGAGAGGTAGCAAGCACAAGTTCGGTGTTAGCGTCAATGTGTCCTGCGCCGCGGTCAGCCATTTTGCCGAACAGATACAGTACATCTTCGTAAATTTCTTTAGTGGATTTTTCAGCCCACAGAGTTTTGGATGCTGCATTTGGCAGCGGACTAACAGCAGCAGGTAAATTCGGGTCGTTGAGCAAACCGTAAATCTCCAAGCCTGCCACGCCATACAAGGCGAATTTGTTGCTTGCAATATCAATTACAGTAGCAGCAGCACGTTGTTTATCTGCTGCCAGTTGCAAACGTGCGCGGCTTGCGACGTCGACTTCTCTATCGCCATAACGGATGTTAGTTTGATAGATGTATTGAGTTCTTACCGGAAAAGTCGGGTTTACATCAGAAGCACCGCCTTGACCATAATCTGTATAAGCTTCAACCTCGCCTGTGATTTCGGAAGTTTGGAAGCGTGCGTAAGAGGTTGTCCAATCACCTTTTTTCGCTTCTCCGAAAATCTCCCTTGCGCCACGGGTAGCGGTCAGGATAGGGATTACCATAGGGTCAATATAAGATGTAAATTCAACAGGAACGCCGCTGTTGGCTGTTGTAACCATTGCAGCGTCATTCGCTAACTGGTCAATGCTATCGTTTGCCAAAATGCCACGGATAGGCGACCCAGTATCAAAAATGATACCGTATTGTTTCATCACGTCAAGCTGTTCCTGCAAGCCTAATTGATTTTCAAACATTTGTGTTTTCCCCTTTCATTAAGCCCAGTTACTGATGACGATAATATCGCCTACAGCACCGCCGCCGTTAATATTTACTACTTTATAATCAGTTTCTACTGCACCCTCTACAGTGCCGCCTGCTGTGCCAGTTTTAATGCTGCCGTCTGCAAGCACTGCGAAAACGCTTTGTCCTACGGTGGCAGCCGTCCCGGTAACAACAGCAAAGTCACCTTTGACTGCTACGGATACGGGAAAGCCTTTAGGAACAGTGTTAGAAGCTGATTCGTTATAACCCAGCGGGTTAGTGATTTCACGCACTGCAAAGCCCAGCGGCGCACCTGTGCCTGTGGATTTTACAAAAGCGTCGTTATTTTTTACGGTTGCCGCCCATACGAAACCGCCAATAGTTACGGTGTCGGCTGCGCAATAGCCTTTTTGAGTGCTTACTAAAGGATTGGTACTCATATGTTGACCGGGTACACCAATAGCAGGCAGGATATTTACTTGTCCTTGAAATTCGTTAGCCATTTTTCTTTGCTCCCTTCTTATCGAATGGTGATGTTTTTCAGATTTTTCATGTATTCAGGAGTTTTCTCGCTGGATACATTGAATTTTTTGATTGCTTCGTCGTTAGCGTGCGTTACGTCAAAACGTTGTTTTCGCAACACGTCAACCATAGCTTTGTAAGATTCTTTGGGATATTTAGAGGTATCAATGCCTTTAGCTTGCAAGGCTCTTGCGTAGATATCTTCTGCACTGTCATACGCCATTGCGTCGACGTTGCCAAGTGCAAAAGCGCAAGCGTTTGCGGCTGCGTTAAGTTTTTTCACGCGTTCCATAACATTTTTTTCCGCTTCTGCTTTAGCATTAGCCAGCAATGCGGGGAGTGCGTCTTTAGCAAGATATTTTTCCTCACCTTCACGCTCATGGTCGCGGTCAATCCGTTTCGGATTGTCTTTTTCGTAACGCTCGCCTGCTCTGATACCCATTTCAAAACCCGCTTTAAAGGCAGGGTCTTTCATGCGTTCTTCAAGTTCATCATCTTCGGCTTTTTCTTCCTTGTCCTCGTCTTTAGCTTTTTTCGCTAAATATTCTTCCATGCCTTTACGCTCATGTTCTTTATCGAGTTTTTCGCGTTCTGCTGGATTCTTTTCTAATTCCTCGTCTTTGGCTACGCCCTCGGCGTAAGTCAATTCTTCGTCCATACCTTCACCGCCTTTTAATTCTAACAGTTTCGCCTTAATAGTATCTTTTTGTGCAGCTTCCAGCCCTGTAAAAAACTTGTCTACAAGCTCGTCGATAGAAATATCTGCGTCTACATCCAAGCCGATTTCTCGGGGGTCGTAGCCTTCTACCTGCGCTTCAACAACATTTACAGCCTTTTGCAAATTAGCTAATACAACTTCTGCTGCTTCAATGCCTAAATCAGCGTCTTTTGCGAAAATAACACGCTGTAAATCAGCTTTGCGGCGTTTAAAGCTTAAAATATCTTTTGAAAGATTTTTCATTTGTTTTTTTTCTCCCTTCGTTGTTTTTTCTATCTCAACAGGTAAACTGTCGGATACAACTACATCACTGCCAGCCCTGCCTTGCGGCACAAGGGCAACGTGATTTCCTCGAATATCCCTCATAACAAAATCATATTTTGCGCCCTTATACTCCCCTGCGGTCATATCGGGCGTATAGCGGTAGCTGCAAGATATCTGCTTACAACTTCCGTCCTCGACGGATTTAATCGCCTTTTTATCTGTGATAGATAACGCATTCAACAAATACGGTTCTTCAAAGCGTGCCTCTGTTCCTGTGCTGCCAACCTGATATTCTTTAGGCGGCGCGTCGGCGGTATAGTCGTGGTGTCCCTGCATTAGCGGCAAGCCGTTAAATGTTGGGGCAGCTTTCGCTAATTCTTCCGGGTCACGCAGTCCATAGTAGACACGTTCGGGGTTTAAGCCTAAATCCTGCCAGTTCGGAATTTCACGCCCTAAATACGGGTTTACGGTCGCCTTACTGATTGGGCAGGCGTCAACGTGCATAAATCCGTTTTCGTCTATTCTGCGCGCTGTTATGGCGGCGTCAAACGCTAAAATATTGTTTTCCCGTTCCATATGGTCAGCCCTTTCGTTTTAACTATTTTTATACAAATGTCTTTATTTGTTATTTTGATTATATCACAGGTTAACTTAATTATTGCTCGTTAGCGAGTAATTCGGTGATATCGGGTCGAAAATCACACCTGCAATATGGCAGTTCTCCCGGTAAAACATTTCTGTCTACATCTTCGTCATAAAGCCCCTCGTCTAAATCAAATGTCTTTCCATTCATTGCAATGTGTGTTTTACGGCTGCTTTTCTCGCCGGGTATATGTATCCATATGCCTTTTTTTATACCGATATCCTTCGTCTGCATAACGTTTAACGCCTGCGTTGCCTTGTTGGTTTGGTCTATGGCTATCAGTTCTGCCCGCTGTTCTGTAACCTTGTTAAGGTCTTTTATGTGCTGAAATATGCTTGCCATATCCCGCCCTTTAAGTGCGCTGTCAATTACAACATTGGTTAATTTATCAAAGTATTTAGGGGCAATACTCTTTATCAAATTTACGTTACTCGCTACCATTTCTTCAAGTAGCGGTTGATGTAAGGCACTAATGTGAAAATCTATCACAATGCAATGAATGGAAAGACATTTGA
>OBDK01000387.1_pt1 | contig 8466 bp, 7 predicted proteins | sample 1518101 | NCBI WGS metagenome assembly OBDK01 (sample SAMN01760936, study PRJEB22395) | human gut metagenome | reverse complement strand
GAAAAAGAAAAGACTGATGAAAAAGAAATTATAACTGCTAAATTTGATGATAATATAGATTCAGCAATGATGGTGAAATCTAACAATTTTAAGCTTATAAATGAAATTGGTAAAATAGCAATCATTATTCTATTAATATCATTATTTAGTTTGTTTGGAATGATTTCGCCGATTGATTCAAATAGTATGATCAATCTAGGGTCTTATTCCTTTTGCTTAGATTTGATAACTTGGGGAACAGTAATATTTTTAGGAATTACTTTAGCTTCTCAATTATGTTTCTTCCTATTCAATCCTTCGAAAGAAACTCCAAAATTTAAAAAGACTTCATCTTTAGTTTATTATGTGATTTTAATAGTGTGCGGAATTGCAGGATTTGATTTATTGCTTTGCTTGTTCAATCAATCAAACTATGCTAACCTACCTGTGTGGATTTCCTTCTATTTAGCGAGTGTAATAGCTTTGTTCTATGATTACATAATAACGAAGCTGTTTGCATACGATAAGATCTCAGACAAGAATATGTTTTGGGAGATAGTTAGATTTGCTTTAGTTGGAATCATAGCTTCTGTATTTGATTTTGCTACTACATATGGAATGAGATTATTGTTAGCATCTTCCAGCTTATCTGAAACAATTATTACTATTATTGCTGTCACTATGGGCTTTATAGTCGGTGTGATAGTTAATTATTTGTGCTCAGTCTATATGGTATATAAAGCCAGTACAAAATCCAATGCTAAAACTTGGTACGGAATGTTGCTGTTTGTAGTGCTATCTGCTTTTGGATTAATTATCGGAATAGGATTAGAAGCTTTGTTCTACGACTATTTTAAATGGACTTATATCCTTGTCTTTATTATCAGAACTTTAGTCGTTATGATTTGGAATTATATTTCTAGAAAGTTATTTATTTTTAAATAACATTTCATTGAATTTAGATTTTCTTACATGAACAAAGCATTAAATTGAAAGAGATAAGTAAGCTGATAAAAACATACTTTTCATATTCTTTACGAAAACAATTTATAAAGAATGGCTTCTTAATTTTAATCCAATACAATAAGCTTTAAGGTATTGGATTGCATCATGGAGATAGGCATACTCGGCGGGCCTCATAAATGAGAGCATGTTTGTCAAGGCTATAGAGAACGTATCGAAAAGATTTGGTATACATCATAGTTTTTTGGAATAAAAGACATGAAAAAATAATGGCTTTCTCAAAAAATAGTAGTGAAATTATGAGTAAACTAATGAATTGTGAGAAAAAAGGCACTTGCTATGATTGTAAGTGCCATAAGTTGATAATCAAACTATGTGGTAGAAAGTTGCCTTTCCGACGCCTTCCTTCTTTATCTTGCTTTCATCGCAAAGCTTTTTAAGAGTCTGCTCGACGGAACTTTTGCTGATTTCCGGACATAGCTCAGCGATGTCGTTTTTGGTAAATTTTCCAATTTTGGAATTCACCGCCTTCTCAACCATCTCCCTGGCGGACATCTTTTTTCCAACGATGTTGACCCTGCCCTCGAAATCGCGATACGCAGCCAGTATGGTTCCGAGGAGGTATTTAATGAAAGGAGAGTCATCGTTGTTATCGTCTATCCAGCCACGAGAGCTTTCCTGCAAGGCGTCGTAATAATCGTTTTTGGTGACCTGTATCTTCTTTTCTAGTGAAATGTATTTTCCAACCTCGTATCCGTTCTTATAGAGGAGCAGTGTCGTGAGAAGTCTGGACATTCTTCCATTTCCATCGTTGAATGGGTGGATGCAGAGGAAATCATGGATGAACACTGGGATGACGATGAGCGGATCGATGCGATATTTGTTTATCGCCTTGTCATATTCCTCGCAGAGCCTTTCGACCGCCTCTGGTGTTTCAAAAGGCTCTAGCGGCCGGAATAGAACTATCTTTGTTCCATCTTTCGTTATGGCATCGATTTCGTTGGGGGAATCTTTGAACTTACCGCCGAAACGCTCTTCTGAGAATTTGTAGAGTTCTCTATGAAGCTGAAGGATCATGCTGGGGGTGATAGTAATGTAGTCGAAATTCCCGTGAATGATGTCAAGGACGTTGCGGCAACCTTTGATTTCCTTCTCGTTGCTGTTCTTCGGCGTCGTCTTATCATTCATCAGCTGGGCGAATCTCCGGTTGGTCGTGACGATTCCTTCGATTTCGTTGCTGGATTCCGTGCTTTGGATTTTGGAAAGCTCAACGAGCTTATCGAGTCCCTCTGGCTTCTGCTCCAGATAAAGCTCTTGCCTTCCCTTGTATTCATGTATCAAGCCGATGTAATTGACGGTTTCCCTGTCGAAGGTTCTATCAGCAAGTTTGGAGTAATCAAATTCTTTGCGCATCTTTCTCACAATCCTTTTTTATTACTCATAAATTATAGCTTAAATTGTGAGCAAACTCAATTTATATGCTAAATTTAATATAAAAATTAATTAAAAATTCGACAAAAATTTAAATTTAAAATTTAGGAACATAGCTATTGTTTGGCATAATTGGGTTGGAGCATGTTTTCAAACTTCTATATTAGAACAAACAAGGAGGAAGCAAGAAAGTCTGATATAAAAGTTATCAAAGCGAATGCCACGTTAAACGGCAGAAACAAAAAGAGGAACACCGATTCAAAAAGGTCGAGGCTTTTTTTTCTTTGCCGAAAATCGTTTTGCGATATGGTAAGGGAGCTATCAAAATCGAAAAGAACAGGATTACTGTGACAATTCCATTCCAGAGAATAGATAATGAAACACATGCTGAAGTGAAGAATAAAGTGAAGAATAAAGTGAAGAATAAATGCAAAAAGCTGATGACAAATAGCTAATTTTCAAAATCTTATCTATCCCCTTGCCTTCTAAATAGAACTCAAACTCATAAATTTCTAATCAGCCATAAAACGAAATCGCTTATTTTCGTTTGTCTACCATCTATCAAAGGCTTCCATATATTCCCGTTTTGCCAAGGTACATTACCAGATAGGTTGACAGCAAATCCAGGGTGTTGATATGTTCCTTCCATAACCTACCCTGTAATGGTTGATATGTTTCTCATGTGTCGACAACACATGTTGAGACTATAGTTGCACTAACGAGTAAAAGATACTAAAAATCAAGAAAAACAACAAAAAGCAATTTCTTGATTGAACAGTAGAAATTCTGGGTTGTGATTGCTTCATTTGTCTTTTTGAACATACTTTTGGGAAGTATCAGATAGCTGATGCACACGAACAATCCAATCGAAAGTTTTGATATACAGATTCAGTTCTTAAATGTGGACGTCCAGAAGAAAAGGATTGTCACATTGTTCCTGCACTTCAACAAGGGGGTAAACACCTAAAAAAGCGAGTTTCATCATATGATACGAATTCTTTAATTTCTTCTATATCTTAATCTGATAATTTGTTCTCTATATCTAAGTCTTTTACTTCAGCTTCAAATAGCAATCCTTCAAAAAGTCTTTAACGGTTTTTGTGTCTGTTCCTTCATAGTACATTACAAGCTCGTGTTTGAACTCGGGTACCTTTTCAGCTGGAATAGCCAAAAGTCCTTTGCCGTGAGCGATGAGATAATGATTGGCGTAGATTACCGCAGTTCTTTTGTTGCCATCGTTGTAAATTTGCGTCTTGGCTACATATAGGCACAATTCTATAGCGATATCGATTGCGTCCATATTGCTTGTGAGAATATTGTTCAATTCATTCTTGACATCGATTTCGTTTGGGATAGGAGGGATGTAAGAAGAACCACCGATCGTGACTGGCACGCCTCTGATTCTTCCTCCATCCCTATAGAATCCTTCGTTTACAAGCTTTGCGATGTAGGAGGCAAGATAATAATCGCTAGGTAATTTAATGACATCTTTATCTAGGATGAACTCCCAAGCGTGTTTGAGATTAAGTATTTTTTGCACGTCATCAGCCTTCATATTGTTGACCTTGCCGTTATCTATGATAGTTTCAGTATCAGGAAAAGTGGTGGCGCAGCCTTCAAGGATTGCTTGATCATAGATGATGACTTTCATATTTTTTCTGGCAAAGTCCAAATTGAGAAGAACATTTGGTTCAAGTTCATCATTTGAATATCCAAAGGATGCAAGTTCCCTTTCGATTCTACGAATCTCTTTCCTTAAAGATTTAGCTTCCTTGGCATTGCGTAGCAAAAGATTATGAAGTTCTTCGGAATAGATGTCCACATATTCGGATTTTAATTTGCCGAGTTCTCTTTTGCGGACATAGAGATATTTCTTACCACTTATCTCTTTGACTTCGGGAGTCCCGTCATAGGGGAGAAGAGCGAGTTTTGCATTTAACTCAGCTTTTTTGATTAAAAGCTCTTGTATCATGTTGAATTGATTGCCCATATGAGGCCTCCTGCTGAATTAAGGAACATTTCTTGCTCCATTGTATTAAAAAATTCCCTAAAAATCAATGGATCATTGCTTAGAAGGATTATGAATAAGTTCAGAATGAAGGTCATGAAGAACCATGGCATATTAAATGGCATATTAAATGGCATATTAAAAAACGATAATCTGACGGACAATGAGCTTACTTTGCTCAGCATCCTTCTTTTCAATCCGAGCATATCCCTATCTGACGCCAGTGACAGGATGGGAATATTTAGAAGGACCGTTTCGAGAATCGTCGCATTGCTTCAGGACAAAGGAATCGTTGAGAGGAAAGAAATCGCCGAGTACTTCGGCGTTTTGACCCATGACTGCATTATGGACGATTTTTTTGTCTTTATTGCACTGACACGAAGTGATTTGAAATTCGCTTGTGACACGGATTAACATTCGGCGGCGCTAATCTTGATAAGAAGATAGTGCGAAAAATGAGAATACATTTCTCTTCACTTTTCTATGTACTTTACTATGTACTTTTCTCTTCACTTTTCTATGTCGGATGCGATGAAAAATCTTTGGAAGACGATAGTTTTAAATCCTTTTTCTAATATTGATATTGGATAAATTGAATTTATTACCATGGGGTAATAAAGTTTGGCGGGGTGAGAAAACGGATTTTGAGGGCTGCTTGAGAAACTTTAAGGTTGATGGAATGACTTGACATTACTGTTCATTACGTCGAACAGTAATCAAGAGTAATGATATTGAAATGATGCGTATGACACTGCTTCTGAAGATAAAAAGCCCGTTGTTCTTTCTTATTCCGATTTCCTTATCATACGGTTGTTCGATTTGCTTTGGGAAAAGCAAGGGTTGGATTTTGATAATATTTTCGTTGATCCGATTGAAAAAGAACAAAGAGAAAATGCAACAATAAAAGTCATCATCGTTGTAATAAGATACAAAGTTTAAACAATCACCTATAAGAGGTGAATTTTATTATCATCTATCCTAACAGTTTGAATGCATTTATGATTTGCCAAGCCAAGTTGTAGTAGATTCCAGATAAAGTAACTGTACCTGATCCAAAGTTTGTCTGAGTTACCATCCATTCATTGAGACTAGGAATGGCATACGATATTCCAATCACCACTAGCATAATTGAGAGAATAGTAACTGATGCTTCTATTATTCTTAATGCCAATCCTGCGATTCTATCGATAATTCCAATCTTACCATCTTCTTTACCTTTAAGTAAGAACCTAAGTAGTATTGTCACTAGTAAGGCTGATACGAAGTAAAGGACAACATAAGTGACCGCATAAGCTATAGCAGCGCAAATTCCAGATCCTAACGCCATAGCTACAGTTCCACTTGTGAAATATATCTTAGTTATGAAATAAGAAGCAAAGAACTTAGGGATTCCAATAGAAGTCATTCCAGTTGCTAAATATGATTGTGCCCCATCTATTGCTATTACATCAGAGTAGGATGAGTTTAAAATTGTCAATGTATTCGACTCGCTGACATTAGCAATCATAATGTTTCCAAAATATGATGCCCCTGTCTCTCCTAGTGGTGTGTTACTCAAGATGACATTAGTCAGCATTGCATAGAACATTGTTGCTATTACAAATCCAACTAACCATCCCAGTTTTCTGGTGATTCTTTTTTTCGCCCCAAATATCAATCCTATGATTCCAGCTATTACTAATATAGCGAGAATTATCCAGTCTAATAAAGTCATTAGATTTATCCTCCTTTGATTACTATTTTAAAGTATAATCCTTAAAACAAAAAGAGGCTGTTTTTCACAGCCTCTCATATATTGTTTTTTAGAATTACTTAGATTCGCCTTCTTGCATCAAACCATAGGTGAGGTAAGAAAGGACACGATCGAAGGTCAATTCATCTCTTGCAACGAAGATGATCTTGTCTCCAGCATGGAGAACGAATTTAGGTCCAGGAGAGCACTTGGCAATTCCATCAGCACCGACAACAGCAACAATAGTGGCGGTGGTGTAGTTTCCGAAACGAGTTTCGAGAAGGGTCTTACCATCAATCCATGAATCTTCAGGTACATCAGCCTCAGACAACTTAACTGCTTCGTTAGATTGATAACGGAAGGAATCCTTCATATCATCGATAGCATCGTTAATCTTGGCATCCAAAGCCTTTTTCTCGTTGAGTAAAGCTTCGAGATTCTTATATTTGGCAGAGATTTGAGTCTCTGATTTCCAACGTGAAGCAAATTGCTGAGCGTGGAGAACAGACTCAACAAATACACCGACACCTCTCTTGGAAGAAACTACTTTCTCTTTCTCCAAAAGGTTTAAAGCCTTACGAACAGTCTCGGGTGAGACTCCATAAGCAGCACCTAATATAGAACGACCCTTTAACAAGGTTCCTTCAGGATATTCTCCGTTCATGATCTTTCCACAGATATCTTGAGCAATTTTCAAATAACGTGGTGTTCCTCTTTCTTTTGCCATTTAATTGGCCTCCTTTAATCACTTTAATAATCTAACACACCGATTGAAAAATAACAAGTATTTTCGATAAACACTAATCTTTTTATTGGTTGCAACACTATAAAAAATATAAGTTGCTTTTTATAAAAATCCTATTGCATAATTAAAAAACAACTTAGTTTTAAATTGGTGGTACCATTACTTTTTTATCTTTGTAATTCATTTTTGGTTTTTATGTTTGAGCCTAATTTATCAAACTTCAATAGATTGATTAAAGTCAAAAATGAATTTTAGCAATTCATTAATAGTATGCATACCTTATATAATTAAGATATATATATTTAATAAAAGTGGAAAAAATTGTTTTCTCTCTTTATAATATGCAAGCATTATTAAGGAGTTTTTTACATGGGTACAGTAAAGTATTTATGGCAATGCTTATATAAGAACCAAGCGATTATCGATGGTAGAAAGAGAAAGTGGTGGTTAGCTGTCATCGTATTTATTCTCTCTATTGCATTGCTGATGATTCCTATTCTTTCTTCTGGATATATGACTTCTGGTGGAGCTGTATTGGAACCTAGCAATGAAAAAGGAATCTCAATAGCCTTGGATACATTGTCATCGTCTAACGATGCAAAGTATGCAGACTTCCAAAAGTTGAATTTCCAAGATACTTCTGATGGAATTCAATTGTTCTATGGAGATAATACTAGTTATGTCGACTCTCAGTTCTTCACTGATACAACTATAGATAATGGTGTGCGTAGTGAGACTAACAATTATAACTTTAAACACAGAGTCACAATCTATAACACCACTACCAATACTGATGGATCTACTTCTCATACTTCAGCTCAATCCGAGGAGTTTGTTTATTTCTCAGTTTATTCAACTAAGAATGATATAACTACAAAAGAAGGATCTACTGCAGTAAATGCCAGTATCGCTAGGATAAACTCTACTGATAATAAGACTGGAACTGCTTATCACTCTTTCATCTTATTTGCTCCTAAATCTTATATGGTTGTTCTTTATCCTAATGCACCTGTCGATTTAGATAAGATTGCTAACAAGTCTGCGAATGCTCCTAGTGGATCATCTATGAGTGGACTTTACAGTGGATTGTCCCCTTTATTAAAGGATAATAAATTCTCATTGAAGTATACAATGACTGGTGCTGCTACATTGGAAAACACCGCTTCTAATGTTCTTTGGAAAGATTTGTTTGCTCAAGGATATCGTCCAATCCGTGATCAAAATACTTGGGTGATGGTTGGAATCGTAGCTGGCAGTGGAGTAGGATTGATTATCTTAGGTGGTATCGTTCTTTGGTTGTTCACTTTAGGAAAGAGCAATCTCTTGCACAAGAACTGCAACGCTTGGGAAGGTATACAAATGTCTATCATGTCTAGCTTCACTGTGTGCTTGCTAGCTATGATATTCTTCTTCTTCAGCTCAACATATGGAATAATGATCGGTGTATTCGGCTATATCATGCGTTTGACATTCTTGATCAATAGAACATCAGGTAAGTTTAATTCAACTAAAGAGCAAAAGCCGTTATATCAGTCACGTTCATAATAATTTCAGCAATAAAAAGGGGGCTGTTGCAAAATCCTGATCCAAAATCAGGTGAGCAGCAGC
>OBDK01000383.1_pt1 | contig 8523 bp, 10 predicted proteins | sample 1518101 | NCBI WGS metagenome assembly OBDK01 (sample SAMN01760936, study PRJEB22395) | human gut metagenome | reverse complement strand
ATTATACTATATAAACTCGTTGTTTTTCCTTCTCCAGTTGGAGCTGCAATAATTGTTATACTATTTTTCTTATTTATATTTTTACTTAGTTCTTCTTCTGTTCCTGGGAATCCTAATTTAAATATATTTTTAATAACAGTATTTTTCTTTAATAATCTTAAAACAAATTTCTCACCATAGATATTTGGTTGTGAAGATACACGAATATTATAATCTTCATAAAGCAATATTCTTCCATCTTGTGATTCTTGTTTTTCTTGATGCATATTTGAAATTGCTTTTAATCTTCCTATAATTTGACTTTGTTTTTCTTTTTCAATTTTTGCCGCTGTAAATAATTCACCATCAATTCTATATCTTACTCTTACTTGATTTTGCATTGGTTCAATATGAATATCACTAGCTCTTCTTTCCATTCCAGTTTTTATAATACTATCTACAAGTCCTGTAATTGTATCATTTCTTCCTGCTGCTTCTAGATTGCTTGTTGCCACACCTTCTAATGATTTTAATATTTTGTCTATATCACTTTCAAAAGTAATATAACTTTCCATTACTAATCCTTTATTTAATAGTAATAATCTTACTGTATCTATCACTCTTGAATTTACTGTATTAGCAAAACAGACTTTAATCTTTCCTGAAGCTACCTCAAAAGGAATCGCTTTATTTTTTTTAGCAATGTCTAGGGATATATAATCCGTTAATTTTACTTTTATTGTACTAGCATTTAGTAAAATTCCCTTTGTTCCAACTATTTCTCCTATTGTTTCTATTAACTTATTAGGATCACATACATCTAGAATATATAAAATATCTCCTAATTTTTTATTTGGATGTTCTCTTTGATATTCTAATGCTTTTTCTATATCTTTTTCTGTTACTATTCCTCTTTTTACTAATTCAACCCCTATTGGTTGCCTTTTTCTCATATCCATTAAACGTTCTCCCTTTCTTTAGTATTTAATTTTATTATACTATAATATAAATTAATTTTGTTTGGTTTTGTTAAATTACATAAATTTTCTAATCTTTTAAAGTATAATCTATAGTCTTTAATTCTCCATCCTCTGCTTTGAAAGTTAATGTTATAATTGTTTTTCCTTTTTCAATTTTTTCAGAAAATTCACATTGTTCTATATTTCTACATATTTTTACTTTATTTCTATAAATCCCTTTATTAGCAGGAATATATGTATATTGTACCCCATTGTTAAATATTATATAATTTTGTTCACCACCTGTCGTCCCTGTATAACATTTTACGATTTTTATATTGCTATGATTAACTTCATCTGAAAAATAACTGTTAAATGTTGTGTATTCTAACATAGGATTAATATCTCTAAAATCTTTTGTGTTATGATAAAAAAATGTAGTAATAACAGAAAGTATTCCAACTACAATTGCCATTACAATTACATATATCGTTAATGATATAAGAGTTACACCTTTTTGTGATTTCATAATTAATTCTCCTTTGAAAGTATTGTTGAAAGTTCTACACTTTGCTCCTTTGCTTGAAACATATACGAAATTTTTACAGTTACTTTCTTTACTAAATTCGATATTTTTTCACTATTATTATCCAAATCTGCATAATCTTGTACTATAATAGTTTTAAAAAAGCCTTCTTTATTTTCCACTTTTTGATTTTCTAAACTATTACCATTTTTATCTTCCTTTGTATCTTTATTCATTCCATCATATTTTTCAAATCCATCTTGTTTGACTTTTTCTATTTCTTCAACTGCAATAGAAGTTGCTTCAGACTTTAATTCTACTTCTTTTGCAGAACTATTAAATCTATAAATCAAAAAAGATATTAATGAAACAAATATAAATATTACAATAACTGATATAGCTATATCAACACCTGTATACCCCTTTTCACTATAAAATTTCATGTTATTCTCCTTTTATAAAATAGAATGATTAAAAAATAATGCTAATATTACTGTTAAAATATTTGATACTCCTAGATAAAAACCTATACTAAGTTGTTTTGAAATTTGTTTGTCTGATTTTCTATTTCTATTTTTTCTATTTTTTAGTTTATATAATAATAAATAAATTGCAATTGTTAAAAGTGTTAATATAATTGCATTTGCAGTTACATATTCTCCTGTAAATATAATCATTGTTATTATGCTAATTAAAATTCCATTTACATATGTACTTTTAGCATATTTTTTTAATGTGATTGTATCAAATGTTAACATTATAATGTAACACATTAAATATATACCATATCTATATATATTAGCTTTTTCTACTATGCATAGATATACCATATAAATTATAGCAATTACTATACCATAGATATTTACAGCTTTATCAATTTTTCGGTTTTCTTTGTCAATTCCAGATAATAATATTATAAATGTTAAATATAATACTAAAAAACTAAATTCAACTATTTTTATTGAAGTTAAATGATTTATGTTCATTCCTATTAGATAGGAAATTGTTACAAAAAGTATACCTGAAAGAATTTCTAAAATTAAATATCTTGGTCTTATTTTATTTTTACAATATCTACATTTTCCTCTTAAAAAGATATAACTGAAAATTGGAAACAAGTCTAAAAGACCTAATTTATGATTACAATTAGGACAGTATGAATGTGTATATAAAATATCTTGTCTTTTTGGAATTCTGTATACTGCTAAAGTATAAAAACTTCCAAATAAGGTTCCTATGATGAATATTATAATATAAAAAAATATGTTCATTTCTTTGTTTCCTTTTTAAAATTTTAGCCATACACACGAAGTGTGCGTATGGCTTAGTTATATATTTTTTACTTATTTTATTTTACCTGTAGAACTATCAACTGTTACTGTATATGCGTTTTTTGCAGTTGATGAAGGTTTATATTTTATAACAATATTAGCATCAGTTGAACTACTATCCTTTTCTACAATAGCTGAACTGTTATCTTTCATTATTATAGAACTAAGATTTTGAAAAGTTATTGTGTTCTCATCACCTGTATAAGTTGGATCATTTTTGTTTGCTAAAATAGTTGATAACGCTAGTTGAACAGCTTCTTTTGCTTCTGCTTGTCCTGTAGCATCAGTTGCACCAGTTGCTTTTGTTAATATTCCATTTTTTCCTGTTAACATAGCTATTGTTACACCTGCTAAAATTAATAATACAATAATAGTAATAACTAAAGCGATTAATGTAATACCTTTTTGACTTTTCATTCGTTTTTCCCCCCTTTTTCTTTGGAATTTATATTTTGCTTTATATTTATAATTTGAAATTATAAATATAACGTTAATAACTAAAAATTATTTTGTTCCTGTATCTTGAAAAAATTTTCCACCTGATGTTGTTGTATTATCTGTACTTTGTGATGAATTTGAACTGCTTGAAGTATCACTGCCATTTGATGTATTTGTACTTGTAGTTGTATTTTGTCCAGATGTTTGACTAGAACCAGCATTAGATCCACTAGCTTGTGTTTCATAAGATGAAAACGGATTTGCTTTTCCTGGTTTATAATTTTGTATTTTTTTGTAATTATTTAAATCAGTTGAATCTATTTCATATGTCATCACTATTTGGTTTTCATCAACATCACTAGATGTAAGTAATTCTTCTTTTACTTCTTCTGGTGTAGTATATGAAACTTCATTTGGTATTGTTTTTGACACAGGCACATATTCATATAATAATATTCCTAATACAAGTATTATAGCTAAACATAGCAATAACACTATTATTAACTCTTTTATTATTGACTTTGCCATTTTCTTCTCCTTTTTTATCTAGCAGCATTTGAGCTACTTGTATTTGTTGTATTTGTTGAATTGCTTGTATTTGATGTACTATTGCTATTTGTATTATTTGTTGTATTGTTTGTAGTATTATTTGTGTTTGTACTTGTATCTGTACTTGGACTTGGTGTAGTTGTTGTTGATTGTGATACATCTTTTATAGCAATATCTTTACATACAAAAGTTGCTTGTAAGTCTGAACCTGAAGAAGATGGATTCATTTTAAATTCTTCTATTTTAAATCCTAATGTACTATCATTTTCAATTGCTGAAATAAAATCTGTAATAGAAATATAGCTTCCTGTAGCTGTGAATTTTAAATTATACATATCTTGAGTAGAACTATTTCCTTTTATTACATCCATTTGCATAACTACCCCTTGACTAGTAGCATGATTTCCTAATCTTACCCATAATGTTTCAATTTCATATTTTTCTATTTGATTAGTTGATTTTCCCTCAGCATCTGTACTTATTGCTGTCATATCTTCATAATTTTTCTTTTGTTGTTTTAATTGTTGCGAACTCGCTGTTACATCGCCTACAGCTTGTTTATAGTCTTTTTCTGCTAATTTTCCTGCTTGTTGTATTTTAGCATCTAATTCATCATCTTTTTCTTGAATTATTTTTATCCCTGGTATTTCAAAACTTCCAATGTGTACTCCTTGAATAAAAAGAAATATAGAAAATGCTACTAACAATGCTATTAATATTAACATTAATAATTTTTTCATGGCAAATCTCCTTCTATTTTTACAGTAACTATATTATTATCTTTTTGTCCTGCTGTTGATATTACATTTGTTAAAATAACATCTGCTTTTATTTTAGCTTTTAAATATCCTAATTGCTCATATTTATTTGATTGTGCATTAATAACAACATGTGTTCCTGATGTATTTTCAATAGAAGTTAATTGAACATTTTCTGGGATAATAGACATTATTTGATTCAATAAATTAGGAATTGCATTTCTTGTTTTATTTCTATCTGCTATTTTTTCATTTGCTTGTTCTAATTCATTTATCATTGTTGTATATTCATTTGTTTTGGTTTTTATTTTTTCATTGTCAGCATTAGCAAGTTGAATTTGTTTATTAGTGTTTTCAATATAGCTTTCAGCTTCTTGTTGTTTTTTTCCTATTTGTGAATTAAGTAAACTTGCAAATCCACTATAAATAACAACTAATAACAATAACCCTGTTGCTATTCTTAATAAACCTTTTTCTGTTTTGTCTAACTTTTGTCCTAAATCCCAAGTTAAAAATCCTCCTAGATTTTTTTGTTCTTTTTTTGTCTTACCTGGGTTCACTTCTACTTTTAACCAAGCTGGAATTTTATCAGCAAATGATTGTTTTTTAAAGTTCATTCCAGCAATTCCTGTTCCTAGTCCCATTAAAGCTATTGAAATTGCTGAATTAACTTCTATATAATCTTTTATACTAATATCTTTAGTGTTATTAATAAAATATGGTTTTAATATTTCACAATTTGATTCTGTTAAGTATTCTTGGAAATATAAATCAACATTATTAACCAATGCTGCTGTACCAGTAATATAAACTTTGTTTATCTTTTCTGTTGTAGAATTTATTATTTTTTGTGTATTACTTACTATTGTATATAAAGTTGGCATAATGTCTTCTAAATAGTTTGTTTGTTCATCTTGTAATTCTTTTCCTTCTGAAGTATATATTGTTGTATTTTTACATATTTCATATGATTTTGAATATGAATTTTCTTTTAAATTGATTTTGCTTAGTATATCTGTACTTCCTTCGTCTAGTACATCAACATGATATATTTTACTATCTATAATAGTTGTAATTGTTGTCTTATCTTCCATATTTACAACAATGCAATTTTCATTTGGTTCTATATTAATCAAATTAGGAATTGACATTGATATAGGAGAAATATTTGTTAATTTATAGCCATCAATTTCTTGTATTCTTTTATTTAATTCTATTTTGTTATCGGCAATATGAATAACTTTAATTTTTTCTTTGTCTAATTGATTGTCTACTACTGCATATCTTCTTTCAAATACATTCGGGTTATATCCTTTATCTGAACAATAAGATTCAAATTCTGTTTTTATTGCTTTTTGCAAATCTGTCTTTGTAAGTAAAGCAAACATATCAAAATAGTTATACATTTCTTCTGACATATTTACACTTATTGGAGTTTTTTGACTGTATGTTTCTTCTATTACTTGAGATATTGCATCACCAATTTTATCATAAAACTTAATTCCAAAAGCTTCTACTTTTATATTTTCATGTTCCTTAGATACTTTTGCATATTTAATTAAATGTTCTTCAATATATATCCCTAAACAGCTTGGCATTTTTTTCTCCTTTTATTAGTATATATTTATTTTTTACAACAAATTCTAAAAAATACTTGAAAATATTTTACATATTCTTATTGCATAATAAATACAAGTATACTTATATTTTATATTTATTTAATAAAAAGTCAATATCTTTAACATAACCGTAATATAAATGTAATATTCCTGTAATATTATTGTTTTTTTCTTAATTTACAAATAAAAAATCCATCTGTTTCCTGATTTTGATACACTTGTAAAATTTTTTCATTTTGTAAATACTTATTAAAAAAACTTTCCTTTTTTAATGAAATTTTTTGTATTTCAAAATTGGTATTTTTCTTTAAAAAATCTTCTATTACTTTTTGATTTTCTTCTTTTAAAATGCTACATGTCGAATAAACTAATTCTCCATTTGTTTTTAAATATTTTGAACAAATATTTAAAATCTTGGATTGAATTCTCGATATTTCTTTTACATCTCCTTGTTTTCTCTTCCATTTTATATCTGGCTTTCTCTTTAACACTCCCAATCCTAGGCATGGAACATCTAGAAGAATTTTATCAAATTTTCCAATATATTCTTCTTTATATACTGTCGCATCTTGCACTTTTGTTTGTATTGAACTAATTCCTAATCTCTTAGCTGTTTTTTCCACTAATTCTGTCCTGTGTTTATGTATGTCCCATGCTTCTATTTTTCCTTTATCTTCTATAAGTTCTGCTATATAGCTAGTTTTTCCTCCTGGACTACTACAAGCATCTAAAATATTGTCTCCTTGATTAGGATTTAAAATTATTGCAACTAATCCTGCTGCTTCATCTTGTACAGTAAATAGTCCATTTCTGAATTCATCTATTTTTTCTATTCCCTTGGCTTTACTTAATATTAGAAAATCTTCTAATATCCCCTCTTCTACTTGTATTCCTTCTTGTTTTAATTTTTGTTTTAAGCTTTCTCTATCTGTTTTTATCTTGTTTGTTCTAATTGATATTTTAGGTTTCTTATTAGAACACTTGCAAATTTCTTCTATCTTCTCATATGATAACCCATCTTTTTTTAATTCTTCTATAATCCATTTTGGAATTGAATTTGTTTTAGAAATTTTTTCTTCTATTTCTTTTATTTTAAACATTTCTTCATAGTCATCTTTACTTACTTTTCTTAATATTGCATTTGTAAAACCTGAACTACTTTTATGTCCATATCTCTTTGCTAAGTTTACGCCTTCATTAACAGCTGCAGATTTTGGTATTTTGTCTAAAAATATAATTTGATAAATTGACATTCTTAATATATTTAGAATCCATGGTGAAATTTTTTTTATTTTAATTTTTGAATATTTTTTTACTATTTCATCTAAAGTTAATTTCCATGTCGTAACTCCATACACAATTTCTGAAATTAACCCAATATCTTTTTCTCCTAAATTATTTCTATTTTTTCTTATCATTTCGTCTAATATAATATTAGAATAAGCTCCTTCTATATCAATTTTATATAATGTTTGTAGAGCTATATCACGTGCTTTATCTATCATAATCTTCTCCCTTTTTATAATTTAATCTATTAGATGGATTATATAATTTTTTCATTATATTTTCTACTATTTTTGTATATTTTTTCTACCTTTTGTAAAAAATACTTATAAAAGTTCTTTTGGAGGTTTAATATGGATATAAAAAAACATTTAAAAATAACAGGAAGTTCCACTGTATCTTGGAAAGATGCCATTGTTAAAGCTATTAGTGAAGCTTCTAAAACTATTGATTATTTATCTGAAGTTAAAATTATCGAGCAAAGAGCAAATATCGATGGAAATAAAATTTCTGAATATTTTGTAGACTTAGATCTAAGCTTTATTGTTGATGTAAATCGTAAAGATAGTTAGGAGGTGTATATATGAATCCTTTAGAAACTAAAAAAGCATATCAAGAATATGTAGATAAAAAAACACCTAATTCTCCAATACTAAAAAACTGCTTTAATGCATTTTGGGTTGGTGGATTAATTTGTACAATTGGGCAGATTATTCTTAATATATGCAAAGAACGAGGTTTTGATACTCAAGCATCTGGTACAATAGTTTCCATTTTATTAATTGGAATAGCAGCATTCTTAACAGGATTAAATCTATTTAATAAAATAGGAAAATTTGCTGGTGCTGGTTCTTTAATTCCTATTACTGGCTTTGCCAACTCAATTGTTTCTCCAGCAATGGAATACAAATCAGAAGGATATGTAATGGGTGTAGGAGGAAAAATGTTTACTGTTGCAGGTCCAGTACTTGTATTTGGTATTTCAGCTTCCATAATTGTAGGAATCATATATTTAATATTTAACACACAAGCAATTACTTTAGTATAACGTGAGACATCAGGGACAGGTCAAAAATGTCT
>OBDK01000378.1_pt1 | contig 8602 bp, 7 predicted proteins | sample 1518101 | NCBI WGS metagenome assembly OBDK01 (sample SAMN01760936, study PRJEB22395) | human gut metagenome | reverse complement strand
ATCTCGGGCATCTTTATTTTCGCTTTTGCGAAACTATCTTCTTAAATTGACTGCACCGTGTTTATTGCACCGTTACCGTAATCGTTACGTTTGATGTTCTTTTAAGCACATCGGTGACTGAATATGTTACCTTGTACTTGCCTTTTCGGGTGGTTACTACATTGCCGAAAACTTCGATATTTGATGTTATGTCGTTCCCGCAGGTGTCAACGGCTGTTACTCCTGCAAGGGCGTAAAATTCGCCGCCGCTTTTGATTGTGTAATCGTTTGTACCGCTGATTATTGGTGTTGCTTTGGCATACGGGCATTTTTTATTGCTGTCTGTCGGATCCCATTTGTTGGTGAAATCGGTAATTTTGATTGCATCCGGTTTTCCGAGAGGGCCTGCATTTTCTGCGTCGTCATATATGCTTACATTCGTGCCTGTGGGGCAGTTGTCATAAACCCACTTTGCATCCGAAACCGCAAGTCTTACGCATCCTTGTGACGCCTGTTCGCCAAGCTTGTTGAATTCCTCAAGCTCCAAATCTTCTTCGCTCATTGAGTAGTAGGGAACGGAGTGGAAAAGATAATCGCCAGAAATTCCGCTGATGTATCTTCCGAAAACATTGCCCACAAGGGAAAGCCATTCGGACTTGATTCCGATTGTGTAGTCACCCGTGATTGTCGAATTGTCAAGACCTGTGGAGCAAATCATCGCCCTTACGGGGATTGTGTACTTGCCCTTTTCGTCATATGTGTAAACCGTCACGCAGTTTGCCGTGCGGTTGACTTTGATTGCGTACAGATTTTTTGCCGTATTACGCTTGTTGCTTTCAAGCTTGTCAAGATTTGCCGTTATACAGGTTGAGTAGCTTTGCTGTTTTTTTGCAGTTGATTTTGTCACCGTAACCTGAAATTCCGACTTTGATTTGTCTTTTGAAATGGCAGAAATCAGAGTCGTACCCTCTTTGAGAGCGTCAACCCTTCCGCCGTCATCAACGGTAACAATTTTACTGTCCGAGCTTGTCCATTTGGTAACGGATTTTGCTTTTTCGGATGACAGTTCAATAAGCTTTGATTCGCCGACTTTTAATGTGAGCGAATCGACCTTGCTCGGAAATGTCGTATTTTCGGTTACTGCCGTATCGGGCGTCTGCGGTTTTGGAGAATTTTGAGAATCATTTCCGAAAATTCCCGTCACACCGCATAATATGCAGGTTGCAATGAGGACAACACAAAGTAAAAGAATGAAAATTTTCTTTTTCATAGATTACCTATCCTTATAGAATTTAACATTAAATGGTTACAAAATTTTAACCTTTGTATATTATAACTTTTTTTCGACAATCTTGCAAGTGCTATTTTAAATCGGCAAGAAATGTGGTAAAATGTCAGTCGGAGAATGTTTTGTATTTTCCAAACTAACAATTTATGGTGATAATTATGGCACATCCGATTAAACATTTCAGAACAATAACCCGTCACAGGCACAAGGTAATTGCCAACTGTGCAAGGGCAGGAATTCTCAGACAGGGCTTAATACACGATTTGTCAAAGTATTCACCTACAGAATTTATTCCGGGTGCAAAGTATTTTCAGGGCACGAGAAGTCCCAATGAAAAGGAAAGAGAGCTGTACGGCTATTCACAGGCGTGGATGCATCACAAGGGCAGAAACCGTCACCATTACGAATACTGGAACGATTACAACCCAAAGACAAAGCAGATTGAAAATGTTGAAATGCCTGTAAAATATGTTATCGAAATGTTCTGCGACCGAGTTGCCGCAAGCAAGATCTACAACGGCAAAAATTACACGGACGGCGCTCCGTTTACATATTTTTGCAGAATCAGAGGCAAACACCGTATGCACCCCAACACCGAGGCTTTGCTTGAAAAATTATTGGTTATGCTGAGAGATGAGGGTGAAGAAAAGACCTTTGCATATATAAGAAGTATGAAAAAGTGATTGTTTGTGCGAATCCTCCCGTTTGAAATATAGTCGCAATGCGTTGTACATAAATGTACTGCTTTTTGCTCGTTATTTCAGACAGTGCTTTGCTCCATTTATCCGCCACAGGCGGCGGTCGCAAGGCTACCCCTACAGAATTGCACAAACAAAAAACTATCTACACGAATAGGGTACGGCGGCTCGCCGTAAGGAGTGATAATATGAAAACCGACAGGGTTATAACTGCTATGATTGAATATTTTGGAAGTGACAAGAAAAGAATTCACCATTTTCTCAAGGTTTATTCATTCGCAAAGACAATCGGTGAAAGTGAAAATCTTTTGCCCGACGATCAGGAGCTTCTTGAAATCTCCGCAATCGTTCACGACATCGGCATAAAGGTGAGCGAAGAAAAGTACAATTCGTCTGCAGGAAAGTATCAGGAACTTGAAGGTCCTCACGAGGCTGAAAAGTTGCTTGCCGCTCTCGGCTACGAAAAAACATTTATTGACAAAGTTTGTTACCTTGTGGGACACCATCACACCTATGGAAATATTGATACTTTGCCGTACCGAATTTTGGTAGAGGCTGACTTCCTTGTGAACCTTTACGAGGACGATTCAAGCCGCAGTGCAGCAGAGCAGGCATATGACAAAATATTCCGCACAAATACGGGAAAAAATCTGCTGAAAATAATGTTCCTCACACCCTAAAATTGTACTCATTTACCATAGTGTTTTGAGTGTGAAAAAGTGGTGTAAAAAGTATCTCAAAATGCTTGACAACGCCCTTAAAAAGTGTTATTTTAATGGTGTTGGTTATATGATTATAAAAGTGAATAAATGACAGAATACAAGGATGTATGACGATTTTTTCAAGGAGCTGACCTTACCGGGCGTCTGCTTAGAATTGAGTCGGCATTTTTTTGTGTCATATACAAAATTCAGTATTAATTATCATTATCGGAGGTTTTACAGTAATGAGAGAAGAATGGACAAATTTTGCAGGTGGCAAATGGGAGTCCGACATTGATGTCAGAGACTTCATTCAGAGAAACTACACACCTTATGACGGCGACCAGTCTTTCCTTGAAGGTCCTACAGAAGCTACAGACAAGCTCTGGGGCGAGCTCAAGGAACTCCAGAAGGAAGAAAGAGCCAAGGGCGGCGTTCTTGATATGGAAACTGAGGTTGTAAGCGGCATCACAGCTTACGGCGCTGCATATCTTGATAAAGACCTTGAAAAGGTTGTAGGTCTTCAGACAGACAAGCCTCTCAAGCGTGCATTTATGCCTTACGGCGGTATCAAAATGGCTGAGCAGTCATGCCAGATGTATGGCTACACTCCAAGCCCTAAACTCCACGAAATCTTTACAAAATATCACAAGACTCACAACCAGGGTGTATTCGATATCTACACTCCCGAGATGAAGCTTGCCCGTCACAACAAGATTCTTACAGGTCTTCCCGACACATACGGCAGAGGCAGAATCGTCGGTGACTACAGAAGAGTTGCTCTTTACGGTATTGACCGTCTTATCGAAGGCAAGAAAGAGGACTTTGCAGAAACAAACCGTCAGGGTATGAGAAGAGGCGACTTCCAGCTTCGTGAAGAAATCGCCGATCAGATTCGTGCTCTTAACGATATGAAGGAAATGGCACTTTCTTACGGCTTTGATATTTCACAGCCTGCTAAGAACGCTGCAGAGGCAGTTCAGTGGCTCTACTTCGGCTATCTTGCTGCTATCAAGACTCAGAACGGCGCTGCAATGAGCGTTGGTCGTGTATCAACATTCCTCGACATCTACATCGAGCGTGACCTTGAGAACGGTACACTTACAGAATCACAGGCTCAGGAACTCGTTGACCACTTTGTTATGAAGTGCCGTATGGTTAAGTTTGCAAGAATTGAGTCTTACAACCAGCTCTTCTCGGGCGACCCTGTATGGGCTACACTCGAAGTTGCAGGTCTTGGCATGGACGGCCGTTCAATGGTTACAAAGAACGACTACCGTTTCCTCCACACACTTGAGAATATGGGACCTTCACCTGAGCCAAACCTCACAGTTCTTTATTCTTCAAGACTTCCGGAGAACTTCAAAAAGTATGCTGCTCATATTTCAGTTACAACAAGCTCAATTCAGTACGAGAACGATGATGTAATGCGTCCTGTATGGGGCGATGATTACTCAATCTGCTGCTGCGTATCCGCAACACAGACAGGTAAGGAAATCCAGTTCTTCGGTGCAAGAGCTAACCTTGCTAAGTGCCTTCTCTACGCTATCAACGGCGGTATTGATGAAAAGACAAAGATGCAGGTTGGTCCTGAATATACACCTATCACATCAGAGTACCTTGATTATGACGAAGTTATCAAGAAGTATGACACAATGATGGATTGGCTTGCTCACCTCTATGTAGGCACACTTAACATGATTCACTACATGCATGATAAGTACTACTATGAGGCAGCAGAAATGGCTCTTATCGATACAGATGTAAGAAGAACATTTGCAACAGGTATTGCAGGCTTCTCACATGTTGTTGACTCACTCAGCGCTATTAAGTACGCTAAAGTTAAGGTTATCCGTGACGAGGACGGCATTGCTGTTGACTTTGAAACAGAGGGCGACTTCCCAAGATACGGTAACAATGACGAGAGAGCAGATAAGATTGCCGTTGATCTTCTCAAGACATTCATGGCTAAGCTCAAGTATTGCCACACATACAGAGATTCAGAGCCTACAACTTCTATCCTTACAATCACATCAAATGTTGTTTACGGTAAGGCTACAGGTTCACTTCCTGACGGCAGAAAAGCAGGCGAGCCGCTTTCACCGGGTGCTAACCCAAGCTACGGTGCAGAGCAGAACGGTCTTCTTGCTTCACTTAACTCTGTTGCTAAGCTTCCTTACGAGTACGCTCTTGACGGTATTTCAAATACTCAGACAATCAACCCGGGTGCTCTCGGACACAACGATGACGAGCGTGTTGACAACCTCGTAAATGTTATGGACGGCTACTTTGATCAGGGCGCACACCACCTCAATGTAAATGTATTCGGTACAGAAAAACTCATTGACGCTATGGAGCATCCTGAGAAGGAAGAGTATGCTAACTTCACAATCCGTGTATCGGGTTATGCTGTTAAGTTCATCGACCTTACAAGAGAGCAGCAGCTGGATGTTATTGCCAGAACCTGCCACGACAGAATGTAATGTCGGACAACGCTGTTAAAGGCTTTGTACACTCAATAGAAACTTTTGGCTCTGTTGACGGTCCGGGCGTGAGATTTGTGATTTTTCTGAGCGGTTGCGCAATGCGTTGCCAGTTCTGCCACAATCCCGACACATGGAAACACGATGAAAACACCGTGGAATACACCGCCGACGAGTTGCTTAATAAAGCGCTTGCATACCGCCCCTATTGGAAAAATAAGGGCGGTATCACAGTAAGCGGAGGCGAGCCGCTTTTACAGATTGACTTTTTGCTTGATTTGTTTAAGAAGGCTAAAAAGCAGGGCGTTAATACCTGTATTGACACGAGCGCCAACCCGTTTACAACCAAAGAGCCGTTCTATTCAAAGTGGAAAGAGCTAATGGAATATACGGATTTGCTGTTGCTTGATATAAAGCATATCGACAACGAACAGCACAAAATCCTTACAGGACAGCCAAACACCAATATTCTTGAAATGGCAAGACAGCTTTCCGATATGGGCAAGCCCGTATGGATAAGACATGTTCTTGTGCCTGAAAGAAATGATAAGGACGAGTATCTTTTCAGACTTGCCGACTTTATCCGTTCGCTCAGGAATGTTGAAAGAGTTGAAGTTCTTCCGTATCACACACTCGGTGTGTACAAGTGGAAGGCTCTCGGTTATGACTATCCTCTCGAGGGCATTGAGCCCCCGACAAAAGAGCGTGTTAAGAATGCGGAAATGATTCTTAACGGCGAAAAAACAAGAGAATAATTTTGTTTATAATATAAGGAACGGCAGTATCGCTTTTGATACTGCCGTTTTTGTTTTGATTTTTATTTGTTATTCTGGTTTGTAGTTTCTTCTTCAGCAAAATTGATGAATCAAAGGTGTATTCAAAGATTTTTAAGCCGTCCTTGTTGAGAAATCTCAGCGTAACTTTTGGGTTATCAACATCTTAAAATAATAGCAGATAAAGCAGAATTTTGCAATAATAAAACAGCTTGCCACCATATTCAATATAAAACTATTGAAAAATTGCGCAGAATATGGTACAATTCACCCAACAAAGCATTGATTTTACAAACAATTACTACATATTCTTAATTTGAAAGGAGTAAAGTAATGAAATCAGAAAACATAAAAAAATTCGGTTGTGTTTTGCTTAGTGCCATAATGCTTTCGGGCATTTCGGTGTGTGCTGTATCTGCCGAAGAAAAATCAACGGAAATTCATATCGTTCACACAAACGATATTCACGGCTACTACAAGTCCACATCGGGCGGTCAAATCGGTTTTGATGCAGTCAAGACCATTGCGGACAAGGAAAATGCCGATTTGATACTTGATGCAGGCGACACCTTTCACGGACAGTCATTTGCCACCGTTGAAGAGGGAAAAAGCATTGCCGCGCTTATGGACGCCGTAGGTTATGACGCAATGACACCCGGCAATCACGACTGGTCATACAGTGCCGACAGGCTGAGAGAGCTTGACAGAGAAAGCTCTTTTACCATACTTGCCTCAAATGTGGCAGACACAAACGGCAACAGATATTTTGACAACAACTTTTATATAAAAAATGTTACTGCTGATGACGGCACAAAGGTAAGAGTCGGAGTTTTCGGCGTTATTGACGAAGATTTTTACACATCAACATCGGCAAAGAATGTTGAAAATGTTCGCTTTGAAAATTCAGCCGAAACAGCGACAGCGTACGCGAATTTTCTCAGAGATGACGAGAATTGTGATATTATACTTGCGCTGACTCATAATGCAAACCCCGAAAAATTCATTGCCGAAACATCGGGCATTGATGCGGTAATCGCAGGTCATCAGCACATTCTCATTGACAAATACTGTACTGACAGTGACGGCAAGAGCGTAAAGCTTGTTGAGGCAAACTGCTTTTTCAAAAATGTAGGTGTGCTTACTCTGACATATTCCAATGAAAAGGGCGTTACCGATGCAGTCGAAAAAACATATTCGTCTGCCGATACTCAGGGAATGTCCGATGAAAAGATTGCGTCCGATATTTCGGCAATTGAAAAGCGTGAACAGAGCGTACTCAGCGAAGTAATCGGCGAGAGCAGTAGGGAGTACGCTTACAGCTGGGAAGAACTGAGAACAAGTGAGCAGGAGATAGGCAGAATCGTAACAGCCGCTTATCTTGACTTTACGGGTGCTGATGTTGCAATGGAGAATGCAGGCGGAATCCGTTCGGGTATTCCAAAGGGTAATGTGACATATTCCGATTTGATTTCAATTTCACCCTACGGCAATGTGCTTGTTGAAAAGGAGCTTACAGGTCAGCAGATTATTGATATTCTTGAATTTTCAGTTGACCTTATGAAGAAAAACAATGCGGTTTATGACCTTCAAAAGCAGGCGATAAAGGACGGGGAAGACCCGTATCAGTACAGCTGGCCGGATAACAGCGGTTCTGTAATGCAGTTCAGCGGTTTAAGTGCGGTATATGACTATTCAAAGCCGTACGGCGGCAGAGTGTCAGATGTAAAAATCGGAGGAAAGGCAATTGACACTTTAAAAACTTACAGAGTGGTCTCAAATAACTATGCGTTTGACAGTTCCGATTACGGCGATGTTGCGTCGCTCACGACCGTGAAAGAATATACCACCTGCGAACAAATTCTGCGTGATTATATCGGCAAGGGCGATTTTGAAAAGGCTGCCGCAAATGCAAATCTTGTTGAGAAATCGTCACCGTCGGAAGAACCGACTGCTACTCAGGAACAGACTGTTCAGACTGCTCCGACGGGTGAGCCTGCAACTGTCGGTACAACCTCTGTAAATCCGACTTCGGCAACAGGCGGTGCCGCAACATCGGACAGCTCTCCTTCACAGCCTGGTAAAAACGGCGGTGTTCAGACAGGAGTGACAGCAACGGCTGTTATGATGCTTGTTGTAATTTCGGGCGGAGTGCTTTTTGCCCTTGCAGAGCGTAAAAAGAGAATATAACACACTGACAGCCATTTGTGCAAAGATTATCAGTTGCCTATTGAAAAATTTGTAAAAATGATATAAAATAGCAATAAGTAGAAAAATACGGTTTTTCCGCTGATTTATATTAATACTGAAAGAGGTGCCGGAATGGATAAAAACAAAAAATTATTCTACACAATCATCGGTGCGATCTCTGCACTTGCGGTTGCCACAGCAGCATTTCTCGCTTTAAAAAAGCACAGATGCGCAGAGCAGAAGCTTATTGAGGAAATTGACGATATTGTTTCCGAAAAAGAGCCTGAGGAGGCTGCAAAGGAAGAACCGCAGGCAGAAGTTACAGCCGATGAGCTTGCTGAGGAAGAATAAGCAACAAGTTGTTGCACCAAATTCGTGTAGCAGTATTTGCATATGCGAAAGTTAAATACCCGAGCGGTGCTTTCAATTAAGAATTTAAAGTTGAAAACAGAAAATGATGTCGGCGGATTGTCAGTGGGATTTTTATGCGGTG
>OBDK01000366.1_pt1 | contig 8767 bp, 10 predicted proteins | sample 1518101 | NCBI WGS metagenome assembly OBDK01 (sample SAMN01760936, study PRJEB22395) | human gut metagenome | reverse complement strand
GACAAAAACGGACAACATTTTTATAAAACTTATTTTATCTAATATAGATATAGAAGGATAGATATTGCCAATCTGAGGAATTATAGATAGTAAAAGTTGTCCTGTTGATGTATCATCAATGTATAAACCTGGCATAGCGTCTCCATGCATTTTTATATTTGTAGCAACTATCCCAGCATTTGCACTATTTAATACTAAGTCACATCCATCTAATACCATTTCTCCCGTGCACCCTTCAGAATTTTTAGGTGGCATTGTAAAGTTTTTTATATACATTATTGGCCAGAATTTATCATCACTTGATGTTATTACTCCCCAAGCCATTCCATCTTCTACCGATTTCCCATAATCCGTAGGAACAGCAAAACTTATATAATTCTGTTTGTCTACTGTTTGCACTCCCATTTCTCCGAACACTGTATTTCCATCACTTTTATAAAAATGTTGACCATTTTTGTCCAATGCCATCATTACATTCTTATCTTTATCTAATATTGCTAAACTAGCATTTTTATTTATTATCATCATTTGAATAAAGTCTGAAATTTGATTCCATGCCACTTTTACATGTTCATAGTTTTGCTCTATTGCTGTTCCCAATTTAGTTTCATCTACTTTTTTACTTACCTCTTGGGTTATTCCATTAATACTTATTTCTTGCTTTGCAATGTTCTTTGTGTTTTCAGTTGTTTCTTCTACTAATTGTTCTATCTTTCCTTCTGCTTGGTCTATTCTGCTTTGGACTCTTCTATTTACAACTTTTTGACTTTCTTTTTTTACTGTTGTTTCTTCTTTTTGCTTTATTTGAATTTTGCTAGATATTTGTGCAATAAAGCTTCCTTCTAATGACATTTCACCTTGATAAAAAACATTTTTACCATTTATAACTATTTTGTCTCCAATGTCTATAGCAGGGTCTATTATTACTTTTCCTTCAAATGTATTTACTGTCAAATCTTTTATTTTGTTGTAAATCTTTTGAACTTGGTCTTCGTCAACAATGTACATATTTTCTTGATTTATCCAAAGATTATTTCTTGTGTCATCTCCAAATTTAAAACTTCTTACCCCATCTTCATAAGATACTTTTGAAATTTTAAATTCTTCACCCCATTTATATTCTCCAAACATTTCAAGTGATATTTCTGTTTCATCTTGACCAAATTCTCTGAAACATAATTTTCCTTCTCTATCAATACAAGCAAAGCAACCTGCACTCTCTGCAATATAACTAATGTATTCTCTTGCTGTTACAGTATTGTCATAAACAGATACCTTTTTATCAGAATTTAAAAAAGAAGTAGAACCTAATTCTACTCCTGCTTTATTACAAATATCTTGTGCAACTTCTAATAGTGTTGCTTCATTTTTTTTATCTATCAATTCTTTCCCATTATAATTAAATTCAAATTTAATCATATTGTCTAATGCCTTTATTGTTATTGTATTGTCATCATTATCTGTGTAATCATCTACATTATAAATTCCAATTGGTATCATTTCAAAACTACTATTATTACTACTTAAACTTTTAACGGGTATTCCATTTAATGTTCCTACCAACATTGCATTTACTTCTGTTACTGTTAATGAGTGACTTATCAATATTCCATATTCTACCTTGATTTTTGAAGGCGTTAGAGGTATTTTATCTTTATATAGTTTCATTTCTATATATTGACTTGGTGTACCACCTAAGCAAAATTCTTCTTCAAATGCATTGCCACCTTTTTTAAAATCCAAAATATAGTCTGGATTTATTAGTACATCATCTATATAGATATTCATTGCACAAACTGGGTTTTCATATATATTTTGTTCCCACTTTTTACTTGTTTCGTACATTAACTCAACCCCTTTGCTTTATTTACTGTTGCTTTTTGTTGTGCTGTTAATTCTTTTTGCATCAAATTAAAAGACACTTTCCATCTTGATTTGGAAGTGTCTTCATCTAATCCTGTTTTATGCATTTCGCTTGTTCTTTTGCTTACTCTAAATTTTGCGTTTTCTAACATACCACCTTGAACACTCGGGCATTTTACTGTGACTATCATCGGATTCTGGTATGTTGCCTGCAAAAGTTCTTCTGCCTCGTCTTCTGATAAGTAGTCCCATGACATTTCAAGCTTTAGCATTCCAATTGCAATTGGATTATCTATTAATGCTCCTGTTACTTTTGATGTATAACTATCATTGTCTGTATCTTCTATATTATCTTTATATGTAGATGGCGTTTTCATTAACTTACCATTTAATTTCCATAACATAATTTTACCCTCCTACTAAAGCTTCTATGTCTTTTCCTGTTCTTCTTTTCTTGTCTCTTAAATCATCTAACAATATTTGTCCTAGTTTTTGATTTCCTACATTAATTGTTAAATATATTGGTCTATCATCGCTATTCCCACTATAATTAGATAATACATCCTCAAATGTATCACGCATAATATTTTGTGGAGTTACAATTTCTGGATTTGTTCTAGCTCCGGAATATTCACCAGCTATTACGGTCGTCGCTTCTGTTAAAACACCACCCTTTGCTAATCTTGGTAAACTCAATGTATTTATGCTTCCAACATAAACTCCTGGAATTAGATTAATAAGCCTAATTCCTCCATTAATTAATCTAATCGCACTATTTATAGTTCTTTCAATTAAAGATATAACGCCATTAATACCTGATTTAACAGCTCCAGATATTGCATTTCCTATACTTGTACCTAGGCTTGAGAACGTATTTCTTATTCTGCTCCATACTCCACTAAAGAAGCTTCCTATATTTGAAAAAATATTTTGAATTGAATTATATGCATTTTGAAAATTTTGTACTATTCCATTTTTTATATTACTTACTGCATTTCTTATATTGGATGTAATATTGTTCCATATGTTTGATGCTATATTTTTTGTATTGTTAAAAATATTTGAAATATTATCTTTCACGCTATTAAATATACTAATTGCTGTCTGTTTTATATTTTCCCAAATTCGCTTTATACTATCTACTAGGCTAGATATTCCATCAAGTAGTCCTTGAATTATATATGTTCCTAATTCTGCCATGACTGTAGATGGTGAATGTATTCCAAACACATTTTTAAATCCTTCTATAAAAGGTGTAAAAATATGATCTATGATCCATTGTCCTAAATTTCCAAGAGCTTCAATTATTCCCTTGAAAATCCCCTCAACAACATTTCCTCCACATTCATTTATTTTTTCACTGAAAAAATTTCCTGCTTCATCTATAGCTTCATTTATTTTTTCTCCTAGAATCATTCCTAAATTAACAAAGCTTGCAAAAGCACTTCCCAACATTTCAAACATTGAGTCTACAATTCCATTCCAATCTATGTTTTTGCAAAAATCAATTAACCCTTGAACAATAAAACTCCAATCAAAATCTTTGAAAAATGCTGTAATACCATTTAAAGCTCCCTTAATACCTGTACTTATTGTATCTCCTAATGCTCCCCAATTTGTATTTTTAAAAAATCCATTGATTGCATTAGCAACAGCACTTCCTAAACCTGACCAATTAAATGTATGAGCAAATGATTGAACAAGATAGATTGCAGTATTTATTCCTTGTGCTATAGTATTTCCGACTTGCTTCCAGTCTGTTGTTGCTATGAAACCATTTAAAAATTGTGCAATATTAGTTCCAATTTTTTTTGCTGTATTTTGTATTTTATCCCAAGGTATGTTATTCATTGCATCATTTAATTTTTCTCCAATTGTTGCTCCAACTTCATACCAATTTCCATTTTTTATTGTATCTATAATACTATTATCTACTTTAGATAAATCAAAACTTGGTGCTGTTGTTCCTCCGCTTCCACTATCTGAATTATTGCTATCAGAGATATTGTTGATTTCATCATGAACCCCAGCTAATTGTTTTGTTTCTTCTTTCGCTTTTTTTGCGTTTCCAGCCATATTTGCATATGAACTCGCACTTGCTTTAGCAAATATATTTACTCCTGTTAGTGCATAAGCTACACTTTGTATAGCTTTCATTAATTGATAAACTAAATTTGTTACAAACTGAATAACTGGTGCTAATGCACTTCCCATAGCATATTTCATATATTCAATGTTTGCACTTAACTGTTTAGCTCCTGCATTTTGACTTGATAACCATGTATTTGCACAACCACTTAAAACAGAATAAATGCTTCTTAATGAGAATAATGCCATAGCATATTTCATAACGTTTCCTATTCCTTGCCTTAATCCTGTCCCCATTCCTTTTATATTATTTGTAATATTTTGAGTTATTTTCGGTAGTCCTTTAAAACTATTTTTTATACTAGACATACTAGGTTTAACTTGTTCTATTTTTTGCTTAAATGCTTCAAAAAAACTACTCAATTTGTTTTGAGTAGTTGCTGTCTGAGATATTTGTTGTCTTAATTGCGACATTTTGCTCTTTGCTTCGCTAAGTTGCTTATTATAATATTGTATTTCTTTTACTAATACTTCTTCTTTATCGCTCAAATTAATATATTGTTTATTGTTTTCTAGCCTTTCAGGATTTACTTTATTCATTGGTTCATTAGCTATTTTATCTAACTTAGGTGTTATTATATCTAATTTTATTTTTCGGGCATTTATTTTTTCTTGTAAACTATCAATTTGCTTTTGTATCTGAGATATTTGTTTTTGTGCATCTTTATTATTAACTTTTATTGCAAGTTCATTATTTGCTAAGCTTTTTCTAATCTCTTGTAGTTTTTTCTTGATAAAGAAAACTGCCTGCTGTACTTTATTTTTCATCTCTTTTGTATTTATTTTTGAAAAAGCATTCTGTGTTTGATCCATCTGTTTTTTTATGGTTGGTACTATTTTTTGAAACTCTTTTAATGCTTCTTCTATTTTTGCAGTTACTATGATTTCTATCTCTTCTACCGTCATTAAAATCCCTCCTTCCTTATATTTTAACCAAAATAAAAACACATACTTTGTTTGTACTGCTTATCTTATTTCAGTACATAAGTATGTGTTTTCTTTTTGACTGTGATTTAAACATAGTATGGATTTGGCTTAAATAGTAATGATATAAAATCAATTATTAATCCTATTCCAAATAGTCCACATGTGCATAAATATACCACCCCTAACAAAATCTTACCTTCATAAAATTTATGAGCCCCTAGAAATCCTAAGAATATACATAGTAGTAATGCAACCCATTTGTTTTTTTGTCCACCTCTAGTCGAATTTATATTTCTGTTTACATTAGTATTTGTGTTGTTTACTATAACTTGTGGTTGTTCACTTTTTAATTGTTCTATTTGCCTTCCACATTTAGTACATATTATAGCATCTACCGGTATCTTCTCTCCGCAGTATTTACAAAATTTAGTTTCTATTTGTGTCTCCATAATAAAATCTCCTCCTATTAATTTTAATTATGAATAAAATTATATCATTTCAAGTTAAAAAAACATGTCGAATTTTGTCGAAAATATATATTTTTTATCATTTATCCCTTAAATAACATTCTTTGCTCTTCTAATGTTTGTTCTTTCTCTTCTATTTTAAATAATTCTTTATAATCATCTCTAATTAGAATAATTTTAGGATCTTTGCTCATACTATCTGCTCTTATAAGTTTATTAGTTACCGATTCTTGTAGATTAATTTCGCTTTTTAAGTTATCAATTATTTTTAAAAGATGAGTTTGGCAGTATATATTTATTTCTGAATATCTACTATTCCAAAATTCATGTGGTTTCATATCAAAATAATATGCCAATGATTCTATAGAATATATTAATTCTATTAAATTGTTAGCTTTTCTTATATTTTCAATAATATCATTTAATCCTTTTAAATTTGAGCCATTATTTCTTTTTCCACTACTCTGTTGGCTGCATTCTCTACTGCTTTTTCCAATAATTTGTCTGTATTCATTGTTAATAATGGATTTAATGTTATTTCTTTTAGTTCTTTCTTGTCCATTTTCTTTTTGAAAAAACCCTCATTATTCAATGTCTCTGCTATCTTTGCATATAATTCACTTATAGTTATTCCTTCTGCTCTACAATCATCCATAAAGTCATACACTTCACTTGATGATGTGAATATACTTTCACCGTTTTCATTTTCTGCTAATTTAAATATTATTTTTGACAATGCTTCTATATCTAATATAGAATATGCTTTTATAAATACTTCTTCAAAATTTTTGTTTTTTAGTAGATTAGCTATGTCTACTATTTTTCTTGTTTTTAGTACTAAATTAATTGTTTTATTTTTTGTTTCTATAATCATCTTTAATTCTCTCCTTTGCAAAAGAGAGAAGGCACAAGCCTTCTCCTAAATTAAAATTTTGTTGAATCTCCTTCAACTGGATATCCATCTGTTTCAACTGTTTTTGTTTCTTTGTAAACCCTCATAGTATCTTTTATGAAATCTCCATCGTTTATCTCTTGTCCTGCAATATCTACAGTACATTTAACAGTTTGAACCAATGGCTTAGTAGCAACTGATGCTGTTGATTCTGGATATTTTACGAATAAGTATATTGATGTATCTGCATCTGCTATAGCTTGAATAGCTTTATGTGTCTCTTGTATGAACATCATTTCTATATCAACTGTTTCCGCTTTTCTTTTTCCTTTAGCCATTCTTTCTTCTTCTAAATCTAAAGCACTATATGTTTGTCCCTCTTTTAGAGTTTTTAATTGTCCAATTTTTTGAACATAACCTATTTTTGTTTTTTCTCCTGTTAAAGTTAGTGCATATGATACCTCAGCTTTCATAGCAACTTGTGGTGTCGTTGCTTTTGGTATTTCTCCTTCCATCTCTAATTCCTCCTTATTATCTTAAATTAAAAGAGGTTGTTATTGAATTATAACAAACCTCAAATGTTATTGTTATACCGTATTTTTGCAATATAGGATCATATACTGCAGGACTGGTATTCGTCCTTGTAAAATTAAGTTCTTGAAGTTTTTTATCAACTTCATCTATCATTTTCATTGCTTGGCGTTGCTTTTCATTCCAACAAGTTATTGATATTTGAAATGTAGAACGAATTGGAAATCCGTTTTCTGTTAGATTTACTGACTTTAAAGGTGTATGTAATTCCAATATAGGAAATTTACTTTCTGTATTTGGATTACTTAAAATTGGTTTATTTTTATACAATTTTTCTAGCTTTTCATATACTAAATCGCTAAATTGTAATTCGCTTAAATCTTTCATTTACATACCTCCATTAACATTTCATCTAATTTTTTCTTAACTATCTCTGCATTTTCATTTCTGCTTTGAAAACCTGCATCGGCTATAAAGTGATTGGCTTTTGAGCCTACTGCAACATAAAATTGCTTTCCTTTTATGGTTATAATTGGATAACTTAATGATCTGCCAACTTTATTTACAGGTATATACCATTCTGTATAACCTGATTCAATAAAGTGTTTTGTTTTTCCTATATGTTCTTGCTCTGCCCACTGTCCTGTGCCAAAGTATTCAAACCATAAATATGATTGTCCATTTTCAGTCATAAATTTAGAAGGGTCAGCATAGACCCTTCCTTTTACTTCTTTTGTAGACATATCTATCATTTCTACTATTATACCATCTTCTTTATGGCTTTTTTCTAGTTTTACTGCATACCCTTGAATATTTTTTAGTATGTCTTCAGTTATTATTTTTGCAGTTTGTGGTAGTTTTTGAATTATAGCATTAATATTTTTGAAATTATGTTTTATTTTTATATCACAGCTTATCATTTTTGCATTTTCTCCATTCTATATACATACGTATTTCCTATTTTATTTTTATCTAATACTCTATATTCAGGAATAAATTCCTCTAATTTTGAGACGTCTTCGAATGATACTCCGTCACCTTTTTGTATCTCATAATCTCTTGTACTTCTGCCTTTATAAATACTATAATCTACTTCTCCTGTAGACTTTTTGTCTAGTTCGTTTACGTCTTGTTGCATATTTAGCCAAGCTATGCTTTTATATTTCCATTTTTTATCTGTTTCTCCGTGGTCTTCTATTTCTTCATACTCTGATATATATACTTTTGTTAAATCTCGTAATAGCATTACTTAATCCTCCTTAATCCAGATTTTATAATGTCATTTCTTAATTTTTCTATAATATCTTCATATGAACTTGATATAGAACCTTCTCCACGACTTGTTAAGCCTTCTGCTCCTCTTGAAAGATATATTGCTTTTACTGCTTTCTTAATATATGGAAATAACTTCTCATCATTTTTTTGTCTATTAGAAATATCAGAGGCAATAGAAGTTACTTCCTCTAATATTTCTTTTAATACATTTTTGTCATCTTTATAATTAGCTCCTAAATCAGCTATTATTTTATCTATATTATCGTCCATTTTCTATTGCCTCCTATTTTTTTCTAAGCCATTGAAGTAATTGTTGTCATTCCTGCTTTTTTTGCTTTATTCTCTGAATTAACTTCAACAATGATTATTTTTTGACCTGTTGTTGCTGTTATTTCATTTGTTCCATTCCAAGCTGTATATCCAGATGTGCAGACAGCATCATATTCTGGCATTGTTGGATTAGCTGCTGTTTTATATTTATAACTATTTCCTGCAGATAGTGATGGTGTAACAGTTATTTTTGTTTTTCCTGTTGATGTTCCTGCTTCTGATTCTACAATTAATTCTGTAAGTTTAGCATCTGTTACATAGAATATAGTATCTTCCATTAATGCTTTTGTTCCTTTATATAAGAAATCTTCTAATGCTACAGCATCATCGAATG
>OBDK01000353.1_pt1 | contig 8950 bp, 6 predicted proteins | sample 1518101 | NCBI WGS metagenome assembly OBDK01 (sample SAMN01760936, study PRJEB22395) | human gut metagenome | reverse complement strand
CAGGAGGAAGAGGCAAGAGTCCGTGAGATTCTTACGGAAAATATGAAGTCCGCGGCAGATCTGGCGGTGACGCTGGAAATCGATCTGCACACGGGCAATAACTGGTATGAGGCGAAATAAATGCGTTTTATAGGTATTACCGGCGGTGTGGGTGCCGGAAAAACAGAGATTTTAAAATATATCGGACAGCATTATAAATGTGAGATCTATCTGGCGGATGAGATCGGGCATAAAGTCAAGGAACCGGGAACCGAAGGCTATCATGCGCTGGTAGCGCTGATGGGAGACGGAATCCTTGCACCGGACGGACAGATCGATAAGCCGGCAATGGCGGCAAAGATTTTTGCAGATCCGACACTGTTGGAGCAGGTGAATGCCATCATTCATCCTGCGGTAAAAAAATATCTGGCGGATCGTCTGGCAGAGGCAAAGAATAAGGGCGATGTGGAACTGTTTTTTGTGGAAGCGGCACTTTTGATCGAGAGCGGGTATGAACATATAGTGGATGAAATGTGGTATATCTACGCCAGAGAAGATGTACGCAGAAGAAGACTTTCGGAAAGCCGCGGTTACACACCGGAGAAGATAGAAAAGATCATAGCATCACAGCTTTCGGAGGAAGAATTCCGGCAGCATTGTGATTTTGTCATTGATAACAGTGACAGTCTGGAAGACAGCTACAGACAGATCAGACAGAAACTGGAGGCATATTCATGGAAGGAGTAAAAGAAAAACAGGGACAGTTGGTATTCGGACTGGATATCGGTACGAGAAGCATCGTAGGTACGGTAGGATACTTAAATGGCGGGAAGTTCCATGTGCTGGCACAGCGCTCCAAGGAGCATGAGACCAGAGCCATGCTGGACGGACAGATCCATGACATCGGCAAGGTGGGAGAGACTATTTCCCAGGTAAAGGAACAGCTGGAAGCGGATCTGGGCAGAGAACTTACGGAAGTATGTATCGCAGCTGCAGGCCGTGTGTTGCGTACCGTCACTACCTATGTGGAGCACAGCTTTGAGAGTGACCGGGAGATCACGCAGGAAGATGTGTATTCCTTGTGTACCATGGGCGTGGAGAAGGCTTACGAGGAATTCCAGAACAGCAATACGGATACAGATATGAAATTCTACTGTGTGGGTTATACGGCCATGCGGTATTACATGAATGGCTACCAGATGGGTAATCTGGAGGGACATAAGGCAAAAAACATTGCAGTGGATCTGATCGCCACGTTTCTGCCGGATGATGTAGTGGACGGTCTGTATAAGGCAGTAGAACTGGCGCATGTGGCGAATCTGACACTGGAGCCTATTGCTGCCATTCAGGTAGCAATTCCGGAGAAGTTCCGTATGTTAAATATGGCATTGGTGGACGTGGGTGCAGGCACCAGTGATATTTCCATTACCAAAGAGGGAACCATCGCAGCCTATGGCATGATCCCCGTAGCAGGAGACAGCCTGACGGATATTCTGGTACAGCATTGTCTCGTGGAATTCGAGGTGGCCGAGCAGATCAAGAGAAAATGCAGAACCCAGGAGACTATCGAATACGAAGATATCATGGGACTGCCCCAGACCATCAAAGCCAGCGAAGTGCTGGAACTGCTGGATCCGGAGATCGAACGTATGACCCAGCTGGTATCCGATACCATCAAAGAACTGAACGGGGACAAACCGGTCAGTGCCGTGTTCGTGGTAGGCGGCGGTGGAATGGTGCCCGGTTACACGGAGAAGCTGGCAGAAAAGCTGGGCATCGTGAAGGAACGTGTGGCAATCCGGGGACAGGAAGTCATGCAGACCATTACATTTGAACTGGAAAATGCCAGAAAGGATGCCATGATGGTAACACCTATCGGTATCTGTTTAAGCTATTATGTACAGAGCAATAATTTTATTTTCGTGGAATTCAACGGAGAGCGGGTAAAGCTCTATGATAACGGCAAATTATCCGTGACAGATGCCGCCATGCAGATGCAGTTCCCCAATGACCAGCTGTTCCCCAGAAAAGGGGAAGCCCTTCTGTTTACTGTCAATGGTAAGACCCGTATGGTGCGGGGCGAACAGGGAGAGGCAGCAGTCATCCGGGTCAACGGAGACGAGGCGGATATGTATACCCAGGTACATAATGGGGACCGCATTGTGGTAACACCTTCCACGGAGGGCGAACCGGCGGTGTTGGAGCTGGGAAAACTCTCTGAACTGGGGGATGCACTGCAGGTCTATGTGAACGGTAAACAGATCAGTCTGCCGAAGACAGCGGAAGTCAACGGTCACAGAGAGAATGAATTCTACCGGATTGGCCAGAACGATGATATTCGGATTCGGAATTCTTATACTGTAAAGGAAATCGCAGAATTTCTGGATGTGCCTCTCGGTGCGGATATCAAGGACAATGATACAGCGGCGCAGCCGGATACCAGAGTTTATGAGCATTTCACCGTAAGCTGGGATATGAAGAACCCGCTGCCGGAAGGGAGTTATGCAGACCTGCCGGATGCGGACACAGAAGAGGATGCCTATAGAGAAGAGCCTGTGATGCAGAAGGCAGAGGCTGTGGCAGGAGAAGCGGCGATGACACAGGGGACAGAGACTGCGGCAGAAAACGGGACGGCTTCCGTGACAACGCAGGGGACTTCCGGGAAGCAGGACGAAAAGTACGAAAGCGTGGAACAGACGGCACAGAGCCAAAGCGTGGCACCACAGGGACCGCATCCATTAACAGTGATCGTGAACCATTCCCCCATCACCATGCAGGGTAAGGCTTCCTATGTATTTGTGGATGTGTTTGATTATATTGATTTTGATCTGGGATCCTCCGCATCCGCAGGCAGATCCATTGTGACGAACTTAAATGGACGCCCGGCACAGTTCATGGAACCTTTGAACGAGGGAGATGTGATCGAGATCTACTGGAAAAGCATGCACTAGTATGCATTAATGCCGAAGATGGAAAACGGCAAAGAGTAAGACAGAAGTAAGATAGAAAAGAGATTAAGAAGTTATGAGATTATGTAGTATTGCCAGCGGCAGCAGCGGCAACTGTATTTATGTGGGATCAGAGGCCACGCATCTGCTGGTGGACGTGGGAATCAGCGGCAAAAAGGCGGAGGCCGGGCTGAACAGTCTGGGACTCACCGGAAGAGATCTGGATGGCATCCTGGTGACCCACGAACATATGGATCATGTGGCGGGACTGGGTGTCATGGCGAGAAAATATGAAGTGCCGATCTATGCCACAACGGGAACCCTGGAAGAAATCCAGAAGATGGGGAATCTGGGCAAGATCAATCCAGCCCTGTTTCGGGAAGTGAAGGAAGATGTGAAACTGACTATCAAGGATCTGACTGTCAATCCCATGAAAATCTCCCATGATGCGGCACAGCCGGTGGGCTATCGTATTGCTTACGGAGATAAAAAGGTAGGAATCTGTACGGATTTAGGAGTCTATAATGATTACACCGTGGAGTGCCTGAAGGGAATGGATGCCTTGCTGCTGGAAGCGAATCATGATGTGAAGATGTTGCAGGTAGGACCTTATCCCTATTATCTCAAACAGAGAATTCTGGGGGACAGAGGACACCTTTCCAATGAAAATTCCGGCAAGCTGCTCTGTCGAATCCTGCATGACAAGCTGCAGGCTATCGTGCTGGGACATCTCAGCAAGGAGAATAATCTTCCGGAGCTGGCCTATGAAGCGGTCCGGATGGAAATCACCATGGGAGAGAACCCTTACCGGGCGGAAGACTTCCGGATGATGGTGGCAGACAGGAGCAATGTATCTCCGGTGATCAATATTGCGTAGCGGATGCGCAGCGCATCAGCCAGCATTATTCGTTGGAGCCGCATCATAGCACGCTTTTGCGTCATTTCATGACTAGCTTTGCTCCATAGTTTGGCGCTCGGTGCCTGAAACATATTCGCTCACAAAATGATGCAAGTATGATTTCTGTGTCTGAATATGTTCATAGGCTGAACTTGAGGTTGCAAATTGTAGTAAAGTGTAGTTTAATAGATAAAAATAATAGCATGATTTCATGCAGAAAATGAGGGCGATTATGAAAAGAACAATTATTACGGTAGTTGGTAAGGACACAGTAGGCATTATCGCAAAGGTATGTACCTATCTTGCGGAAAACGGCATCAATATCCTGGATATTTCCCAGACCATCGTACAGGGATATTTTAACATGATGATGATCGTTGACACCAATCAGATGCAGAAAACTTTTGGTGATATGGCAGATGAACTGGCTGCTCTCGGAGAAGAAATTGGCGTAGTGATCAAGTGCCAGAAGGAAGAGATCTTTGACAAGATGCACCGCATCTGATAAGCCCCACGATTTCGAAATAAATAAGACCCGAAGGGGCAGATAGGAGCCGTAATGATCAATTTATATGAAGTAACAGAGACCAACAAAATGATCGAGGAAGAGAACCTGGACGTGCGTACCATCACACTGGGTATCAGCCTGTTAGACTGTATCGATTCCGATCTGGACAGATTAAATGAGAAGATTTATAACAAAATCTACGAAGCAGCCAAGGATCTGGTGAAGACCGGAGAGGAGATCTCCAGAGAATTTGGCATCCCCATTGTAAATAAGAGAATTTCCGTAACTCCCATTGCACTGATCGGTGGTGCGGCATGTCATACGATAGAAGACTTTGCAAGTATTGCAAAGACATTGGATAAGGTAGCACATGAGGTTGGTGTGAACTTCCTGGGCGGTTATTCCGCATTGGTCAGCAAGGGAATGACCCCGGCGGACGAACTGCTGATCCGTTCCATTCCTCTGGCGCTGTCTACCACAGAGCGTGTGTGCAGCTCTGTGAACCTGGGCTCCACCAAGACCGGTATCAACATGGATGCCGTAAAGCTGATGGGTGAGATGGTCAGGGAGACTGCAGAGTATACCAAGGAAGATGATTCCCTGGGCTGTGCAAAGCTGGTAGTATTCTGTAATGCACCGGATGATAATCCTTTCATGGCAGGTGCCTTTCATGGTGTGACCGAAGCAGACAAGATCATCAATGTCGGTGTCAGCGGCCCCGGCGTTGTAAAGACCGCACTGGAAAAGGTGCGCGGCGAGAACTTCGAGGTTCTCTGTGAGACTATCAAGAAGACTGCTTTTAAGGTAACCCGTGTAGGTCAGCTGGTAGCACAGGAGGCATCCCGGATGCTAAATGTTCCCTTTGGCATCGTGGATCTGTCTCTGGCACCGACCCCGGCCATCGGCGACAGCGTAGCGGATATCCTGTGTGAGATCGGTCTGGAACATGCCGGAGCTCCCGGAACCACTGCAGCCCTGGCGTTGTTGAATGATCAGGTGAAAAAGGGCGGTGTTATGGCATCTTCCTACGTCGGCGGTTTAAGTGGTGCATTCATTCCTGTCAGTGAAGATCAGGGAATGATCGATGCCGTGAATGCCGGAGCCCTCACCATCGAGAAGCTGGAAGCCATGACTTGTGTCTGCTCCGTAGGTCTGGATATGATCGCCATTCCCGGAGACACCAAGGCAACCACCATTTCCGGTATCATTGCGGATGAAATGGCCATCGGTATGGTGAACCAGAAGACCACCGCAGTCAGAATCATCCCCGTCATCGGAAAAGGAGTGGGAGAGACCGTAGAATTCGGAGGCCTGTTAGGCTACGCGCCCATCATGCCTGTGAACACCTTCTCCTGTGATGCTTTCGTCAACCGCGGCGGCCGCATCCCCGCACCTATTCATAGCTTTAAGAACTAACTGGAAAGTTAGTTTGGTGTAAATAGTCCAAAAACGATGAATTCCGTACAAAAAAAGTTCCTAAATCAGGAATTTTTGTACGGAATTTCTTTATTTTGCTTATGCAGCGAAAATAGAGACTTTTTACATATCAAAATTTCATATTTTTGTATTTTTTTCTCAGAAATTGGCGTTTTAAATACAAACAGAACTCCCGGAGTAGCAGAAGGCCCTCAGGCAGATGTCTGTCGGAGCGTGTTGATATTTTCTTAAGCAGTGGTGAGTCATCAGGGTGGAGCAAACACGATGTTTGCGACAGGCGGCCGGCGACATGGATGTCGCCTAGAGCCGTGCCCGTTCGGATGAGATACACTTTATCCACTGCTTTACAAAATTCACACTCGGAGACCGATATCTGCCTGAGGACCTTCTGCCGCTTCGGGAGTTCGTCTGGTTTGCCAATATTTATTCTCCCTTTTCGGAAAAGTGTTTCTGATATTACTTAGCCCAAACTATCCTGTTATTTATACATTTTAAGAAGTTAATGCAATTTGAGCTATTGATTTGCTTGGATATAATAAAGATTAGTTTTGCTGACTGGATTGAAATTGAGTTTAGGTTTAAAACATAATAAAAGCTATCCAATCTTTTTGACCGGGTAGCCTTTGTAAAATTTATTCTGCTGGAACTTCTGTGGTTGTGAGTGATATATACTCTGAAAAAATGGCATTTACCACAGCTTTCCTTTCGTCATCCAGTGATAAATAGTTCTGATTTACATTATCGTTGAATGTACCACAATCGGAATGATATTTGTATGTTTCTTCGTTGATTGTAATTTCAATGTTGCTTAAACAATCAGTTGTACCTTCTGTATTCCATGCATCACCACATAATATATTAGATATAGTTCTGATATCCTCATTTTCAGTGATGTTCGCATTTTCTCCTGTGAAAACATTATGAATACTTATTACTGCAACTGGGTCTATCATAAGTTCACTACTGGCCAGGACTTTTTCTGTTGCAAAAACCCACCATTTTTCATTCATATTAATCTCGATTATGCCTTCTTGTGAACCATATTGATATCCATAGCCTGTACCAAAGTTAGATTGATTGTCTTTTGTTGGCTTTTCACTTCCGTCTACTTCTGACGTAATCTCTCCATCCATAACACCACAACGGGCTTCTACTGTACTTTCATGACCTGTGTCAATATATAACTCGCCATTTACCATGACCATAGGAATTAAATCCCATTGTTCTGCTTCTTTGACAACTTTGATACCGTAAACCTCTGTTATCTGTGCTGGATAACTTTCTGCAATTTCTCCGTTATATGCTATTTCAATAATGTCACCAACATTTGGTTGTGGAGCAGTACCTATGTTTTTCATTGGTACTGTAATCAGATCTGCATTGTTTAATTCTTGACTACCCTCTACGGGTTCTACTAAAAAATAATTATCACGAATTTCAAGAATGGTTGCTTCAAAAATAGTGTTATTTTCTTCACCTATTCCATTTGGTCTGAGCCATTGACCTGTTTCTTCATCTTTCACTAAAATCAACTCGTAACCTCCCTCCGGTCTGTTAAAATAAATTTCTGTATCATCCGAAGTAAGCTCTAATTGGAAGCTATGCTCTGCTCCAATCGGACTGTTTATTCCACCAAATGTCGAAAAAAATGTAAGATAATGTGGTTTTACTCCACCGCCATTGTCTTTAAATCCTCTGATATATCCTATAGATGTTGGAATTCCTACATCAAGCGTGATCTCCGTTCCATCCTCTGATACAGAGTAATCAACTAATACGACATCCATTCTTTTTTGAAAACCTGTGCCAATAAAGAATAGAGCTACTAATACAGCTAAAATTACAATTACTGCAATTATTCTTTTTTTCATAATCAAACACCTCTATTGATTTGGTGAAACTTCAAACAAATTCGTTTTTAAATTAACCTTAATGTAGATTTATACATGTTTTTCATTCAGACACACAATTCCGAAAAGGGAGTATTTATTTCATTAACTTTCTATTTATACAATCACAATCGGCGTCCGATATTCATTCACCATTTCCGTCTGGTTCTTTAAGGCCAGATTCCCCAGATAGATCTGATTGCGGAGGATATCCAGATCCAGCATCCGCAGAGATTCGGGAGAAAGCGTCTGTCTGGCGTCAGCCAGGCTGGTGACGAGAGGAATGGAACTGTTCTTTTTGATCTCGGCAAGCAGTGGCGTCGCATTCTTGCGGAAACCCAACACTCTGGCGTAAGAGATATAGTCTTCCGACTTGCAGGTCTCGAATTCTTCCTTGGTCATATTCAGCAAAATATGAAGCAGACATCTGCTGATGCGGGTGTAGGTCATATCCTTACTCTTGAGCAGATCACAGAAAGAAGTGTAACCTGCGAAGGAAGGCAGGGTATTGCGGATCCGGTCGGACAGATCCGAAGAAATATCCTGATACTTGTCGTAGCCCACAGAGTATTCCGTCAGCAGCTTGTATTGCAGTGCTGCGGAAAAATCATCGGCAAACAGAGGCTTTTTGTGAGACAGAGAATCCGTCATCAATGCATAGGCACTTTCCGGCATCTGGGCAGCCAGATAGGATAGATCATGCCCGGCGGCCACCGACTGGCGGATAGCAATGGCGGAACACTGATTGGTGCCGAGACGTTTGTCGTGATAATCCGCACCGACTCTGGTGGTAGTGAACGGTGAGATCTTGCTGTTTCTGGACATCAGAGCTTTGAGATATTCAATTCCCAATATATTATTAGGAGAGGAAAGAACGTCCTTATCATCGCTTAAGGAAGGCGCGTATTGCAATAACGCCCAGGTCCTGGCGATGGGGAAGGACATTCCCTTACGCATATTGCAGCGCAAGGATTCCACGTAAGGTTCCGGTTCCGTATAGAAAATCTCAGCGATCCGTGACAAGACTTCAATGTTGCCGCACTCACTGCCAAAGCACAGATTTGTGGTCACTCCCAGTTTGTCGAACAAGGCAACCGAGCCCTTGGCAAAAAATTCCGCACTGGAGGCAGCATAGCGGGTGGGCAGTTCCAGCACCAGATCTGCACCGTTCTCCAGAGCCATTTTTGTACGGGTGAACTTATCTAAGAGGGCAGGAGCACCCCGCTGCATGAAATTACCGCTCATGACAATGATCGTATAATCGGCATCATTGGCCTCTTTGGCATGCTGT
>OBDK01000347.1_pt1 | contig 9009 bp, 21 predicted proteins | sample 1518101 | NCBI WGS metagenome assembly OBDK01 (sample SAMN01760936, study PRJEB22395) | human gut metagenome | reverse complement strand
AAAGAATTAGATTTAATTTATAAACCAGTATTGTGTTGGCTTTTCGTAGTAATCTCCACGCAAAGTTCTATCTTTATCTATAACTTTTGACGGTATAGCCCAATACTTTGTTAAATAGTGTGTTGTTGAATACGGATTTTCGATTATTAGCGGTATATTCTTTCTAATACACACTATTGCTAATTTTGTTATTGTTTCATACATTAAATCTAATTCTTTATGTAGTTTTAAATCATATTCTAGCTTTTGTTCATCAGCCCATTTCTTTTGCTGATATTGTGTACCTCTAAATGCCATTTGTATTTGGTCTTCAAATCTTACGCACGGAAAGAATGCTAAAATTGTATCTTTGTCCGTTATGCTATCAAATATGCTTTCTTCCTTGTTATATGCTTTTTCTATTTCTCTGAATAAATCTATTACTACATCGGTTTCATTAAATTCGTTTTGTATATCATAATCTATTGCTTCATATCCGAAGCTTTTTAAATTCATTTTTAAATGTTCCGCTTTGTTCAAATAAACAATAATACATCTTTACTCCTTTACTTCTACAATATTGTTTTCAGGGCAATACCATATTCGCCCATCATCTTGTTTTATATGTACTGTCATATCTCTTCCTGTTGGTTTAAAATGTTTTATCACTACTCCAATATGTCCATCAAATGTTGCTACTCTTCTTCCTATTAATGTTTTTAACATATCTATTCTCCTCCTAAATCATTTTCTTTTACAAGTTCTAATATTATTTTTATATCTATATTGGGAATTATTGCATGTATGCGTTCTGCTTTATATTTTTGTTTAAGCTTTTTTACAATTTTCTTTGCTTCTTCTTTTTCAACTTTCTTTATCTGGAATCTATATTTTCTTGCATCATTTCCAATATAATTAAATAAACAAGTATTAGCTCCTTTTTCTGATGTCTCACAAATTCTTGGAAATTGAAACTCTTTTTTAAAATCATTCCAAATCATATATCTATATTCCATTTTCTCCTCCTACTTTTATATATGGCAATCTACTATAATTAAGTATTTATCTTGATTTTCTGGTTTATTAATTGTTTCTGTAAATTTTTCCATGAATAATTGTTCACTATCTTTTGTACTATCATCAATTGCCCACCAGCCCATTTTTCCTTTTTCGTGCCAACCTGTTTCATCTAATAACGCCCAGCAAGAAAATGTGCTTTTAATCTTTGCATAATTTTCCTTTGTTTCATATCTTTCTATATAATATTCTTTTTTATAAACTTCCCACTTAATATCCTCTTTTTCCGCTTCTGTTAATGGTTCTTTTCCTTCCACATAAGTTTCCCAAAACCTAATTGCTTTGTTATATTTTTTTTCAATTTCTATAGCTTTTTTAAATTCAATATCTTTTATTTTCGCACCGCTACACCATTTATATCCATTTATGCAATCCTTTTTTTTACATTGCTCATTAAAAAATTCTTCAAGCATTGGTCTTCCAACGATGCAATCTTTAACATCCTCTCTTACTAATAATGTATCTCTCCAACGGCCACCTATCTCATACCAATCCCATCTAGTCTTAGGATTATATGTGGTTAATTCATTTCCTTCTTCATCATATTGATAATCCTCATCTATTTCAGCTTGATATAATTCTTCATCTGTCTCAGCATTTATGTATTCTTTTTGCCATTCGTCTAGTTTCTTTCCTTCTTTTTGTTCTTTAGAATAATCTTCTTTTCGCTTTCTTGCTTCTTTAATTATTTCTTCTTTTGTTCTCTCTATATAAGGTTCTACTTCTAAATTCTCATCATAAGATGCTAACATTTCCTTTAATTTTTCTTTTTTTGCAGTTATAACTGCTACTGTAAAATGACTCATTATTCTTCTCCTCCTACTTTATAGCAATTAGCCATATAACTTTCTTTTGTTAGTACTGTTTTAATGTCTTCTACTAAAATAAAGTTTGTATATCTACTATCAACTCTTATTTCTATTGGTTCCCATAAATCTCTTGGCTTATGTATATCTAATACTTCCATTCCATTTACTATATCTTCAACTTCTATTAAATCTATTAGTTGTTTACTATGTTTTACTATTTCTTCTCCGTCGTCAAAATAATAAAATTTGTCTTCAATTATTTTTCCATTTCCTAATAAAACTTTGTTTGTATATCTTTTTCCATCTAAATTTTCTACCCAAGCAAATATAAATATTTTGCCTTTATTAGTTCTTCCATATTCTCCTATTTCAATTTTATTGTGCATATGAATTACCTTCCTTTCTCTCCTCTATTGTATAATTATTTAATATTGTTTCTAATTTATTATTTTCTTGTGTCAACTTGTCTATTACTTCTTTTGAATTATCTAATTCTATATATTGATTGTGTATTAATTCTTTATCTCTGTCGTATGCTATCATCAGTCCTAATATTGTTCCTAATATTATTCCTACTACATATGCAATACTTACAAATATGATAATCATACGTATTATTTTTTTTATTATCTTTCATTTGTTCCGTTCCTTTCATTTTATTATTCTTAATTCCAAATCTGGATAAACCTTTTCAAATATTTTATGTTTTAATTTGAATACATCTGTCTGCATTCCTTTTACATCTTCTACTATCATTTTGCCATTTTCTATGTACTTAAAATCTGCAACATATTCTATCTTTCTAAACGTTCTTCCGTTTTTCTTAAAACTATCTTGTAGCAAAAATCTTGGTTGTAATTCTAAGTTACTTATTTCTCCTGCTCTTTCTAACAGTCTTAATTCTTTATATCTATTTCCTTCTTTCTTACTGTCAAATTCTTCTCCGTCTACTATTACTTTTTTATTTCTGTATTTGTTCACTTTTCTTTAGCTCCTTTTCTATGTAATTTTCACATCTCCAAACTCCTTTGAAGTTTTCTAATTCAAGCCTATTACAGCCTCTACATTTTACACATTTACCGTTCTAACGGTGGATAATTATATTTCATATTTTCTCCTAACCATTCCTAGCAAATCTTTGATATTCGCTCTGTTCTTCAAATCTTGCTTCTGCTGTTTTTGAATCTTTTAAATTTGGATGTTTTTCTTGTACTTTTTGTCTACATCTTCTAATACTTTCAAAATTTATTTTATTTTTCTTTGCATTTAGCATTACTTGTGCAAATGTTTTTCCTACTTCTTGTGGATGAGTTCGTTCTAGTACTTTTAACACCAAATAACAATCATCTTTTCTTGCTAACTCATCTTGTTCAAGTATCTCTTTTATTGTTTCTGTTAGTTTTATTAATTTATGTGTTTTCATTTGTTTATCACTCCTTTACTAATTCGCACCACTCTAAATTCTTGTATAAATAAGCATATGGGTCATTTGTATAATAATCATTTGGATTTACTGTTATTCTTGCTCTTACATCTGCTATTTTTGGTGTGAATTTTATTTCTTTTATTGTTTTATTAACTGCTTTTTCAAACTCGCTAGTCTCTGTTGTCATAAATTCTTTAAACCACAACATCAATTCTTCTTTACTGAACTTTTTATTGTATGCTGTTTCTATTTTTTGTATATTTTTGTAAAACTCTTGTTTATTCATTTAACCACTCCTCTATTTCTTTACTTTCATTTTTCTTTTTGTGGTTTTCATCCTTTGCTTGTACTAATGTTCTTATTCCTGCTTTTTGCCAATTATTTAATATAGCTTTTATGTACTTAATTGTTCTTTTATTAGCTTCTACACTAATTTGCATTGCATAAATTATTAAGTCTGTTGGCATATCTTTAGAATAATCTTCTAAAACTTCTACCCCATAAGGAGTAATAAGTCCTATATTTTCATTGTAAAAATCAATAATTTTTTGTAAGCCGTCAACACAACTGTCGCTTACTTTGTCATTATCATTTACATTTACATTATCATTTACATTTACATTATCATTTACATTAGTTACCTTTTTGCTTTTTGTTTGCTTCTGTTTTGCTTCTGTTTTGCTTTTCTTTTGCTTTCCATTTTCATATTTTTTATAATTTGCATCTAATTGAGGTTTAACAAGAGAAAATATTGCTTTAGATATTCCTGTCAACTCTATTTCTTCTTGGTCTAGTGCATATCTCATTATTGCATTATATGAATCTGCTTGATTTTCTTTTGGTAACTCGCTTATAGCTTCATAAAAACTTCTGTAAAATATAAAACTATCTCTTGCCATTTGCTCCTCCTTTTGTAAAATATAAGGAGTAAAACTTATGTCTTACCCCTTAGTTGTTTGCTTTTCCATATTCTTTAATAAATTCTTCTTTTGTTTTGTTGTAATATTTACACCAAGCTTTTTGTGCTAATTTCTTTAATTGTCTGTTAAGCTTGTCTCCATTTTTGCCATGTACTCCATTTGTACCACGATGGCTTTCTTTGGTTAAAAATACTATCAAGCCATCATTTATACTCTTTTGTCTGTAAGCCTTTGAAAAATAAACCTCGTGTCTTTCACAATATATTTCTGTTCTTACCGTGCTATATAATTTGCTTTTGGGCATAATACAAAATTCTTCTTCACTCTTTTTTACATTTTTCTTTGAGTTTTTCTGTGTATTTTTTGGGCAAGGATTAAAACTATTACTTAAATCTGTTACTATCATTTCTTATCCCATTCTTTCAATAAACTATCTATTTCTGCTTGTGGTTTTGTTTCTATTCCATAAACTTTACAATCTTGTACTACTCCGTCTATAAGCCTTGCCATTTGCTTACTATTAAACGAACTTGATCCATAATAAGCATTTATTATTTTAAATTCTGTATCTCCTATATACTCTGTGTCTGCTATTTCACTAAACCAAGCTATTCCTTGTGCTGTCCACATTTTTTTAAAGGTGTTTACATTGTCTTTTTCTATTTTGAATCTTCTGAATATTCCTAGTTCTTTTACTCTTCTTTTGTATTCTTCAATTGTATCTATATCTGCTAATTCACATATTTCTTGCAAAAGTTTCCAAAAATAATTATTAGCATTAGTTGTTCTCTTTTTTATGTATTTCTTTGCTTCAATTTTTAGTTTTAAGCCTTTTAATTGTTCTATGTCTGATAACTTGTCCTTATCATTAATTAAAAAGCTTATTTTAGGTTTCCCTGTCTTGTAATCTATATTTATTTCTTCTAATGTTCCTGTAGTTTGCATTTAACCACCTACTTCTTGTCTGGCATTGTATTGCATTTATTTAATATTGCTACGTATTGTTCTTTTGTTAATTCAGCCGTATTTTTTATTCCATAATTTTTTTCTAATGTTGGTATTACATCATAACCTTTTCTTAGCATAAGAGAATATATAGCTTTTGCTTCTACCTCTGTAACCTTATTATTAGATGTTTGTGTTTGTTTCTTTTTATACCCATCTTCGCTTGGATTTTGGTCTGGATCTTCTCCTGTTATTATTTTGTAACTTTTCATCAAGGCATATTTATCTGCATATGTCATTGCTTTTCCTGAACCTTTGTCTTGTGTATCAATTCCTTCTGCAAATGTTATTGTTTCTATATATTCTTCTGTTTTATCTATATTTACAAATCTATAAGTAGTTTTTATTCTACTAAAGATGTTATTTTTTTCTCCATATTCATTTGTAGTAGTATACATTGTACTTTCTATTACTTCTCTATTTACTGGATAACTATAAACTCTGTATTTAAATTCTAGTTCTTTAACAGCTTTTAAAATATCTGCTTCGCCTACTGCTTTATAGGCACTTTTACCTTGCCCTACTGTCAAGTTTTTATTAACACTAGAAATTTCATTTGTTATATTAGAAAGTTTTTCGAATATATTCATTTCTTTAATTTCCATAGTATTCTCCTTCTTTAATATCTTTTAAATCTAAATAATCCATAATTACACCTACTTTATTCTTAAACTTGTTTTGTCATCTACTATTTTTATACCTGGAACCATTTCTCCTGTTTCTTTAAAATGTTTTTTAATTGCTGTTTTATCTACCTTAATATTCATTTCTACTTTCTTAAATTCCCCTGGTATTTCTTCTTCATTTTCTATTTCTATCGACATTGGATTTTTGGCTATTTTTAAGTTTCCTAATCCTGTTGGTATTTCTGTTACTTCTAATCGTTCCATATTTTCTTTTACATATTCTTTAAACTTAGCCAATTTTTTTTCTGCTGTTTTCTTCATTTCTGATAATCTTACTTCTTCAACTTTTATTGCATTTATAAAACTTTCTATATTTTGAATATATCCAATAATATTTGAGCTCTTATTTTGCAATTCTACAGCTAATTCTTCTCCTAATTCGTTATATTCTTCTTCTGATAATTCGCCTTCTGTCACTTTGTCCATTATTTCTATAAACTTGTTTGTTATGTTATATAAACTTAAATTACTCATTTTAAAATTCCTCCTCTAAATCATCGTAATAGCATTCTTCTGCTATTAATTCGAATATATTTCCTTCTTCATCATTTTCTATGTAATCTTCCATAATTCTCCTTTGACATATTTACTTTTTCGTGCTAAAATATAAGTAAATATGAATTTATTTATGTATTTATATTTGAACTAGTTTATTGATTGGTAGTCGCTAACTAGTTCTTTTATTTTGCTTAAAACTGCTTTTTCATTGTTGTATTTATTTGAATTTACTAGTCTTTCAATTCTGCTTATCAAGTCCCTTTGCTCTTCATTTTCGAATCTTAAATCTTTATTTTCTTCATGTAATACCTTTGCTTGTCCTTCCATATCTTTTATTAAGATATCTCTGTTATGTATCATTGATTTTTGATTTAATATCTTTCTATCTTTTTTAGTTAACATCTCTCTTCACTCCTTTCCTTGTAAAATTTGGTAAAATAATGTATACTCTCACTAGAAAGTGAGGTAATTATTATGAAATTAAATCATGAATGTGTTAGAGATTTATTACTATATCTTGAGGACAATCTATCTTACAATAAAAGCATAAGTATAAATAGCCTAACTCTAAAAAGTTATTCTCAAGAAGAATTAATTTACTGTGCCGAAAAATTAATTGAAGCTAATTATTTAATTTGTACCAAAGCTGATGGTTATCAACCACCACTTATTGTTGCTAGAAGTATAACTTATAGTGGACACCAGTTCTTGGACAACATAAGAGACAATACAGTTTGGAAAGAAACTCAAAATATATTATCTAAAGTAACTTCTACTTCACTTAGTTTTGCTAGCAACATAGCATCTCAAGTTCTTTCTAATATAATCTCTAAGCAAATGGGATTAAATTAATTTATCAACATGCCCTAATGCTGACTCGCACTCAGCATTAGTTATTTTTTTTATTTCTTCAATGTCTCTTTTTAATAATTCTTCATGATACATTTCTGGCATTAGTCTAATGCTTAAAATTCTATGTAATAAACTTGGCAATTCTTTATGTATTAGTTCTTTCTTTTCATTTTCTTGTTTTTCTTCAAAGTTGTTCATCTTTCCCTCCTAATAAATCGTACTTAAGCAAAATATTGTTCCTGCTTGTACTATTTTTTGTATTAATAAAGTAGTTGTTACTATAAATGCTATTGCATATCCTACTTTATTTTTATCTAGTTTTCTTTTCATTTGTTCACCTTCCTTTCTATACTTGTTTTGCTGTATTTAATATTGTTTCAAGTATTGTTTTTAATCTTGTGTTTTCATCTTTTACTTTTTGATGAACTTCTATTGGAACAGAGTCTTCATAAATTGGAATTTTGTAATATCCTTTTTCTGTCATCTTACAAGGTATTTCCCCTATTCTGCATTGTCTTTTTACTTCTTCTACTCCCATTCCAGACTGTCTACTATATTCCTCTGCAGAAACATATTTTGGTATTGACATTTTATTTCACCTCCTTTTATGTTTAAAATTACTGAACTTTAAAGTTAAAAAAAATTGAACTTGGTTTTTTTAATATTTTACAAATACTATTAATGTGTGATACTTTTGCTTCCACTATTCCATTTTCAATATTGTAGTATGTAGCTGGGCTTTTAAATCCCATCATTCTTGACATATCTCTATAAGAGAATCCTTTTTTTTCTCTAGCATTTTTTAACTCTTCTGTATTTACATATTTGCTATATCTATTTCCCATTTCGCACCTCCTGTTCAGTTTTGTTGTACTTATTATATACAGTTACTTTGAACTTGTCAACACTTTTTTATAAAAAAGTTTTATAAAACTGTACATTGCTTATAACTGTAAGAAAAAAACTTTCAAAGTGTTTACTTTAATTGAACAATATGATATAATGTTTATAGTTTTTGAACGAGGTGTATTAACATGAATGAAATCAATATAAAAAAAGAAATTGGTGCTAGAATGCGACAATTAAGACTAGAAATAGGATTAACTCAAGAAGAACTTGCGAACAAATTAGTTTCTGTAAAAGGAAAAAGTAGCATTGCAAATTATGAAAATGGTTCTAATTTGCCTAGTGATGAAGTTAAATTTAAAATGTGCGAATTGTTTAATTGTAGTCTAGATTATTTGATGTGCAAATCTGATATTAGAAACCCTCAAAAATTACAGCTAGATGACATGGATATAGCTTTTGCTAGTGGTATTAAAGGTTTAAACAAAGAAAATCAAGAAACGTTAAAAAATATTATGGATGGATTGTTAGCAAAGCAAGAATTAGAAGATAAAGATAAAAAGGAATAAAAATGGAAACATCTGCTTTATATGATAAAATGAAAGAAAAAAACATTAACTATGTAAATGCTAAATTACTTTTTACTAGAGGTGCAATAGCACATTGTAATAATTTAACTGCAATTGTCGTAGATGATAAACAAGTAAAAAGTCAAGTTAGTGAAAACACTGTCTTGATTCAAGAATTAGGACACTATATGGCAGGTGCGTACTATCATATGAACAGTCAATATGAATTAATAGACAAAATGGAACATAAAGCAGACAAAAAGGCTTGGCAAGAATTTTTGCCATACAAAAAAATTATAGAATTGATGAAAAATGGATTGACAACAGCCCAATCAGAACATA
>OBDK01000338.1_pt1 | contig 9221 bp, 9 predicted proteins | sample 1518101 | NCBI WGS metagenome assembly OBDK01 (sample SAMN01760936, study PRJEB22395) | human gut metagenome | reverse complement strand
GCAGGCGATTATTCCGCCGGTACGACTGCACTGGCTACCGTGACGGAGGAAATCGTTTTTCAGCTAAACGGCATCAAATGCGAGTAATAAAATATTGAGTAAAAAACGTACTGAAATAACTGTAATTCAATACATTTCTAAAAATATTATTCGCATAAATAAACTTAACAAGACCTCAAAAAATTCGATTTCTTTGGGAACATTTACAGGTACACTTATAACTTTGTGGAAAAAGAAACCTAAAAACAGAAGAAATATGCAGGCAAAGGCAACATTAAGAAAAAGCACATCGACTGTTTACATCCGGGTTCAAGATGTGGCAACCCAAGTCGATTTTAAGGTAAGTACAGGGTTGTTTATCGACGCTATCCACTGGGATAAGGATGTACCCGGTTATAGCGCAAAGAGCAATGCCCCCAAAGAGGTAAAGAAAGAGTTCAACCGACAACTGGACGAACTTCTGAAACTGATTAACGAAAATATTCAAGAGGGGTTCACCAAAGAATGGCTCGCCCGGCTCATCAATGAATACTTTCATCCCGACAATAAGCGGCAGGAGAGAGAGGAAGAAAAACCTGCCAAAGTATGGGGTACGTCCTTTTTTGAACGGGCAGAGCAATATTTGGAGGAGGTAAAAGGCGGCACATCACACAAAGGGGCTATCGTGGCTATATTCCGCAGGCTGAAACGCTACGAGGCATGGCAGCGTGAGATTATGGGCAACAGTGACTTTGAACTTAGGACAGAAACCTTTGGTCGCAAGTTGCTACTTGACTTCATGAAGTATATAGAACAAGAGTACACCTATTACACGAAATATCCCGACTTCTATTCACGGTTTGAAATATACCGGCAGACCATGCGCCCCTCATCCAAAAACTCCGCTTGCAGTGGAGGAACAAGGCTGAAAGCCTTTCTCAACTGGTGCGTGAAGAAAGGCTATGCTGATGACCTGACTTTTCAGGAAGTCAATACCCACCGCCATGTGTACGGTGACGCTTATTATCTGTTGCCCGAAGAACGGGACAGGCTGATTGATGCGACCTATGGCTGTAGTTTCCATGCTCCGCTTGTAAGGGATATGTTTCTTTTCCAATGCTTTGTGGGGTGTCGCATGGGAGACTTGTTCACCATACAACGTACACAAATCAATAACGGCTGGCTGGAATACATACCCAGCAAGAATCTGAAGAACGGCAATACGGAACTGGTTCGCCTGCCATTGCATCCGGTAGCGCAGCAAATTTTGGAACGCTATGCCGAATACTCGCCACGTCTATTCCCTGCCATTTCAGAATCACAATACAATGAGTATATCAAGATGATATTGGATTTCGCAGGCGTTCATCGCAAGGTAACAGTTCTCAATCCGCTTACCCGAAAGGAAGAGCAACGTCCCATTTGCGACATTGCCACTTCACATACGGCACGCAAGACGTTCATCGCCAACCTTTACAACAAGGTGAAAGACCAAGAACTTGTAGCCTCTTTGACTGGGCATTCGCCAAACAGCAGGGCGTTCGCACGTTACCGCACCATTGACGACAATATCAAGAGTGAACTTATTAACAATCTCAAATAGCATCCGAGTTATGAACGTAACAGCATTTTTACGAAAGACCAAGAACAAGACGAAAGCCACGGTATATTTCCGTGTGCGTGACAATGACTGCAACTGTGACCTCAAAGCCGCTTCGGAGTTGAGTATTCATCCGCAGCAATGGGACAGCAGGCGCATGGGCTACAAGACCAGAGTAACTATTATTTCCGATGCGGAACGGCTTACGTTCAATTCTGCCGTACAAGAACTCATCAAAGAGATAAGCCGCACTTACTTCAAAGGCGCAACAAGCGAATGGCTCAAAAAGACAATCTTTTGTTTTCATCATCCGCAAGCATACAAACTGGAGGGAACAAAATGTGTGGAGGTCAAGCTGTCGGTTATCATCGACCAATACATTGAATCCAAAGATTTCGACAGGCGGCAACAGATTGTGGTTCATTCTTTGGTAGGAAAGATAGAACGTTTTGAACAATACCAACGTCAAATCAAGAGAAAAAAGAACTACACCATGAGCGTGGACACCATTACAGCCACAGATCTTACAGACTTGTACAACTATCTCGTACACGAGCATGAGTATTTCTATCTCTATCCTGACATGTACAAGGGTGTAAACAAAAGTGCCGGGACAAAACCACGTGGCGACAACACGCTTCACGCTGTATTCTCCCGGTTGCGTACCGTAGTCAAGTGGGCAGTCCGCCAAGGTATCACCCAAAATAACCCTTTCGACCGTTACGAACTGCCGAAATCTGTTTACGGCACTCCTTTCTTCCTTACCTTGGAGGAACGTAACAGGATGATTGAACTCGACCTATCGGACGAGCCGCATCTTTCCATGTTCCGTGACATGTTCATTTTCCAGTCCATGATAGGTTGCCGTTTCGGTGATTTGCTCCGTCTTACCGGTGAGAGCGTCATTGACGGAGTATTGGAATACATTCCGCACAAGACCATGAAGCATGACGCACGGACGGTACGTGTACCGCTTACGCCCAAGGCAACGGAGATATACGAAGCGTACAAGGGACGGAACACGCTCACCTTGTTTCCCCATTACAATGTGTCTGACTATAATAAGGGGATTCGGGCAGTCATGCGCAAGGCGGGACTGGACAGGACTGTTTCCGTCATCAACTCCCTTACGCATAAGGTGGAGGCGCACCCTTTATGTGAGATAGCCACCTCACACACGGCACGGAAAACATTCGTGGGCAATCTCTACAAAGTGGTGCAAGACCCGAACCTTATATCGTCCATGTCGGGACACGCCAACGGCAGCAGGGCGTTCGCACGTTACCGTACCATTGACGATGATATGAAAAAAGCGATGATTCAGCAATTGCAATAAGCATAACAAAAATATTGTTCAACTTTTAAAAACAAAAACAGTATGGATTTATACAGCATGATAGAAGCCGGTGGACGCATGAAGTTTGAAGTCACCGCAGAGGATTTGGTCGCTTTTGCAGACCGTCTGATTGCAAAGGCACAGGAGGCGAAAGCCCTTGAACTCACACAGCAGCAGGAAGCCAACAACAAAGAGACGTGGATTACCGCAAAGGAAGTTGCAAAAATGTGTGGCGTATGCAGTACGACTTTGTGGCAATGGGAACGCAAAGGCTATCTCGTCCCTGCCCATGTAGGCAGTCATAAGAGATATGCCCTAAGTGACGTGAAGAAAATCCTTACCGCAAGTAAACAGGCAAAACCGTTGGAGTAATTGTAACAAACCTAATTATAAAACGTATGGAAAATAAAAATCAAATGGAGGGAACACAGGTTTCCAAAGTGAGAACAACCCGTTCCGCTATCGGTTCAACAAATCAGAACATCCTGAATTTTCTTAGGAAATGCACCGCTTACCAAGCCGATGCAATCCGTGTCATGGTGGACATAGCCGGAAAGAATGGCGATGTGAAGTCGGCAAGCGCAGGAGAGTTGCTGTTTATCCACAAGTACCTCAACCAAGGTTACTACAAGGAGGACGGCAACGAATACACCAAGTTGCTGGCACACCGTCAGGCACGTGCACAAATGCTGATGCAGTCTGTCTCACCATTTTTGGAAAAGGACAAGCTGGTATCGGCAACTATCGCACTCATGCAAATCACAGCCGACAATGCAGTAATTGAACAGGCACGCCAGAATTTACCCCCACGCCCGGCAGAACAGGTTTCCAACGGGGGCAAATAATAGGCTGTTGTCCTATGGGTAAGCCTGTCTGTCTTATCCGGTGTCCGGACAATTTTAAGGACGGTTATAAGGGCTGTAAGGCGTATTCGCTTACGAGATATGCTTAGGTGTTACCTTACTTCGTACAGGCAACCCTCTAAGCTCTCTCGCTGCTCACAGGTTCGCAGACGCAAGCCGTTCGCAGGCTCACACCTTTTCCCTCTTTTAAAAAAGACTATATTAAATGGAAGACGAACAATCAAAGGGGACACTGCCGCCTGAACGGAAAAGGTCTGTGACCATTACCGTCAAGGTGTCCCCAACACAAAAGGCTGATATAAAACGACTGGCCGACCGGTGTGGGATGTCCGTAAGCTCTTACCTGCTGGCAAGGGCTTACAACTACCGCCCCAAGGCAAGGCTGACAGACAACGAGCTTGCAGCCATGAAGGAGTTTGCCGCCACTCGTGCGGACGTGACAAACTATGCCAACGCTTTGAAAGCCCTCTCCAACGAGGAACGGCTTGCGTTGTTCCGGCGGTATGATTTCATGTTGGAATGGGGACAGACTATCAACAACGAAATGCAGCGTCTTTCTGCATTTCTTAACCGTATGAACATCCCGAACGCATTGCCGACAGAAGCGGAAAACGTAACTTAAACATCACTTGAATATGATAGGAAAATCCAAATCCATATCGCACGGCATTAACTTGCTTGCTTACATCATGGGCGAGAGCAAGAACAAAGAACATCCTGAACTCATTTATCACATCAAGGACAATCTCCTGCCCTCCGGTCTTGACGCAATGGGGATATGGGAACAGATAAAGCTGAAAACCGCACCCTTCCAACGCATCAAGAACGATGTAATCAGCTTTGAGGTAAGTCCGCCACCTGAATACGTCAAGGATTTTACCAAGCAGGACTGGGCAGAACTGTGGGAAGACTTTCTTTATGAATACGACAACTACGAGCATTTTGACGAGAAAACCGGAAAGCTCGATTCACCCAAAACCAACATTGCGGGTTCAATATACAGTGTCTGGCTGCATACCGAGAGTAAAAGCGGAATCCCGCACTTGCATTGTGCCGCTTGCAGGGTGGATGAGAACAACCGTGTCAATAACGATCACATGGCACATATACGTGCGCAAGTCGCAGCCGAAAGGGTTGCACGCAAACGTGGCTGGAAAACAGCAAAAAAAGTCCGTGAGAAGAAAATCGAAAAAGCAGGCAAGGATTGTATGAACATTTTGCAACAGATGCAGGAGTGGAATCTAAACAAGTATTTTTCCATGCTTGCCGGTATGGGTTACAAAGTCGTTACACGTCCTGACAAACAAGGTCGCATCCACGGTTACGCACTTGTCATGGGCAATGCGAGTTACAAGGCTTCAGAATTGGGCAAAGGGCGCAGGCTTACCGTTGCAAACCTGCCCAAAACATGGAACGCACTTCATCCGACAGATGAAATCAAAATGCCGGTCAAGGAAAAACAAACGGAAACGAAGCCGGTTGCAAAAGTGCAGCCAATCCCGGCACATGACTATTCACAATGGGAAGCCGGTACTATTCCGTACACTGTCCAGCACGGAGAGGAAAGTTACAAGTACTATCTTCCTGAAAAGGTCATGAATCTTTTTGAGGATGAATACGACTACCGGACGGTTGCCAATTCCGTTGAGCTTACCAATCTGGCAGCGGCTATCTTTGTTGAACTGGCGGCATTGAACCAAGCTCCGGCAAGCGGTGGAGGCGGCGGTAGCCAGAGCGACCTGCCGTGGAGGGATAAAGACGAGGACGATATGAAATGGGCACGTCGCTGTATGGCTGTGGCAACTCGTCATTTGGGCAAGAAACCGAAAACAGGAATAAGGAGGTAACAATCTATGGGCAAAGACATAATGGGAATCAGCAGGATTCAGGAGGAGATTGACAAAGCTCCCGAAGTTCAAAGTGCGGCAGGGCTTTTGCAGGAGGTCAAGGAATGCAGCCGCCAGTTGGCGGCTGTTTGCAATGCGACCGAAACGCTCTGTGAAAAGACGGACAAACTTGACACCACGCTTGATAAAAGGCTGGATGATATTCGTAACGCCTCTACGGTGGTTATTCCACCCAAGACCATTCAGCATTTGACGGAAGTGTTTGGCAGCTTCTGCCGTGTGTTTGGCGGTACAATCGAAAAGCAAGGCACAAAGTTGGTAGGGCAATTGGATAACCGATATCAGAAAATGGAGCAACGGATAGCAGAACATGAAAGGATGATCCGCAGGCAGACGGAGCGTATAACTGTCCCTGACAACCTGTTCTATTGCTTTGCGACCACGTTTGTGTTTCTTGCCATGTTCTTTGGTATCGTGTTTTGGACAAACTGCGAATTTTTCCACATAAAGCGGTTGCAAAGTCTTTTGTGGATATTCCTTGCCCTTATAATAATCTGCAACGCAATCATTATCAGCTTCACTGTCCGGCATAATCATAGACGGTAACAGAGGGAAAATAAAATAAAGGATTTACAATAATCCGGTAGTATTCCTGTCGGTATTGGAACAAAGTTTATACCTTTGCATAGTAATCACTAATGGATGTTATGGCAAAAATTAAAGTTCAGAATACAGAGATAACTATCATCAACCACGATGATAAGGATTATATATCATTGACAGATATGGTGCGTAACATAGAGAACGGACTGGCTCTTATCGAAAAATGGTTACGCAACAAAAATACGATAGAGTTCCTTGGGATATGGGAAGAAATGTACAATCCGGATTTTAATTCCCCCGAATTCGAGGGAATTAAAAATGAAGCCGGGCTGAACCGGTTTATTCTTTCGGTGAAGCAGTGGGCGGAAAAGACCAATTCGAGAGGGCTTATAGCAAAAGCCGGACGGTATGGCGGCACTTATGCCCACAAAGACATTGCGTTTGAGTTCGCTTCTTGGGTTTCCCCTCAATTCAAGCTCTATCTGTTAAAAGAGTTCCAACGTCTGAAAGAACAGGAACAAACCCAGTTAGGCTGGACTGCCAAACGTGAGCTATCCAAGATAAATTACCGCATACATACCGATGCAATCAAACAGAACCTTATTCCGGCAGAGGTAACAGCCAAACAAGCTAGTATTATCTATGCTGATGAAGCCGATATGCTGAATGTGGCGATGTTCGGCATGACCGCCAAGATGTGGCGTGAACAGCACCCCGAACTGAAGGGTAATATCCGTGACTATGCTTCTATTAACGAATTGATTTGCCTCTCAAATATGGAAAACCTCAATGCGGTATTTATAGACCAAGGAATTCCTCAGGGTGAACGGTTGATTAAACTTAATCAGATTGCAATTCAACAGATGAAAGTGTTGGAAGGTGATAACAATGACCGCAAGCTATTAAAATAAAGAAATGTGCGGTTTGAAAGTATAGTGTTTAAGAGAACTCCCAACGAATAAAAAATATTGGGGCGATTTGAAAGTCGCCCCAATGTCGGTATTACTTAATAGTTATATTTTTATCATTTTCTTCTACCAGATTGCATATTCATGATAAAATTTATTATTCAATAACACCTCTGCAAGCCAATCCTTTATAACGATTTGTGGTACTTTCGTTTTCGTATGAAACCCCACCACCACGAACATTAGTATTGAAGAAGAATTCATAAGCACAAGTTTGATTCTGTTCGTACCGTGTACAGAGGTCTGCCGACCAAAAGCCACCATAATAATCACGTGTGTTATAAATAGGATTACTCATTCCACTTTGTTCCCAATAAGTCTTTCCGGGAACGAACATGTTGTTGCCATTAGGTCCTGTTATCAATATTCCCGGAATGTTATTCAATGTATCTCTTTTGAAAGTACATAAAGTATAAAGTTCACTAATTTCTTCCATTGTCGGCATTCTCCAATCTCCTCCCATTTCTATACGAACGGCATCATCTTTGGAAGTAAGTCTTGTCAATCCGTCAACCGTACCAAAGTTGCTATCCGTACAATACTTAGTGATATTCCTTGCACTCGTCCAGTACTTGTAATTGGTTGATAGATATTCCTCTTTGGGAGATACTTCTCCCCATGCGTAAAGATTTCCAGTGTCATGTGGCGATGTCGCTCCAACATTACAGGTTGCCCATTTCACGCTCAAACCTAAATCAACATATTGGTAACCATTCGTTTCTCCAATCTGTTGTTCCGTAACATCCTTATCATCATCTGAAGAACACGATGCAATAGTGAACATTGAAACAATGAATAAAAATTTTAATACATTTTTCATATTACTTATTTTTAATTGATTTATTGTGGACTTTTTTGTTTTACCATGATAGCGAATATCATGTTCACATACCAGTGGCAAATATCAAAAAGATTTTTTCTACAGTATTATCGGAAAATATAACGAGATGAATAAATAAAGAAGTGGAAGTGTTAATATTGCAACAAACAGCACATAAAATAATCTTTTATGGCTATCATATATACGACGCCAAAAATCTACAGTAAGGATATACAAGTACTTCAAAAGCAATGTAATAAGCAATGTTAGAACTGTGGTAATTGCAAACATTCTTGCCTGTTGCTTGTTCTCCATATCTGAAAATTTGGTGTGAAAAGTCAAACCTTGCTCTGCAATAATTGCTAATTTATCCGGATTATTATACTCAATACTATTGATACTTACAATATCAGGATTGGGATATATAGCTGAAAATTCTGTTGAGCCTAAAAAATAGAAACCTAATTTTCTCATTTGCATATCTCCTGCAATTTTGAAAATTTCAACACTTCGAGATATATCTCTTGCATCAATCAAAATATTCCTATAATATCGAAACGATGTGCCATTTAGATGTACCGAATGAGTACAATAATTATGTCCGTCACTTAAATAATATACATTTGTCCGTACTGTATCATTACTCGTTATTGACGGCATACCCAAAGTACACGAAGATATATGGCTTTTATGCCAATATGGATCTAATAAACTTTTGTCTGAAGTTCCGTCAATAAAAAAAGGTTTCAATGGAAAAACAGCCTTATTCTCTATACTAATCTTATAAATACCGCATATAGAATCCCAATCGGTACTTGATTTTGAATAATTTCTTTTTAACAAATCATTTAATGATAGTAAATCTTCTGCATACGGATAAAAAGATAAAAAAGAGCCTGCATTTTTATTCCTTTTGAGTTTAGCAATAGATTTCTCTGAAAAGACTGGTTCAGGATGACGAGAAGCATTTTCACGAGAAATATCAAATTGTAATTCAATACCTGATTTTCGGTCCGTGGGAAAGTCTTGTCTTCGACTAAAATCATAGCATACAGAAATTTCTGAACTTAATGGAATATCACCATATAGATTACTTGAAGTAATGTTCGTAAAAAGTACAGAAACTTCGTTGCATTTGATGTAAAAGATAACAACGGGTATTAACAATGAACAAGTTATAGCAGAAGATTTACTATCATTAAATG
>OBDK01000317.1_pt1 | contig 9850 bp, 10 predicted proteins | sample 1518101 | NCBI WGS metagenome assembly OBDK01 (sample SAMN01760936, study PRJEB22395) | human gut metagenome | reverse complement strand
TAAAATACGACATGGCAAAAAAATCTCCTGAACAAAGATATTTTACCAAATGGGGCACTTTTTCAGTAAAGTGTCTCTTTTTATTGACAAAAAAGAGGCTGCTGCTCACCTGATTTTGGATCAGGATTTTGCAACAGCCCCCTTCTATTTTGTTTATCTAATTAGACAAGTTTCTTTCTAAGGTAAGAGGAGAAGTAATCGACTAAGATGATCATGATGATACATAACCATAAAGCACCACCGAATTGAGGCCAGTGTCCGTTTTGTGAAAAGTTAGAAATCCAATAACCCAATCCGGCTTCATCACCACAAACCATACCTAACATAGCGGCTGTTCTAAGGTTCAAATCAAATCTATACAAGATGACTGAGAGGAAGTTAGGTGCTACATTTGGAATGATTCCAACTTTTAACTTAGCTGTGAAAGTTCCACCACATGCATCCAATGCTTCTAAAGGTTGGGTCTCAAGTTCATCCAATTGTTCAGAATATAGTTTTCCAATCATTCCAATCGAGTGGAATGAGAAGACCATGATTCCTGAAAAGGAGCTGAATCCTAATCCTGCAATCATAACATAACCCAAGATGATTTCAGGGATTGTTCTAATGCATATCAACAACACTTCTGAGATATGACACCATTTTCCAACCATCTTTCTTGAAGCTAAGAATCCAAATGGAAGAGACAAAATAGATCCAAATGTCGTACCTATCAAAGCAATGGAGAAAGTTTGCAAAGCTTCGTATAAAGCACTGCTTTCAAATGTAAATGAACCGTATCCGAATATATATGAATAGTCAGGAACAAAGATTCCGGTGAATATCTCTGATAGTCTGGCAGGGTTAGCGTGGCTAGTGTTTGATCCAAATTGAGTTGAAATAATACAATAGATCATCAAGGCTAAGAAGACCAAAGCAGTGATTGTGTTAGGAATCCACATCTTAGGTCTAAAGACATAGGCCTGTTTAGCTGAATCGTATTGGAAGTTCTTTCTATGCTCTAATCTATAGTACCAGTTATAGATTGAAAACTTCTTTGGCTCAGATTGCTTTTTATTTTCTTTCTTTTCCATAATTACTGAACCTTTCTTCTAACGTAGCTAGAAACTAATTGAAGTACCAAGGTGACTACAAAGATTGGAATAACTATCGCACCGACTTCGTCCCAATACATCAAGTCAGCTGCATCGGACAGCAACTTTCCTATACCACCAGCACCGACATAACCTAAGATGATGGAAGCTCTGATCGATATTTCGAAGGTGTATAGACAGTTCGACAAGAAGTTTGGCAAGATCTGAGGCCAAAGTCCATTTGAGAAGGCTTGAATTTTGTTCGAACCGACTGATAAGGCTGCTTCGTAAGGTGCCATATCTCTAGTATCACAGAACTCGTATTCCATCTTATACATGATTCCGGCAGTGAAGAATATCATTGAAATGATACCTGCGGTGTTGTTGTACCCGACAATTGCGACCATGATCATAGCTAGTGCAAATGTAGGAACAGTTCTAATGATATCCAAGATGAATCTGATAGGTGCATAAATCCAAGGGGTTTTTACAACATTCTTGGAGGATAGCATGAATAATGGAATGGATATTATGCATCCTATGACTGTTGCTACGAAGACCATTGCAATTGTGTTTCCTAATTCTGGAATTGCTGTAGTCCACATGTAATTGAAGTATTCTCCATATGTGGAGAATTTGTAGCAGGGCTGGAACATTTGTCCGATGATGTAGAACAAATTACCTAGATTTGGATTTGACGGAAATGTTATGAATAAAGAAATGCAAATTACGAATATGGCTACGAAAAGAAGAAACCAAATCAACCCTAAACTTCTTTTCTTTACGATAACTTTATCCGCAGAGCCATCTGCTGATAAGGAAACTACTTTCTTTGAAAAGAATAGTTTATTTATGAAAGACCATTTTCCGTAAGGATCTGGCTCTTTTATTAAATGAAACCTCTTCTCCTTCTCTTGGATAGGAGCTGTATTAGTCATTATCTACACCTCCGAGGTTTTCACCTCTTTCCAAGGCTCTTCCATATATCTTTTGTAGGACTTCATCATTTACTTGATCTGGGGTTCCGTCGAAGACTATTTCACCGGCTTTGATTCCGATGATTCTATTGGAATACTTCAAAGCCAAGTCGACGTGGTGCATGTTGGCTACGATTGTGATTCCTTTTTCTTTGTTGATCTTCTTGAAATCGTTCATGACTGAAATAGTAGTGATAGGATCGAGTGAGGCGACTGGTTCATCTGCCAAAATGAGAGATGGCTCTTGAGTTAAAGCTCTTGCTAGTGCAACACGTTGCTGTTGACCACCGGAAAGGTTATCAGCTCTGACATATGATTTACTTAAAATCCCTAAAGAATCGATAGATTGAAGAGCTAGCATCTTTTCTCTCTTGGTATAGATTCCACAAACGGTTTCTATCCAGTTGTGGTATCCAATTCTTCCTGAGAGGACATTTTTATATACGGATGATCTCTTGACTAAGTTGAAAGACTGGAAGATCATTCCGATGTTTCTTCTCAATAATCTCAATTCTTTTCCTTTTACCTTTGATACATCCATCTTGACAGGAATCTTCTTAATGATGTATTTAGAAGGAGCGATTGCAGTCTTGACTCCGAGTATTTCTTTTCTAAGTTTAATAGCTTCTTCTTCGTTTTTGTTAGTTTCAGCTTCTTTGAGCTTTTTGCTCAATTCAGGAAGTCTCTTCTCATTTTCTTTATAAGCCTGTAGCTCTGCTTCGTAATTTGTGTTGAGCTCCTTTTTATCATCGTTGACATCCACTAAGATTTGTCCTTCCTGGATATCGTGCATTTTGTTTATAGTTCTAAGCAAAGTTGATTTTCCAGCACCGGACAATCCGATGATAGACACGAAGTCACCATCGTTGATAGTCAGATTTATTTTTTTTAAAGCTACTAAACCATCGGGATAGACTTTCTTTACGTTTTTAAACTCGATCATATTCTTTCCTTTCCAAAAGAAACCACCAAGCCATTCGGCCGGTGGTTAAGACTATTTGAATAGAACTAATTACTTGTTGTTTCTGTAAATAGTTCTTTCGTTTTCGTAGTTGGCATCGACTCCATCGGCATATCCAGTGTGTGAGTAGATGTTGTAGATAATGTAAGCACCAGTTCCTTCAGTCTTGACATCACCTTGCTTGACGGCGGTCTTGAAGGCTAAACTGACGGCGTCTTTCTTTTCTTTCTCAAGTCCGGAACGGACAGAGACTGTATCGTTGAAGATAGGATCAGTCATAGCGACTGTGTAGGTGTTGGTGAAGACACTCTTGTCTCCATTGTATTTTCCACCAGTTTTGTTGTATCCGTTGGAATAACGAATATCCATGAATCCCCAAACTCCAGCAAAGTTAGAATTCTCGTTCATAACTTCGGCAAAAGCAGCATCGTAACCTGTGATTTCGACACCCTTGATTTCACCCTTAGAAGCATCAGGATCTCCAGAGACGATTGTGAGTCCGTGTTCTTTGATGTAATCATTGTTGAGATATTGTGAATTAGGTCTGAACCAGAGCTTTCTATTAGCTTCATTCTTCATGTTGGAGAGGAAGAGCTTAGGATAGTTGTATCCAGCACCAGAACCTTTGTTTTGGATTCCGACTTGCTTTCCAATCAAATCATCGATGTACTTGATTTCAGTGGCAACACCATTTTCCTTGTGATTTCTGTTAGAAATAAGGATTGAGTTGTAGGAGTTAGCGACATTGACAGCATCTTGCTCAGCGAGATACTCATAATTGTCGATCTCACCATTCATGGCTTGGACTTGTTTATGACGTCCTTCTTCGGTGTTGTTAGGATTCTTGTAATCAGTGGTTTGAACCTTGAATCCACTTCTTTGAGCTGTCAAAAGAACTTCGACACTTCCAGGGTGGTCAACAGTCATTTGAGCATATGAAGTTCCAGTAAGGAAACCTACATCAGCTTGTGAGTTCATTAAAGCAGTACCGGCTGCAGCATAGGTTGTGGAAGTACTAATCTTGAAATGATAAGGTAAATTATTGTCTTCCATGATCTTATCGAGGACAGGCTCGAGTTGTTTAGCAGCTTGACCGAGGGCCTCAGGATCTCTGGAAGGAACGAAGACAACATCGATCTGGTTAGGATCTTTTTTGCAACCGACAAGGCTAAAAAGTACAGGCAATAAAGCGGCACACATCATCATCTTTCTCTTGGAAAATTTCATAATATCCTCCGATGGTTTGTTTTTCCTTAGAAAGGAACTTTAGGTCTCCTTCTGGTGAAAATAATAAACATTGTTTTTGAATAATTTTTTGTAATCCGCTTTCAATACCCTTACTAAAAATTAATTTTGCATAAAAATATATCAAATATGATTTTGTGTTATTTAAATAATTATATGCTTATGGATTAGTGTAATGTAGAGACAACCTAGTTGTGAAGGAATAAATTTTATGATTTAATTATGGATTAAGAATAAACAGTTAATTTTTTACAATTCAAAAGACAGCATTTGCTGTCTTTTGAATTCTTAATTTTCTTTTTTGTTATGATTCTTTTCTAATAGAATTGGTTTCCTTTTAAGGAAGTAATCATATGTTCCTTCGATTATCAAGGACATTATCATTATTAAAATGCCTAAGAACCACCAAGTAATTATTTTGTTAGTAAGCAATGGATTCATAATGCTCATAGGATCATTGATACCCATGGCTGTTATCATAAATATTCCCAAAGACATACATATGGTCATTCCTATCCAAATACTTTAGGCAGGTCTATTTCCTCTTTTTTGCTTAATCTAATTTTTCACCACAATTATTGCAGTATTTAGAGTTAGATGGAGTTATCTTTCCACAATGCGGACATTTGATTTCATAATTTAACTTGTTGCCGCAGTTATTGCAGAACTTAGAATCTTTTTTATTTAAATGTTTACATTGTTTGCATTCTATCGTTTCTTGTCCATCTGTGCCTTCTCTGATACCAGATGCTATATCTTTGTAATATTCTTTTGCTGTATCTACTGTTTCTTCTCTCATGTAATTCATATAATCTTTTTGAATTGGAGCACTGGTTCTAGCTGCGAATCTACTCATTGGTCTCATAAGTCCTAAAATCAAAAAGACTGCACCGACAAACATTACGGGTATCGCTACAAATCCAATCCACATTAAAGAATTATCAAAAGAACCTGTAGATATCATGACGATATTGAAGATTTCTAAGCCTAATCCTATCAATTCAATTATTGCACCTATCACTATAAATATTATTGATGTCTTTTTATTTATTCCTTTTCTGATTTCATTGTTTTCATCTTTTCTCATATATCGTTATCCTCCTTTTTTAATAATTATAAATTAAAGAAATGGATTAGAAAAATAATAATGATTTAATTATCAAAAGTTTGATATCAATTCTATTTTGAATAAAATGCTCTAAATTTAATTTTTATTATTTAGTTGGAATTTAAGACTTTATTGTTTATAATCCATATATGAAAAAGAACAATATTGATGAATACTTCCATTGCAGTGAAACCAAAAGATATGATGAATATCATAGTTTTAAAGCTGAACAGTATTTTGGAAAAGAATTGAAGGATTCATCTAAAGAATTAAAAGATGTTCCTGAATCTTTTGAAGATAGCGATAAAAAATCAAGTGATAAAGAACAAGAAAATAAATCAAAAATCGATGAACAGGATTTAGCAAAAAGAGTCGAGAATGTCGAAGGAAATAATGTTGCAGTAGAATCTGCTACTCCGGTTGCTACTACTGTAGCATCAGTTGGAACTGTTGCCGCTACAGCTGTCACAGCTGTTGTTGCTTTGACGGTGATGGATGTTCTACCTTCCAATAAAAACAAAGTTCCTTTTGAAGTGTCTAAAGACACTATCAAAGAAGTGTTGAGCCCAAACAAAATCAATTTGGATTTCGATATAGATAATTATTCAAGTGATACTGGATTTGAGATTTTTATAGAGCAATTTGATAGTGATGGGAATTCATTAGGAAAAGATAAAGTAGATTCTAGTTTGAATGATAACAACTCTCATCTGTCATTGGTTTGTGATGCTTATTATGGACTTGCCAGTTATAAATTTAGTGTTCAAAGTCTTGATGGTAATGATATATATTATCAAAGTGATTCCTTTGATTTTGATTGTGATCAATCATTCCAAGCTTCTTATACTAAAATAACTCCTAATGATTGTCATTTAACATATAATGAGGATGGCACATTCGATGTTGAAATAGAAACTGGTTTTGTTTGCGAATATGAAGATGTCTTCGAATACAAAGTTGATGTTTATTCAACAGATGGCGTCTTGTTAAAAGAATACATTGGAACTGATAACATTATCGATGTCAAAGGATTGAAAGATATTTTTGGATTCTATATTCAATATCAGGATATAGGTCATTTTAAAAACGAAGATAAGATATTCAACAGCTTTATAGCTGAAATGAATACGATAATTCATGCTCCAGTGTTTTTCTTGATGGAAAAGCCAGAATTTGATGGGCTAAATTTTATGGTTCCCTATATGTATGAAACGGCTTATGAAGGTAGAAAAGATAAGGTTACATTTGAGATAGATTCTGATAAAGGAAAATCCACTTTTGATTATGAGTTGTCTTCCCCTAACGGATATATCACTTTCGATGGACTTGAAGATGATATAGGAAATGTCACCATCACCCCTATTCTTGAATTCTATGATTATCAATCGGATGGCCGAAGCCATAAGCTGAAGATGTCGACTCATTCATATGATTTCAGTTATTCATTCGAAATAACATCCGTTGATTGTGACTTCAGCGACGATAGCTTCGATACGATTCCGATTACCATGGAATTTAGTGGTGCAATTCCTAAAGACTATAAAATAAAAATAGATAATGGCGATACGAATATCCAGGATATAAACATAGTATCCGAAACATCATTCAATACATTGAATAAGACTGATGGTGGAACATTGAGTGTCAGTATCTTTGATAGGAATGGAAATCTTTATAGAAAGTTAGAAGACATAACAATTCTATCTCAAGGCAAAGCTTTGGATATCTATACAAGCCCCGTATATACTGCAGCAAATCCAGGCGATTCATTAGTCACCTATAACGATGATGGAACTATCAACCTATATAGACTGATAAACTTCCCAGACTTCCCAGACTTCCCAGACACTGATTTATCTTATTTCTGCGATGCTTCTATCTATACGAAATCTGATGTGTCCACTTCGACTATTCACTGTATTACTCAAGATAAAGTTGCTGCTATATGTGATTTAGAAAAAAAGCCATACTACTTCTTGTATTACAGTTTGATGAAACAAGGCATAGTAACTTATAGAATGGAACAGACTATGCCTTCTGGTGGAATAGAATTCTATGACATCTTGTCTGCAAAAGGTACTTATGATTCATCTACTGACAAGACTGAGATTGTTATATCTTCTTCGATGGGTGCATATATTGAAAACAAGGTCATCTATCAATCTCAGGAGTATAGCCAAACTGATTATGAGATGGTGCAAGGTGTGAATTTGACAGTGACGGTCGATGGAAATGCTATAGGAAATCAATTGACTTGTAGCTACAGTCAGTATTCCGGAACTTATGATGAAATCGCATCTATTTATTCGATAAAAGGAAATAGATTTATGGATACGAGTCTGACTATAGAACAGTCTTAAAAGGAGGAACAAACTATGGAAACAAAAAAGAGTAATAAAAGAAAATGGATTTCTATTATAGGAATCACATTAGGAGTGTTGGTTTTGTTGGCTTTTGCAATCTGTGTCTCACTGGAAATGATATTGCCAGAGACAAATGGGTTTGTGACTTGGGCTAAAGAAAACATTTGGGACATCACAACCTTCCCCAGCATGATGCAAGCTCATTATAAGACATTGATACATTGCATAATCTTGATAGTAGTTGTTTTGATCGTGTCTAGATTGTTGCGATTGATGTTTAAAAAGATTATGCAAAAATCTAATAGAGCAAAGACAGTCATCACTCTATTGGATGGAATCATCAAATATGGTGCAGCCATAATCTTGATATTCTTAGTCTTGGATGCCTTCGGATTCAATTCAAAAGCAATTTGGGAATCAGTCGGAATCATAACTCTTATCGTAGGTTTAGGTGCTCAGTCTTTGATAGCGGATATTATCGCTGGTGTGTTTATAATTTTCGAAAATGAATACAATGTCGGTGAAATAGTAACTATTGATGACTTTAGAGGAACTGTCACTGAAATTGGAATCAGAGCTACAAAGATTACTGACTGTGCTGGAAACATAAAGATAATAAATAATTCAGATATAAAGAATGTCGTAAATTTATCAAGAGAGTTGTCTTTGGCAGTAGTGGATTGCGAATTCTCTTATCATGTACCTCTTGAAAAAGTTGAGAAGCTTCTAAAGGATAATCTTCCAAAGTTTAAAGAAAAGATTCCTGCAATTGTCGAAGGCCCATTTTATAAGGGTGTATCTGCTTATGAAGATAGCAATATAGCTGTAAAACTTGTAGCAAAATGTCAGGAAGAAGATCGTTATCAAGTCCAAAGGGACTTGATGAGAGAATATCGTCAATTGTTCCTTGAAAATGGATTTGATCTCGATTATGAACAAATCGTCATCAATCAACCTTCCACAAATTCATATTCTGTCGATGAAGATACAAAGAAAGAAGCAGAGGATTTTGTTAAAGAACAAAAAGATGCTTCTCAAGGAATTGAAGAGCAACAAAAAGACTAAAAGATATCTTGCTTGTTTCCTTATAGTTAATCAATACCACTTCTTCTTGTGTTTGTCTTGTCACACATATCATACAATTTCTTTCTTAATTTGCTCATTTGTAGTACCCCCTTAATGGCACTTATATACATTGCTCTAAAAGGCTGATTTATCAAGATTTAAGTAAAGAAAAAGAGTGGCCGTTAAGCCACTCTGTGTTATATAACAATAGCTATACCTAAACTTTGATAAAAGAATTTACTTTGCCTTAAGTTCTTTTAAATACTCATATCTAGGAATCTTATACTTATTGCCTCTCAATTCGATAGTTGCATAATTTGTTAAAACCTGTAAAACTTTCGGTTTTAATTCATCGCATAGGAATTGCTCCTCTTCTTCATCTGCGGGAAGAATATCTTCAACTGGTGTCTTTTTGAAATAGAACGGATAATATTCATATGCATCAAGATAAGCCAATACATAATATTTATCATTTTTTGACATTATGAAACACACATCTGGCAAGCCTATGTTATCCCATTTTTCTTCAATTTCTTTTATTTCTTTTTTATCGTAGCAAAACATATTAATTCTACGGGTTTACAGGATATGTTGTGTAATTACCATCCGTGTTTATATACAAGAGCCCAAAAAGCGAATGCGCCCACTTATATGGTCTTTCTTCTATCCTTTTAACCTTGTCTCCTTCCCTTTCTCCTAAATGATAATGATTCCATCCATATTCATCACCTTGATTTATCATTTTATCATAGATGAGCAAATCATAATTACCATTGATTCTATTATAGAACTTTGTCACATCAATTGGATCGTTCCATGTTGACGAATTTGAAAACTATCTCATCTTGCTTCTTAGTAATTTATAGTTAGTTTTGATTGCTTGATAAGGTGGCTTATTTGTTCTTGATTCTCCATGCTGCATATTTCATCATGCAATATTTGATCAGACTATTGAGCCTAAACTTTTCACGATTTATACTACCATTACTTTTTTAGGTGCGAATTCCAGTCAGTGACAATAGCTTCTATAGATGACTTCTCAACTGAAAGAGCGTTGA
>OBDK01000302.1_pt1 | contig 10053 bp, 7 predicted proteins | sample 1518101 | NCBI WGS metagenome assembly OBDK01 (sample SAMN01760936, study PRJEB22395) | human gut metagenome | reverse complement strand
AGCAGGGGGAGATCGTCGGTAAGCTGTATGACGATTCCGTAGGTCTCTTCATCTCCGAAGAGAACGGCTGGTATCAGATTTCTTCCGGTTCCGTAACCGGTTATGTAAAAGCCGAGTACTGTGTGACTGGCGACGAAGCAGTAGAACTTGCCAAGAAGGTAGGAACCCGACTGGCAACCGTTAACACCACCACATTGAAAGTTCGTACCGAGCCTTCGCTGGAAGCATCGGTGCTGGGTCTGGTTCCTCTGGAGGACGATCTGGTAGTATCCGATGAGACCGATGGCTGGGTACAGGTAGATACCGAGGAAGGTCTTGGATGGGTCTCTACAGAATTTGTTTCCCTGCATACGGAATTCGTAGAAGCAGAATCCAAAGAGGAAGAAGCAAAGCGTCTGGCAAAGGAGAAAGAAGAGAGAGAAAGAGCACGTGCCGCAGCGGCAGCCAAGGCAGCCACAAGCAGCAAGAGTTCTGGCTCTTCCAGTAGCGCTCCCGCAGTTACTTATGCGGCCAGCGGAGACAGCGAGATGGGTACCGCAGTTGCCGACTATGCATTACAGTTCGTTGGTAACCCTTATGTATACGGCGGATCCAGCCTGACCAACGGCACCGACTGTTCCGGATTTGTAATGAGTGTATATGCTAACTTCGGTGTAAGTCTGCCTCATTCCTCTTCCGCAGACCGCAGCCAGGGTTCCGCGGTTGACGGACTTGCCAATGCACAGGCAGGTGACCTGATCTGTTACTCCGGTCATGTGGCACTGTATATCGGTAACGGCCAGATCGTTCATGCATCTACCGCCAAGACCGGTATCATCGTATCTAATGCGGATTACAAGAAGGTACTGGCAGTTCGACGGATCTTCTGATTATATAACAGAAAGTACAAGGCACTGTGTGGAAACACACAGTGCTTTTTTGTGTGTATACGATGAGCGAGACTACTCGATTGCACCGTGTCATGTGGTCGGTTTATTTTCCATGTGGACAGGATGCTGTGGGGACAGTGGAACTTAAGTGCCGATAAGGCAAAAAACTATAAGTTGTATAACGAATTGTGCAATTTGTCAAAATATTGTTACGCGATGAAATGGGGATTGACAAAACGGAACTATACAAAGTATACAAAAAAAGTGACACGAACGTAAAAACGATAGAAAAGAAATTTAAATACAAAATAAGTTATCCACATCCAAAATGCCAGAAAATAGGATAAAAGTTACTTATACACCAAGTTATACACATTATCCACAGAAAAACCGGCACTGCAAGGGGGATAAATTTACGAAAAAACAGGAACAAATGTTTTGTGAACATGTAATAAAAATAATAAAATGACAGGATTTGTCGATTTTAGGGTTGACATACAGAATGTCAAAAACAAGTAAAAAACTTCTTAAATTGTTGCAAAAAGCTGTGCTATTGTGCTATAATGACTATACAATAAATACAAGGGATGCTACATAAAACCTTGTAAATAAATACTTGGAAGGGATGATCAGCATGAAGTTTATTATTGTTGGCAGAAACATCGAAGTTACACCAGGATTAAGAGCAGCAGTGGAGGAAAAGATCGGCAAGCTGGACAAGTATTTCAATCCCGACACAGAAGTACATGTAACATTAAGCGTTGAAAAAGAACGTCAGAAAATTGAGGTGACCATTCCGGTAAAGGGAAGCATTATCCGTTCGGAGCAGGTAAGCAACGATATGTATGTATCCATTGATCTGGTGGAAGAGATCATTGAGAGACAGTTGAAAAAATATAAGAACAAGATCGTTGACAAACAGCAGGCGGCAGCTTCTTTCAGCAAAGCCTATGTAGAGAATGATTACACAGACGATGACGAGATCAAGATCGTTCGTACCAAGAAGTTCGATATCAAGCCCATGTATCCCGAGGATGCCTGCATTCAGATGGAACTGTTGGGACACAACTTCTTCGTATTCTGCAACGCAGAGACAGATCAGGTAAATGTAGTGTACAAGAGAAAGGGCGATACCTACGGACTGATCGAGCCGGAAGTATAAAACCGGACAGAAAATTAAATAAAGACAAATTTACAGCCTGCCGGAATTTCCGGCAGGCTGTTTTGTTGTATGGGAAATGATATGCCCCGGAGATTTTCGAATTGTCTGAATACCGGAAAAATCAGAAACATAACCTGTAAGGAGGAACTGAAAGCAGGACAGGGAATGGACAGAGAAAAGAGAATGCGGGCATGGATCCGGGCAGAGGTGATGCTTCTATTTATAATGATGGGAGCATTTCTGCTCCGGGAGACAGGACGGACAGAAAGCATGGAACAGGCGGTGGTCACCGCAACCTCGGCTGCGGGAAAGGATTATATCAAATGGGTGGACTTTACCGTATCCTATGAAGCGCTCTGCCAGGCATATGACTGGGATGTGGATACGTTTGACACGGAACATCATGTGGAGTGGATCCCGCTGCTTGCATATACCGCAGCCAGAACCGGAGGGGAATTTGACAAAAAGGCGCTGAAGATCCTGAACGAGACGGCGGAGAAGCTGGTTGAGGGAGAGGCAGAGATAGAAACTCTCACAAAAGATATGAAATACTATCCGTATTATCTGGAAGCTTACAGCGCAGCGCTGGGAGGACTGGTGGGAGAATACGAGGCAGAGGTGATCGGAGAAGACGGACAGAGCACCTGGCAGAAAAAATACGGATTAAAAGGTTATTGCCCCATTGCGAGAGGATTTGATTATACTCATTATGATGATTTCGGGGCGGGAAGAAGCTACGGATATAAACGAAGGCATCTGGGCCATGACATGATGGGGCTCGTCGGTGTACCTATCATTGCTGTCGAGTCCGGCACTGTGGAAGCCCTGGGCTGGAACCAGTACGGCGGCTGGCGCATTGGTATCCGCAGCTTTGATAATAAGCGCTACTATTACTATGCACATCTGAGGCAGAACTACCCCTATGCGGAAGGACTGGAAGAAGGCAGCGTGGTGACGGCGGGGGATGTGATCGGTTATATGGGACATACCGGTTACAGTACCACAGAAAATGTAAATAATATAGAAGTAACCCATCTGCACTGGGGATTGGAACTGGTCTTTGATGAAGAACAGAAAGAGAGTGACAACGAGATCTGGATCGATGTCTATCCGTTGACCTGTTTTCTGGCAAAACACACGCAGGAAGTGCAGAAAGTCGAGGGAACAAGAGAGTGGATCCGCACTACAAAAATCCGGGAATTCTGATTTCTAAAAATTTCATTTGTTATTTTGTTATTTTTTTGACAAAAGCATTGCAAAACAGATTTCGCTATGTTAAAATGGGGACAGTGAAATGATAAAAAAATAACAATCTACATTTCAGAAAGCAAACCAAACGAAAACAAAAAGTGGAGGACAAACAAATGGCAAAGAAAGTTGTATTAGCAGGCGCTTGCCGTACCGCAATCGGTACCATGGGCGGAACCTTAAGCACAACTCCTGCACCGGAGCTGGGCGCAATCGTTATCAAGGAGGCTCTGAAGAGAGCAGGCGTTGCTCCCGAAGCAGTTGACCAGGTATATATGGGATGTGTAATCCAGGCTGGCCAGGGACAGAACGTAGCACGTCAGGCAGCTATCAAAGCCGGACTTCCCATCGAAGTTCCCGCAGTTACCATGAACGTGGTATGTGGTTCTGGCCTGAACTGTGTGAACCAGGCAGCACAGATGATCATGGCCGGTGATGCAGATATCGTAGTAGCAGGTGGTATGGAGAACATGTCCATGGCTCCTTACGCAATTCCTCAGGGACGTTACGGATATCGTATGGGTAACGCAACCATGGTTGATACCATGATCAAAGATGCACTTTGGGATGCTTTCAATGATTATCATATGATCAAGACCGCAGACAACATCTGCGAAGAGTGGGGACTTACCCGTGAAGAACTGGATGAGTTCGCATTAAAGAGCCAGTTAAAGGCTGAAGAAGCTCAGAAGAACGGTGCCTTCAAGGCAGAGATCGTTCCCGTAGAAGTTAAGAAGAAAAAAGAGACCATCGTATTCGATACCGATGAAGGCCCTCGTCATGGTTCTACCATCGAAGGTCTGGCTAAGCTTCGTGCCATCAATCCCGGTGGATTCGTTCCCGCAGGTAACGCTTCCGGTATCAACGACGGTGCAGCAGCTATCGTTGTTATGAGCGAAGAGAAGGCTAAGGAGCTGGGCGTTAAGCCTATGGCTACTTTCGTAGCAGGCGCTCTGGCTGGTGTTCGTCCCGAGGTTATGGGTATCGGCCCTGTAGCTTCTACCAAGAAGGTAATGGCTAAGACCGGTATGAAGATCGAAGACTTCGATATCATCGAGGCTAACGAAGCATTCGCAGCACAGTCCGTAGCAGTTGGTAAGGAACTGGGCATCGATGTAGATAAGCAGCTGAACCCCAACGGCGGTGCTATCGCTCTGGGCCATCCCGTAGGAGCTTCCGGATGCCGTATTCTGGTAACTCTGCTGCATGAGATGCAGGCAAGAGGTGCCAAGACCGGTCTGGCTACTCTGTGCATCGGCGGTGGCATGGGCTGCTCCACCATCGTTAAGATCGAGGATTAATTTTATAAATATTCGCTGGGGCGGTAGAATCTCTATCGCCTTAGTGTGGTTTTGAAAACACGAATAGAAATGTGAAATGAGGTAAAAACATGGATTACATTTTGTATGAGCAGAATGGCAATGTGGCAGCCATCACCATTAACCGTGAAAAGGCACTGAACGCTCTGAATTCTCAGGTACTGGATGAACTGAACGCTACATTGGATGCAGTAGATCTGGCAACGGTTCGTTGTCTGGTGATCACCGGTGCAGGCAGTAAGTCCTTCGTGGCAGGTGCAGATATCGGAGAGATGAGCAGCCTGACCAAGGCAGAGGGCGAGGCATTCGGTAAGAAGGGTAACGATGTATTCCGCAAGATCGAGACCTTCCCCATTCCCGTGATCGCAGCTGTCAACGGCTTTGCTCTGGGCGGCGGATGTGAGATTTCCATGAGCTGTGATATCAGAATCTGTTCCGACAATGCAGTCTTCGGACAGCCCGAGGTAGGACTGGGAATCACTCCCGGCTTCGGCGGAACCCAGAGACTGGCTCGTCTGGTAGGTGCAGGCATGGCAAAACAGATGATCTACACCGCACGCAATATCAAGGCAGCAGACGCTTACAGAATCGGTCTGGTAAACGAAGTTTACAGCGCAGAAGTAGATGCAGACGGCAATGTGGTAAAGAGTGCACAGGAAGTAATGCTGGCAGCAGCACAGAAGATGGCAGCCACCATTGCAAAGAATGCTCCCATCGCAGTCCGCAACTGCAAGAAGGCTATTAACGAAGGCCTGGATGCAGATATGGATCAGGCAGTAGTGATCGAAGAGAAGCTGTTCGGTGACTGCTTCGAGACAGAAGATCAGAAGTATGGTATGGCTTTCTTCCTTGACAAGAACAAGGAGAAGGTAAAAGAGCCTTTTAAGAACTGCTAATCATTACGAATATAAAAGTATAAAATCAGGAGGATTTACCATGAAAGTAGGTATTATCGGTGCAGGTACTATGGGACAGGGCATTGCAAAGGCATTTGCCCAGGTAGACGGATATGAAGTAGCTCTTTGCGATATCAAGCAGGAGTGGGCTGACGGCGGCAAGGCCAAGATCGTAAAAGGCTATGCAAGACTGGTAGAAAAAGGAAAGATGACTCAGGAGGCTGTTGACGCTATCGTAGCTAAGATCACTCCGGGCCTGAAGGAAGATCTGTGTGCAGACTGCGATCTGATCGTAGAAGCTGCATTTGAGAACATGGAAGTTAAGAAGACCACCTTCGGTGAGCTGGACAAGATCTGCAAGCCCGAGTGTGTATTTGCTTCCAACACTTCCAGCCTTTCCATTACCGAGATCGGCAACGGACTGACCCGTCCTCTGATCGGTATGCACTTCTTCAATCCCGCAGACCGTATGAAGCTGGTTGAGGTAATTGCAGGTGTGAATACTCCCGCAGAGACCGTAGACACCATCAAGAAGATATCGGAAGAGATCGGCAAGACCCCTGTTCAGGTAAACGAGGCAGCAGGCTTTGTTGTTAACCGTATCCTGATCCCTATGATCAATGAAGCAGCTTTCATCAAGATGGAAGGTGTATCCGATATCGCAGGTATCGACGCAGCTATGAAGCTGGGCGCTAATCATCCCATGGGACCCCTGGAACTGGGCGATTTCGTAGGACTGGATATCTGCCTTGCCATCATGGATGTTCTGTACAACGAGACCGGCGACAGCAAGTATCGCGCATGCCCTCTGATCCGTAAGATGGTTCGCGGCGGTAACCTTGGTGTGAAGACCGGCAAGGGCTTCTATGTATACAATGCAGACCGCACCAAGACTCCTGTGGATGCACAGTAGGCAAAAGGTAAAATAACTGTTCGGAGCCGGATACGGCTCTGGACAGTCTAAGTTCATAATTACAACCAAGTATAAATAACAATGGAGGATTAACATCATGGATTTTACATTATCCAAAGAGCATGAGATGGCGAGACAGCTGTTCAAAGAGTTCGCCGAGAACGAAGTAAAACCTCTTGCGCAGGAAGTTGACGAGACCGAAACCTTCCCCAGAGAGACCGTTGAGAAGATGGCTAAGTACGGCTTCATGGGAATTCCCGTTCCCAAGGAGTACGGCGGACAGGGCTGTGATACCCTGACCTACGCTATGTGTGTTGAGGAGCTTTCCAAGGTTTGTGCAACCACCGGCGTTATCGTATCCGCACATACCTCTCTGTGTATCGATCCTATCATGACCTTCGGTACTGAGGATCAGAAGAAGAAATATGTTCCCGATCTGGCAAGCGGCCGTAAGATCGGTGCTTTCGGTCTGACCGAGCCCGGTGCAGGTACCGATGCTCAGGGACAGCAGACTAAGGCTGTATTAGATGGTGACGAGTGGGTCATCAACGGATCCAAGTGCTTCATCACCAACGGTAAAGAAGCTGATGTATATATTGTTATCGCAGTTACCGGTATCGTAGAGAAGAGAGGCAGAAAGATGAAGGAGATTTCTTCCTTTATCGTTGAGAAAGGTACTCCCGGATTTACCTTCGGTACCAAAGAGAAAAAGATGGGTATCAAGGGTTCTTCCACTTACGAGCTGATCTTCACCGACTGCCGTATCCCCAAGGAGAATATGCTTGGTAAGCAGGGACAGGGATTCAAGATCGCAATGCACACTCTGGACGGCGGACGTATCGGTATCGCTTCCCAGGCTCTGGGTATTGCAGAAGGCGCTCTGGAGAGAACCGTTGCTTACACCAAGGAAAGAAAGCAGTTCGGAAAGTCCATTTCCGGATTCCAGAATACACAGTTCCAGCTGGCTGATATGGCTACCAAGGTGGAAGCTGCCAAGATGCTGGTATACAAGGCTGCACGCAAGAAGGACGAGTACAAGACCAATCCTAAGATCTCTTACTCTGTAGAAGCTGCTATGGCTAAGCTGTATGCTGCTGAGGTTGCTATGGAAGTTACTACCAAGGCTGTTCAGCTGCACGGTGGTTACGGTTACATCAGAGAGTACGAAGTTGAACGTATGATGCGTGATGCAAAGATCACCGAGATCTACGAGGGTACTTCCGAAGTTCAGAGAATGGTTATCTCCGCAGATCTGCTGAAATAAGCAAGCAGGCATTTGTCGGAAATTTTATTAGAAAAGTAAGGAGAAAATACAATGAAGATTGTTGTTTGTATTAAGCAGGTGCCCGATACCAAGGGCGGTGTTAAATTCAATCCTGACGGAACTCTTGACAGAGGCGCAATGCTTGCTATCATGAATCCCGATGATAAGGCTGGTCTGGAAGCTGCACTGAAGCTGAAGGACGAGTTCGGCGCAGAAGTTACCGTACTGACCATGGGTCTTCCCAAGGCAGCAGATGCTCTTCGTGAGGCGCTGGCTATGGGCGCTGACAAAGCAATTCTGGTTACCGACAGAGTACTGGGCGGTGCTGATACCTGGGCTACTTCCACTACCATTGCAGGTGCACTGAGAAACCTTGACTATGATCTGATCATTACCGGTCGTCAGGCAATTGATGGTGATACCGCACAGGTTGGTCCTCAGATCGCTGAGCATCTGGGACTTCCCGTAATCTCTTATGCACAGGACATCAAGGTTGAGGGAGACAAGGTGATCGTTCAGAGACAGTATGATGACAGATATCATGTAGTAGAGGCTCAGATGCCCTGCCTGATCACTGCACTGTCCGAGCTGAATAAGCCTCGTTATATGACTCCCGGCGGAATCTTCGATGCATGCAAGGCAGAGATCACTACCTGGGGCAGAGCTGATCTGAAAGATGTTGATGACAGCAACCTTGGCCTGAAGGGATCTCCTACCAAGATTGCAAAGGCATCCGATAAGGTTCGTAAGGGCGCAGGTGAGAAGATCGTTCCCGATTCACCTGAAGACGGAGCAGCTTACATTGTGGCTAAATTCAAAGAAAAGCACATCATCTAATATAGGAGGCAAACCATGGTAACCAATAATATTGAAGAATACAAGGGTGTATATGTGTTCGCCCAGCAGGTAGACAATGAGATCAGCGGTATCGCATTGGAGCTGCTCGGCAAAGGTAAAGAGCTGGCTGCAAAGCTGGAGACCGAGGTAACCGCGGTTCTGATCGGTTATAATGTAAAGAATCTGGCAGATAAGCTGGCTGAGTATGGCGCAGATAAGGTAATCCTTGTGGACGATCCCGAACTGGAGACTTACAGAACCGAGCCTTATGCACATGCACTGGCATCTGTTATCGAGAAATATAAGCCTGAGATCGTTCTGGTAGGTGCAACTGCTATCGGACGTGACCTCGGCCCTACCGTTTCCGCAAGAGTTAAGACCGGTCTGACTGCTGACTGTACTGTACTTGAGATCGGTGATTTCCCTCTCGTTGCTATCCCCGGACAGGAGCAGAAGCACAACCAGCTGCTGATGACCCGTCCTGCATTCGGTGGTAACACCATCGCTACCATCGCCTGCCCCGACAACAGACCTCAGATGGCAACCGTTCGTCCCGGCGTTATGCAGAAGATCGCTCCTATCGCAGGTGCAAAGGCTGTAATCGAAGAGTACAATCCCGGATTTACTCCGAACAACAAATATGTAACCATCAAGGAAGTCGTTAAGGCTGTATCCGATACCGTTGATATCATGGATGCTAAGATCCTGGTATCCGGCGGACGTGGAGTTGGCAGCGCAGAGAACTTCAAGATCCTGGACGATCTGGCAGAGGTTCTTGGCGGTACCGTATCCTGCTCCCGTGCAGTTGTAGATAATGGCTGGAAGCCCAAGGATCTGCAGGTTGGACAGACCGGTAAGACCGTTCGTCCTCAGATTTACTTTGCAATCGGTATCTCCGGTGCTATTCAGCATGTAGCAGGTATGGAAGAGTCTGATCTCATTGTTGCCATCAACAAGGATGAGACCGCGCCTATCTTCGATGTGGCTGACTACGGTATCGTAGGCGACCTGAACAAGGTAGTTCCCGCTCTGACCGAGCAGCTGAAGGCTGCAAAGGCTGAGAAGGCAGCAAACTAATTCGTAACAACGGATTAAAAACATATAAGAACTCCGCCTGATTCCCCGGTCCGTCCGGGAGTCGGGCGGAGTTCTTTTCTGCAAAAAACTGATGCAACTTGTGCAAGTTTCTTGCCTTGTATGCTTGCGCTGGGGGAAGCAAAATAGTAAAATAAAATGATACCAAGGGTAACAAGGTGAAAAATAAATTTTTCACCTGCAAATTTGTGCCTTCGGCTCAAAGTTTGCAGGTTGTTGAAAGGCGTGAGTAGTTTTATGGCAAAACAAAAAGAAATAAAGACCAACGCAATGCGGATCCTGGAATCTTTGAAGATTCCTTATACCCATCACACCTACGAGTGTGAGGAATTCGTGGACGGTCTTCAGATAGCTGACAAATTATCCCTGCCCTATGAACAGGTCTATAAGACGTTGGTCACCGTGAGCAACAGCAAGAATTATTTTGTATTCGTTATCCCTAAGATCGGA
>OBDK01000289.1_pt1 | contig 10312 bp, 10 predicted proteins | sample 1518101 | NCBI WGS metagenome assembly OBDK01 (sample SAMN01760936, study PRJEB22395) | human gut metagenome | reverse complement strand
AGCGCAAGCCCGCCGGTCCTTGGAGAATATAAAGCATATCCTGGAAGAGGCAGGTCTGAGCATGGCGAATATTGTGAAGACAACCGTTTTTCTGGCAGACATGTCCTTGTTCGCTGATATGAACAAGGTATATGCCACCTATTTTGACGGTGCTTTCCCGGCACGTTCGGCTGTGGCAGTGAAGGCGTTGCCCAAAGATGCCTTAGTAGAGATTGAGTGCATCGCGGTTCGCTAACAAGTCGGCCACAATGAAACTGCTGCCTCCCACGAAGATGAAATCTTCCGGGAGGCTTTTTTCTTGTGCGGCCCGCACGGCAGCAGGTACATCAGGATAGCAATGTCCTTCCAGACCTGCTGCTTCGGCAAGCTCCTGTAGTTCGCTTTCGGGCAATGCTCGCTTCACGCTGGCTTTGGTGAAGTAGTAGGTCGCTTCCCGGGGCAGCAGGGCCAGTACCCCCCGTATATCCTTGTCATTCACCATGCCTATGATGATGTGTAGCTGGCGGTAAGCCTGCTGTTTCAGTTGTTCTGTAATGTAGGTGATGCCTCCCACATTGTGGCCGGTGTCACAAATCAGGGTGGGCGAGTCCTGCAGTTTTTGCCAGCGTCCCATCAAGCCCGTCAGTTCCACCACACGGGCAAAGCCACTGCGCACTGCTTGTCCGTCCAGCCGGTAGCCGGCTTCTTTCAGTAGCGGGAGGGCGGTGAGGATGGTCCGGGCATTTTTCTGCTGGTAGAGCCCTTTCAGTTCGTATTCTATTCCGGGATAGTCTTCACGGTCATTCTCCTCGGCAAAGTAGATGGGAGCACCCGTTGTCTGTGCTTTTTCCAGAAATACCGGTTTCGTTTCGGGAGTGGTCTCGCCGATTACAACGGGGATACCGCTTTTAATGATTCCTGCCTTCTCTCCTGCGATTTTTGCCAAGGTGTCCCCCAGGAATTGGGTATGGTCAAAACTGATGTTGGTGATGATGCATACATCCGGACGGATGATATTGGTACAGTCCAGGCGTCCGCCTAGTCCCACCTCGATTACGGCTACATCCACCTTTTCATCGGCAAAGTAGCGGAAGGCCATGGCGGTGGTCAGCTCAAAGAAAGAGGGATGGAGGGGTTCGAAGAAGCCACGTTCCTGCTCTACAAAACGGATGACGTATTCCTCGGGTATAGGCTGTCCGTTAATCCGGATACGCTCCCGGAAATCCACCAGATGGGGCGAGGTATAGAGCCCGACCCTGTATCCTGCCTCTTGCAGTATGGCGGCAAGCGTATGCGAGCAGGAACCCTTTCCATTGGTACCAGCCACATGAATGCTGCGGAAACTACGGTGGGGATGTTCGAAGTGTGCGTCCAGGGTCAGAGTATTTTCCAACCCTTCCTTGTATGCTGAGCCGCCCACTTGCTGAAACATGGGCACACTGTTATATAAGTAAGTTAAAGTGTCCTGATAATCCATCTTTTATAATATTTAACGGAGAAGCAATCCTTTCTCCCTATTAATTTGTTATCTTTAAAAGCGACAAAGATAATGCAAACCGGACGCAATCAAGCTTGCTTGAAATTGCTTGCAGTGTAGCTTATCTTAAGCTTATGCAAAGGTATTAACAATTTAAATCTAACGTGTATGGGAGCTAAGAAAAATTTTGTGATTGATACGAATGTGATTCTTCACGATTATAACTGTTTGAAGAATTTTCAAGAGAATGACATTTATCTTCCCATCGTAGTCCTTGAAGAACTGGACAAATTCAAGAAAGGTAATGAGCAGATTAATTTCAATGCGCGTGAGTTTGTCCGTGAGCTTGATTTGATTACCGATGACAATCTGTTCACCAAAGGGGCGCCATTGGGAGAGGGCTTGGGCCGTCTGTTTGTGGTGGCAGGCATGGTGGACTCTCCCCGAGTACGTGATTCCTTTCCCGAACGCATCCCCGACCATCAGATTCTGTCGGTAGTGGACTGGCTTTCCACCAAAAAGCCTAAAATGAAAACCATCCTTGTCACGAAAGACGTGAATCTGCGCATGAAGGCGCGTTCCATCGGTCTGCTGTGCGAAGACTACATCAATGATAAGGTAATCAATGTGGATATATTCGAAAAGTCGAATGAAGTGTTCGAGGGTATTGACCCTGCGCTGATAGACCGCATTTATTCTTCCAAAGAAGGACTGGACATCAACGAGTTCGATTTTAAGGACATCATTCGTCCCAACGAATGCTTTGTGCTGAAGAGTGACCGCAGCAGTGTGCTTGCACGTTATAATCCCTTTACCCATTCGATTTGCCGGGTCAACAAGACAAAGAACTATGGCATTGAACCGCGTAATGCCGAGCAGAGCTTTGCTTTTGAGGTGCTGAACGACCCGAATATCAAGCTGGTTGCCCTGACCGGTAAGGCGGGAACCGGTAAGACCCTGCTGGCACTGACCGCCGCATTGGGAAAACTTACCGACTACAAGCAGATTCTTCTGGCACGTCCCATCGTGGCCTTATCCAATAAAGACCTTGGATTCCTTCCTGGTGATGCCAATGAGAAAGTGGCTCCTTACATGCAGCCTTTGTTCGATAATTTGAATGTAATCAAGCATCAGTTCGCTGCCAATTCCTCTGAAGTGAAACGCTTGGAGGATATGCAAAAAAGTGAACAATTGGTCATCGAGGCATTAGCCTTTATCCGTGGGCGCAGCTTGAGCGAAACCTACTGTATTATCGATGAAGCCCAGAACCTGACCCCACATGAGATTAAGACCATCATCACCCGTGCCGGCGAAGGTACAAAAATGGTGTTTACCGGTGATATTCAGCAGATAGACCAACCCTATCTGGACAGTCAGTCCAACGGGCTTGTCTATATGATAGACCGCATGAGAGACCAGAATTTGTTTGCCCATGTCAATCTGGTGAAAGGGGAGCGCAGCCAGTTGAGCGAGTTGGCAAGTAATCTGATGTAGCGGATACCGCATTTTCCGGGGCAAAACTATTTCTATCCCGCTTTCTGACTGTTAAAACGGGGGAGGTGGGATGGTTTCTTTATAGACGATAAATAATTGTTATAACATTTTTTTATCGATTTATTGTCTGTTTTGACTAAAATAGTGTATCTTTGCCTCGCCTAAAACAAAACTGTCAAGCGAAATGAAGCGAAATTTTTTTCATCGGTATCTTTCCGCGAAAGTGCTTCCGATATGGACTATTCTGTTAATTGATGTATTTATCATCATCATATCCAGTCTGTTGGCCTATGCTCTCCGATATGATTTCAGAAGCATTTTTCTGGAATCATCTACCATTGACAAGACCATTTTATGGACGGTTGCTGTCAACCTGATTTTCTTCCGTGTTTTCCGTACGTATTCCAATGTGTTGCGCTTTTCCTCCTTTGTGGATATCATGCGCATTTTTGTGTCATTGACGGTGTCGTATGCACTGCTGATGATAACGAGCGTCCTGACGGAAAGCTATTTGGAGTTTAACCTGGCTCCGGTCAGCGTGCTGTTCATGTCCTATATCATCAGCTTTGCCATGATGGCATGCTCCCGTGTGATTGTCAAGACTTTCTTCGAGGCGCTGAACTTCGACGGCACCCACAGTGCCAATGTGTTTATTTACGGTGCCAAGGAAGCCGGGGTCAACATTGCCAAGGCATTGCGTGTCAATCTGCGCAACCACTACCGTCTGCGCGGATTCATTGCGGACGAACCTGAGCTTATCAATAAGGTGATGATGGGTGTCAAGGTGTTCCCCAACGATGATACGCTGATTGATGTGCTGAACGACCGCGATGTGCAGACCATCATCATTTCTCCTGCCAAGATGGAGGAACTGAAGAAGTCTGACATGGCTGACCGCCTGCTGGTGCACAACATCAAACTGATGACCGCACCCCCCTTGAGTGAGTGGAACGGTCAGGCGCTGAGCCGTACGCAGCTGAAGGAAATTCAGATTGAGGACTTGCTTCAGCGCAATCCCATCGAGATAGATATCCATAAGGTTGCCTCTCATCTGGAAGGCAAGCGTGTGATGATTACGGGCGCCGCCGGTTCTATCGGCAGCGAAATCATGCGCCAGGTGGCTTCGTTCAATCCCTACAAGCTTATTTTAGTGGACCAGGCCGAGACTCCTCTGCACGACATCCGTCTGGAACTTCAGGACCGTTGGCGTGACATCGATGCCGAGACCATCATAGCCGATATCTCCAATGCCACGCGCATGGAGGATATCTTCAGGGAGTTCAAGCCCCAGTATATTTTCCATGCGGCCGCCTACAAGCATGTGCCGATGATGGAGGACAACGTTTCCGAGTCCATCCAGGTGAACGTATTCGGTACGCGCACCGTTGCCGATCTAGCCGTGAAATACGGTGCCGAGAAGTTTGTGATGATTTCTACGGACAAGGCTGTTAACCCTACAAACGTGATGGGCTGTTCCAAGCGTATTTGCGAGATTTATGTGCAGTCTCTTGCGAAGAAGTTGCAGAAGGAGGGAGGCCATGCCACTCAGTTCATCACTACGCGTTTCGGCAATGTGCTGGGTTCCAACGGTTCTGTCATTCCCCGTTTCCGCGACCAGATTCAGCGTGGCGGTCCGGTGACAGTGACCCATCCTGAGATAATCCGTTACTTCATGACCATTCCCGAAGCTTGCCGCCTTGTTCTTGAGGCCGGCAGTATGGGCAACGGCGGTGAAATCTATATCTTCGACATGGGTAAGCCGGTGAAGATTGTGGACCTTGCCAAGCGTATGATCAGCCTTTCCGGACGTACGGATGTGAAGATTGAATTTACCGGTCTCCGTCATGGCGAGAAGCTCTACGAGGAACTCTTGAATGTGAAGGAGCTTACAAAGCCCACCTATCATGAGAAGATTATGATTGCCACGGTGCGTGAGTATGACTATGACGAGGTGAAGGAGCGTATCCAGAAGCTGATTGATGTAAGTTACACCTATGACCAGATGAAAATTGTTGCTGCCATGAAGGATATTGTTCCGGAATTCGTGAGCAAGAATTCCTGCTTTGAGGCGCTGGATAAGAAGAAATAAAAAGATAGCGGTATAGTATAAAATGAAAGGGTGATAACGTCATTGTAGTGTTATCACCCTTTCAATTTTATTGTCTTCTTGTCAGTCTTTTGTCTCATTCATGTGAAGAGAAGTATTTCAGGAACTGTGTACGTTCGAAGGTATTGACCCCCTTCGGGTCGTTTACGTTCAGAATACCTTTGAACTGGCTGATGGTTTCCATACCTTTGCGGTCCATCCACAAGTTGAGGAAACGGATATACTCCTCAATGATGGTAGCTGAATTCTGATAAAGCACACTGCATATCTCTACGGCCGAAGCACCTGCCAATATTGCCTTGACAACGCCTTCGGGCGAGTGAATACCACCGGAAGCGGCATAGTCCAGCTTGTTTACGGCTGCCGAAGCGATGCCTATCCAGCGCAGGGCTTTGGACAAATCGGATTCATTGCTGAATACGTTACCGGATACTTGTATCATTTTCTCAATGTTGATGTCCGGCTGGTAGAAGCGGTTGAACAGCACTACTGCGGCGGCACCGTTGGCATACAGCTGGTCTATCAGAGCTATCGGATTGGTCAGGTTGTCGCCCAGCTTCATGATGACGGGTATCTTGACCGTCTTCTTGATGTGGCTCAGAATGTCGATGTGGCGCTGCTCGAAGGTTCCATACGTATACTGTACATCCGTCTGCAGTGCAAGGATATTGATTTCCAGTGCGTCTGCGCCGGCTTCTTCTATTTTGGCGGCAAATTCCACCCAGTCGGCATTCTGATAGCAGTTGATGCTGGCTATGATGGGGATGTTGCAAACCTTTTTGCTTTCCTTAATCAGGTTCAGATATTCGCCTAACTTATGTTCACGGATATATCCTACAAGATAGTCACTGCCTTCGGGATACATATTCGGGTCTCCCAGCCAGTCAGCCTCCATCATGATTTGCTCTTCAAAGAGTGATTTTAGCACAATGGCACCTGCACCGGCCTCGGATAGGCGCTGTCCGTCAGTCCGGAGCTGCTGACGATAATGGGGTTTCTGAGTTTCAGCCCTGCAAAAGTAGTTTCTAATGTTGCCATGATAATGATTTTTTATGGTTAATAGTTTCTTTCTCCAAAAATCTTGCTTCCTACACGTATCAAGGTGCTCCCGGCTGCAATGGCCTCGTGATAGTCGTGAGACATCCCCATGGACAGTTCCCGGAATGATTCTGCATCGGCAAACCATTTGGCTTTCACTTCATTGAAGAAGCTACTTAAAGAACAAAACTCTGTTCTGATTTGTTCGTCATTGTCCGTATTCGTGGCCATGCCCATCAATCCGCATATCCGGATATGCTTGAGCTCTCTCCATTCACCGGCCGCCAGCATTTCCCGGCATTCGTCAAAGCTGAATCCAAACTTGGTCTCTTCCCGGGCGATGTGCAGCTGCAGCAGGCAGTTGACGGTTTTTCCGGCTTTGGCAGCCTGCTTGTCCACCTCGGCCAACAGCTTGTAGGAGTCTATGCCATGAATCAGCGCTACGTAAGGAACAATATATTTTATCTTGTTTGTTTGCAGATGCCCGATGAAATGCCATTCTATGTCTTTGGGCAGACTTTCGTATTTGGCGGTCATTTCCTGCACCTTACTTTCTCCGAACACACGCTGGCCGGCACGATACGCTTCTTCTATCGCCTCATTGGGGTGAAATTTGGAAACAGACACCAGCCGTACCTTTCCAGGCAGTTCGCTCAGTACTTGTTTTAAATTCTCTGCAATCATCTTTTTAGGGGTTAATGAGTTAATGTGCCAATGTGCTAATATGCTAATTGGCTGTGCTATGTTTATCTTGTGCTGTTACGCCGCAGGTCATTGGCATATTTGCACATTAGCACATTACGAAGCTCTGCTTCGTTACACTTCCGGTTTGTCGTCGGGCTCTGCACTGTACGGATATACATCCATAATGGCGGTTTCCGCTACAGATGCTATCTGATAATCGGCCATTGTGCCTTTCATGCCCTCATCCAGTTTCTTCACTGCATCACGCAGGTCGGCAGCCTGCACCAATACCTGGGTAGAGGTTTTCTTTTCCGCACCGCTTTTCTCGTCCAGTGTGATGAAAACCAGTTTACATTTAAACCAGCGGTCGGCAGCTTCCTCTTCGCTGGGGAACAATTCGCTATAGTTGGCACGTTTGATGTCCGATACGGTGAACTCTCCCGAAATGAACGGCGTCATCTCTTCGATGATGCGTGCTTCCGCTTCCGTAAAACTGAGGGCATCTACCAGGTACGGTTCGGTCACCTTCTTGTTCATTCCATTTTCCATTGTTTTCTCGTAACGGATCTTACATTCAAACCATGTATGCATTGCCATAATTTTCTGTTTTTAATTATTGATTTATTGTTAGTTAAGCTGCTTTATGCGTGCCTATGCCCGCCAAAAGCAGTGCAAAGATAGCCAAAAACTAAATGGATATAAAAAGTTGCCTTGCATTTTATGTGAAAATTTTATTGGAGAACCGGGACGGTACGTATGGGCATAAAAAAAGGAGTACCGCTGTACTCCAACCTTTGTTAACCTTAAATCTAATACTATGAAAAACACATTGCAAAGGTACGGACTTTTTCGACATTTGCAAGAGTAACGGGGTATAAAGTGTGTATTTGTAACACTTATTATATATTATGTCTTTGTACTACATCTTTTTTAAAACTTGAGGCGTGTTGCTGAAACATAAATTTGCATCTGCTTTGCTTCCACACTTCCACCCAACTCCTGTATCTCCCTATTCATCGGCATTTGCCCTGCGGTGGGAGCAACCTGAAAAGGTGGAAGCAAAATTTGCTTCCACCTGCCAAAAACGTCTGAGTTTTGCCGTAACTTATTATTCTCTAATATAATACCGCGCGTGGGTTACATAAATCGGTCGGTGTAGTTTTCCTGCATTTTCGAGATTGCCCGACTATGAATAATGGAGTCGTCTAATGTCTTTTAAGTTGCTGTACAATACGTTTGCGCCTTGTGCGCAATAGGCGCGGGCTACGTACTTCATCTGTAAAAGCCCTGGAGTTAGTGACGCCTAACGGCCATGAACAACCCTGCTAACGGCCATGAAGCAATCGTTTGACGGCCATAAGCAGAGCTGTTCATGGCCGTTAGGCGTTATTAATTCCCTATGCAACAGTGGACAAACAAAGGGTGAAAAGCAAAGGAATGCTTGTGTTTTAAATAGAAATTCACGGGCTTGCACTCTCTCTCCATAGATTATGGAAGTGGGCTTTTATTTCACTTGCGTTTTGTGCGATAAATTCCCATTTATCAGCAGGCATCTTTGCGAAACTTCAATAATGCATTTATGAGGGTAAGATATTGGAATGTAGAATGATATATTGGAAATGATGAGGTGTTTTTTAAACGTTCGTTTAATAAACGTCTATTTTTAAGAAAATAAGTAGAGGCATAAAAGTTAAAAAGGAACAGAACTTTAACATGTTAAATATTAGATGTATACTATTGAAATTCAATACATTAATATAAAATACAAATCACTTAGGAAATATTTTTATTAAACATTTTGTTAGTTCAAAAAATACGGCTTATCTTTGCGTTCATTAAACGAACGTTTATTGGACACTTCTATGAGTCTAATATCTTCTTTAATAGCTTATTATCATTGCAAAAGTGTACAATACGGTTTGGGTGGGAAAATGTCTCGTTCAAACCGCGAAGCGCACCCGGAACTGAGCTGATTCATTCGAAAGAAAATTTCTAAGTGACTGAACAACAGAAATATTGGTTTGCAGCCCGCACCCGTGACAAGCAGGAATTCACAGTCCGGAAATCTTTGGACCGACTTAAATCGAAAGAGCATTTGGAGCTTGACTATTATCTTCCCACGCGCTTTGTCATTTCTCAATTGAAGTATCGTCGTAAGCGTAGCGAAGTTCCGGTAATCCGCAATTTGGTATTTGTTCATTCCACCAAGCAGACAGCCTGCGATATATCCAACATCTATAATGTCCCCCTTTTTTATATGAAAGACCTTGCTACACATTCCATGCTAGTGGTACCGGATAAGCAAATGGAGGACTTTATGTTCGTAATGGATTTGAATCCTGACGGTGTCAGTCTTGATAGCGAAATTCTTACTGTTGGGCATAAAGTAAAAGTTATCAAAGGCGAACTCATCGGTATTGAAGGTGAGGTTGCCATCGAAGCCAATAAAACATACGTCGTTATCCGTATTAAAGATCTTTTGACGGCAAGTGTCAAAGTCCCCAAATCCTATCTGAAAATAATCGGGTGACTTCTAAATAGGTATAATCTTATATTTTAATCATATAATCATAATAATGAATGATTTAACTTCCCATGCTCTTGAGCTTCAGCATGCAGCTCATGAGCTGATGTATCTTGGTATGGACGGTGAGCCGGTCTATTCCGACACTTTTTGCCGGTTGAATAAGGAAGTGCTTGTTAAGTCCGATTCTCTTTTTTCTGCTCAGAGTTCTGATGTTGAAGAGGAGGCGAATTTGTGTCTGGCTCTTTTGATGGGGTATAATGCTACCATTTATGATGATGGGGATAAGGAGCAAAAGAAACAAATGGTATTGAATCGGATTTGTCTTGTTTTGGAGCAGTTGCCTGCTTCTTTGCTTAAAGTCCGTTTACTAACTCATTGTTATGGGGAAATTTATGAGGAGGTTTTGCTTCAAGAAGCCTATGCGATTATTGAAGGTTGGAATAAAGATAATTTGACTTCAGAACAAACTGAAATCATCAAAGAATTGAAGAATATCGAAGAGAATCCATATCCGTTTGAGGAAGTGGAATGTAAACCGTAGAGTCTATTGTTTTTTCCCTTCTTCTGAGAATATAAGCAGAACCACGATCTAATTTTCTGTTATTTGCCAATAAATAAAAAGCAAAAAAATTAATACAATAGTGACGACAGAGCAAAATCTAGATAAACGCCGTATTGCTAAAAATACTTTGCTGCTCTATGTCCGTATGTTTTTAATGATACTTATTGGCTTGTATACCAGTAGAGTTATATTGAAAACATTGGGAGTTTCAGATTATGGAGTGTATAATGTAGTTGGAGGCATGGTCTCCATGTTCGCTTTTCTGAACTCCGCTATGGTTGCCGCTTCACAAAGGTTTATCTCGTATGAATTGGGACGTGGAGACAAGGAAAGGCTGAATCTTGTATTTTGTACTTCAGTAAATATTCATGTAATCATAGCAGTTGTCATCTTTATATTGGCTGAGACTATCGGATTATGGTTTGTCGTCACTATTGTATTAAT
>OBDK01000280.1_pt1 | contig 10482 bp, 8 predicted proteins | sample 1518101 | NCBI WGS metagenome assembly OBDK01 (sample SAMN01760936, study PRJEB22395) | human gut metagenome | reverse complement strand
GATAGTGACGAGGCTCGGCGGTGCTCCTGTTTGCAACAGGAGCATTGTGCCTGTCCCAATGTTGTGCTATAGTTCTATTTAAAGTCCAGTGAGAGGGGTGCAGTACACTGTGAGATGGCTTTTTGAATTGAATTTTTTATGAAATCGCTTAACTAGAAAAACAAATATTTATATATAGGTTTATAATTCATAAGCTAAAGTTAATATATATTCTATTGAAGGAAGGCTTAGAAATGAATCAGATTAGAAACGTCGCAATTATCGCTCACGTCGATCACGGTAAAACAACTCTTGTCGGTCGTCTTTTAAAGTACACTAACACAGTCGATATTCCTGATAATGCGGATATCGCAGTGATGGATTCCAACCCTATTGAGCATGAGAGAGGAATTACAATTCTCGCCAAGACTACATCCATCAAATATAATGGTGACACAATTAATATTGTCGATACTCCGGGACATGCTGATTTCGGTGGTGAAGTCGAGCGTATTATGAATATGGTCGATGGCTGTGTCTTGGTTGTCGATGCTTTCGATGGTGTCATGCCTCAGACAAGATTCGTTTTAAAGACTGCTCTCGAATATAAGTTAAAGATTGTTGTTGTCATCAACAAAGTCGATAGACCTATGGCTGATATCGAAAAGACTGAAGATGAAATCCTCAACTTGTTCATGGAATTAGGTGCCACAGATGAACAATTGAATTACAAGACCGTCTATTGCTCTGCTTTGAAGGGAACATCATCTTTCGATAGAGACTTGTCTTCTCAAAAGGAGACCATGGCTCCGATTCTCGATACTATTATTGAAGAAATTCCTTCTCCAAATGTCGATGCTACAGCTCCTTTCCAATTCCAACCTTCTATGCTCGATTACAATGACTACATCGGACGTATCGCTGTTGGAAGAGTTGAAAGAGGAACAGTCAAGGTTGGTGATACTTTATCATGCATGAGACTTGATGGAACGACAAAAAACTTTAAAATTCAAAAGTTAATCGGATACTATGGAATGAAAAAGATTGAGATTCCTGAAGCTCATGCTGGTGAAATTTGTGCTATTGGTGGACTTCCTGATGTTGAAGTCGGTGAGACATTCTGTACTCCTGATCATCTTGAAGCCTTACCTAGACTTCGTATCGATCCTCCTACATTGCAGATGACTTTCATGGCCAATGATTCTCCTTTTGCTGGTGATGAAGGAAAGTTTTGTACTGCCGCTAAAATAGGTGATAGATTGTTTAGAGAGAGTCAATCCGATGTTTCCTTGAAGTTTACTAAAATCGGAGCCAGTGAGTCTTTCTTGGTTTCGGGTAGAGGTGAATTGGCCTTATCAGTCTTGATTGAAACAATGCGTCGTGAAGGATTTGAGCTTCAAGTTTCAAAGCCTGATGTCATCCTTAGGGAAGTCGATGGAGTTAAGGAAGAGCCTTTTGAGGACCTTCAAATCGATGTGCCTGATGAGTATGTCGGAGCAATTATGAATTTGGTCGGAACTCGTGGTGCAGAGATGGTTAATATGGATTCAGACAAAGGTCATACTCGTTTGAATTACGTTATTCCTTCCCGTGGATTGATTTCATTCATGACCACATTCATGACATTGACTCATGGTTATGGAATGATCAACCATGCTTTCAAAGAATATCGTCCTATGGTTAAAACTCAAATAGGACGTAGACCTGTTGGTGTTTTGGTCTCAGTAAATGAAGGAAAAGCCACTTCTTATGCTTTGCAACATGTTGAGGAACGTGGAACGATGTTCATCACTCCAGGTGTCATGGTCTATGAAGGAATGTTGGTCGGTGAAAATAAATTTGATCGTGATTTAGCTGTCAACGTCACTGAAGAAATGCCTAAGAACAATGTCCGTTCTTCTACTAAGGATCAAACAATAGTCTTGAAGGCTCCTATGAAGCTCTCCTTGGAACAAGCTTTGGATTACATCAACAATGATGAATTGGTTGAAGTTACTCCTAAGAGCATTCGTATGCGTAAGAAGATTCTTGACACAAATACTCGTAAGAAGTACGAAGCTCATCATCCTGAAGAATTTGGAATTAAGAAGTAATAAATAACCCGCTTAATGCGGGTTTTTATTATGCTTTTTTGTTGATAGCAACTTGGTTAAGATATCGATAATAATTTCGCATAAATCGTCTTCAGTTTCTTTGAAACCATCTCTACATCATGGGATTTGTTAAATTCAAAGATAACGGTGAATCTATCGGAGCAAAAGTAATAGAAGGCTGGGCCTTATCTGATATAGCTATCGGATAATTTATGTTGCTTAGAATTTGATTAATTTAACTAATAAAACATTTAATATTAATAGAAACTATTAAATAAAAAAATAAGGTTTGGATTTAACCAAACCTTATTTTCATATCTATGAATTAGTTTTGAGTTGATTCTTCGCTCTTAGGCTTTGAATTGAATTTGAAGGTTCTGTAGACAACCCAAGCAGTTCCACAAACTAAGAATGTTCCAAGTACAGCGTCTAAGATCCAGAATGCTACTCTCCATCCACTGGGCTTATAAGTGATGATGGTTCCAGGAGCGACTCCTTGCATAGCGTTGGAGTTAGCGATTGTATAGAAGACGTTGTGATAAGCAGTTCTGATAGCCTGACGAGCAGTTCCACTCTTTGTATCGGAATAGTTAGGTCTTCCGAATGGCATTGTATCGCTAGCTAACCAAGTTAACTGCATATCGGTTCCGGCTCTCATACCTTGATCGGTGTTCATATAATCATACAAGTTGAAATCGGATATAGCGAATCCTCTAAATCCCCACTCGCCTCTGAGTACGTCTGTCATAAGGGCTTTGTTTCCACCTGACCAAGTAGTTCCGATTCTGTTGAAGGAAGACATAACGGCTGTACAAGCATTCATTTCCTTTTGTGAATGTGTTCCATTCTCGTCGGAGATGTAGTCGATAGTAGTCTTAGCTTCTTTGACGACTATTTCAAAAGGCTTCAAGTAGATTTCTCTGATTGTTTGTTCATCAGCCCATGTACATAAAGCTTCAGTTCTGAATGTCTCTTGATCATTCAAAGCAAAGTGCTTGATGTAGGCATAAAGACCTTTATCAGCAGCACCACTCACGACATTGGCAGCAAGCTTTCCAGCGAGAACTCCATCTTCGGAATAGTATTCGAAGTTACGTCCGGCAAAAGGAGATCTATGGGTGTTCATAGCAGGTCCGTACCATCCAGAGAAGGTAGGATTCATAGCCAAGGCTTCTTCACCGATGGCAGTTCCCATTTCCTTAGCTAAATCTTTATTGAAGGTTGAAGCTAAGAGAGGCTCAGACATATAAGCGGTAGCGTATTTGTATTTACCCATCAATGATGAGAATCCTTGAGGTCCATCATGGTCTTCTGTTGCAGGCTTATTGATGGATTCCATTGCAGGTGTGTTGTAAGCACCATTGACCAAATATTTACCAGCATTGTCGTAGTCATCGTCGGTTAATTGATCAAGAATCTTGGAGTATGCCTCATCATCATAGTCTAGACCTCTTAAGTCGATGAGCTTTAAGCCATTGTCGGCACCAACTGTAGGTTGGGCATCTGCATCATTGTTTACGTTCTCATAAGGCTTGAGTCCATCAGCAACGGTCTTTCCATCGACAGTGATAGAATCAGCTTTTGTGTCAGCTGCAGTAGCTTTGGTTGGGAAGGTTGTTTCAAAGTTTGATCTAGACATCAAGAATCCATATCCATCTGTCTTGGTCGATTTGAACATATCGGAAATATTATCGAACTTGTTGGTGATGTCTTTTTGGTCATCGCTCTTTTTGGAAAGATGAATTGTATCGTTGATAGTGAAATTAACTGATAATTCGTTTCCTTTGCTATCTTTGGAAACAGTATGGCTATCATCTTTGATTTGGACATAATAAGTACCTTTTTCGAGTTCGTAACCTTTGAACTTATCGTTGTCCTTGTCGTTGTAGTCATAGCTAGCCATATCTTCTTTAGCGATAGTGATGGAAACAGTATCTGATTCACCAGGATTTAACATTTTAGTCTTGGCAAAGTCACCTAAGACAGTAGATGATTTCTCGATGCTTCCATTGATATAAGGAGCGGTGTAGTAAAGTTGTACAACTTCTTTTCCGGCAACATTACCAGTGTTGGTAACTTTGACGGTCATAGTCACATCATTGTTGGTTACTTCGCTGCTCACCAATTCCTTAGAGAATGTAGTGTAGCTCAATCCATAACCGAAAGGATATGCGACATTTGCATTATAGGATGCCTCATCTGATCCGAAGCGTGTCTCATAATATCTATATCCGACATAGACTCCTTCTTCGTATTCGACAAAATGAGCACTCTTGGAGCCGTTGACACCGCCTGAAATCTCAGTGACTCCAGTGTAGGTGTTCTCTCCGTTTATAGCAAAGTTTTGGAAAGTAGGATCCTTGGTGAAGTCTCTGGAGTAAAGATCAGGTGTTTTTCCACTAGGATTGACTGTACCGGCAAGGATTTTTCCTAAAGCGTTGAATCCGGTAGATCCAGGGCTTCCAGCCCAAATAATTCCATCGATATCATTATCATCCTTGAGATCACCGACTTCCATTGTTGTGGATTCGTTCAATACAACGACGACTTTGTTGTAATTTCTCTTAGCGAATTCAAGCATTCCTTTCTCTTCGGAAGAAAGTTCGAGTTCGTGTTGACCATCAACATAGTTATTGACTTCTTTTTGGGCGTTTGTAGCCATTGCATCTGCACCATTTAAGACAGCTTGGCTAGCGGCTGTTTGGGCATCTCTCTTTAAATTTGTGGAGAGGTCGAGACCTTCACCACCACAGCGTGAAATGAAAACAACAGCAGTTTCATTGGCGTCAATAGTGAATTTGCTTCCATCATTATAATCGGTAGGATCAACTTCTCCGATGAAGAATGTTGAACCATTATAGTTATCCATGACGATGTTTTGTCTTGCATAGTTACCGACTTGACCTGCAAAATAATTGTATACACCTTCATCGAGCTTGAATCCGGCTTTTTCAAGACCGGAGCGAGGAGTAGCACATGTAGTGGTATCGACGTTTCCAGAACCGCTACCTCCATAAACAGGATCTACTCCACCTCTTCCTAACAAGGCAATTTTGTTAGAAGTGGATACAGGCAAGGAGTTGTCCTTGTTCTTTAGAAGGACCATTCCTTCTTCAGCAATTTTTTGAACTACGGACTCGGCATTTTGATTAGCTTCTTTGCTTCCTTGACCTTTTTCACCTTTAGCGAAAGATTGCTTGTAATAATTGCTGTTCCAGTTCTCACTTCCTTTAGCAGGAGTCTTGATCATTTCTCCTTTTCCTAACGGTGACCAAATTCTAGCAGCGTATGTGTCTAAGATAGTGGCATAGCTAGGAGCTACACATTCGACGGTGATGATGACAGCACCTGATAATACGAGGAAAGGTACCCAGATTCCTAGGAACTTTCCATTCGACATCTTTTTCTTTTTGGACATTTTTACCTCCTAATGGTTGTCCAACTGAATTTTTATTCAGTGTGAATGCCCTTTCACACGGGTATGGCTTAATTCTACAACAGAAAAAGCCCTTTCACAACAAAAGAGCGTGATTTGTTTTGAAATAGGCGTGATTTTACATCGGAGTTATGAATGTTATGGTTAGATGGAATATCTCACCATCAGGCCAAATGTTGATTGATCCTTCATATTTTTTAACTATGTTTTCCATACTTTTTATTCCGTACCCATGGTTAAAATCATCATTTTTAGATGTTTTGAATACTCCGTTACTAGATTTAATAGTATTGGCTAAATAATAGTTCTCTAATTCTATAGTCAATATATTTCCTTTTTTCTTCATAACCAAAGATATGTTTCTCTTCTCTTTGTCTTCAATCTTTGTTACTGCTTCGATAGCATTTGTGATAGCATTTCCAAAAAGGGAATAAATATCGTATGGAGACATGAAATTCAATGCCTTTCCATCGGCTATCGAAGTAAAATGGATATCATTGTTTTCACAACGGAGTGAATATTCAGTTAGTACTACATCTAAAGGTTTGTTACTTGTTTTGACTACTGATTCATAAACGTCTAATCCTTGACATATGTCTTTCAAATCCGATTCTTCAATCTTTTGATTTTGTGATAGCATTTGGACTCTATATTTTAAATCATGAAATTTTATATTTAAGGAATCAATGTTTTCTTTTGACAATTCATATTGTTTTTTGCTTTCGTCGAATAATCTTTTCTCTATCTCTAATTCGTGCTGAATTTTATTGTGCCTTAGAATTGAAAAGAAGAAAAAAGCCAAGATGATGCAAGTTGCTAGATTAGAAATGCAGCTTACTAAGAATAATGCTTTGATATCATTTTGAAAATAAATTATTCTAAAGGATGAGGAGATTATAATCGTACAAGATACGACAACTGTCGAAAAGAAAGTGATTTGTTTGCTATCGTAGATTAAAGATAGATTCTCTTTCTTTTGTTTGAAATAGTAGAGGAAGAATAGGAAATATACGATGAACAAGACGATGATACATATTGACCATTTCAATATTTCATATGCTGTTTCATTTAGGTTTCCATAAAGAGAAATAGCTTGATTGATCGTATCAGCACTCATGTTATTAATGTGATGAATCAAGTATGAAGCTACAGATATGAGAACTGCATTCAATGGTTTCATCTTAAAACAAATAAGGCTGTATCCAAATGATAAAACCATTAAAAATATATACATGAAAGACCAATAGAAGATTGTTAAAGGAATATTGCCAACATAATATAGAGCAGGAAAGAAATAACCGATTGTACATCCTATCAATCCAAAGATGATTGCATAGGCAACAAAATACTTTCTTTTATTGAAAACAGGAAGTGCAAAGAGAATAGAAGCGATGAAAGTTTCTATTACTAATTGCAAATTTATTATGTTTATAGTGCCGAAGAACATATTACTTATTTGCTCCAGATAGATAGTTACCCAACTCTTCTATAAATTCCTTTCTTCTAGTTCTAGGCATCTTTAAAGCAATGCCGTTATTAAGTATTACATCCTCCTTAGCAATTTCTTTAACATAACTCAAGTTTACTAGGTAACAATTATTGCATTTGGAGAAAGGTAATCCCTCTAAAAGCTTTGAAGCTTCTTTCATCGTCGATCTTACTTTGTATTCTTCACTTTTTGTGTGATAGAAGAGATTGTGATTTCTGACTTCGATATATAAGACTTCACTCGACATTATATTCTTGGTTCCATTTTCAACAGATATCATCTTGTTCTTCGAAGATGCTTCTTTTCCAATGATCCTACAAGCCTTTTCCACTTTCATCTTGAATGAATAATAATTCAATGGTTTGACTATGAAGTCTATCGCATCGACTTCATAACCTTCAACAGCAAATTGAGACATATTGGTGACAAAAATGAGAAGAACATTATTGTCAAACTCTCTCAATTTTTTACTGACTTCCATTCCATTTATTTTATTTTTACCTAACTCGATATCCATGAATATCAAATCAGCATCTTTTTTATAATCTTTGAGGAAACTATAGCCATCATTGTATATTGAAATCTTACACTCAATCTTTGATTCTAAAGAAAACTTAAGTAGATATTCTCTCAATTTTTCTTGCCATATAAGCTCGTCTTCCACAATGATTATTTTCATATAAATCAAATCCTTGGATTTATTATACATAGTTTGTTCTTAAAGTAATAATAAAATTATATATTGATTTTTTAATGAAATTATATGTGATTTGTTAATGCGATAGTCTCTACTTGAATCGATTGAACGCAGGAAATATGACCATACATATGATGAGCTGCATAGAAGGAACATATCGACTAGGAACATTTTTAAAAATAATGCTTGAAAAGATATCACCATCAAAAGTGATTGTTTATGGAGCAATGCCAAATGATATTTTTGATAGAAAATCAAATTGATGTCATTTTGCGCCAGCTTGAGAAAGATGTGCAAGAGGTTGGAAATCCGAACTTTTTTACTAGGCTTTTTAGGCTTTCCATCTTTGAAAGTATTATACGATTGTCACTTTAAATTTGTAAGTGCTAATTTACTTTAGATTATTAATTTCTTCTTCTATACTTTTAATATTTTCAAGAAGCTCCTTAAAATTAATGTGGGTCTTATCATTTATCATTTCTTGCATTGATAAATAATCTTTTGTTAATTCATTAATATGTTTCTTGGAGGGGATTAATTGAAACGTTCCTGGTTTAGCCAAATCATAGCCTGCCCATGATGATGGATAGAATTTCTTTTTAAATTCTCTAACATTATTTAAGAGATCAATATCTTTGTATGCTTTTTCTTTATATTTAGTAAGACTTATTTTATAGACATCATAATAATGCCTTGAATATCTAGCGGGCACATCTTTTTCGTCACTTCTATGGGCTTCCTGATTTAATATTAAAATCTTTTCCCAAAAAGTTCTCTCTGGTGATACAGTTTTAATTATGGTAGAAGGAATATTTAAATTAGGGACTTGGAGTCTTGCAATCATTGGTGAAATCTCAACATCTTCAGTTGGTGATAAAGCGGCCAATGGACCAATCTCTAATCTTATGGAATGTAAAAGCCCAGACATACTATTGGATCTGATTCTTGGATAATTAAAATTTAATACTTGAGGTTCATCCTCTTCTATATAAATATCTGGTTCTAAACCCAATATTGCTCTAAAATCTTTGACCATTTCCGGCTTTAATTTATCTCTTATAAACTCTTGTGCCTTAATATTTATATTTTTGTTGTATTTATCCTGCTGATTTTTACTTCTAACTTTATTGGGATCATCATCAGTCAATATGTTCCATTTAAGGATTAAATCAATATCTTCGGAAAACCTATTGATGATATTAAAGCATTTTGAAAGACTAGTTCCTCCTTTAAAAATGAAGAAGTCTCTATAACTAGACTTGTGGAAAAGGTAATACAACATCAAAGTAACCCAGAAGTCCTTCTCCACAATTGAAATATTAATGCCTCTCTCTAAAGCAAATTTTGAAAATAGAAGATTTCTCTCTTTTGGTGATAGTTTAGCTATTGAATACATTTTTAAGCTCTTTTTATTGCAATTCTTAGCTTTTCATAAATCCAAGAAGTTATTTTGATTTGGTTAGTTAAAATCATCAGTTTCTCATCATTACTCAAAAACGAAATAATTTTATCCATATCGTGATCACTTATTTTTTCTTTGCCTATAGATTTTATTGCCTGAATAGCAATCAAAATATTTAAGGGCAGAGAAGAGACCTCTTTAGAGGTTGAATGCTTAAAGATTAGCTCTATATTATCTATTTTATATTTATTATATGGACCACTAGAGATAAAGATATATTTACTTGGAACTTGGGTAGAAAGACCAACTAAATTTAAAGAGAAGTTCCCTGAAGGTACAATATTCCAATTGTATTGCCTAGCTATAGCCTTAGCCACTTCATAAATATCTGGAGGTTCATTGATTTTAAAAATATTATTGTTGTTTCTAAGATAGTAAATCCCACGCTTAGCTCTTAATGTTTTCCCCTCATCTTCCAATTTCTCCAAAGCTTTACTAACGGCTTTGTAATTACCTAGATCGAGAAAATCACTGGATGAAAAAGCTTTTAAATTGTGCAGATTTATTCTATCCATCATCATACTTTGAATTGAAGTCATATTGTGCCTCCTTTCGCAATTATCATATAGTTTTTGCGATTATAAATCAATAACTTTTGCGTTTTTTATATACTATTTGCGAAAATTCTACTTATTTTAATTATTTTGATGTCATCTTGGTGGCAATTTGACGTCATTTTGCGTCAGCTAAATCTTGGAGAGAAGAAGGTGTTGCAGAATTACATTTTGTTGAGAGTACTGAAGCAAATCTTATTGTATCTGCCACTCCTCCAATCAAATATGTGAACGAGACAATTAATGACCTAGTAGAAGATGTCATAATTGTCAGAGATGAAATTGAAGAATTTGTAGATGGACAATCTATTGGTACTTTTATATATGATAAAGGTATTATCTTAGTATTTAAAGATTATCAAATTGGAATTGAACTGGATTCTTGGATGGCAGAAATGATAGCTGTCTTCCGTTCCTCAAACGCCTTGTCAAAGTTTACTCCACTAGACTATGAGTGGGGAAATGATGGTCATGATTCAAATTGTAAATTTGAAGCCAAACGATTCCAAATCAGCCTTACAAAACGGAAACTAATATGAGAATTGCTTGGAAATAAACGCGTATATGCTTCTAAGCAGTTTTTACATGCCGACAGATTTAAGATTATGCACAAATTCCACTATCCTAAAACAATTTTGGCATAAGTGTTAGATAGATTAACGCCATTTAAAAACAGACTCCTTTTTTTGAAAATAAATCTTGAAAAGTAGACTTTTTGTAAGCGTTAAAGATATCCTCCTTTAAAATTCGAACCTCTGAACTGATAATCTAT
>OBDK01000273.1_pt1 | contig 10557 bp, 4 predicted proteins | sample 1518101 | NCBI WGS metagenome assembly OBDK01 (sample SAMN01760936, study PRJEB22395) | human gut metagenome | reverse complement strand
ACGTATCACACGATATAAAGACACCTCTGACTTCAATAGTCAACTATGTTGACCTGCTTAAGAGGGAAAATCTGGAAAATGAAAATGCCAAATACTATATACATGTGCTGGAGGAAAAGTCACAGCGCTTAAAGCAGCTTACAGAGGATTTGGTAGAGACATCAAAGATTACCTCGGGAAATGTGAAGCTCAATATGCAAAAGCTTGATCTGGTTGAGCTTTTATACCAGACCGGAGGTGAATTCAATGAGCGATTTGAGTCGAGAAATCTGACAATAGTTACAAAAATTCCATCAGAACAGATATTTATCTATGCGGATGGGCGTCAGCTTTACCGCTCTATTGAAAATCTGTATACTAATGCCGCAAAATATGCACTGGAAAATACCAGAGTGTATGTAGAGCTTGAAAAGGCAGATAAAAAGGCAGTTTTTACAATAAAGAATGTGTCTAAGAACGAGCTTGACATAGTAAGCAACGGAAATGTAGACCTGACAGAGCGTTTTGTGAGGGGAGAGAGGTCGAGAACTACTGAAGGAAGTGGACTTGGACTTTCGATTGCAAAGAATCTGACCCATTTGATGGGAGGAAAATTCGAAATTAAGGTAGATGGTGATTTATTTATTGCCACAATTACCTATAATATTATATAATAGTAAATAAAAGAATTTTGAAATACACATACGGAGGTAGAATAAGTGAAATTATATGAAAATGGTGCTTACCTTTTAAACGGTAAGGAAGTAATAATTGATGGACCGGATGCTCAGGCAGCTGTCAAAAGCAAGACCGGCATGGACATCGATAAACAGACAGCTAAGCAGGAGACAATTGCTTACGGTATTTTAAAGGAGCACAATACATCCGGCAATATGGACAAGCTTCAGATTAAGTTTGATAAGCTTACATCGCATGATATCACATTTGTAGGTATCATCCAGACAGCACGAGCTTCAGGACTTGAGAAATTCCCTATCCCGTATGTACTTACAAACTGTCACAACAGCCTTTGTGCAGTTGGTGGAACAATCAATGAGGATGACCACATGTTTGGTCTCACATGTGCAAAGAAGTACGGTGGAATCTATGTACCACCTCATCAGGCAGTTATCCATCAGTTTGCACGAGAGATGCTTGCCGGCGGCGGAAAAATGATACTTGGTTCTGATTCACATACACGTTATGGTGCACTTGGTACTATGGCAGTCGGCGAGGGTGGACCTGAGCTTGTTAAGCAGCTTCTTGAACAGACATATGATATTGATATGCCTGAGGTAGTAGGCATTTACCTGACAGGAGAGCCAATCAAGGGCGTTGGACCACAGGATGTCGCACTTGCAATTATCGGAGAGGTATTCGGAAACGGATTTGTAAAGAACAAAGTTATGGAGTTTGTAGGACCGGGTGTGTCTAATCTGAGCGTTGACTTCCGTATAGGTGTCGATGTTATGACAACAGAGACTACATGTCTTTCTTCTATCTGGAGAACAGATGACCAGGTTAAGGAATTCTTTGAGATTCACGGTAGGGCTGAGGACCACAAGGAGCTTAATCCGGGTGAGGTGGCTTACTACGACAGATTTATTGAGATTGATTTAAGCCAGATCCGCCCAATGATAGCTATGCCATTCCACCCAAGCAATACCTACACTATCGATGAGCTCAATGCAAACCTCATGGATATTCTCGATGACTGTGAGAAGAGAGCTGAGGTAAGCTTTGACGGCAAGGTGAAGCTTGATTTAAAGAGTAAGGTAAGAGACGGAAAACTGTATGTAGACCAGGGAATCATCGCAGGCTGTGCAGGCGGTGGATTTGAGAATATCTGCGATGCGGCTGACATATTAAACGGACATTCAATCGGAGCAGACGAGTTTACACTGAGTGTTTACCCGGCATCTACTCCAATATACATGGAGCTTGTGAAAAACGGAGCTGTAGCAAAGCTTCTTGAGACAGGTGCAATCGTAAAGACTGCTTTCTGCGGACCTTGCTTTGGTGCAGGAGATACACCTGCCAACAACGCATTCTCTATCCGTCATTCAACAAGAAACTTCCCTAACAGAGAGGGTTCTAAGGTACAGAACGGACAGATCAGCTCAGTGGCACTCATGGATGCACGTTCAATCGCTGCAACAGCAGCAAACAAGGGCTTCCTTACATCAGCAGCGGATATTGATGTCAACTTTACAAAGCCAAAATATTTCTTTGACAAGACTATATATGAGAACCGTGTATTTGACAGCCATGGAGTGGCAGATCCTTCAGTTGAAATCCAGTTCGGACCAAACATCAAGGACTGGCCGGCAATGAGCGCGCTTCCTGAGAATATGCTCCTTAAGGTGGTTTCAGAGATTCATGATCCTGTTACTACAACAGATGAGCTCATTCCTTCAGGAGAGACATCTTCATATCGTTCAAACCCTCTTGGACTTGCAGAGTTCGCACTTTCAAGAAAGGATCCTGAGTATGTAGGCAGAGCAAAGGAAATCCAGAAGGCCCAGAAGGCTATAGAGAGTGGTGAGTGCGCAGGAAAGGCTGTTCCTGAGGTTGCTGAAATCATGGGAGTAGTAAAGAAAAAATTCCCTGAGGCAAGCCATGAGAATATGGGCTTCGGAAGCACAATTTTTGCTGTTAAGCCGGGTGACGGCTCAGCAAGAGAGCAGGCTGCCAGCTGCCAGAAGGTACTCGGAGGCTGGGCAAATATCGCAAACGAGTATGCCACAAAGAGATACCGTTCAAACCTTATCAACTGGGGAATGCTTCCATTCATCATCGATGAGGGAGAGCTTCCGTTCCACAACCTCGACTATATCTTCCTTCCGGGAATCAAGAAGGAAATCGAGGATGCAAAGACGGAGTTTGAGGCATATGTTGTCAAGGATGGTGAATTAAAGCCATTTACACTGAAGATGGGTGAGCTCACAGATGATGAAAGAGAGATAATATTAAAGGGATGTCTCATCAACTATAACCGTAAATAAGGAGAGTTTAATCCGATGGAAGAAACCGGAAAAGCTGGTAAAAAATCAAACATTGAGATAAATGCAGATAAGGGTGCGAAGCAGAATTCGCACCCGGGGCGTGAGGAATGGCCACATCTGATCAGAATAGGTGTCATGGTATTTGTCACGTTTGCAGTCAGTATACTGTTTTTCTTTGCACTGTACAGATTTGAGGGCTTTGCAGGCATATGGAGCAAGCTGCTTGCGGCAGCAATGCCTATTATAATGGGACTTGTGCTTGCATACCTGATGAATCCTGTCATGCTGTGGCTGGAAAGATGCTTTAAAAAGCTTCTTTCCAAAAAGATGAAAAGCGAAAGCAAGCTGCGAAAGGTTTCAAGAGCTCTTGCAATCACAGGCTCGGTTATTATTCTGGTAGCGATTATTTCGCTCCTCATTGCGGCTATTGTGCCTTCTGTCATAGCAAGTATATCAGGACTTATGAAGACACTGCCAAATGATGTTGCGGCATTCATTAACATGATAAAGAACGGCAATTTCGGGGACAGCAAAATTGCTGAGCTCGCGAGCACAGGTTTACAGAATGCAACCGACTACATTGAGGATTATGCCACAGAAAAGCTGATTCCTGAGGCACAGAAGTATGTTGCACAGATTACAACCGGTGTGATTTCGGTAGTCAGAGGCTTATTTAATTTTATTATCGGAATAATCGTGATGGTCTATGTGATGAGTATTCAGGAGACTCTCGCAGGACAGAGCAAAAAGATAATATATGCTGTCTGCAAGCCAAAGACAGGCAATATCATCATTGAGACGATCAGAAAGACAAATGAGATTTTTGGAGGCTTCATAAGCGGTAAGATTATAGATTCACTGATTATAGGTGTGATTGCATATTTCGGATGTCTGATTTTAAGGATTCCATCATCGGTGCTCGTTGCAGTGATTATCGGCGTCACAAATGTGATTCCGGTATTCGGACCGTTTATCGGTGCAATTCCATCGTTACTCATAGTAGTAATTCAGAGTCCGTGGCATGCACTTTATCTCCTGATATTTATTGTCGTGCTGCAGCAGGTGGATGGCAATATAATAGGGCCTAAGATACTTGGCTCATCTACCGGTCTTTCGACCTTCTGGGTTATGTTTGCCATACTAATCGGCGGAGGAATGTTTGGTTTTCTTGGAATGTTACTTGGTGTTCCAACCTTTGCTGTGATATACTATATTGTGAAAAGAGTTGTTAATTATGCTCTCAGGAAAAAGAAGCTTCCTGAGGACACAAGGGATTATACAAAGACAACAGGCGTAGATACCAAAAATAATAAGCTTAAATACGAGTAGGTGAAATAAGTGGATAAATACGAATACAATCTCAAGCTGGATCAGATAAAAGCCCTAAGCGCCGAGGAGGGCTATATGAGCGCAGCAGAGATTGCGGATAGCATAAATTGGAACAAAATTAAAAATGTAAATACACTCGTTAAAATCGGCGAAATCTACGAGAAGGCCGAAAGATACCAGGATGCAAGGGACATACTTTTAATGGCCTATGACCGTTCACCAATCGGCAGGATGATTATATACAGACTGGCTGAGGTCGCCATCAAGATGGGTGATTATGATGCTGCTACAGAGTATTATGATGAGTTTGTTGAGATAGCGCCTCATGATGATATGAAGTATGTATTAAGATATGCCATCAAAAAAGGGCAGGGAGCTTCATTTGATGAGCTTATCACTATTCTTGAAGAGTACAAGGATGAAGAATACACTGAGGAGTGGGCATATGAGCTTGCATATCTATACCACAAGGCCGGAAAAGCCGATAAGTGTATAGATGCCTGCGATGAGCTCATTCTGTGGTTCGGAGACGGACCATATGTGGAGCGTGCGCTGGAGCTTAAGATGCTTTATCAGCCACTTACCAAGGCTCAGGAGGAAAAGTACAGACGATTCAAGGCAGAGAAGGAAAAGCCGGCTAAGATAAAGGATGAGGCTGAGGTCACTGAGATAGGTGCCATGGAGATGGTAAAGGGCGGAGAGATAGTGCATGATGACGTAACTATTCCGCAGATTACTGTAAATCAGGAGAAGTTCAATACTGTAAATTTACAGCAGGAGATTGCCAAGGGTATGCAGCAGATCATGGAGGCCAAGGGCAAGAATGAAGTTGCTGATACGATGGATACCATCAAAAAGATAGTTGAGGATATTCCTTATCTCAAGCTCGAAAAGGAGCAGGAAGAGTATGTACAGCAGCCGGAAGAGACAGAGCATATCGCTACAGATGAAGAGATAGATGGTTCACTTAAGTTGAATTTCAAGGAGCTTTTGGGTGAAGACGCTGACGGACAGATGTCTATGGTCATGAGTGAAAAGACTCAGCTTGAGCATCAGATTACAGGACAGATGTCTATACAGGATGTGCTTGAAGAATGGGAAAAGACCAGACATGCGGCTGAAATTGCACTTAAAGAGGCTGAGCAGCAGAAACTTGAGTCAGCTAAGGCAAGAGCACTTCAGGAGGCAGGAGACATCATGGAGAGACTAAATGATGTCATTCCAAAGCTGGATGCAGGTGTCACTCCGAAGGAACTTCTTGAGGAGGAGTATTTGAAGGTGCCGGTTGATATTATAGAGCAGAAAGCTGCCGTGAAGGAGCCTGAAGAAGAGCAGAAACCGGATATGCAGGAGCTTTATGCAGAGGAGACTGTGGATGAAGTACAGGAGCCGCAGGAAGCACCTGAAGATACTATAGACGAAGCACAGGAGCCGCAGGAAGCACCGGAAGAGGCTATAGAAGAAGTGCAGGAGTCACGGGAAGTACCTGAAGAGGCTGCAGATGAAGCCAGGGAACCGGTTGGAGAGCCGGAGGATATAATTGTGGCAGAGGAGTCTGAGAAAGACGAGATATTCACGCAGCCGACTACCATGATGCCTGAAATAACAGATGATATGTTAAATGTCGATGATGATACATCAGATGATGAGACTTCACAGGAGAAAGAAAACGTTTCTGAGAAGAGAGATTTTGATCATGTGACATCATTTATCGAGCAGGAAATAGCCAAGATGACAGCAAAGAATCCGGGACTGGAGAAGAAACTGGATATGGCTAAGACAAGAAAAATGCCGGATATTTCATTGCCGGAGGATTTAGACAGCGAAGAAGATGACTCGAAATTGAAAGAAACAAAACATATAAAAGAGCTTACAAGCGAACAGAAAGCTATATTTTCATATTTCATACCGGTAAAGGGTATGGAGGATCAGATCTGCAAGGCATATAATGCAGTGCTTGATCATTTCAACAGGAAAGAAAACGCATCCACAGGCAACCTCATTATACAGGGAGAGCAGGGTTGCGGAAAGACAATGCTTGCTACAAGCTTTATAAAGGTATTACAAAAAGATGGTGAACAGCTTACAGGAAAGATGGGCAAGATTGATGCTGCCGTACTCAATAAAAAGGATGTGCAGCAGGTAGTCAGAAAGATAACAGGAGGCTGTCTCATCATAGAAAGAGCCGGAGATATCGCCCGCAGCATAGCTGCCAAGCTATCATTTTTGATGGAGCATGATATTACAGGAACACTCTATATACTTGAGGATACATCAAAGGGTATAAAGAAGGCTCTCTCAATGGATGAGGGCTTTGCATCCAAGTTCACGGAAAAGATATCGGTTCCTATTTTTACAAATGATGAACTCGTATTGTTTGCCAAATCGTACTCTGCAGAGCTTGGGTACAAGATAGATGAGATGGCTATTCTGGCATTGCATAACAGAATCAGCAATATTGAGAGGATAGACCAGGCTACCACTCTGACAGAGGTCAAGGATATAATTGACGAGGCCATAGACAGGGAGGCTCACAGCGGACTTAAGAAGGCTATAAGTATTCTGACAGCCAGGCGATATACAGATGATGACCGGATTGTACTCAAAGAGGATCATTTCAGGGAAAAATAAATACTTATGGGGGGTATATATATGTGTAATTTTACAGCAATGGATTGTTACCTGTTCGGTCAGGCAACACACTATGATATCTACAAAAAGATGGGTGCTCACTTAGCTGAGCGCAAGGGAAAAAAAGGAGTGTGCTTTGACGTCTGGGCGCCACATGCGAGGGAAGTATACGTGTTTGGTGAGTTTAACGACTGGAATGAGACCAGTCATGAGATGAAGCGTGTAGAGCCGGAAACCATGGGAGTGTATGAGCTTTTTGTACCGGGAGCGCAAAAGGGTCAGATGTATAAGTTTATTATAGTCACTGAACAGGGGGATAAGCTGTACAAGGCGGATCCATACGCAAACTACGCAGAGCTTCGTCCGGGAACAGCGTCAATCATCACAGATATCGAGCACTTCACATGGACTGACAAAGAGTGGATGGATAAGAGAGCAGCAAAGTCAGATGCTGATGTATATTCTTCACCTATGGCTATATATGAGTGCCATCCGGGCTCATGGATGAGACATCCGGGCAGGGATGATGAGGGCTTTTATACATACAGGGAGCTTGCAAAATCACTCATATCCTATGTGAAAACTATGGGATATACACATATTGAGCTTATGGGTATTTCAGAGTATCCGTTTGATGGCTCATGGGGATATCAGGTGACAGGCTACTATGCACCTACATCGAGGTATGGAAAGCCTGAGGATTTTGCATACTTTGTTGATCAGTGCCATAAAAATAATATCGGAGTAATCCTCGACTGGGTACCTGCACATTTCCCAAAGGATGCGCATGGACTTGCCAATTTCGACGGAACAGCCACATATGAGTATGCAGACCCAAGAAAGGGAGAGCATCCCGACTGGGGCACAAAGATATTTGACTACGGTAAGAATGAAGTAAAGAACTTCCTTATCGGAAGTGCATTGATGTGGATAGAAAATTACCACGTAGACGGACTCCGTGTGGATGCAGTTGCGTCAATGCTTTATCTTGACTATGGAAAGAACGACGGACAGTGGGTGCCAAACAAGTTTGGAGGCAATAAGAACCTCGAGGCAGTAGAGTTTTTCAAGCATATCAATACACTCATACTTGGAAGAAATCACGGAACTGTAATGATAGCCGAAGAGTCTACCGCATGGCCAAAGGTAACAGGCAAGGTAGAGGAAGACGGACTGAACTTCAGCTACAAGTGGAACATGGGATGGATGCATGACTTCCTTGATTATATGAAGCTGGATCCATATTTCCGTAAAAATAACCACAACAAGATGACATTTGCGATGAGCTATAATGAGAGTGAGAAATATATTCTGGTACTGTCACATGATGAGGTGGTACATCTGAAGTGTTCTATGCTCAACAAAATGCCGGGCTTAGAAGGGGATAAATTCAAGAACCTCATGGCAGGATATGCATTTATGATGGGACACTGTGGAAAGAAGCTTCTTTTCATGGGACAGGAGTTTGCACAGAAGCAGGAGTGGAGTGAGGAAAGAGAACTCGACTGGTATCTGCTTGAGAATCCGGAGCATAAAAAGATCCAGAACTGGGTAAAGGAGCTGCTTCACCTCTATAGGAGAAACCGCTGTCTGTATGAGCTGGATTCAAGCTGGGAAGGCTTTGAATGGATAAATGCAAACGATGCAGACAGAAGCATCTTCAGCTTTATCAGAAAGAGCAAGGATGGCAAGAATAATATGCTCTTTGTCATCAATTTCACACCGGTAGAGAGACCTGATTACAGAGTCGGAGTGCCAAAGCGCAAGACATATCAGCTCGTTTTAGATAGTGAGGATCCTAAGTTTACCGGAAAAACGGTACAAGAGCCTGTAAAGAAGGCTGCAAAGGGCAGAGGCAAGGCAGCAAAACAGTCATATAAGAAGCTGGACTATAAGGTAGTCAAATCAGAGTGTGACGGCAGACCATTTTCATTTGCTTATCCACTTGCGCCTTACGGAGTTGCTGTATTTAAATACTAATATACCGGTAAATAGCAGGGTAAAGGACCGCGCCAATTTAAGGCGCGGTCTTTATTTTTGCGTATTATCTGTCGATATAAAATAAAAAGATAACTATTCAGAACCACTGAGAACAAAAAAACTGATGCGTCATGCTTGCATGTAAGCAGCAGCTTTTCTTGTTCTCAAGGTGGCTCTGAACAGTTGGATAAAAAATACGAGGTATGAATATCCATAAATAAAGGCTGCAGAGATGGTATATATGCAGGGCACGGAGCAGGAAATATGCAGATAGAGAATTTGATTAATAAAAGCACAGATACGAAAAATACGGACACAAAAACCATAAATGACATGACAGCGGGTATGCGTGTGTCAGACTACATAAAGACAGACAGCAGTGACAATATGTCAAAAAAGGCGGCTGTTGTCGGTTCGTCAAATTCTGTTGATATGTCGGATACGATATATGCAAGACCACAGGCGAAAAACGAAGCCGGGAACAACAATGGCACAGATATGGCAGAAAATCTGCTAAATGATATGAATCAGACCTCAGAAAACAGGCGAAATGATATGATTGTCACTGCAAGCACCACAACGAGTGATGATTACAAAGCTGCAAAGGATGACGGCTACGATGTCATTGTCACTGAGACCGATAAGATAAAAGCAGTGCTGGCAAAGGCAGGTGTAGATATATCCATATATGGAGATGATCTGAGCATGGAGCAGCTTACAGACATCACGGGAAGCCAGACTGAAGCGGCCATGCTTGTCAATCAGATGAAAGCATATGATATTCCTGCTACAGATGACAATATAAAGGCAGGTACAGATGCCATAGACCGGGCAAAGAGCCTTACAAATATATCCAATGAGACAAAGGCATATCTGGTCAGAAATAACATGAATCCGACGGTTTCCAATGTATACAAGGCTACGTACAGCAGCAGTCAGGTACAAGATTACAGGCAGAAAACCAAAATGACGGAGATATCAGATGAGCTGTTTGAGGAGCTTAAGCCACAGCTTAAACAGATATTAGAGGAAGCTCATATAGACAGTAGTGATGAGAATATGAATCAGTGCAGATGGCTGATAGATGAAGATATAGCCGTTACACCTGACAATGTGCTGCTTGCGAATCAGGTAGACTGCATCAATGCAGCAGGAGAAAATGTGAGCAGTGATTTTTATGCAAGGGCAGTGACAGAAGCACTGGCAATGGGAAAAAAGGCTACAGATGCCACTATGTCACAAGATGGTCTGATATTTGACATGGCAAAGAAAGCCTGTGATGTATTAGGTGAGGCGACCGCAGATGACATTGTCACATTAGAGTCAGATAACATACCTGTCACGATAGAGAATCTGTCAAAGCTTATAGCTGCAAGAGGCAAGGATAGTGCAGCATCGCAAGCCTCAGCGAATAAAGCTGCGGATAATCAGATTACAGACAGCCGGGAAGCAAGGCTTGTGACAGCTCAAAGAAAGCTTGAGGAAGCGAGACTTTCCATGACAGCAGAAGCCAACCTTTCACTTATAAAAAAAGGAGTTTCAATAGACACAGAGCCTATTGAACGTGTAGTGGAGCTGCTTAAGCAGCAGGAAAATAAATACTACGGAGCGCTGTTTGGTGAGAGCAGTGTAG
>OBDK01000259.1_pt1 | contig 10930 bp, 10 predicted proteins | sample 1518101 | NCBI WGS metagenome assembly OBDK01 (sample SAMN01760936, study PRJEB22395) | human gut metagenome | reverse complement strand
TCTTGGCTGAGGAAAAAGAAGCGCCGGAGTGGGTCAAGAAACTTCATTTGGAACCGCTGTATGAGAAACTGGTTCGCCAGCAATCGGTCAAAAAAGATGTTCAAGCACGTATATTTCGAAAGAAAGTTGTGCAATATAATAATAAATCAGATGAAAAAGATATTTGAAGTAAGAGAGGATAACCAATGATAGGTTATCCTCTTTTTGATGTGCGCCTTGCGGCGCACGTCGCTAATGGGTGAAAGTCCCTAATCCGCCCTAGTAGTGGGAAGGATACAGCCAAGACCAAGGGTGTCCATCGTGAGGTGGAATCTGAAGGAAGGTGGAGGCAAATCTCTGGTCTGACGAACAGAAATCACATCAGGCTATAGTTAAGGATAAGGCTGCATCACAAGCCAAAGTCCAATAACTACTCGGAATTAACTGTAGTAAATGTGGCAGATATATGGAGAGAAAGTGACGTGTGGTACCAAGGGAGGTCTCGTCAGCGGTTGGAAACAGAGTATGAAAACCGTCAGTAACAACGAATGGCGAGAAGTCAGCAGAGGTCATAGTACCATTATGGTTGCAAACATAGTGGGAAGGACTGAACTTTAGGAGATGTGAGTAAATGAATGTAACCAAAGATGGATTTAAGGACAGACAACTTCATATTGAGGACTATCTGCAAATGGTATCTGCGGAACAGAAAGAGTATGCAGAAGTGTCCGCCCATCAGAGGATTACTGAAAACAACGACATCATCACAGATTTTCAGACGGACAATCTAATGGAACAGATTTTACACAAGGATAACCTTAACAAGGCTTATAAGAAAGTGAAATCTAACAAAGGAGCAGGCGGCGTTGACGGAATGAGCGTAGATGAACTTCTAGGCTTTCTGAAAGACAACCAAGAGCAACTAATCCAACAGATAAAGGATGGGAAATATAAACCTAATCCAGTCCGTAGGGTAGAAATACCCAAAGAAACAAAAGGCGAGGTCAGAAAACTGGGAGTGCCAACAGTAGTTGACAGAGTGTTTCAACAGGCAATCACACAGGTATTAACGCCGATTTACGAGAAACAGTTCTCGGAGGATAGTTTTGGATTTCGACCGAACAGAGGTGCGCATGACGCACTGAAACAATGCCAGACAAATGTCAATGATGGATATGTATATGTGGTAGATATGGATTTAGAGAAGTTCTTTGACACAGTATGTCAGAGCAAACTAATTGAAGTACTATCACGAACCATCAAGGATGGGCGGGTAATATCACTCATTCACAAATATCTTAATGCTGGAGTTATCAGCAGAGGAATGTTCGAAAAGACAGAGGTCGGAATGCCACAAGGTGGACCATTAAGCCCACTCTTAAGTAACATCATGTTGAATGAATTGGATAAGGAACTTACACGGAGAGGGCATAGATTTGTCCGATACGCAGATGACTGTATGATTTTCTGTAAAAGCAGGAAAAGTGCAGAAAGAACCTTAAACAACATAGTGCCATATATTGAGGGAAAACTATTCCTTAAAGTAAATCGCACCAAGACGTGCGTGGCACATATCAGCAAAGTCAAATACCTTGGCTATAGCTTCTATAGATACAAGGGAATATGCAGATTTCGGGTACATCCTAAATCAGTAACAAAGATGAAGAATAAAATCAGAGAGCTTACTGACAGACATAACGGATGGGGAAATGAATATCGAGCATTAAAGCTGACACAGTTTATTAGAGGATGGGTAAATTACTTTGGAATGGCAGATATGAAAGGTCTGTTGCAGAGTAATGACAAGTGGTTACGCCATAGAATAAGGGCAATCTATTGGAAACAATGGAAGAAACCTAAAACGAAATACCGAAAGTTGAAAGAACTCGGAATGAATGAAGACTTTATTCAATGGCACGCAAATATGCGCCAGGGCATTTGGAACTGTAGCAATAATAGACTGGTACAGTTTGCCTTGAGTAATGAAAAACTCCGTGAATGGGGATATCCAACATTCACAGAGTTTTACCTGAAAATATGTGAAAACTAAAGAACCGCCGTATACCGAACGGTACGTACGGTGGTGTGGGAGGTCGGTAGATAAGATAATTATCTACCTCCTACCCGATTACAAAAAATTGGAGTCTGTGGCAATTATGATGGAATGCTATAATGATATTGTGTTTGATCGTTTCGTGTGAGAAGAGTTTGTATGGGAGGATTGTATTCTGAGGGATTCTCCTCTGTAGTTACTTTTGTCGCAGTGTTCCTGGCAGCGGCTGTATTCTGTGCCTGCACTGTCATGACACTGGAAATCGGTTCTATGGTCATAATGGTCACCTCCGTGTGATAAACAGGCGCCTTCCGTGGGCGCACGACCTTGCTTCTCTAAGGACTGTATCGGTAAATTCTCCCGAAAAATTAATAGAAGATGCAAAAATTTGCACCTCCTATGCCTAATTTCCTATTTTTCTATTTTCTAATTCCAATACAGGGATTCCAATACAGGTTCATATTCTCTGTAACGCTTTCTTCTGACAGTTGAAATCGAGTCTTTACTTTCTCAGCCGTAGTATTATAATCCGCCCCCAATTCAATGCATGTTATGATCAATGCCTTAATACCACTCTGCCGTTCTTCTTGTCTTCCTTCTTGTCTCCCTTCGCGCTTTCCCATCCTTACATATTGCTCAAATAATTCACACATAGTGATCTCATCCTCCTCTCTGATATTCATTTCCTTTAAAATAGCAGATTCTGTTGTGGAATCCTCTTCACCGGATAATACATTGATCATTCTGATCAATGCCGCTTTGTGTACCACCTTCTGGTCGGAACGAAGATTATTGCCCTCTGCCAGATAATCCAGCACAATTCTCATATCGCTATGAAATCTCTCCCGCACCTCTTGGGGCAGGTAACGCATTTCCCAGATATGTACCCTAATATCATCCACATATTTTCGAAGTTCTTCCGGCACTTTTCCACAACATAATTCATGGATTCCCGGTTGCTTCTCCCAATGCTCCCTTCCCCAGTAAAGTATCATTTCTATAATGGGATACATGTCCATCACTTTGCCTTCGTACTGCTCCCGATATCCTCCGCCGGTATAACCCGCTTTACGCAACACCATTTTGACATCCGGTGCCGACTGATTGGCGATCATATATTGTGCCCTGATCCGTTCCCCTGCCATCTCGTATTTCACCACATCCTGTAACTGGTTTCGCAGCCTGCTTTCTCCGCTCGTATAAATACTTTCCGTCGGTGCCGGCAACAGATTTTCTTTGGTCACAACAAGCTTTCCATTATGCAGCAACGCATTAATAATGTCTGCAGCAACATCTGGAAATGTCTCGAAATTCTTTGTAACAAGGTCGTTTTTCTCTCTGTTTTCCCTCATTTTTTCTCCCTTAAGCACACTAAACTTACCTAAGCAGGAAAAACTGAAACCGTTCCATGCACTATTTCCCTTTCCGCCTGCTTATGTTTTGTCATTTTGTTTGAATTCTTGGCGAAAAGCCCGAAATACACACAAAAGATATTGTCAGAAATTGTCATAAAGAATTCTTTAGATGTTGTAACTATAGCATACCCCTATCGTCTTTTCAAGTTCTTTTTTCCGGAGGTGTATCAATGCGTATATTTGCAGTTTCAGGAAAATGTGCCCTTATTTTTCAACAATGGATAAAAGCTCCGGATTTATGCATCCAGAGCCTCTTTCGTTTCCTAATTTTATTTTGTTTTACCCCAACAGGTTCTTCAGTGCCGCCATGCCTTCGGCATCCACAGCGGCCTTGTTGGCTTCCTGGATCTGGAGGTAGACTTCCTTGCGGTAGATGGGCACTTCCTTGGGAGCAGTAATGCCGATCTTGACCTGATCGCCTTTGACTTCCAGAACGGTGATCTCGATATCGTTGTTGATGACGATTGCTTCGTTCTTCTTACGGGACAATGCCAGCATCTTACTCACCCGCCTTTCCGGATTTCAGGATGTCGTATACCGGATATTTTACCGGGTATTTATCTCCCTCAAGGATGATCTGGCAGGCCTTGCGTTCTTCCACGTTGATCACAAAGGGACCCTGCAGGTTCACCGTCATCTTCGTCAGGTCAGCAGGCACCGTCACAGTAACCATGACCAGAATGTTCTCAGGAGTCAGATTGCCTACACTAGTGAGCAGTTCGTCATCCACTTCCGGATCATACTGAGGGTTGACCAGCAGCGGATCCATGACCGGCATGGCGAATCCGGGTTCTTCCAGAGACTGTAAATAGCGGATTCCTACGTTGCTGCCCTTCTCCTCATCGTGGAGCATGGTAAAATGCTTCAGTTCCGGGAATCCGATAATACCTTTGTCAAAAGTGATGATCTTGTCATCCGCAATCTCAACTTCTCCAAAAAATTTTGTATTGATCTTCATAAAATACCTACGCCTTTCCGTAACCTGTTGTTCTAGATGAAATTCAACAGTGTGGTCTGCATTACTTTACCGGTAGCCATCAGTGCCGCTTCATAGGTCATTTCCGCACTCTTCAGATCAATGGCGGTCTCGGTAACATCGATATCCTCGTTTTCACTCTTTAAGGTCTCAAAGGTGGTCTTCTGGCTCTTCATGCGGTTATCGATCAGTTCCAGTTTGCTGCTTCTGGTACCGCAGTTGGTAGCGCACAGGTTGGCATCATCCAGATATCCCTGGAACGTAGTAATGCCGCTTTCGAACATCTTCTGGCATTTGTCCTTGGCCAGAGTCAGTGCTTTTTCTACTGCTTCCATCTGCTTCGTCAGGGTCTCTGCATCCGTACCGGTAGCAGTCTCCTGCAGTCCCTCGATCTTGGTCTTCACATTCTCCAGATCCACTACATCCTGCATGGCCTGTACCAGATCGTCCACCGTACGTCCGATACCGTGCTGGAAGCACTCATCTGCAGTGGAATTCACCTGAATGGTCTGGTTGAAGCCTACATCATATTCGATGACCTGTTTTGCCGCATCACCCTTGAGGTATTCCTGATTATATTTCGTTACTTTCTGATCCGCATCCGTACTGGTACATGCAAAATAATGCTCAGGTCTCAGATCACCTTTGACCCAATGATCCTTCTGGTAGGTCACACGGATCTCGCCTTCGTTCTTGCCAGAAGTGGACGGATCGTCCTTGCAGGACATCAGCTTTTCATAACGGTTCTTACCAAGCAGGACCTCACCGGTATCCGGTACATAGATCAGTGCATCATCATCCTTTGCTGCCATAGAATAAGGATCCGCGGTAGAGGAGACCGTCTGGAACATCTTGGAATCCCATGTCGTCATATCCTTTTTATAGGCACCGTTTGCATCTTTCTCCCAGAAAGAAATCGAAGGTTTCGCATCCACATCTCTGCAGTCATCATAAGCCAGCCGGATACGATACACATCTATGGAGCTGACTGAATTTTCCGTAATATCCTTGTAGTCCTGATTCTGATCATTATAGTTATTCGCCGTAATATCCAGCAGTTTTCCGGTATTCACCTTTGTCAGCTGTGTGATGGAGCTGTTGTCCAGCTGCTCGGTGATCTCATATTTCGTATTGTATTCTTTATCAAAACTCAGAGAAGTATCGGTACGATATCCGGTAAACACATAACGGCCCGCATAGTCTGCATCGCCGGTGCTGTACACTTCATCTCCCAGTGCCTTCAGCTGCTCCAGAATGATCTGGCGGTCCGCGGATTTCAGATCTCCGTTAGATGCCTTGGTGCACTGTTTGATCATATTCGTGATGATCTCTGTCAGGTTCTTCAGTGCATCCTCGGTTACGTCCAGCCAGCTCTCCGCATCCGGAATGTTCTTGCTGTAATACTGCGTCACCTCGGTCACATTGCTGCGTAGACGCAAGGCACGGATGGATACCACAGGATCATCGGAAGGACGGCTGACCTTCTTCTGGGTAGACATCTGGGTGCTCAGCTTATCCTGATATACTTTGTTCGTATTGATATTGGACAGATTATTACGCTGCATGATCTTGTTCGTAATTCTCATTTTCTCCGTAACTATTCAGAATTCTAAAAATCAGAATAACTGGTACATTATGCTTGTATATAAGTAACAGTTTTCTGATTCGAATGGTGACTCGAATAGAGTCACCACACACGTGAGCAAAATTAGCTGCGTAGCAGCGAGAAAGCACGGATACGTGCGTTTTTGCGAACATATGTGGGAATCCGAATAGCTGCCTCCTTTCTAGTTTAGACTCCGGTCTCCAGAATCAGTCTGTCATAAATCTCCGTCAGTGTCTGGATCATCTTGGAAGCCAGGTTATATCCATTCTGGTATTTTACCAGATTCACAGCTTCTTCATCCTCATCCACACCGGAGATGGAGATTCTCTGGTTGTCGATGGTATTGGAAATGTCTTTAAAGCTTGCATAGAAGGTATTGGCTCTGGAAGCATTCAATGCCACATCCGATAAGATACACTGTAAAAATTCGGAAGCATTACATCCGCGGAAGCTCATCTTGCTCTTATCCGTAGCCAGATTCTTCAGATCGTTCAACAGGTCATTCTGTTCCACGCCGTCAGATGCATTTTTTCGGTTTGCCATCAGGCTGGGATCCTGCTCCATGGCATCCAGAATATCGAAATTCTTCGCTGTCAGACGATAGTAGCTGTCATCGTTGACTTTTACCGTAACTTTACTGTTTTTCTTCTCCTGCTTGTCATATCTCTTGGCAGCATCATCCAACAGGAACTGCTCACTGCTGGTTGCCTTATTGCCGGTAAACATCTTCACACCGGGATCTCCGCTTCCGCTGTAGCCGGAAGTCAGAATATCGTTGAATTTCTGAGAGAAGGTACGAATCCACTCATTCATCTGATTCATATAATAAGGAATTCCCTGATAGGACAGGTCGGTACCGATCTCTGCCTTTTTCCCTACACGGTCATTGGTAATTCCCCGGGGATTCTTCTCACTGTCCGATAAAGTAAATGTATAGGAGTATGTGGCGTTGCCGTTCGCATCATATTCGCAGGTATATTCCCAGGAATCATAGTAGAATTCCTGATTGCCCAGATCCAGGATGCCTCCCTGATCCGACAGATTACATTTATTCAGATCCTGCAGATAAGCCTTGGTTACTTTTACGGTTACGGTATCATGGGTCTTGCCGTCTGCCGTGGTCGTCGTGCCGGTGGCGGTCACCTGTCCGGTGAAGTTCTCGCCGTTGTTACCGTCACGCATCTGGATCAGTCCTGCCAGATCACCGCCCATGGATGCATTGTACAGGTTGAACTTCTGCCCGTCCGCCCAGTAGACTTCATAGAGGCCGTCGATATCTGTCTGATTGACCTTCTCGTAGGAAGTTCTCGCCACACATTCCAGACCGTTATAATCACTGCCGTCCACCAGCATCTGTCCGCCTGCGATCTTGACCATATATCTGTTGGCTCCGGTCTCACGGTTCTCGTTGTTGGCATCGATGATCGGAGTCTCCTTGACTTCCACATCCACGATCTTGGATAATTCATCGATCAGCAGGGTTCTGCGGTCACGCAGCTCATTGGCCTTTGTTCCGGCCAGTTCAATGGTGTTAATCTGTTTATTCAGGGAGGCGATCTCACCGGCAAGGGAATTGATCTGATCCACCTTCAGTTTGATCTCCTGGTTGATATCCTTCTGTACTTTTTCCAGATTGCCCGCCATACCGTTGAAATACTCTGTCAAAGCTCCGGCATAGCCTACGAACTGGGATTTGGCTGTGGCACTGTTGGGATCTTTTAAAAGAGCCTGCATACCGGTGATCATCAGCTGATCGAAGATAGTCTTGAATCCGGTACTCTTGCCGTCATCATCAAAATACGTCTCCAGCTGCTGCATGTAATACTGCTTCATATCGTATTCGCCCAGCTGTGCATTGTTATCCCAGAATCTTCCGTCATAGAATTCATCCCGGATACGCTCAATGGCCAGTGTCTCTACACCGGCACCGGCACAGCCGTAGGTCTGGAATACACGCAGGGCATTGGATGCCTGCTGTGTTACCTGCTGTCTGCTGTAGCCTTCCGTCTGTACATTGGCGATATTATTGGAAGTGGTATTCATGGCAGCATTACTGGCCAGAAGTCCCGTATATGCAATATTTAATCCAAAAAACTGTGAGGGCATAACTTACCTCCTATTTCTTACACATTACACACCCAGCGTGGAAAGAATGTGTTCCAACATTTCACTGATCACGTTGATATAACGGCTGGATGCGTTGTATGCGTTCTGGAACTTGATCATATTGGACAGTTCCTCGTCCGTGGATACACCGATAACCTGTTCTCTGGCGCTCTGTGTAGCTTCCACGGTGCTGACCTGATTCTCATAAATACTCCGGAATACATAGCCGGAATTGGATACCTGCGATACCAGGTCGGTATAATAATCTACAAAAGTAGTCTTTTTCTGTACATTAGGATTCAGCGTGTAGGCTTCCTCGGTAAATGCCGCTTTCAAAGCATCTGCGGTCTCCTTATCCTCGGAACCGTCTGCCAAACGGAATCCAAGCTTGGAAGGCTCCTTCGTCAGCGCCGGATTTACCTGAAGATTGCCGATGGTATACAGGCTCTCAGGGCTGTCCGGATCTTCTTTCTTCATGACCCAGTAGTCCTTAAGTGATCCGTCCGCTTCCTTCACACTTACTTTCTCATACCCATCCGTTGTAACCTTGGTGAACAGCTGGATGGGGCTGCCATCCTCCATGCGCATGTAACCGTCCGGGTCTACCGTGCAGTAACGGGCATTTTCTAATTTAGTGCCGTCTGCCAACTCCAGATCTCCGGTCTGTACTCCTGCAGCCTTCGCCAGAATATCGTTCACCTTCGTCACCACGTTGTGGATCATCTGGTCGAATTCTGCCTGGATGTTCATGACAACGGACTGGGATACCCCGTCATATTTTCCTTCGGCCAGATCCGTGTAATTGGCTCTGTGATCTCCTCTTGCCAGAAGCATGGCTTTCAGTCCGCCGACATCTGTGTTCAGGTCGGAAGAAATCTCCACGGAGAGATCAAATACCTCTGCGCCGTCAATATTATAATCTCTGGTGCCGTCAGCTCTGACGGTGTAGGTGGCATCCTGCGGCCAGAACGGAGTGTAGAAGCCGGTGGCTTCATCCGTCTTCAGAGCGATCTCATAACAGGTTCCGTCCTTTACGAAATCCACGCCCTCGATCTGTACGGATACACTGCCGTATCGATCTTCGGAAAAGGTCATGTTGGTCAGCTCTGCCAGTTCATCCAGAATCTGATTTCTCGCGTCTCTCAGGTCGTTGGCATGTTCAATGCCGCCACTCTCAATGGCACGGATCTGATCGTTCAGCGTTAATAACTGGTTGCCGTATTTATTGATCTTATCTACATTCTGCTTAATCTGTGTGTTCAGGTTGTTCTGGTAGGAGCTCAATCCGCTGTATACTGCTCCGGCTCTCTGTACGAATTCCGCCGCTCTCTGCACCAGCATGCCCTGTGTTACAGAACTGCTGGGATCCTTGGAAAGCTCCTGAATAGCGGTCCAGAAGTCTGTCATGGTGGTCTGGAATGCCTCGCCGTTCAATTCTCCCAGCTGGCTCTCTACCTCTTCCATGACTTCTGTGGACACTTCATAGAACATACTACGTCCGGATTCCTTGCGGTATGTCTTGTCCAGGAAATAATCTCTGACCTGTTTTACGCGGGAATATGTGACACCCAGACCTGTCTGTTTGTTGGAAATAGACTTAGGGTCTGTCGATAATGTGACATAAGCTCTGTTAGACTGCTGTACCTGTTGTCTGGTATAGCCGGTGGTGTCCACATTAGAAAGATTATGCGCTGTGGTATTCAGCGCATTCTGACTTGTCTGTAATCCGGACGAACCTATATATAAACTACCCATTAATGGCATAAACTTTCACCTCTGTATCAGGGGATCCTCAGATCCCCGGGATCCGGTCTTACTGCTTGGCATCGAATCCATGGTCAATGACCCCCATGGTATTGCCTGCATTGTAAGCTCCCCGGTTGTAATTCGCTGTCTCGGGTGCAGCCTTGGATGCCTGGAGGAGATTCATCTCGAATTCCACCATCTCCAGCGCGCTGTTTAACAGTTCACTGTTCTGCTCGTTCACGCGCTTCAGTCCCCGGACCGCTGCCTGTAATCTGTCGTGGGAATCCGCCAGTGCCTGCTGTTCCGCAGGCCGTGCAGATAACATAGTGATCAGATTCGGCAATTTCAAGTCGTTAACATCCCTGTTCAATACATCGGCTATGTCCGCAGTCACTCCCGCTCTCTGCTTGTCCAGATTGTGGATCCTGCTGACCAGCTCCTGCTCCTCGTCCGTGATCTTTTGTAACTCTGCAAGATCACCGCCTGCAATAATCGGTGTCTTGCGCTGTGATAACTGAAGCAGAGCTTCGTACTCCGTACTCTCTCTGTCCAGTACATCTATCAGGTTTTCCATTAAACTAGCCAAGGAACTACCTCATTTCTTCCTGCTTTTGAAGCAGCTTCTCCGCAAAGCTTGCATTATCCACTCCATAAGTACCGTTCTGGATTCTTGCTTTAATGGGAGCCGTTAACTCTTCCCTGATGTCAGGTGCTGCTGCCACTGCTGCCTTAGCGGTCTGGAAATCCTTGCCCTGGCTGCTGATCTGCAGTCTGTCCGTGTGTGACGCTGTCTGAGTCTTCTGAGTTCTGCTGACCTTCTGTGACTGATACAGCTGCTGTACCTGTGTATACGCTTCAATACGCATGTCGACTCCTCCTTCCCGAATGTCTTTTGATGTTTCACAATATGTATCGGACGGATTTGCAATTACTTTAGCCCTCATGGAAAAAAAGTAACGATCCGGACCGCCTGCAGGGGAACGTCCGAATCGTCACAAAATCTGTCAATATGCATTTTCGTTGCGGATCTCATCGTCTACCCGCCGTAC
>OBDK01000251.1_pt1 | contig 11121 bp, 12 predicted proteins | sample 1518101 | NCBI WGS metagenome assembly OBDK01 (sample SAMN01760936, study PRJEB22395) | human gut metagenome | reverse complement strand
ACTGCAAAGGTACGCTACTGACCCACATTTAACGTTTCCCAACGCACTTTTAACATTTGCAAACACTTTGTGGCACGCTTTTTGCTATGGGTCGCAATTACCAAAATTTAACACATTGCGCCCGACTTTGGCACGGTTTTTGTTATGCGTGTGCGCCCGTGAAATTGTTTCACGTGGAACACTGCCACACCGATGCACGAAATAAATTGTTTCACGTGGAACACAACACCAAGAGTTAAGAAAAGTTAATCGGGGCGTTTCAAAACCTTTTGCGAATGTTACCCCACAAACTTGTACATCGGTTTAACGGGCGTTGAAACATTGCAGGACAAATAACAATCAGCAAGCGAAAAGAAAAGGCGGTAACAATCAAGTTGCCGCCTTTCTTTTTATCCTGCCTTGCAGTTACTCAATATAAACGCCGTCAGACAAAGCCGTGTATATCATTTCTTGTTCCTCTGTCAGCATTTCGGCGGTGTGGATAGGTGTTACATCATCGAACACATTAAACCCTTTGAAATCGCCTAAAATGCCCGTTTGTCTGTCATTGTTTCGCCCGTTGCTTGCGCTCTCGTACCACTTGCAGTAAATGTAAGGTTCTAAGCCGTAATATAACATTTCGTTCCAATCATCGCCGCCCACGGTTTTAACTTGGGTACTTGGTGAAAGGTATATTATTTCGCTGCTTGGCTCTGTTTCCTCAACTTGAAATACAACTCCATTGCAGGACAAAAGCGCAACCCCGTTGCCCGTTACCACGTTTATAACGTACTGCAAAGCTATCGTTTTGCCTGCATAATCTGTATTGAGGTTTACAAAGCCTGCAAACGGCAAAAAGATTTGTATTTCGCTTTCGTAGTCGGTGTTGTCCTCATTGTGCGCTGGTACTACCGCCGTGCCAAAGTCAAGCGTTATTTTGTCTTGCGCTGGCTGGTGGCATGATACACCCGTGTTGTAGTTACCGCATCTTATTACATCGGTGCTGCTTGCGCCTATGTTGGTATAAACACGGAGTATCTTGTTCACGTATGCGCCCAAATCTATGTTTTCGTAAAACGACATACCCGTTTCGGGGTCGGTGCCCGTTACCTTGAAAAACCGTGTGCCGCTAAACTCTGTCAACTCATCAAGCGTTACCAAATACACGTTTATTGCGCCGTACTGCTCGCCTACAACTGCCACGGGGTACGCTTGCGCATTTACAGAAAGGTCGCGCCAACCGTCTTGTAAAACAATGCTGCCCGTTGCTGTATGTTTATCCGCCGAAACGGTTAAATCTTTGCTTTCAGGGTAGCCTTGTTCGTCATAATAGGAAAAATTAGGCGTACTTTGTTCCGTATCAAACGCCGTGTTTTCGTTCGCTTTCAAAGTTACGTTAAGCGTTTCACCGTCTTGCAAAAATTCGGGTAACGGTGGGTCGGCATAACAATTTGAAAAGTTGGTTTTAATGTTTACTACATCTATAAATTTGCCCGTCAGTGTTACGGGTTCGGTCGGGTCTAAATCGGTTATCGTTACTTTTGCAAGGCTGTAATAACTCAAAACCTCAACTTGCATATCTACCGTTTTTTGTCCGCCGTCCGTGCTTTGATAGGTAGCTTTCGGGTCTATAAAACGGGATCCTCGTGAATGATTACTTTCAACGGTGATAGTTGCTACATCGCCATCGTAAGTGTGTTCTTCTTTTAGCGTGTTGGTTATGTTGTTCACCACGGTTATTTCGGGTGTTCCCTCGCTGGAGGTTTCGCCCGTAAGCGTTACGCCGCTGTCTGTTTCAAAATTATCATTACTCCAACTCGCCGTTTTACCGTCCGCCGCTATCGTCATATCCTCGCTTGCAGGGTATCCTTCCCCGTCCGTAAACGCTACTTGTGCGCTGGTTATCTTAAAACCCCCATCGGCTGTTACGGTTACGCTGCCGCTCCATCTTCCACTTTTAACGCCCGTTGCGGTTGTGTTGGGTATCTTGTTTGTTACCTCTATTTCGTTATCCAAACGGGTGTTTCCCGTAATCACAAAAGCCGTGTTTGCGTCCGTGTTATACACATACGCCCACACTTCCAAATTACGGATGTTTCGGGGTGTCAATACAAGCGTTTGCGGTTGTCCGCTGGTGTCGGTGTACGTGGCTGTTATATCGCCGTCAAACTTGTAACCGCTGTTAGCGTTTATTTTCAGATACCAATAATCGCCGTACCCCTCATCGCCTTGCCATGCGCTATCATCCGTGCTGTTAGGCACTTTGTTCGTTACTGCCATATCATTAAATTTTAATCTGTTTTACTACCTTTCAAAGTTACCATAATGATACCCCCGTTTTCATTCAAAAGCCCCGTTTCAGAAAACGGCACTTTCTCGAAATTCGGGGTGCGCTTGTAAACGGTATCACGGTTTGAAATATACGGGTCGGGGTTGTCGCTTTCAGATACACGCCCCGTTGCCGCCAAAATTTCGCTTTCGTAGGTTTTAAGCACATCAACACGCAACGAAAGTTCGTAGGCGTTGTTTCCCTCAAAACTTACCCTATCCACGAAATAATAACGCCCCAAATCGGGAATATAACAATAATTGAAAGTCGGTCGGGGCTGCTTTCGTAGTGTTACGGTCGGGCGCAACACATCGAAAGTTTGCCGCAAATCGCCCTCAATCGCCGTAAACTCGCCCAACTGCTTGTTTACCGTGTTCGGGTGTCCGTTGTATGAATAAAAGTTTATCGTTGTCATATCTGCAAAGAAAAAAGGCGGTGCGGTGCGCTTTCACCTGCACCCACACCGCCCAAAGTTAAACAATCTAATACCTATTGAGTTACTCAATAAAGAATACTACAAAGTTTTCGTTTGTATCGTTGAAATACCCTGCATCAAACTTGTAATAGTTGTTGAAAAACTCTGCCTTTGCGTTGTAGTTCGTTGTTACTCGTCTGTCAAGATTGCAAACGCCCAACGCATCACGGTCGAACATCACGCCCAACACGCCCGAAATTTCAACGGCTTTGCCGCCGCTTTCCTTGATATTAATGTTTCCCGTGCTGTCAAACTCGTAGTTCTGTCCGCTGCCCTGCCAAAAAGGTACCGTTTCGGCTTGCGGCAAAAGCACATCGCCACGGTTGAACGTGTCGGAATAAAGATAGGTTTGCGCTGCCTTTGCAAAGTCGGACAAAAGTACAACGTGCAACATATCTTTCGGCGTAAATCTTTCCTTGCCGCCAACATTGAACATGGTCGAAATGCTTTGCAGGCGGTCGGCATACGTACCCATAACGTAAGACGCAAAGCGGATAAAATCGGGGTCGGTGATTGCCTTTGCAGCGGTTAATTTTGTGGTTGCACCTGTCTTATCGTTGTACAACTTCAAAAGGTTTACACAACGTGCCGTGCTTGCGCTGGAAAGGTCTGCCATATCACCTGCCGCCGTTGCTCCAAATGCTTGCGCATCAGCCAAAACGGTTTCCGCAATCATATTGTTAATAGTGCGCATAATCAAAGCGTCTGCCTTGATAGTCATTGACTTTTCAACGGCTGCATAAATCATCGAAATAAATCCGTTGAGTTGTGCGGCGTTGCTAAAACTTTCCTTAACCTGCCTTTCGGTGATTGATACGGGCACTTCAAACGTAACCTTTGAGTTGAAAAACTTTGCGGTAACGGTCGGTTTGTGGAATACATCTTGGTCGTAACTCTTTCCGTCCGTCAAGTTCCACGTGTCGTTTTCCTCGGCTTTAGGAACATCGGCACTTATTTTTTCCAACACGCTGCCAAACTCCCACGCATCCATAAGTACGCTCGGCACTTTGCCTGCATAAGGTCGGTTTACGAAAATCACCTTGCCGATATGGTTTACAAGTGATTTTACGTAATTATCCACGGCACTTTGATTGAACACTTCTTTGCCCAAATCTACAATGCCCGTCAAATCCTCGGTTACAATGTCAGTACGCCCCAACACTTCACCCGATACGCTGTTAATAATCGTGTAAATCTGTTTTACTTCCATATTGCTAAAAATTAAATTAGTTATTCGTAAATACTCGTTGTTAGTTCTCTTACAAGTGCAAAGATAATGTTTTTTCTCCAATTATCACGCCTTAACTGCAATTCTTTTGCAATTTCGGTCGAAATTGATTTGCTTGCGCCCGTTCCTTTGCTGGTTTCGGTTGTTTGGCGTTCCTCTGTGCGGTTTCTCTCATCGTTTGCGGTCTTTCGGTCGCTGTCTGAAAAATCGGTGTCATTAAACGCCTTGTTTGCGCCCGTTTCGGTGTTGTCGGTGCTTTCCTGCAAAGTTACGGTTTCCATCCGTTCAACTTGCCCCGTTACGGGTGTCAGTACATCGTAATCGGCTAACATCGCCGCCGCTTCACGTTCCCAGCCTTGCACGTTTACCGCAATCACCGCCGAAACAACATCGCTTGCGTTGTCGCTGGTTATGCTGCTTGCAACGGTCTTGCCGCCGTACATCAGTAAGGCGTAAGCGTCTAACTTGTTCGGGTCGGTATCGCCGAAAATAGCTGCGTACTCTGTCGGGTATTCGGTCTTGAAAACCGTTGCGAATATCCCGTTACCCTTTGTAAATAGTTCGCTGTATTTCATTGTTTATCTTTGTTTTCTTCTGTTTCTTCTGTTTCCTCTGTTTCCTCTGTTTCGGTGTCGTTCCCGTCCGTTTCTTTGGTTTCCTCTGTTTCGGTCGTTTCGGTTTGTTCCGTTTCCAAATCAGCCGCCAAAGCGTTGTAATTATCCCTTTCCAAACCCCAACTGCTTGCAAGTTTAACCGAAATTTCGGTTTCAAACATCGCATTAATTTTCTCAACTGCATTTTGTCTTTCTTTTAGCATATTATCCACATACGGCAAAAGTACATCTACATTCATACTTACCTCGCCCAAATTGAGCCGTTCACGCTTCATATTATAATTTGCGTTTAACCCCAATTCGTTGTACATACTCGCTTTGTAGTATTGTATCAGTTCAATAAGTTGTGTAATGTACACGCTGTTTGTGGTCGGGGCTGTCTGCATATTTACGCCCTTGAAAAATGCGTTTTCCCCGATAATTGAAAACTCGCCGTCTTGTATCTTGCGCAAAAACTCATCGGCACTTTGTTTCGTCTTGTCATCGCTGGCACTTATCAGCATTGTAATACGGGTCAAAATGCTTGCCGTGTTCAACGAAATAAGCCCGTCAGTATGTAAGACGGCATAACGCCCGATAAGCGGCAAAAGGCTTTCGCCGTTGCTGTCATTTTCAATCAAAACCCCGTCTTTCTGTATATCGTAGGTTTTGTTTAGCTTTAATGCAGGGTTCGCCACGGTGTAAAGCGTTGCCCGTCCGTAAACATCGGGTTCGCCGCCTTTGCCTCCCGAAAGCGCATACAAAACCCCGTCCACGCTGGTAACAAAGGCGTTTCCCGTGGTCTGCAAAAGCCGCTCTAATTCCTTTTGCGGTATGCTGTCGGGCAAACCCTCATAAGCAAACATACTTTGAGTTTTCGCCAACGTGTTTGCCATAAATTCGGTTACGGCGGTGTCTTTGTCCCTTATTTGCGCTTGGTACAACTTGTAAATGTTATCTTTCATTTTCATCTGTCAAAACTTTAATTAGGGTTGTAAGTTCGGCTAACACTTTCGTATTTTCCGCAATCGTATCTTTTAGGTGTTCCGTTTCTTCTTGGTGCGTCTGTCTTTGTTTCACCATATACCAAAACAATGCGCCACACATCACAATCGGAAAACCCAAACTTGAAATGATTTGAATAATAGTATTTGCGTCCATATCGTTATTATTTAGTTACTACTTGCAAAGATAGGCATTTATTTCGTAAAACGGTCGGTTCGGCACGAAATTTGCACCAAACCGCCCGTTATTTTCATTTAAGCGAAACAATGTTTGTCTTTGCACTCGTAATTAAATAATTGCGTACTATTTCGCCTACTTCGTTGTCTTGGTAGAAAACTTTGTCTATTGCGAAAAACCGTGCGACTTGTTGTTCCACGTAACTTGCCGTGCTTAACAACTTGCGTTTGTAGTTCGGTTTGCCGTTCATTTCTAAAGAATAAATCAAAGCGTTTTCCTCATCTTTTATCGAGGTTGTCTTTGCGTGTATGTACGTAAAACATTCGTTGCCTACTTGAATAATGTTACCTTGCAAAACAACATCGTTAAACTTAATGTAGTACACAAACAACACGTCTTGTGGCTTGTACTTGCACGGCAAATGCGGATATACTGCAAGTTCCCACTTGCCGCCCGTAATCATCTGCAAGTTTTGATTATCAAAACAAAAGTATTTGTTGCTGGCTTTGTGTTGTACTATCGTGCTGCAATACTCAACCGCCACTATTGCGCCGTGTTCGCCAAAGCGGTATATATCTATCGTTCCCTGCTCCATAAACGGCACTTGCTTCAACCCCATTTCAGTAAAGTACGGGCAAAACTTGTTTACCGTGTTCCCCAGCATAAAAACCTTAACATCGTTGCGCTGGCGTATTATCGTGCTTAACAAGTTCATAAACAACATAAACTCATCGGGCAAATAATACCGCCGTGTCAAAAACTCATCAAAGACTATCGTTGTAACATTCGGGTAACTGCTGCTTTTTTCGTGTTCCTGCTCTGAAAGGCAAAACCCGTAACAAAACGGGGTCGGGTCGGGTGACCGCTTGTTTTTCTCTGCATCGTAGTAAGATAAAAACCATTTGTTCGACATATAGAACACTTCATTAAATTTTCCCTCTGTCAGTTCCTCAATAAGCCCGTTTGCCACGTGATTTGCAAACAGACTTTCGGCACGTTTGCCCCGTAAATCCTCACGCCAACGGCGTATATACGCCATTTGCTTGCCCGTCTTGATATAGTTTTCCAAACCATATTTTAAGGCGGCATAAGTCTTGCCGTTTGACCTTTCGCCAAATATAACATTATAGTCGGCGTTCTTGCTTAAAATCGCTTTCAAGTCGTAAAATTTCGGCTTGTATGTCTTTGTCTTTCTTGCTGTCATACTCTTATTATTTTAGTCCTTAAATTTAATACCTCGCAAATAATTTATGTACATAACCGAAAGGGAAAGGCTGTATCCTGTCGGCTCTAAATGTACGCCCGTGCGTTCGTTGTAGTGCGCCGTGCTGCCTTTGTAGTCGGTTATTTCGCCTTGTATCTCGTAGTCTATGTACGTATGTATGTTTTTGCCCGTTGCCGCTGGCGGTATATCCAAATAGTTGGTAAACGCATCAAATATCCCGTTTTCCCCGTACTTTTCAATAAGGTAGGGAATTGCGGCTTTTTTGTTCACGCCCGAAACGGTTAGACTGAAATCGTATGCCCGTCCGTTTGCTTTTAGTGCGTTCGGTTCTTGCACCATATACCGTTTAGCTCCCAGCGTCTTAAACCGTGTATATGTACCCTCGAAATCCCACACGCCCAAAGTCTTTGTTATGCCTTTTATCGTTTGCGGCTCGCAAAGCGAAAACGGCAAACCGTGGTACTTGCAGGCGGCACGCAATTTCATTTGCACCTGCATATTATAAGCCTTGAAATATGCTTCGTGCGCCTTGCCGTTCATTATTTTAATGCTGTCCGTGTCGCTGTATATATAATCGTCTTTTGCTTCGTGTATGCCCGTGAAAAGGTTGCGCCGTGCGTATGCGGTTACGAAAATGCCCCACGGGTAAAACAAAAAACGGTTTTTGCTGGTGTTGTACTTGTACAAAAGTTCTTGTTTTTGTTCGGCTGTCATTGAGTTAATATCCCATTCGCCGTTATATGTAAACTCATCACGCAAAGGGTTGGTAACACTCATACCGTAACAACTGTTTAACATTTCCTTGCTGTTTAGATATTCCACTTCTTTATCCTCAACGCCTTTTAATTTCGTCTTGCTTTCGTACAAATGCATGATAGATTTTACAAACGGGGTCGGCAAATACTCTTTCTTGTAACAATACATTTCACCCACTCGCATACTTTCCCACGAATAAAAGTTTTTTATTATATTAAAATCCACGTCCGTAATTGTCAGTGCAATTTTTGAAGCCGCCACAATGCGCCCGTTATTTTCGCACGGGTTTTCTTTCACAAAACATTTGCTTGCGCTTATCGGGTTGTCTTGCGTTTCGCTGGCAAATATGTTGGTAAACTCAATATCAAACACACAACAATACTTTGATATTAGAAACTCAAATTGCGCCATACTCTTAACCGTGATTGCAACGCCTTGCGACATCGGGTATTTTTCCGCTATCATCACATACGGGTAACTGCTTGTAAAGTCGTAACTATCCACGTTGTACATTATTTCGTCTGTATATTCGGCGTTTGCGTGTGTAAAACCGCCTGCAAACGCACGTTGCAGCATATTAAATTCATTCATACCCGTAATTTGTAGTTCCTGCATCAAGTTTACGTAATCCCAATTCGGTACGGTCTTTCCTGCATCGGTCTTTTCACGCAAACAATGCGCACGGCAATACTTGCGCACAAACCCCGTCTTTGTTATCGGTATGTGCGTTATCCCCTTGCTTTCCTCGATACGTTCTTGTATGTAGCACATCACTACTTTAATATCGTTTATGCAGTAATGTATTTCCGCATCAGATAACGGCGTTTCGGAGTGTCTTATTTGCTGGTAGTCCAAATCGCCCACGGCTTTTGCACACTTGTATTTCATAAGTTGTTCGCCCAACTTTGCAAGCGAATAACCCGAAAGCAAGTAACTACAACGAAACTCAATGTTACCCGTTGTTATTGCGTATATCGGCTTGCGTAAATCAATACTGAAAACCCGTTGCCACTCAAACCACTTGCGCAAAAACTGAAATTCGTATGAAAGGTTATGCACATACACAATAAGGCGTAATTTGTCATTCAGTTGCAAAACCTCGCTTACGGTCTGCATCATCGTAACAAACTCGCCCCACGTGCGCCCCATTATCGTATATCCGTTTATGCCAAACTGCCAAACGTACATTATTGCGGCTTTCTCTAATTTCGTCTTGCGCCCGTTCCCGTCCTGCATACGCTGCATTTGCTCGTATGTGTACGCCCGTCCGTCCGTATCACGGTAAAAACTTGTTGTTTCAATATCAAAGGCGCACGGCACGTTGTAAAACCTTTCGCCCTTGCTGTTTCCGATAATGTTCTTTTCATTTACGGCGGCTTTCAGTATTTCGGTTATTTCGGTCGGGCTGTTTATTCTTTCTTGCAACTCAAAAGGTATTTTTTTCATAACCCAAACTTATTAAAGTTGCTCAAAATGCGCTCTATATCGTTTTGCAAATCCTCCATTGCGTCCGCAACCTCATTTGCCTGCCTTTCTATTTCCGCATCAATCGCCCTTGATATGCTTTGCGCTTCACTTTCTATTTGGATGCTTATATCGCTTGCGCTTTGCTCCATTTCGCCCGTGAAATCTTTGTACCTCATCAAATACCGTTCCACGAAATCATTATCCGAAACGCTGTTTAACTTGCCTTGCAAGTTCCTTGCCATAAGGTTATACTCATCGGGCGTTAAATCGTACATACGTTGCAGGTGTTGCCCGTACTGCCTTGCACCTTGAGCCGTACTGGTTGGCTGGCGTAAAAACGAAATCGCCTTGCCGTACTCAATTTTTAAGGTGTTCCAATCGCCTTTCATTGAAAACTTGGTAAACCCTTTTACATCGCCTTTGTTTAACGCTTGCACGGCTGGCGAAAGTTGTCCGCTTTGCTCTATATTCTGTATTCGGCGGTTCGCCATTTGGAAAACCCTTGCAATCTCTTTTCTATATTCGGGGCTGCTTTCCACGGCTTGCAATATCTCTTTTTTGATTTTCGCCCGTTGGGTTGCCCCAAATACAGACTTTGTAAACTTAATCTTAAAACCTAACTTTGCCATAACGCTGTTATATTAAATAGGGGTTACAAACATTGCAACCCCTACAAAGTTAAACATAACTTTCCAAACTCTTACAAGTCCACAAACGAAATAGAGTAACACTTCTTGCCGTGGCTCTCATACTCGTAAATCGTGTACCCGACTTTGCCGTCTTTGATAGTTTGTACCGCCTCATCATCGGCAAGTATTTCACGCACCGTTTCGGCGGTGTGGCTTGGTAGGTTCACCAGCCGTTTGTTTTCCTCATCAATAATTACGGGGCTGTCGCCTAATTGCGACTTATGTACGTAAAGCCCATTGATTTTGTGTACCACATCTTTGCCGCCCTCATTTTCAGAGTTGAAAATATCGGCTAACTTGGTGTACTGAAAATCGGTTGTGTCAATACCGAAAGTTGTCTTGTTAAATTTACTTGCAAAACTTTTCATTGTAGTAATCTTTTAATTGTTAAACTTATTGTTAATTATTCGGCTGTCTGTCCTTGCGGTTCACCGTCAAACGGCAAATTTGGTTCGGGGTTGGCTTGCGGCTTCAAGTCCATAAGCCACGCACGAAAGCGGTTTATTTTCATAACCGCACGTTGGTTGCGGCACACTTCATTACACGCCATAAGGCTACCCAAATCCGACAAAGCGGCAAACGAAAATTCGTCAAATGCGTTTCTTTTTTCTTCCATTGTAGTAAACTTTTAATTGTTAAACATAGATTTTTTGAATTTCAACGTACCGTTGTGTTTGACTACCGTTGTATCAGTTGTTACGATAGTTGCTTTGCCCCGTACCGTTGTACTCTTTGTAACGGCGCAACCCTGCAAGATTGCAGATAGAAACAACATCGCACCACATACGACAAAAATAGCTAAACACATTGCAACTTCTTTAATTACTTTTTTCGGTTGCTCTCTGAAATGTTGTAGTAATTCTTTCATATTTTCAAATCGTTTAATTGAACACTGCAAAGATACAACATTTTTCTAACATACAAGCATAAGCGCACAAATTATTTTCGTTTTAACTTTTTTAACTCTTGGTGTTGTGTTCCACGTGAAACATTTTATTTTGTGCATCGGTGTGGCAGTGTTCCACGTGAAACAATTTCACGGGCGCACACGCATAACAAAAACCGTGCCAAAGTCGGGCGCAATGTGTTAAATTTTGGTAATTGCGACCCATAGCAAAAAGCGTGCCACAAAGTGTTTGCAAATGTTAAAAGTGCGTTGGGAAACGTTAAATGTGGGTCAGTAGCGTACCTTTGCAGT
>OBDK01000250.1_pt1 | contig 11165 bp, 7 predicted proteins | sample 1518101 | NCBI WGS metagenome assembly OBDK01 (sample SAMN01760936, study PRJEB22395) | human gut metagenome | reverse complement strand
ATTTTTTTGGTGGGATTCCTTCAAAAAAGAGCTTGACAAAGGTTATCTAATTTTATTATTGAAGATAAATCCGAAATTCAGATTATTCTACCTTTTATAGTGTATTTTTAGGTTTTATGTTTATTCCTTTTGTCTATTTAAAAATGTAGGGATAAATTGCATTTTTCTTAAGTAAAATAATGAAGAATTCGGAGGTGGATATGGCAAAAGAATTATGGGGGAGAATAAAGGAAGGTATATTCTCCATAGGACCTATTTATTTAGTATTACTTCTTATCGATATCTCTGGCTTGTTTTTGTTTGATTCAAAGCCTATCGAAGGATCTGTACAATTTGAAAATATATTTACTCCGAATTATTATGCTAACAACTATGCTAGCAGTGTGTTCGGACCGTTTACATTGTGTCTTTTGATTTCATTCATTCCACTCGTATTGGGTAGTTCTTTGTTTGGAATGGGTGCTGACCAAGCAATGTCTAGAATCGGTACTGCAATCGGTGAAAATATAACTAAGAAAAGATCTTTGATTTTATTAGGTGTTGTCGCTTTGCTGATGGGTACATTAGTCACTTTGGCTGAACCAGACCTATCAGTATTTTCAGCCCAATTAATGGGTGAAAATCATAAATGGGTAATGGTTGCTGTCGTATCTATAGGTGTTGGTTTATTACTAGCTTTTGCTTTGATTCGTATTTTAAAACAATGGAGTTATAAGTTCTGCATTGTCGGATTAGAGTTTATTGTATTTGCATTAGCCTTATTGATCGACAAAGACAAATTCATGCCAATAATATTCGATGGTGCTGGTACTACAACCGGTAGTATTTCGGCCCCGTTTATCGTTGCGTTTGGTATAGCAGTAGCTCAAGTTAAAGGTAGCAAGGATGCTGAAAACGATTCATTCGGTGTGTCTGGATTAGCTTCATTAGGACCATTGATCACCGTTCCTATCATGTGTATGTTCTCTGAAAATATCAATTTTTCAATCGATATTCCAGCTCCATATACCTTGCTAACTGAGCAAGGCTATAATGGATTAGGTGTTTTATATGGCTCTAATCTGTTAGATGCTATGCAAGATACATTGCTTTCTCTTGCTCCGGTATTAGCTTTCTTTATTATTTATGATTTGTGCTTCTTGCATATGAAGAAGAAAGAATTGATTCAAATATTCATCGGATTCTTATATACGTTTGTCGGGTTGTCTTTGTTCTTGATGGGTGTCAATTCAAGTTTCTATCCATTGGCTTGGAAGATGGGATTAGCTTTTGGATCAAATGGATATGATGGTGCTAATTTTGCGATTGTTTTAGTCATTATGGGCCTCTTAGGTTTGGTTATAATTCTTGCAGAACCCTCAGTTCACGTTTTGGCTAAGCAAGTAGAAGATGTTTCTCGTGGATCTATAAGAAGTAAAGATTTGTTCTTCGCTATGTGTGCCGCTTTGATGGTTGTTTGTATCTTAGCAGTGACAAGAGTTAAGTATATAAATGAAATAGACTATACAGTGATAATTGTCGCATTGCTATTAGTCTCATTTGCCATAAGTTTCTTTGTCCCTGATTTGTTCTTTGCCCTATCATTCGATAGTGCTGGTGTAGCTTCCGGTACGATGTCTAGTGCATTCTTGCTTCCTTTGTGTACAGGAATGTCATCAGCGTTATACCCTTATGACAAAGAACTTCAGATGAAATCCGGGTTTGGTGTAATAGGATTGGTTGCAATGATCAGTTTGGTTTCTATTCAATTGTTGGGATTATACGGAAACATAAAGACTTATATCAAAGTTCGTCGTTCTTACAAGGCAATCTTTACGCCTGATGATTCACAAGTCATACATTTACCATCATCAGCTGATTCTATTTAAAAACTATTTTACTTTTCTAGCATTTTACTGTATATTTCATTTCAAAGCGAAAATATATGGAAATAACTAGAAATAGAAAAACTAGATTGAGAAGTTTTTGCAAGGGTAGTATTTCTATTTCCAATTGTTTGGTGTTCAAGAGGCCTTAAGGCCTCTTTTATTTTTGCTTTAGAAAGGAAAAACTTATGGAAGAGAAGAAAGAAGAAAGAGTCAATTCTAACGGATTGATTTTAGATGTCGATCAGAATCCTAAGAAGGCTGGAACATGGATTATTCTAGCTATTCAGCATGTCTTGGCGATGTTCGTTGCTTGTGTTACTGTTCCTATGTTAGTTTTTGCCGGATATGTAACTAAAGATGGTCAAAGTATAGCCTCTTTGATGATTGCACCTACTTTGGTCGCTGCTGGTGTTGGAACTATTTTCTATCTGATCATGACTAGATTCAAATCCCCGATGTTCTTAGCTTCGTCCTTTGCTTATATTGCTCCGATGACTGCTGCTATCGCTTTATCTAGTCAAGAAGTTATTATAGATGGCACAAAAGTTGGAATGTTGCCAAACCTTTGGATTTTACCTATTGGAATGGCAATGGTTGGAGTGGTGTATTGTTTAGTTGCTCTATTTATAAAATTGTTTGGTGTCTCTTGGTTGAACAAACTTCTTCCACCGATTGTTGTCGGACCAGTCATTATGGTAATAGGATTGTCTTTAGCTGTAAGTGCTGTTTCAAATTTGACTGGAACCAGTTCTTCTGCTTCTGATTATAATTTAGTAGAAATACTTTGTGGTTTGATTGCCTTAATAGTGACAGCCATATGTTCTTTCTATGGCAAAAAGATGATAAGCCTCATTCCGTTTGTGTTGGGTATACTTGCAGGATATATAAGTGCAGTCATCTTCACTGCCATTGGATTCTATGGCTGTGGGAATGAATACTTCCATATTGTCGATTTCTCTCCTTTGGTAGAAAACTTTAGTCCTGTTACATTCAAATCATTCTTTGATTTGCCTTCATTCTTGTTCACGATGAATGAGTCCTCAGTTCCTTTAACTGGTGCTGATGTTGGAAAAGCAGCTTTGTTGTTCATACCTGTAAGTTTAGTTACTATATGTGAACACATCGGAGACCATAAGAATATGTCTGGAATCTTGCAAAGAGATTTGTTGACTGATCCTGGTTTATCTAGAACGTTGATTGGAGATGGAATCGCTACTAGCTTAAGTGGACTTATCTGTGGTGCTGCTAATACGACATATGGTGAGAATGTGGCTGTTGTAGGTGTTACAAAGATAGCTTCTACAAAAGTTATTCTATTATCTTGTCTCTTCTCTATTATTTTGGCTTTCTTCTCTCCGTTGATGTCTTTCACTATGACAATCCCAAGCTGCGTCATGGGTGGAGTATCCATGGTTTTATATGGATTCATAGCATCTAGTGGTATCAAGATGTTAATAAATGAAAAGATTGATTTCTCAAATACAAAAAATATATTTGTCGCTAGCACAATATTAGTAGCGGGAATAGGTGGATTAGCATTTAAATTTGGAGATCCAAACAATCCTATGATCACTATTACATCAGTAGCTGCAAGTATGATACTTGGAATAATAATGAATCTAATATTGAGGGATAAGAAACCAGCTAAGAAAGAGATTGAGTAACATATGTTCTGCAGTTAGGTTTGGTTCGAATCAGTTGTTAAAAGGTTATCTCTAACAATCGAATCGGAGCTCATTTCTTAAATTATGTTTGTTTAGTGATTGGAATCTTAATATAATAAATTGCCAGTATGAAAAACGGACTATTTTAATGGTGTAATTAAAAAGTCCGTTTTTTCTTTTTTATAAACTATTAAATGGTTTGTATTTTTTACTAAAAATGTCTCTTTTTAAGCACTTACAACTAAAATAAAAAATATACTTAACTTATTTATTATATAAGTATTTATAATATCTAAGCTTTACTGAGGTAGTAAAGGTATCTTTTATCGAGGAGTGAGAAAAATATAGTTATGAAGTACATGACTTTGGATGAAATTCGTGATATGTGGCTCAAGTTCTTCAACGAACACGGATGCCATATAGAACAATCAGCTTCGTTGATTCCTGACAACGATCCTTCATTGTTGTTTATCAATGCCGGTGTTGCTGCATTGAAAAAGTATTTCGATGGACGTGTCACACCACCTTACAGAAGATTGACCAACGCTCAGAAATGTATCCGTACTAACGATATCGAAAATGTCGGACGTACAGATCGTCACCACACATTCTTTGAGATGCTCGGAAACTTTTCTATTGGTGATTATTTCAGAGATGAGGTTATTCCTTGGGCTTTTGAGTTATTGACTAGTGAGAAGTGGTTTGGTTTTCCTAAAGAAAAACTTTATATCACATATTATCCTGATGATATCGCAACTAGAGATCTTTGGATAAAGTGTGGTATGGATCCTGATCACATGATTCCTTCAGAAGATAACTTTTGGGAAATCGGTGAAGGACCTTGTGGACCTGATACTGAGATCAACTTCGATCGTGGAGAGGAATATGACCCCGAACATATCGGAATCAAGTTATTGAAAGATGATATTGAAAACGATCGTTATATTGAGCTTTGGAACATAGTCTTCTCTCAATTCAATTCCAAGCCTGGAATGAAACGTGAAGATTACCCTGAACTTCCACATAAGAACATCGATACTGGTGCTTCATTGGAACGTTTTGCATGTATTATGCAAAAGACTGAATCCAATTTTGAAATCGATACATTCAAGCCTATTATCGATGAAATCATGAAGGAATCAGGAAAGCCTTATGAAGGCAAATACAAGATGGCTTATAGAGTTGTGGCAGACCACACTAGATGTTTGGTCTTCGCCTTGGCTGATGGCTGTCTATTCTCTAACGAAGGCAGAGGATACGTTCTTCGTAGAATCTTGAGAAGAGCAGAGAGATTTGCTAAATCTTTAGGACTTCCTTCTGGATTTATAGCAAAACTTGTTCCGTTTGTAGTAAAAACAAATGATCATTTCTATCCTTACCTTAAGGAAAAAGAAGAGAAGGTCACAAAGATGATCTTGGCTGAAGAGGAGAGATTTGCCTCTACTTTGAAGATTGGTGAAAAACTCTTAGGCGAGTATCTATCCAAGGATACTGACACTCTTTCTGCTGAAGATGCATTCAAGCTTTCTGATACTTACGGATTCCCATTTGAATTGACAAAGGAAATCGTAGCAGATAAAGGCAAGAAAGTAGATGAAAAAGGATATGAGAAACTCTTGGCTGAACAAAAAGAAAGAGCTAGACAAGCTCGTGCTGCTCAAGGAATTGTCACTTATGGTTCTCAATTCAAGGATTTGATGGAATTCAATACTCCTTCTACTTTCATTTATGATGATAAGGTGATTGAAGCTAAAGTAATCGGAACATTCAAGAATGGTGTTAAAGTAGATGAAATCACCGATGAAGGTGCTGTAGCTTTCGATACTACTAACTTCTATGCAGAACAAGGTGGTCAAGTGGCTGATACTGGAAGCATAGTGAATGATTCTACAGAAGCTGAAGTCACTGATTGCCAGCATGCTCCTAATAAGCAAAACTTAGCGTTCGTCAAAGTTTTGTTTGGATCTATTAAAGTCGGAGATACATTTACATTAAAACCTGATTTTGCTACTCGTTCATTGACGAGAAAGAATCACTCAGCATGTCACTTGCTCCATCAAGCTTTGTCTGATGTCTTAAATCACAATACTGCTCAAGTTCCTCAGGAAGGATCTTTGGTCGGACCTCATATCTGCCGTTTGGATTTTGCTTGGGATAGAAAATTGACTCAAGACGAGCTCGATTTGATTGAAGAAGATGTAAACAACAGAATCGAGTCCAAGACTCTTTGTGAAGTCAATTATATGGACAAGGAAGAAGCTATGAAGCTTCCTGCCTATCACCAATTTGCTTCTAAGTATGGCGCTACAGTTAGAGTCGTCAAGATGGGAGATGCAGAAGAGTTCTGTGGTGGAACCCATGTATCTAATACTGAAGATATAAACGTCTTTGCTATTGTTTCCGAACAGGCTATTTCATCTGGTGTCCGTAGAATTGTTGCTGTTACTGGTAAAGATGCCTATGACTACCTCAAAGGATATCAAAAGAATATCAAGGGATTAGTTGAGAATCTCGGCTTGACTGGTGAGAAGGATGTCACTCCTAAGATCAAGAGCTTATTGGCAAATAACGATCAACTCAAGAAGGATGTTAAGGATTTGAAGGAAAAGGTTGCTTCTATCGAAAAGGAAGCACTTGAGAGTAAATTCAAAGAGGTCAATGGTGTATCTGTCTTGGTAGCTAAAGAGAACGATATGGATCACGCCCAATTGAATAGCTTGATTTCATCTCTTATCAATGAACACAATAACGGAGTAGCTTTCATTGCCTCTGTCTCAAAGGATAGAATCGATTTGGGAGTAGGTGTTGGAAGTGAAGCTTTGAAGAGCGGATTAAAAGCAGGAGATATCATGAAGAAAGCTTCTGCCTTGTTGGATGGAAGAGGAGGTGGACGTCCTGACATCGCCTTCGGAAGTGGAAAATCGATGGAGAAATTCAATCAAGTTTCTTCCTTGATTGAAGGATTGATCAAGTAGTGGGATTTAAGCCTATTTTGGGGCTTGACCTAGGGATGTGTACCTTGGGCATAGCCATAAGTCGTTCCGGCCATATGGCAAGTCCCTTGGAAAACATGCATTTTCCTAATGGTAAGTTCGATGATTGTTATCCTAGGGTAATTCAATACATAAGAGATAACTTTATCGGATTGGTAGTATTGGGAAGACCATGTTTTCCTTCTGGTGATCCATCCCCTATGACAGAGACTGTACTGGGGTTTAAAACTGAATTAGAGAAAAGATTAAGCGAAGCTAATCTCAAAATTGATATTGTTCTTCAGGATGAACAATATTCGACTTTGGAAGCTGCTTCCTTGATGCATGACGAGAATTTGTCCCATAGAAAACAAAAACCTAAAATTGATCAAGTAGCTGCTTGTGTCATCTTAGAAAGATACCTTAGAAAAAATGGATACGATGTTTGGTGATAAAGGAGAAAAGAAAAATGGCTGAGAACGAAGAAAAAGAAATCGAAGAAGTCGATGAAGATGATGATGTCATCATTCTTCAAGACGAGAACGGAAATGAGATAAAGAGAAAGATAGCCTTTACGGTCAGAGATGACATGCTTCATGTTCTCTTTGTCTATGTCTTTGAAGATGACGAAGAAACAGTCGATGTTTTGTATGCTCAAATCGACGAGGATGGTAATCCTACTAGCGGTGAGCTTCAGGAAATCGACGACGATTCCAAATATATGGATATTGCAAGCAAATATTTGAATCAGTACAACCAAGGCACTCTTATGTCTCACGAAGATGCTTTGAAAGAAGATGAGGAGTTGATGAAAGAAGCTACTCGTACTAAGTAAACTTATACAACATCGGCTATGCCGATGTTATTTTTAATTAACTGAAAGGATAAAGGATATGGCAAAAAAGAAAAAGGAGTATCCACCTGCTGGCAGAACTATTGATTCTGCTATGCGATATAAGAAAGACTTCTTTTGGGGTCCTTTCTTCAAGATGTTTGAAGCAATCTTTGAATTGATAACTCCGGTCATGATGTCTTTGATTGTTTCAAAAGGTCTTATTTATAACGAAGCTGGCGTAGTGATAGGTGCTAATTGGAACCTGGTCGTTGGCTTGATAGGTGCGATGTTGGCCATGACTTTCTTAGGCTTTGGTTCGACTATGATTTGTCAATACAAGGCGGCTAGGGCATCGCAGGGAACGGGAACTGATTTGAGAAACAGATTGTTCGCTCATGTTCAAAAGCTTCCTGCAAGTCAAATGGAAGAATTCGGAATAGGAAATATCATAAACGTTATAACCAATGATACTAACCAGGTTCAACAAGGTGTCGCAATGTTGATAAGACTTGCTATCCGCGCTCCTTTCTTGGTTATTGGTGCAATCGTAGCATCTCTCATTATCGATTGGAAATCCGGATTAGTCTTCATAGGATTGGCAATAGTGTTGTTCACATTCTTGTTGCTCGTCTTACCTAAGACTTCTAAGGGTTATGTTAAAGTCCAGGAAAAACTCGATGTTCTTTCTCAAAAGACTGATGACTCATTGAGTGGTGCTAGAGTCGTCAGAGCATTTAATAAGGAAGAGTTTGAATTGGATAAATTCTCTAAAGCTTCTGGAGAATATGTCGATGACTCATTGAAGATTTCTAAGATTACTTCTTTGATGGGACCTGTGACGACATTCGCAATCAATGTAGTCATTTTGATCTTAGTCATCATCGGATCCATGAGTGGAATATTCAATCCCAACGCCACAGCTGAAATCATCGCTAGCGAGAATGGAAAGATAGTCGCTTTGGTCAACTATTTGAACCAGATTCTTCAAGCTATCGTCGTAGTAACTAACCTTATCATCATCTTTACAAAGTCTTATGCTTCAATGAAGAGATGTGATAAGTTACTAGCTATAGAGCCTAATTTGGTGAATGATCCCAAGGTTCAACCTTTTGATATCGAAATAGGTCAACCTTTATATGAATTGAAGAATGCTGCATTGAATTATCCTGGAAGTGATGTTCCTGCTATCGATAATTTGAATATTACAATTCATAAAGGCGATAGAATCGGAATAATCGGTGGAACTGGAAGTGGTAAGTCGTCAATCTTGAATTTGTTGCTTAGATTCTATGATCCATCCAAGGGTGAAATAGATTATAAAGGTCATCCTTTAAAGGATTATGATCTTCATGCCTTGTATAAGGAAATAGGATATGTTCCTCAAAAACCTCAAGTTTATAGAGGAACTATTAGAAGCAATCTTCTCTTATCCAACCCTAACGCTACTGAGGACGATATGAAAGATGCTTTGAATAATGCACTATGTGATTATGTCTTCAAAGATGAAAAAGGTCTCGATAGGCCTATAGAAGAAGGTGCTAAAGATTTATCCGGAGGTCAAAGACAAAGATTGGCAATCGCTATGGCTTTAGTCAAGAAACCATCCGTTATTTTCTTAGATGACTCATATTCAGCTTTGGACTTCCTATCGGAAAGAAAGCTTAGAGACAATCTATTAGCTTTAGGTAAAGATTTAACACAAGTAGTCATCTCGGAAAGAGTTTCTTCTTTGATGGGCTGCGACTTGATCATGGTCTTGGACAAAGGCAAAGTGGAGAGCATCGGTAAGCCCGATGAGCTCTATGGAAAGAGCAAGGTGTTCACTGAAATTGTGGATGTCCAGAAAGGATTGACAAGATGAACGAGATTAAGAAAAAGGATGGATTTGATGATATTTCCAAATTCTTGAAAAAGCATATTGGTCTTGAAGTGTTAGTCTTTATCTTGGCTTGTATCTATGTTGTTTCCTTATTGTTGACACCTTACTTCATGGGAAAGGCTATCGATTTAGCTTTTGACAAAGTCTATGTGGCTGATTCGCCTGAATTAAAAACTGCAACTTATTATTTCTGGCTCGATATCGGACTTATGGGTGGGTTGACACTAGTCTCAGCCATTGCTGAATTCTTCTTCGAATATTTGGCAAATGTATTATCTCAACTCATCGTCAAGGATATTAGAGACTCAGTCTTTGAAAAGTTGACTTTTCTTCCTTTATCTTATGTCGATAATAGACCTCACGGCGATATGTTGACTTTGGCTAGTGTCGATACAGAAAACGTAATGACTGGAATCACTGGTGTGTTTAAGCAACTTCTTGAAGGTGTCTTTACATTGGCATTTACACTCGTGTTCATGTATATCCTAAACTGGATTTTAGCTTGTGTCGTGTTGATTCTTACTCCGTTGTCATTCTTCGTCTCAAAGTCTGTAAAGAAAGCTACTAAGAAACATTTCAAAGCCCAAGCAAAGACAGCTGGAGCATTGGCTGGTTATACTTTGGAAAGAGTAAGAAACTTTAAGACAGTAAAAGCCTTTGATATATCAGAACCGTCGCAAGATGATTTTGAAAAACTTGATGAGGAATTGTATAAAGAGGGAAGAAAAGCTCAGTTCTATTCTTCTTGGACCAACCCTTCGACAAGATTGATCAATAATATCGTTTATACAGTCATCGGTGTAGTCGGAATCATATTGGTCTATTTTTCTTCTAGCTTAGTCACTGGTAGCGATACTACTTGGCTTTCAATGGTCAATGCGACATTGTCCATAGGTTCGTTCACAACATTCTTGACTTACGCTTTGAAGTTTGCCAAGCCGTTCAATGATATTTCTTCAGTCGCTACTGAAATTCAAAACGCTCAAGCTTCTTATAAGAGAATTCAAACTCTTCTTGAAGTCAAGGATGAGAAAGAACAAGATGAGGGTCTCAATCCTAATTTGAAACCAGGTGACTCCAAGACTATTGAATTCAAAGATGTCGAATTTGGATATGAGCCGACTCAACACATTTTGAAAGGACTCGACTTAAAAGTCTATGCTGGACATAAAGTGGCCTTGGTCGGTCCTACAGGATGTGGAAAGACAACTTTGATTAATTTGTTGCTGAGATTCTATGATCCTAGAAGTGGGCAAGTAATCTTGGGTGGAGTCGATTCACAAAAGATGCCTAAAGCTAATGTGAGAGGTATGTTTGGAATGGTCCTTCAAGATACTTGGATTTTCAAGGGAACTGTTAGAGAAAACATATCCTATGCAAAGCCTGATGCAACACTAGAAGAAGTCGAAGAAGCCGCAAGACGTGCTCAAGCTACTTCATTCATTGAAAGATTACCTCAAAAGTACGATACAGTCATCTCCGCATCTAGCGGTTTATCGGAAGGTGAGAAGCAATTGATTTCAATCGCACGTGTCTTGTTGATGAATCCAGATATGATCATTCTCGATGAAGCAACTTCTTCATTGGATGCTGTCAGTGAAAAGAATATCACTGCTGCTATCGCAGAACTATCCACCAATAGAACTTCAATCGTTATCGCACATCGTTTACAAACTATTGTCAACGCTGATGCAATTGCCGTTATGATCGACGGCAAGATTGGTGAAATAGGAACCCATCAAGAACTCATGGCTAAGAAAGGCTTCTACTACAACCTCTACACAAGCCAATACAAGTAATAGTAAAAGAAAAAAATAAAACTCAGCCTTTTTGTGTGTGTAGCTGAGTGGTTTTTCTTATGCTTAGCTAGGATATTCCTTCCACTCTCACACATAGGAACAACCCCGAGGGGTTGCGGCACGAAAAAATTAAAATATTCGTGCCTCC
>OBDK01000249.1_pt1 | contig 11177 bp, 10 predicted proteins | sample 1518101 | NCBI WGS metagenome assembly OBDK01 (sample SAMN01760936, study PRJEB22395) | human gut metagenome | reverse complement strand
TTTGCTAAAGTTATTTATAAAATTATCTATATTAAAGTCATTAAACATAGCAAGTAATCACTTCTTATATACAAAAAAGGAATCAATTTTGTATGTTAATAAAAGGGAATGCAGACTTAGTACGCTATGACTTTAATGGAAACAAAACAATTGTTGAACATTTTTCTAAAAATGATATTTTCGGAGAAGTTTTTTATACAATAACAACTAATAACGAACTATTAGTTGAGGCTAAAAAACAATGTGAAGTGTTATTTTACACATATGATGACATTCATACGAAATGTAAAAACAACTGCAAATTTCATCAAGTTCTTTCTGAATATTTACCAGAACTTATACTAAGTAAAGTAACCTCTTTAAACACTAGAATTGAACTACTTACTCAAAGATCCATACGTGATAAACTACTTGGATATTTCTCAATTTTGTCAACTAGAAATTTCAATAAAAGTTTTATATTACCATTTTCTCTTACTGATTTAGCTGATTACTTAAGTGTTGACAGAAGTGCTATGATGAGAGAATTAAAGCTTTTAAGAGATGAAGGTTTTATTGAAAAAAATGGTAATAAAATAACTTTAAAATATCAATAAAAATTAGAGTTTTATAAAAAACTCTAATTTTTGTATTTTATAGAATTATTGTTTTAAAATTTTAATCATCTGTGAAATATCTACTAATTGTTCATTTCCTGTTTTCATATCTTTCAATTTATATTTATTCTCTTCTATTTCATCTTCTCCGATAACAACTACATAAGGTATTTCTAACTTATCTGCATATTTGAATTTTGCTTTTAATTTCTTATTGTTTAAATATATCTCTGTTTTTATATCACTTTTTCTTAATTCACTTGCTATTTCTATTGGAACTGTTAAATCTTCTATCATTGGTATTATTAAAACATCTGATATCGATTTTTTCTTTGCTTTTATTAAATTTAATTCATTTAGCTTGTAAAATAATCTTGTTAAACCTATTGAAACTCCTACTCCTGGTAATTTTTTATCTGTATAATATTCGGCTAAATTTTCATATCTTCCACCTGAACATACACTTCCAAGTTCTCTGTATTCATTTAAAAATGTCTCATATACTGTACCAGTATAATAATCTAATCCTCTAGCTATTGTTAAATCGACTTTATAATTTTCTTTTGGTATTCCAAATGTTCCCATATTTTTTATGACAAATTCTAATTCATTTACACCTGTAATAAATGTTTCGTTTTTTATTTCTAATTTTTTTAGTTTTTCTATTTTTTCTTCAGATGTTCCTTCTATTTCTATAAAATCTATTATTTTCTTTATTGAATCTTTTGATACTTCTATTTTTTCTAATTCTTCTATTACTGCTTCTTTTCCTATTTTATCTATTTTATCTATTATTCTTAATACTTCTACTGATTTTTCTTTTTGACCTATTTCTTCAAATAATCCATTTAATATTTTTCTATTATTCACTCTAATAGTAAAATTATTAAATCCTAAATTTTTAAATATCGTATAAATAACACTTGGAAGTTCTGCATCATTTATTAAATCAAGCTCTCCATCACCTATGACATCTATATCACATTGATAAAATTCACGAAATCTTCCTTTTTGTGTACGTTCTCCTCTATATACTTTTCCAATTTGATATCTTCTAAAAGGGAAACTCAAATTTCCATAATTTTTAGCTACATATTTTGAAAGAGGAACTGTTAAGTCAAATCTTAAAGATAAGTCTTTATCTCCTTTATTAAAACGATAAATCTGTTTTTCTGTTTCTCCTCCTGCTTTAGCAAGTAAAACTTCAGATAATTCTATTACTGGCGTATCTAATGGTAAAAATCCAAATTTTTTATAAGTATCTTCTATTGTTTCTCTCATTTGATTAAATAGAATTTGTTCATTTGGTAATAATTCCATAAATCCTGATAATGTTCTTGGTTCTGTTTTTGCCATATTAATCATTCCTTTCATTTCTATTATAACAAATTTTATATTAATTTTGGTTTTAATTCTAAATAAATTGGTTTTTCATCTTTTATTCTTGTACTTAATCCATGTCCTGGATATACTATTGTTTCATTTGGCAACACCATTAATTTTTTAGTAATAGAATCCATTATATCTTCTAAACTTCCTGTTGGTACATCAGTTCTTCCCCATGTACCTCTAAATAGAGTATCTCCAGAGAACAGACAATTTTCCTCTTTACAGTATAGGCATGTTCCACCTTTAGTATGTCCTGGAGTATGAATAACTTTAAATTCTAAATTTCCCAAATGAATCAAATCTTCATCGTCTATCCTAGAATCCGCTTCTAATTCTATATTTTCTTCTCTAATATATGGCGTTAAATTAATTGCAGCATCATTCAAACCTTCTGCGTCCATACGATGTATTAATATTTTTCCTCCGCAATTTTTCTTCAATTCTGTTACTCCAAATATATGGTCACCGTGACAATGAGTTAAATATATATATTTTAATTTTCCATCTAATATTTTTATCATTTCTTGTATTTTATCCACGTCACCAGCTGGATCTATTACCATCAATTCTTTAGATTTTTCGTCTAATATAATATAACAATTAGTTGGATCTCCTATCCATGTATCTATCTTTAGTTCTTTTAAAATCATATTTTTCCCTTTCATTATATACGTTTTCTTCTTATTTATTTTTTTCTTTTAACTTCATATACACTATCTACTTTTCTAATAACCTTAATAGCTTTATTTAATTCTTCTAAATTTTCTACTTCTAGTGTCATATCAATAATTGCAATTTTTTCTTTAGTTACTTTTGTGTTAACTCCTCTTATTTGAGCTTTTGTTGAACCAATTTCTTTTAAAATATCTACTAATAATCCAGCTCTATCATTTGAGTTTATTTCTATGTCTGTTTGATACGATACTTTATTTTCTTCTTTATACCATTCTACATCTATCATTCTGTTCTCTTCTGATATTAAGTCTTTGATATTTGTACAATCTTTTCTATGTACGGATACTCCTCTTCCTTTTGTTATATACCCTACGATTTCATCTCCCGGAAGTGGATTACAACATTTTGATAGCTTAACTAAACAGTTATCTATGCCTTTTACAATAATTCCTGAATTTGAAGGTCTTGGTTTCCTATTTTTTTCTTTAGCTAATTCCTGAATTTTTTCTTCTATGTCTTCTTCTTGATGTTCTTTTCTATATTCTTGTAACATTCTCGCTATTACTTTTACAGGAGAATTAGCACCAAATCCAACTGCAGCATACATTTCGTCTAAATTTTTATATTTGTATTTTTCAAGCATTGGTTCAAGATATTCATTTTTAAATAAATCTGCATATGTAAATCCTATTCTTTTTAATTCTTTTTCTATTAGTTCTTTTCCTTTTTCAATATTCTCAGCTTTCTGAGCTTTTTTAAACCATCCTTTTATCTTATTTTTTGCACTAGAACTTTTTACAAATTTAAGCCAATCTCTGCTTGGCCCTTTTGAATTATCAGACGTAATTATCTCTATGATATCTCCACTTTTTAAAGGTGTTATTATTGGCATCATTTTACTATTAATTTTACATCCTGTCATATGATGTCCAATTTCTTCATGTACACTATAAGCAAAATCAATTGGCGTAGCTCCTCTCGGAAGTACTTTTATTGCTCCTTTTGGTGTAAATACATATACTTCATCTTCAAAAAGTTCTGTTTTTAATGTATCCAAAAATTCTTGTGGATCTTGCATATCTTTTTGCCATTCTAATGTTTCACGAAGCCATGCTAATTTGTCTTCTTCTACTTTTACTGCTTGTTTTTTTCCAAAATAACTTGCTTCTTTATATGCCCAGTGTGCTGCAATACCATATTCAGCAATTCTATGCATTTCCCATGTACGAATTTGAACTTCAAATGGTGTTCCTTTTTCTCCTAAAAGTGTGGTATGTATTGATTGATACATGTTTGGTTTAGGCACTGCTATATAGTCTTTAAATCTTCCCGGCATAGGACTATATAATTCATGTACAACTCCTAATGCTGCATAACAATCTTTTACAGAGTTAACTAAAATTCTAAGTGCAAATAAATCATATATTTGATCTAATGTCTTATTGTCTCTTTTCATTTTTCGATAAATACTATATAAATGCTTTGCTCTTCCTGTAACTTCTGCATCAATTCTTTGTTTTTTTAATTCAACTCTTATATCACTCATTATCTTTTCTATGAATTTTAATCTTTCATCTCTTTTTTTGTTAATTCCTTCTACTAATTCATGATATTCTTCTGGATATAAATATTTAAATCCTAAATCTTCTAATTCCCACTTTAAAGAATACAGTCCTAATCTATTAGCAAGAGGTGCATATAATTCCATTGTTTCCTTTGCATTTGCTATTTGTCTATCTCTTTTTAAGTATTTTAAGGTTCTCATGTTATGAAGTCTATCAGCTAATTTTATAATTATTACCCTTATGTCTTTTCCCATTGCAAGAAACATTTTTCTGTAATCTTCTACTTGTTGCTCTTCTACTGAGCTAAATTGAATATTGCTAAGTTTTGTAACTCCAGCTACCATGTCAGATATTTCTTTTCCAAATTCTCTTGTTATATCTTCTTGAGTTACTTCTGTATCTTCTACCACATCATGTAAAAGAGCAGCACAAATAGTACTATCATCCAATCCTATATCAGCTAAAATATAAGCAACATTTAATGGATGTATAATATATGGTTCTCCTGATTTTCTACATTGGTCGCCATGATAACTATATGCATAATTATATGCTTTCATTATTAATTTACTATCTACTCTTCTTGTATGTTGCTTTCTTCTAGATATTACGTCTTGAATTGTTTTCTCTTTTTCTTCTTTCATTATATCACTTTCCCCTTTTTGGTTTTATATCTTATATAATTATTATATTGATTTCATTATGTCTTTAATGTTAATTTGTAAGTTATCTACGCCATTAAATGTATTTATTTCTAATACACCAGCAACATCTATTTTATCCCCTATTCTATATTCATTTGCTAAGTATCCAATATTAAATCCAATTGCATTTATAATATAATTATTATCTTTTAATGTTAATTTTAGATGTTTTCCTTCTGATAGAGCTCTTATTGAATCTATTTTTAAATTTTTAAATGCAAATACTGGCATTTTGTTAGCTTCTCCAAATGGTTCTAATTGTTTTAAACTTTCTACCATTTCTTTATCAATATCACTCAAATCTACTTTTGCATCAATATTAATAATTGGTATAATTTCATCAATTTTGCTTTGTGTTGCTATTTGTTCAAATTCTTTTTTAAACTTTTCTAGATTATCTTTTTTTACCGTAATTCCTACTGCCATACTATGTCCACCAAATTTTTCAATAGTGTCTGAACATTTCATTAAAGCTTCATGTAAATCAAATCCAGGAATACTTCTTCCAGAACCTTTTCCTATTCCATCTTCTTCAAAACTAAATAAAATGCTTGGTTTAAAATACATTTCTGTAATTTTAGACGAAACTATTCCAATTACACCATGATGCCAATTTTCTCCACCAACAATAATAGCTTTATTTTCATCTAAGTGCTCTTCTTTTATTTTTTCTACTGCATTTTCAAAAATTGTTTTTTCTGTTTCTTGCCTTTTTCTATTATGTTCATTTAATTTATTAGTTAATTCATTTACCTCGTTTTTATCTTTAGATAAGAATAGTTCTAATGCTTCTTCTGCTTTTCCCATTCTTCCACATGCATTAATTCTAGGTGCTACACCAAATGAAATAGTATTTGAGTCTATTTTATTATATCCTGATGAATTAATAATTGATCTTAATCCTATATTTTTTGTTTGTGCCACTAATAATAACCCTAATTTTGCAATTACTCTATTTTCATCTACTAACGGAACTATATCAGATATTGTTCCTATACATACGATGTCTAAATATTTCAAATATGATTCTTCTTTTAGTTTTAATGTAATTCCTATTGCTTGAATTAATTTAAAAACCACTCCAACTCCTGCTAATTCTCTGAAAGGATATTTACTATCTTTTCTTTTATTGTCTATTACTGCAATTGCTTTTGGTATTTCATTTCCTGCTTCATGATGGTCTGTTATTATGGTCTCAATTCCTAGAGAGTTTGCATATTCTATTTCTTCTATAGCAGATATACCACAATCAACTGTAATCATTAAATTGCATCCTTTTTTTGAAATTTTGTCAATTGCTTCTTTGTTCAATCCATATCCTTCTATTAACCTGTTTGGTATATATGTATTGGTTTCTACTCCAATATCATTTAAAAAACTCTTTAATACTGTTATACTTGTTATTCCATCTACATCATAGTCACCATAAATAGTAATGTTTTCTTTATTTTCTATAGCTTTTATTATTCTATTTACTGCAATATCCATATCCGTTATTAAAAAAGGATTATAAAAATCGTTTCTTGTTGGATTTAAAAATAGTCTAATATCTTCTTCTTTTAAAATGTTTCTATTAGCTAATATTGTAGCTAATAATTGGTTAACTTTATATTTATTTTTTATCTCTTCTATCTTATTTTTATCTGGTTCAAATATTTGCCACTTTTTATTCATTTTCCTCTCCTAATTTTCATTTTTTATTATTGTATAACATTTTAGTTTTTTTTAAAAGAGTTTCATTGCATTTTATTAGATTTTTCTATTAAATATGAAAATACAACTATTATAAAATTGTTCAAATAGTTGTATTTTTTACATGCATTATAAATTACTTATATATTTAAAATTTCTTTTTTTTAATGTTTGAATTAAATTTGTTTGATTGTTTAAAATTTTTGCTATATTGTTGCTATCTATTAGTCTTTGTTGTCTAATTGCTGGTAATTCATTATTTTCTATATTATAGACCGAAGATGCTATATTTTTAATTGATTTCTTTATACCTGGTATTTCCTTTTTTTCAATGTTTTTTATTGATGCTCTTATACTTGGAATTTCATTTTCTTCAATATTCTTTATTGATTCTCTCATACTTGGTATTTCATTTTCCTCAATATTTTTTATCGAAGCTTTCATACTTGGTATTTCATTTTCCTCAATATTTTTTATCGAAGCTTTCATACTTGGTATTTCATTTTCCTCAATATTTTTTATCGAAGCTTTCATACTTGGTATTTCATTTTCCTCAATATTTTTTATCGAAGCTTTCATACTTGGTATCTCGTTTTCTTCAATATTAATAACTCTCTTCTTTAGATCTTTTATATCTACTTGCATGTCTAAAAGAATTGTTAAAATTTTTTCTTCCATTTTGTTCACCTCCTGTCTCTTATTTTTTACGCAATACAAACTATATGAATTAATACAATTTATGTCTTTTTCTAAGTTGCTATTTAAAAATATTTGAAATAAAATATGAACTAAAAAATATTAATTAGTAGTATTAATACGTAAAATTATATTAACATATCAAAAAGATAATTTCAATACTTTTAATTACTTTTTTTATTTTTTTCATCGACATTTTTCAACATATTCTATTTTCGTTTTATGGTTATACTTAATTTTTTAAAAAACTTTTATAATCTACTTGAATTTATTTTGTATTTAGTATAATATATAAAAGATAAAAAAGAGATTACATAGGAGGATACAAATGCCAAGAAAAACAAAAGAACAAAAAGATTTAAAAAATAAAGAAAATAATGTAAAAACTTCTACTACCAATACCAAAAAAACATCTAACACTAAAAAAAGACCAGCAACAAAATCAAAATCAAAAAACACAACTACAAAAAAGAAATCTTCATCAAAAAGTGTAAAAAAAGTTGCTACAAAAAAAAGCACTACTACAAATACTTCTAAACGAATGATGGAAACAGTAGAATATTATGATTTGCCTTATCGATATAATCAAACTGTTGTAAAAGTTTTGGCTCAAACCCCTACCACTCTATTTATTTATTGGGATATATCAGATAATGACATAGAGAAATTTAAAGAAAAGTACGGGAATGATTTTTTTGAGAAAACTGAGCCAGTTTTAATTATTTATAATGATACATTAAATTATCAGTTTGAAGTAAAAATAAATGATTTTGCAAATAGCTGGTACCTACATGTTGCAGATAGTAAATGTGACTATCGAGTAGAACTAGGTAGAAAGCCTATTAGAAAAACTGAGAAATTAGATTCTGATTATATCTATGTTTCAACATCAAATGAAATTGAATCCCCTAACGATCATATATTATTTGATAAACATCAAAAAATGGTATATTTTAAAAATGTTAAAACAGGTTCTCAAACAGAAAAAAGTATTAACAATCTATCTTTTATTACAAATATGGGAAAAATTTACGATATATACGATTTATATAAAGGATTATATAAATCTGAAAATGTAGAGGGAATTTATGATTCATCTAATCCTTCTTCATAATGTAAATTCAATAAATTATAACAATATTATGAGACAATTTAGACCTGTCCCTATTGTCTCAAACAAAGGAGTTTTATGATGCAAGAGAAAAAAGGATATGTAAGTTTTGTTCTTCATGCTCATCTTCCTTTTATTCATCATCCTGAGAGCGATGATTATTTAGAGGAATCTTGGCTATATGAAGCTATTTCGGAAACGTATATACCATTACTTACTAATTTTCAAAAATTAGTAGATGAAGGGGTCGATTTTAGAATTACAATGTCTATGACTCCTCCTCTACTTTCTATGTTAGATAATAAATTATTACAAAGAAAATATATTAAATATTTAAAAAGATTAATCGAATTGTCTGAGAAAGAAATTAAAAGAACTGCTGGAGATGAAAGACTAAATAAACTTTCTCATTATTATTTTGACCGTTATTCAAATGACCTACATTTATTTAAAGATGTTTATAATTGTAATCTAATCGATGCTTTTAAACATTTTCAAGATGTTGGAGTTTTAGAAATTATTACTTGTGGAGCAACTCATGGATATTTTCCAATTTTATATGTTAATGAAAAGACTGTTAAAGCTCAAATAGCAGTTGGAGTTCAAACTTATGAAAGATATTTTGGTAAAAAACCTCGTGGCATTTGGTTACCTGAGTGTGGATATGTCCCAGAAGTAGATAAATATTTAAAAGAATTTGGTATTGATTATATTATTACTGAATCACATGGAATCTTATATGCTGACCCTACTCCTATTTATGGTACTTTTGCTCCTATTGTTTCTCCTAAAGGTGTTATAGCTTTTGGTAGAGATATCGAATCATCTCAACAAGTCTGGAGTTCTATAGATGGTTATCCTGGAGATTTTAATTATAGAGAGTTTTATCGTGATATTGGATATGAAGCTGACTATGATTATATAAAACCTTATATTGCTCATAATGGAGTAAGAGTTCATACCGGAATTAAATATTATAGAATTACTGGAAAGACTGATTTTAAAGATTATTATAATATTCAATGGGCAAAAGATTCAGCTGAAAGACAAGCTGGTCATTTCTTGGATTCTAGAACAAACCAAATTAATAATTTATCTCAATATATGGATACACCTCCTATTATACTTTGTCCTTATGATGCTGAACTTTATGGGCATTGGTGGTATGAAGGTCCTTATTGGTTATATATTTTATTTAAAAAAATTTATTATGATGATTGTAATTTTAAGCTAATTACTCCTTCAGAATATATTGATAAATATCCAAATATGCAAGTTGCATCTCCTTGTCGTTCTAGCTGGGGAGCTAATGGATATAGTGAAGTTTGGTTAAATCCTTCTAATGATTATGTACACAGACATTTACATGTTGCTGGTGATAGAATGTGTGAACTAGCTAATCTTTTTCCAAATGCAAAAGGCTTAAAGAAAAAAGCTCTAAATCAATGTGCTAGAGAACTGTTACTTGCTCAAAGTAGTGATTGGCTATTTATTATTACTAATGGAACTATGGTTGATTATGCTAAAAAAAGAATTAAAGATCATATCGGAAGATTCACAAAATTGTATTATCAAATAAAAGAAGATTCAATAGATGAATTATTTTTAAAAGATATTATGAAAAAAGATTGTGTATTTCCTGATATTGATTATAAAATATATTCTTAATTTCAAAAAAGATATAATAATATTAAAAAATATTATTATATCTTTTTTATTATGTGAATTATTAAAATTTAACAATATTTCATTTTTAGGACAATTTTCTAATTAATAAAATTAGCATAGTATAGTGTATAAGTTTTTGACATTTAGTAGATACTATTTTTATCGGAAAGGAGATTTTTAAATGAAATCAATATGTATTAAAACAAACAATTCTGATTTAATCCAATATCTGCTAAATGAATTGAATGATTTAGAACTAGAACTAGTTTACTTCTCTTGTCGTAAATTTAAACATTATAATAATATTATAATTCATTATAAAGGTCTCGATAATAATTTATTTTTAAATAAAATCTGTTCTATTTTATCACTTTTGATATTAGATGAATTAGAAGAAACTTTTCTTAAAAAAATAATTCTCCAAAATTACTTTTATTTTGATAATGTAGAAAGAGAACAAATATTAAATTTATGCTTTGATATAATGGCTAATGATTTTTCAATCATATTTGATAAAAAATTCAAGTCACTTTCTAATAGTTTCTATGACTTTTTATATTATAACAAATCTTTAGTATTAAACGGTTTTATTAATTTTAGAATAAAATCTTATTTAGAAATTTTAGATGATATTGTAAATGAAGCTGTAAATAATTTTATCATTGAAAAAGAATATTTAGAATTTGTATCTTTATTAAAATTATATATCAACTCTCAAGAAAGTAACTGTAAAATTGTTCATATAATTTATTCTAACAGCGAATCTATATTGTTAGACGAAAATAAAGAAATTATTTCTATTTCAAATGAAAAATTTAAAGCAAAATATTTAAGTGATATAACATTTTCTTCTAATGATTATACTTTAAATTCTTTACTTTCACTTCTTCCAAAGAAAATATATATTCATCTAATTGATAATAATATTGACGAATTTATTAATACTTTACAAACCGTTTTTGAAAATAGAATTCATATTTGTACAGATTGTAATATTTGTAAATTATATAAAAACTCTATAAAAAGCAAAAGTCCGAATACTATTTACTAATATAGTATTTGGACTTTTTATATTAAATAT
>OBDK01000245.1_pt1 | contig 11251 bp, 8 predicted proteins | sample 1518101 | NCBI WGS metagenome assembly OBDK01 (sample SAMN01760936, study PRJEB22395) | human gut metagenome | reverse complement strand
TATAGATAACCTATATTCAGGTAGATAAGACTTAATAGACGTCTTTCTCCTGCTTTTTCAGCCAAGGGCTTTGCTATGAGGTATTGAGTCATAGATTCTGTTCTTCTCTGTGAATCCCGGTAGACGCAGCCGGAATAGTAATGGGCCCTTGCCCGCTTTTCTATGTCGTTTGTGCCGTTGTAGTAGGTCAGGGCCGATTGTATCAGGGAATCATTGGTTTGGATAATGTAGTTCTTATCTCTTGCTTCTGTCATTAATAGGCCATAATAAGCACTGTCAGCTTGGGTCTGCAGGCTGTTTGTCGGGAATGCTTCGAGCATAGATAGGGCAGTGTCCGGTTGCTGAACGATGAGCGAGTCAATTGCAATCAGGTACTTATTATAGTTCACTCGGGTATTGCAAGCAATGGACAGAAGTACGATTAGGACAGATAGGGTTGTGATAATAGCTTTTCTCATGTGGTGAACAAAGTTCTCAGTTAAGTCGGGTGCAAAGGTACATCTTTTTCATTATTTACTCATATAATTGCTTGGGCATATTGAAGTTTGAAGAAAATTGTGTGGAAGTTAGGAGTAAAGATGGAAAATAAATGAGCCGGCTATTATTAAGATGACAATGTATGAGTGTACATGGTGCTGGAGAAGTATGCAAGGACACAAAAGAAAGTAGAGAATGTGGGCATTTAGGCAGAAATAACCTGAAACCCTTTTCCATTCCCTCGTTTTCTTGTATCTTTGCGACCTCATAATTCACTTAACTACAAGCAATGAAGGAATTCCTACAACTGATGCGGCGCTTTGTGTCGCCTTACAAGAGATATATCGGTTGGGCAATCGTGCTCAATGTGCTGTCCGCTATATTCAATGTCTTTTCATTCACACTGCTCATTCCTATTCTCAATATCCTTTTCAAGACAGGGGAGAACACCCAAGTGTATCACTTCATGGAGTGGGGAAGCGGTAGCTTGAAGGAAGTGGCGGTGAACAATTTCTATTATTACGTCACTCAGATGATTGAGACACACGGGCCACAGATGACATTGCTGTTCATGGGGCTCTTCCTTGCTTTCATGACCATGCTGAAGACCTCCTGCTATTTCGGCTCTTCTGCCATTATGATTCCCCTTCGTACGGGAGTGGTACGCGATATCCGCGTGATGGTCTATTCCAAAGTGATGCACTTGCCGCTCGGCTTTTTCTCTGAAGAAAGGAAAGGGGACATCATTGCACGTATGAGCGGTGACGTAGGCGAAATTGAGAACTCCATTACCAGTTCACTGGATATGCTGCTCAAGAATCCGATCTTGATTCTGCTTTATTTTTCCACTCTGATTGTAACCAGCTGGCAGCTGACTCTGTTTACTGTCCTGGTATTGCCGGGTATGGGCTGGCTGATGGGAAAAGTCGGCAAGAAACTGAAGCGTAAGTCGTTGGAAGCCCAAGGAAAATGGAGTGATACCATGTCGCAATTGGAAGAGACGCTTGGCGGACTGCGTATAATCAAGGCTTTTATAGCAGAAGACAAGATGGTGGACCGTTTTAAGCAATGCAGCGACGAGCTGCGTGATGCAACCAACAAGGTAGCCATCCGTCAGTCGTTGGCACATCCGATGAGTGAATTCCTCGGTACGCTGCTCATTGTATTGGTACTGTGGTTCGGTGGTCTGCTTATTCTGGGCGACGGCACTTCCATGGAAGCATCAACGTTCATCTTCTATATGGTGATTCTGTACAGTATCATCAATCCGTTGAAAGACTTTGCAAAGGCAGGATACAACATTCCAAAGGGTCTGGCATCCATGGAACGTGTGGACAAAATACTGAAAGCCGAGAATCCCATTAAGGAACCGGTAAACCCGTTGCCGCTGCACGGGATGAATGACCGGATTGAATTTAAGGACCTCTCCTTCAGTTACGACGGCAAGCGCGAAGTGTTGAAGCACGTCAATCTGATGGTGCCCAAAGGACAAACCATTGCACTTGTCGGTCAGTCCGGCTCCGGCAAGTCTACATTGGTGGATTTGCTGCCGCGCTATCACGATGTGCAGTTGGGTGAGATTACAATTGACGGTGTGAATATTAAGAATTTTCGCATCCACGACCTGCGTGCGTTGATAGGAAACGTGAACCAAGAGGCCATTCTGTTCAATGACACCTTCTTCAACAACATTGCCTTCGGTGTGGAAAATGCAACTATGGAGCAGGTGGTCGAAGCGGCAAAGATTGCCAATGCCCACGACTTCATCATGGAGACCGAACTCGGTTATCAGACCAACATTGGCGACCGTGGCGGCAAGCTTTCCGGCGGACAGCGCCAGCGTATCAGTATTGCCCGTGCCATCTTGAAGAATCCGCCTATCCTGATACTCGATGAGGCCACTTCAGCACTCGATACCGAAAGCGAACGACTGGTGCAGGAGGCTCTGGAACGGCTAATGAAGACCCGTACCACGATTGCCATCGCCCACCGCCTTTCCACCATCAAGAATGCGGATGAGATTTGTGTACTCTATGAAGGTGAAATCGTGGAACGTGGTAAGCACGAGGAACTTCTCGAGAAGAACGGCTATTATAAGAGACTGAATGATATGCAGTCTCTCTCATAGCAATAAAATTCTGCGTACTTTGCTTCCACCCGCTTGTGCTAGGCTGTTATGACTAAATAGGAAGTTAATTTCCTGCAAACAGCCTATTAATTCTTCTTTCTCTTCTATATTTCTTACGCAGAATCTATGATGCAGGTGGGTGTTGACGGCTGCCGGCAGAGTGTTTCACGGCTGTTAGGCGATGATGAATAAAGAGTGTTCTTTTACCTTTTACGTTTTTTTAATATCTGCTTGCTTCCATTCTATCACTAATTATCCTATTTTTGCAAAGAACACATACATAAACATTGCAAATATCATGAAAAAATTATATCCAACGTCTACGACGACAGCTACTATGACTATCAGTCCAAGTACTCTTAATCATGTAATTCAATTGACCCCGATAATACTATAACTGTAAATATTTAATATTCGCCTACCATGAAAATAAAAGTTGGTTTGATAGGGTTCGGTAGAATGGGGCAAATGTATTGGGAGGAAATGCAAAAAAGCGGTCGATGGGACATCGCATATATCTGCGATACCGATCCGGACTCCCGAGAATTGGCAAGAAACCTTTCCCCTTCATCCAGAATCATATCTGATGAACAAGAAATCTTTGACGACCAGAGTGTAGAAGCTGTTGGTCTTTTTGCATTGGCAAATTCCAGAAAAGAACAAATAGAGAAAGCTGTCCGAAGCCATAAGCACATCCTGACGGAGAAACCCATTGCCGATACCATTGACAAGGAATGGGAAATTGTGGACCTGATTGAAAAGTATGACCGCATTGCTGCTGTCAACCTTTATCTGCGCAACTCCTGGTATCACCAGGCTATGAAGCAGTTTATCGATGAAGGCGAAATTGGCGAACTGGCCATCTTGCGCATCTGCCACATGACTCCGGGATTGGCGCCGGGCGAGGGACACGAATATGAGGGTCCCGCCTACCACGACTGCGGCATGCACTACATAGACATTGCCCGCTGGTATGCCGACAGTGAATACAAGACCTGGCATGCGCAAGGCATGCGGATGTGGGACTATAAGGACCCTTGGTGGGTACAGTGCCACGGTACGTTCGAGAACGGCATCGCCTTCGATGTCACACAAGGATTCGTCTACGGACAACTCTCCAGAAACCAGACTCATAATGCATATACGGACATTATCGGTACAAAAGGTATCGTGCGCATGACGCATGATTTCCGGACTGCCGTGGTGGAGCTTCACGGCGTGAACCGTACGCTTCGCCTGGAGAAGCCCTTTGGCGGGAAGAACCTGGATAAGCTATGCAATATTATGGCCGACTCCATCGAGAGCGGGAAACGTGATCCGAGATTGCCGCAGATGCGAGACTCGGCCATTGCTTCCCAATACGGATGGACCTTCCTGGAGGATGCGCGCCGTCACGACCTGCCCGGCATAGGCGACTTGCAGACGCTGGCGGAAATCAGGGAGCGCCGGAGGCATATGAAGGAAGGTTACGGACTGCTCCGTCCGAAGAAGACGGTAGTCTGATGCCTATTGTAATAAGAAGTGTTTTAAAACTTAATTATATTAACCGATTTTAAAATCTAAAGAACCATGTCGAAATTTACAAGAAGAGAGTTTCTTAAGACCGGAGGTTTAGCTTTGGCGGGTCTTACCATTGCTCCAAGCAGCATTTTGGGTAAGAGTCACGGACACGTACCTCCCAGTGACCGTTTGAACATTGCTGCCGTAGGTATCGGTGGTATGGGACACACTAACATTAATCATGTGAAGGCTACGGAAAATATCGTGGCGCTGTGTGACGTAGACTGGCGCTACGCGAAAGGTGTGTTCGATGAGCTTCCCAATGCGAAGAAGTATTGGGATCATCGTAAGATGTACGATGAGATGGGCAAGGACATCGATGCCGTTATCATCGCTACGGCCGACCATACACATGCCATCATCACTGCTGATGCCATGACGATGGGCAAACATGTATATTGCCAGAAACCGTTGACGCACTCCGTATACGAGTCCCGTCTGCTTACTCGCCTGGCCGCTTCTACGGGAGTAGTTACTCAGATGGGTAACCAGGGTTCTTCGGACGAAGGTACCGACTTGGTGTGCGAGTGGATATGGAACGGCGAAATCGGTGACGTGACAAAGGTGGAATGTGCTACCGACCGTCCCATCTGGCCGCAAGGATTGAATGTTCCCGAGAAGGAAGACCGCATTCCCAAAACTCTGAACTGGGATTTGTTCACCGGTCCTGCCAAGATGAATCCGTATAACGAAATCTATCATCCCTGGAACTGGCGCGGATGGTGGGATTATGGTACGGGTGCTTTGGGCGATATGGCTTGTCACATCCTGCACCAGCCGTTCAGAGCTTTGAAGTTGTTGTATCCTACCAAGGTAGAAGGTTCGTCTACATTGTTGCTCAATGCCTGCGCTCCGCAAGCACAGCACGTGAAGCTGACTTTCCCCGCACGTGAAAATATGCCGAAGGTGGCTATGCCCGAAGTGGAAGTTCACTGGTATGATGGCGGCATGATGCCCGACCGTCCGAAAGGCTTCCCCGAAGGAAAGCAACTGATGCAGAGCGGTGGCGGTCTGACTATCTTCCACGGAACGAAGGATACGCTGATTTGCGGTTGCTACGGACAGAACCCGTGGTTACTTTCTGGTCGTGTGCCCAATGCACCGAAGGTTTGCCGCCGTGTGCCGAAGGCTATGAATGGCGGTCATGAGATGGACTGGGTACGTGCTTGTAAGGAAAGTCCTTCCAGCCGCGTAATGCCTAAGTCTGACTTCTCCGAAGCAGGACCGATGAACGAAATGGTGGCAATGGGTGTATTGGCTATCCGTCTGCAGGGCCTGAACAAGACACTGGAATGGGACGGAGCCAACATGCGCTTTACCAATATTGGCGACGACGAGACATTGCGTACAGTCATCAAGGACGGCTTCAAGATACACAACGGCCATCCAAGCTTCGACAAGACATGGACAGATCCGGTAAATGCCAAAGCTTTTGCAGAAGAGCTCATCAAGCATAACTACCGTGAAGGCTGGAAGTTGCCCGATATGCCCAGATAAACATTAAAAAGAGTATCGGAACCAGGTTCCGATGCTCATAAACGAATACTAATCATTTAATTTTTCAGATTATGAAGAAAATATATTATTCTTTGGCTTGTTGCCTTATCGGAGGTATGCTCGCCTCTTGCGGTGGCGGTGCAAAGAAATCGAACGCTACGGAGGAAGCTGCAGCTCCTACTACTACTGCGGTGTCTTATTCCAAGTCTCTGAAAGCGCCTGAAACGGACAGCTTGAACCTGCCGATTGATGCGGACGGTTATATCACTATCTTTGATGGAAAGAGCCTGGACGGATGGCGTGGATACGGTAAGGACAAAGTGCCTTCCAGATGGATTATTGAGGATGGTTGCCTCAAATTCTGTGGAACCGGTACCGGCGAAGGACAGACCGGTGAGGGCGGTGACTTGATTTTCGCCCATAAGTTCAAGAACTTTGAGCTGGAACTGGAATGGAAGATTTCCAAAGGTGGTAACTCCGGTATCTTCTATCTGGCTCAGGAAGTTACTTCAAAGGACAAGGACGGCAACGAAGTGTTGGAACCCATCTATATCTCTGCTCCCGAGTTCCAGGTGCTGGATAACGCCAATCATCCGGATGCCAAACTGGGTAAGGACAACAACCGTCAGGCTGCTTCCTTGTACGACATGATACCGGCTGTTCCGCAGAACGCCAAACCTTTCGGCGAATGGAACAAGGCAAAGATTATGGTATACAAAGGTACTGTAGTTCACGGACAGAACGATGAAAACGTACTGGAATATCACTTGTGGACTAAGCAATGGACTGAAATGTTGCAGGCAAGCAAGTTCAGCGAAGAGAAGTGGCCCTTGGCTTTCGAACTGTTGAACAACTGTGGCGGCGAAAACCACGAAGGCTTTATCGGTGTGCAGGATCATGGCGACGATGTTTGGTACCGCAACATCCGTGTAAAGGTTCTCGACTAATTCCTTCTAAAAAGATAGTACTATGAGAATCAAACATATGATGATTTTGTCGGCACTGTGCTTATCCATGATGGCCACAAGCTGCAGCAGCCACAGCACGGAAACGGCGCCGGAAACGACGAAAAAGGAAGTAGCCATCCAGCTCTATTCTGTAAGAGACTTGGTGAAGGACGGCAGTAACCTCGACCAGATTCTGAAGGATTTGGCTGATATGGGCTATACCAGTGTGGAGGCCGCCAACTACAATGACGGTAAGTTCTACGGCAAGACTCCCCAGGAGTTCAAACAGATGGTGGAAAAGAGCGGTATGACCGTGCTTTCTTCGCACACTACCCACGGGTTGTCGGACGAGGAACTGGCTTCGGGCGACTTTACGGAAGCCTTGAAATGGTGGGATCAGTGCATTGCTGCCCATAAGGAGGCCGGTATGGAGTATATCGTGACTCCGTATCTCTCCGTTCCCAAGACATTGAAAGACTTGCAGACCTACTGCGACTATTACAATGAAGTGGGCAAGCGCTGCCAGGCTGCCGGTTTGAAATACGGTTACCACAATCATGCCCATGAATTCCAGAAAGTGGAAGACAAGGAGCTGATGCTGGACTACATGCTGCAACACACCAATCCCGAATATGTATTCTTCCAGATGGACGTTTACTGGGTAGTGCGCGGCCAGAACAGCCCGGTGGATTACTTCAACAAGTATCCCGGACGCTTCACCATGCTCCATATCAAGGATCACCGCGAGATTGGGCAGAGTGGTATGGTAGGTTATGATGCTATCTTCAAGAATACGGATACTGCTGGCGTGCGCCACATCGTAGCTGAGATTGAGAAATACAGCTGCCCCGTAGAAGAGAGTGTGAAGCAGAGTCTTGACTACTTGCTTGATGCTCCTTTCGTGAAGGCATCGTATAGCAAATAAAACATGATGGCGGCTATTCATTCATAAGCTCGGCCGCATCATTTTCTTGACGCGGGCACAACCGGATGAAGAATCCGGGGTGCCCGCGTTTTTTTACTTCCTTCCGAAGTCGGCCGGAATTTCCCCCCATTGCTTTGTCTCCCATTTTAGGATGCGGGTGGTGTAGGTGTTTTCGCGCAACCACTTCTCCGCACGTTCTATCAGGCGGAAAAGCTCTTCGGTCTTGGCGTCGCGCGGCAGTTTGGTCTTGCATTTTTTCTGTTTTATCCAGTTGATGGCGTTCACGCTGTCACTGTAGATGGGCATGTCGAAACCTTTCTGTTTCAACAAGGCAAGTCCGTGGACAATGGCAAGGAACTCGCCGATATTGTTGGTTCCGTACATCGGCCCGAAGTGGAAGATTTCCTGACGGCTGGCGACGTGTACTCCCCGGTACTCCATGGCACCGGGGTTTCCGCTGCAAGCCGCGTCTACGGCAAGGCTGTTTTCCGCGACGGCGGTGGGGAGGGGAGCGTCGGTGCCGGGAGTAGTCTTGGCAGGAGAGGGAGCCGACCGTTTGATGTACGCGTACGGCGAAGAGGCAAAGGCTTTTTCCGCTTCCTCGCGTGATTCGAACGACTTGTATTTCGCTCCTTCGTAACCTTTGGTCTGTAGTTGGCAGTCTGTCCAGGAAGTGTAGATACCCGGGCTGACTCCCGCCCATACGACGTAATATTTTTCTTTCTTCATAACTGCGGACAAAGGTAAAAAAGAAAATCCGAACAACTTAACTCTTTCATTTGTTTCTTTGTATGGCGGATATAAAATAAAGAAGAGAAGACTCAATAAAAAAAGAAAGGACAAAAAATGAAGAGAACATTTGCAGAAGCCATGGCGCATCGCCGTAGTTATTACTCTATCGGCAGCGATTCGCCAGTACTGGATGAAGAAATAGTACACATTATTCGTGAAGCCGTAAAGAATGTGCCGTCAGCTTTCAATTCACAGTCTACAAGAATTGTATTGTTGCTGGGCGACGAACATAAAAAATTGTGGAACATCGTGAAGGAAACCCTGAAAGCACGCATCTCTGCCGAGGCTTTTGCCAAGACGGAAGCCAAGATTGACGGCTGTTTTGCCAGCGGACACGGTACTGTGCTCTATTTTGAAGATACTTCTGTAGTCAAGAAGCTGCAGGAAGCATTCCCTTCCTATAAGGATAATTTCCCCACTTGGTCACAGCACACCTCCGCTATGCACCAGTTTGCCATCTGGACTATGCTGGAAGATATGGGGTTGGGAGCCTCCCTGCAACATTATAACCCCTTGATTGACGACGAGGTACGTCGCACCTGGAACCTGCCCGACGACTGGATGATGATTGCACAGATGCCCTTCGGTACACCCACCGGTGAACCGGGAGAAAAGGAATTCGAAGATTTAAGCAAGCGTATCAAAATTTTTCTCTGATACAGAGGCGTTTTCAGCTTGGAATTGCTACCTTTGCAGGAAACCTGTAACTCGTAGCAGATATGATACGTATTTTCTTGACCGGCTACATGGGAGCCGGTAAAACTACTTTAGGAAAGGCTTTTGCCCGCGAAATGAATGTGCCGTTCATTGATTTGGACTGGTACATCGAAGAACGTTTTCACAAATCAATCCGTGAATTGTTCACCGAGCGGGGAGAAGCCTCTTTTCGTGAATTGGAGCGAAACATGCTGCATGAAGTAGGGGAATTTGAGGATGTCGTGGTCTCTACCGGTGGCGGTACTCCTTGTTTTTTTGACAATATGGAGTATATGAACGGTTGCGGGCAGACGGTGTTTCTGGATGTACACCCCGATATTCTGTTCCGCCGGCTCCGGGTGGCGAAGCAGCAACGCCCCATCCTGCAAGGCAAGACGGACGAAGATTTGCGCACCTTCATTGTGGAGGCGCTGGATAAGCGTGAGCCTTTCTACTCGCAGGCCCGTTATCGCTTTGATGCCGGTTATCTGGAAAGCCGCAGCCAGATTAGCGAATCCGTGCAACGGTTACGCCAACTTTTAGGACTTTAATCCCTTGTAAATGTGTATTTTTCAGTCCGAGGAGCTGGATATATTAGATTTATGTGTATTTTTGTCGCCCCCTTTATAAGACACACTATAGTGGGAAAATAGTAAATTGTAAATAGTCTAATAGTAAATGTACTGATGAGAAAATGGCGTATTGAAGATTCAGAAGAGCTGTACAACGTAACTGGTTGGGGCACTTCGTACTTTGGTATCAATGACAAAGGTCATGTTGTGGTGACACCGCGTAAGGATGGGGTTGCCGTCGATTTAAAAGAGTTGGTGGACGAGTTGCAGTTGCGCGATGTAGCGGCTCCGGTATTGGTGCGTTTTCCCGATATTCTGGACAACCGCATCGAGAAGGTGTCCTGCTGCTTCAGACAGGCAGCCGACGAGTACGGGTATAAAGGAGAGAACTTTATTATCTATCCCATTAAAGTGAATCAGATGCGTCCCGTGGTAGAAGAGATGATTAACCATGGGAAGAAGTTCAATCTGGGGCTGGAAGCGGGTTCAAAGCCGGAGTTGCATGCTGTGATAGGGGTCAATACAGACCCGGGTTCCCTCGTGGTTTGTAACGGATATAAGGACGAGAGCTTCATTGAACTGGCACTGTTGGCACAGAAAATGGGCAAACGCATTTTTCTTGTTGTAGAGAAACTTAATGAGTTGAATCTTATTGCCAAGATGGCGAAGCAATTGAAGGTGAAACCTAATATCGGCATTCGCATTAAATTGGCTTCCAGTGGAAGTGGCAAATGGGAAGAAAGCGGAGGAGATGCCAGCAAGTTCGGACTGACATCCAGTGAACTGCTCGAAGCGCTGGACTTCTTGGAGAAAAAAGATATGAAGGACTGTCTGAAGCTGATACATTTCCATATCGGCAGTCAGATAACCAAGATACGCCGCATCAAGAATGCTTTGCGTGAAGCTTCGCAATTCTTTGTGCAGCTGAACAAGATGGGCTTCAACATCGAATTCGTGGATACTGGTGGCGGTATGGGAGTTGATTATGACGGTACACGCTCTTCAAGTAGCGAAAGCTCCGTCAACTATTCCATCCAGGAATATGTCAACGATGTGGTGTCGACTTTCGTTGATGTTGCCGACAAACACGGGTTCCCTCATCCCAATATCATTACCGAGACGGGACGCAGCCTGACTGCCCATCACTCCGTGCTTATCTTCGAAGTGCTGGAAACGGCTTCCCTGCCCGAAATGGACGACGACTGGGAACCGGGAGAGGATGCTCACGAACTGGTGAAGGAACTGTATGACATCTGGGATAATCTGAGCCAGCGCAGTATGCTGGAACCTTGGCACGATGCGCAGCAGATACGCGAAGAGGCACTCGACCTTTTCAGCCATGGCATCGTCGACCTGAATACGCGTGCACAAATAGAGAAACTCTACTGGAGTATCTGCCGCGAAATCAACTCCATTGCCAGCGGCATGAAGCACTGCCCCGAGGAATTCCGCAAGTTGAGCAAGCTGCTTGCCGACAAGTATTTCTGTAACTTCTCGCTGTTCCAGTCATTGCCCGATTCCTGGGCTATCGACCAGATGTTCCCCATCATGCCCATACAACGGCTGGATGAAAGACCCGACCGCGAGGCTACCTTGCAGGATATGACTTGCGACTCGGACGGCAAAATTGCCAATTTCGTCAGCTCGCGTGCCGATA
>OBDK01000239.1_pt1 | contig 11401 bp, 10 predicted proteins | sample 1518101 | NCBI WGS metagenome assembly OBDK01 (sample SAMN01760936, study PRJEB22395) | human gut metagenome | reverse complement strand
AAGGTTGGCGACAGAGTCCAGGTTGTTCCAGAGAAAGGTGAACCGTATTATCTAGTCATAAGAAAGATTGAAAACACACAGGATGATGGATCATTTGAGATTAACTAGGTGGATCATATGAATTGTTTGGAAGCACAGTCAAAGATAATGGCGTTTATTGAGAATAAACTCCCTGACGATGAACTCAGAGAGTTTATTAAGCATGTCAGATCATGCAAAAACTGCTATGAAGAGCTGGATATCTATTACACGCTTATAGTTGGTATGAAACAACTGGACGAGTCTGATAATATATCTACAGATTTTAAGAATGCCCTGGATAAGCATCTTGAGGAAGAGATGAACAGACTTACCACGGTAAAGAGAATAGCAAATTCCACGATACTGGTCGGAATTGCAGCCGTTGTTGCCGGACTTATATGGCTGTACAGCGGTGCTCTTGACAAGGTCTACAACTATGAACAGAATTCCAAACTCAGTGAGCAACCTGAATACTATTATGCTGAATTCTTTGGCTCAAGACTTTTGGACGATTCCCGCTATGATCTCAGTGATATCGACAGATATTACGAAGAACAAAACAAAGTCAGGGATGAAAGTACGGAATTTATGCAGAATATCAAAAAATATAATGCGAATCATAAGGGTATCGAATAGTCAGAATACTCTATGGCGAGCGGTAAATAAGAGGAGGTTTTCATGCCAGATACAGGTAAAAAGATATTGATAATAGATGGACACAGCATACTTAACAGAGCTTTTTACGGGCTTCCGGATCTCACCAACTATGAGGGACTTCACACGAATGCTGTCCTCGGTTTTCTTAATATTATATTCAAGATAATCGACGAAGAGAATCCGACAAATGTATGTGTGGCATTTGACGTTAAACAGCCTACATTCAGACATCTTATGTACAAAGAGTATAAGGGCACACGGAAGATATTTCTTATGAAATCGAGCCGGCGATTGATCAGCTTGCGGTGAATCTGCTGGATAACGAACGATTTGAGGTCAAGGCGGTTATTTCCCTGCAGACAATTGTACAGCAGGAAGTGTGCATGGAAAAAATTGTGGATATCCATAAGGAACCGCTAGACGCGGTGGAACTGATGAAGCAGCCGGGAATTGTTGGCTATATTGTTAAAAAAGAAGAACAATTATGGGACATTGCAAGACATTTTCATACTACCGAGGCAGAAATTATGGAGACAAACGGACTCAAATCGGCAGATGTGCAGCAGGGCGATAAGTTACTCATTGTAAAGAAAGTGAGTGAATGTTAGAATTGATGATAGAAAGCGTCAAAAGGAGAAAGTTATGGAAAACGAAAGAAAAAAGAAATTTCAGGACTATGCACCACCGGAGCAGAAACCATCGGGGGGATACAACTTAAACGGGGTGTATTATTCGCGTGACGGACAGCGGCTGGATGATCAGCCCAAGAAGAGCTGGAGCCAGCTGGAATACGAGCGCGCGGAGCGCGAAAAAATACACTGCCGGGTGAAACGGGAGCAGAGGGAAAGTGAGGTTGATGCGCAGGGAAATCCGGTCAAGGACAATTCGGGAGTCAAAAAGGCCATCGCAATTGTTGTGATTGTTCTGGGTGTGGTTGCAATCTTCGGAATCGTGGGAATGTATTTAAAGTCCGACAACGGGGCTGTGGGTCTGATTCGTGAGGCAATTCAGACAATCTGGGACGATGACAGTTCCTATACTCCTGAAAATTTCCACAAAGATGCTGTAGCAGATTCAAAAAGTAAGACGCCGGATGGAAAATTTAAGAATCTGAATGGGGAGAATGTGTCTTATGTGCATGGATTTAATACATTCGCCCTTTCCGGAAACGAGTTTTCGATTCCGTGTAAATTTTCGGAGTTTGAAAAAGCCGGATTTACCATCAGTAACGATGAAGAGAAAAAGATTAAGCCGGGAGAATCTGATGGTTATGCATACTATGAGGAGGATGGAACTTACCGCGGGACGATCTTTATTTTTAATACATCAGATAAGGATATTGTGCCGGAAAAGGGAATCGTTGGAGGACTTACATTAAATCCGGGTTCACCGGTGAAAAAAAACGATCTGAAACTGGCAGGGGATCTGGGGTTTGAGAGTCAGCCGGATGATTTTGGACAGGTTTTGGGATATCAGCTCACAAATTATGTGAGCATGAGCAATTATACTTCCTATGAGTGGTATTTTGAAGACCAGGGATATTATACCAGCCTGCAGGCACAATATGGGGAAGATGGAAAACTGAGTACGGTCTGGTTAATGAATAATGCTGATTTGCGGAATTAATGGCTGTTTTTGAAAAAATTTATGAATTTTTCCTTAATTAGTAAGAAAAACCAGTAGAAAAAATATGTATTTTGTGCCACAATAAAGGAAGGTATGGGAGCACTCCCATGGAAGATAAGTCTGGAGGCATAATATGCATAAGAAAATACATGTAAAAACAAAGAATAAGATTTGTGCAGCAGTATTGGTGTTTGTTCTGGCCGGGTCACTTACCGCAGGTGCGTGTGCGGTACCGAATGTGTATGCAAAGACCGAGGCAGAAAAGAAGCGTGATGCGTACAAGAAAAAGCTGAAAGCAAAAAACAGCGATATTGCAAATATCAAAGACAGTCAGTCGGATGTAAAAGACAGCATCACTGCTGCCGCAGCCAGAATGAAAACACTTCTTTCCAAGCAGGAACAGCTGAAGTCGGATATTAAGGACAAGCAGAATGAAGTGGAGCAGGCAAACAAAAAGCTGGAAGAAGCAAAGGAAGAAGAACAGAACCAGTATGATGCCATGAAGCTCAGGATTCAGTATCTGTATGAGAACAGTACGGATAATTCCATCTGGTCTGCCATTCTGGAGTCCAATGGGCTGTCCGATATGTTAAACCGTATTGAATATGCGACCGATCTGTACAAATCTGACAGGGAACTTATGACTTCTTATCAGAATGCGGTAAAGAAGGTTGAGGACTGGACTATGCAGCTGGCAGATGAGATGGACAGTCTGCTTGCTTTGCAGGATAAGTATCAGACCCAGCAGGGGGAACTGAAAACCCTCATGGCAAAGCTCGAACAACAAAAAGATGCCTATGCGCAGCAGCTGGCAGAAGCACAGAAGCAGGCGCAGGACTATAAAAAGACAATTTCCAAACAGGAGGCAATTATCCGTGCGCAGGAGGCAGCGGCAGCGCGTGCCAATGCCAACACCTATGACGGTGGAGGTACCGGTGCCAGCGGTGGAATTGCAAGCGATTCCTATTTGAAAGATCCGGATTGTAATCCTTCACAGACAACAGATGTGAGCGGCGCAGATATTGTGGCTTTTGCGCAGCAGTTTGTCGGAAATCCTTATGTATGGGGAGGAAACAGTCTGACCAATGGGGTTGACTGTTCCGGATTTGTACATCAGGTCTATGCACATTTTGGAATCAGTACCCCACGGTATTCCCAGGCATTTAAGAGTGTGGGACAGCCGGTGTCTTATCAGAATATCCAGGCGGGAGATGTCGTGGTATATCCGGGACATGTGGCAATTTACATCGGAAATGGAAATATCGTGGAGGCGCAGTCAACAAGAGCCGGCATTACAAACAGCCGTCCGGTGAACTGTCACACGATCACCGCAATACGCAGACTGGTATAGGAGTTTTTGATGAGACCAAAACATCTGGTATCCATTGTTCTGATTGCAGTTGTGCTTGTGATGCTCATGAGAAATAATAATAGCATGACGAATGCAAGGCCGCTTGTGTACCGGGAGTCTCTGGATGAAGTGGCAGCGCAGATCAATGATGAAACACTGACCCTCAGGGACATGGCATTTTATGTCGGATATGAGGAATATCAGATTCAGCAGGAGGCACTGGTATACGATCAGGATGATCCGAACCGTTACTGGAGTATGCGCGTAGAAGGGGGATTTATGAATGCCGTTGCACGTAAAAATGCGATGCAGATGGCACTTCATGATGAACTTTTTTATCAGATGGCCATGGAGGAAGGCCTTACACTGGATGACAATGACCAAAAACATATGGACAATAAACTGGAGGATTTCTGGGAGGATCTGACGGAACGTCAGGGGGAAACGGCACTGGGGATTTCCAGAAAAGATGCAAAAAAGACGATCCAAAGAATTGCATACGCCCAGAAATATCAGGAGGTGTATGCACAGCTGCATAACCGTACCTATGACGATTATGCGTATATGGAGGATTCCTATCAGAAGCTTTTGAAAAAGCAAAAATACAAAGTGAATGCTAAAGTATGGAATCGTGTGAGTTTTGGAAATGTCACATACAATAATAAAAAGAAAGAAGATTAAAAAATGTCAGTAAAATTAGGAAGAAATGATCCATGTTGGTGCGGAAGCGGCAAGAAATATAAGGCGTGTCATGCGGCTTTCGATGATAAACTTGCACGTTTGGCACAGGAGGGTCACGTTGTTCCGACACATGACCTGATCAAGACGCCGGATCAGATTGCAGGGATAAAGGAGAGTGCCAAAATCAATGTAGCAGTACTTGATTACATAGAAAAGAACATTCACGCAGGAATGAATACAGCGGAAATTGATAAGATTGTCTATGATATGACCACTTCCATGGGAGGTATTCCGGCACCGCTCAACTACGAAGGATATCCATACAGTGTATGTACTTCAGTGAATGAGCAGGTATGTCACGGATTTCCTTCCGAGAAGGTGATCTTAAAAGAGGGGGATATTATCAATGTAGACTGTTCTACCATTCTGAACGGATATTTTTCCGATTCTTCCCGGATGTTCTGCATTGGGGAAGTAAGCCCGGAGAAAAAGAAACTGGTTCAGGTAACGAAAGAATGTGTAGAACTTGGACTTAAGGAAGTAAAGCCCTGGGGTTTTTTGGGTGATATGGGTCAGGCAGTTCACGATCATGCTTATGCTAACGGGTATACCGTTGTACGTGAAATTGGCGGCCACGGTGTTGGCCTGGAATTTCATGAGGAGCCGTGGGTTGGTTACAATTCCAGGCGTGGAACCCAGATGGTACTTGCACCGGGTATGATCTTTACCATCGAGCCGATGGTTAACATGGGCGGTGTGGAGATTTTCATCGACGAAGAGAACGACTGGGAAGTATACACCGAGGATGGAATGCCATCTGCACAGTGGGAGATCATGGTGCTCGTCACTGAGGATGGTCATGAAGTACTTAGCTGGTAAAGGGTTCACGTATGCGTGTAATATGGGGGAGTACAGATGAAAAAGGATTGTCTGACAACATTTTCAAAGGTTGACTTTAATACCTTTGAGCCGGAAGAGGATAAAATACGAATTGAGGATATTGCACATGCCCTGTCGATGATGACGCGGGCAAACGGGCATTTCCCACAGTTTTTTTCTGTAGGTCAGCACTGCATCCAGTGCTGCCATGAGGCAACTGCGAGAAACTATCTGCCACAGACGGCACTTGCCTGTCTGCTTCACGATGGAAGTGAAGCTTATCTGGCGGACATTACCCGCCCGGTCAAGAAAAACATGACGATGTATCTGCAGATTGAAGAACAGCTGCAGCATATGATCTACACTAAATTTCTGGGATATGTGCCGGAGGGGGAAGAGGCAGAACTGATTACAAACATTGATGACAGCTGCCTGTATTATGAGTTCCTTCATTTTATGGATGAAAAAATGTATTCGGTGGAGCCGGTTATGGTGAGCACACCGAGCTATGAATTTCAGCCGATGGCTGATGTGGAGAAAGAGTTTCTTTCATTGTTTGAGGAACTGAAAGAGAAAATCAGGGAAGAGGAATCCAAGAAATGAATAAAAAGGAAGTCCTGGAGTTAAAGAGAAGATTCAAGAAAGAGGCGGCAACGTTTACGCGCGTGTGTGGCTGTTACGTTGACGGAAATCACAATAAAGTCTGTAAGTTTGGAAATACATTTCTGAATCTGGAAGAAGATGAATTTTACAAATATCTGGAAATTGCAAATAAGGCATTGTCCGGAACCATCGGAAATAACCTTCTGGAATTGAAGTTTCCGATTGAGGAAGAGGAAGTGGGCGGTCGTCAGCATATTCTGATGGCACTGCGCGCATCGAAGCTGGAAGATGAAAATCTGCTAGATACCTTTTATGATCTGGTAATCGACACGTATGATCATGCCGGAAATTATCTGATCGTGCTGTTTCATGACGCATATGATGTAATGACACGCACAAAAGACAACAACAATCTCGATGAGTCAGAGGAAGTGTATGAATATCTGATCTGTGCGATCTGTCCGGTCGATCTGTCAAAGCCGGGGCTTGGCTTTCTCGAGGAGGAGCACCGGATCGGACCGCGCGTGCGCGACTGGGTGGTAGGAGCTGTGGACACTGCATTTTTATTCCCGGCATTCAATGACCGCAGTACGGATATCCATTCGACATTGTTTTACACGAAAAATACCAAGGAGCCACATTCTGAATTTATGGCAAACGGACTGGGTTGCGGCATTGAGCGCACTGCAACCGAGCAGAAGATGGCATTCCATTCCATCGTCCGCAACGTGCTTGGCGCAGAGGATGAGCACACGGATGATGTGCTTTTGGATCTGCAGCAGAATTTAAGTGATATGATTGATGAATATGCCGAGACACACGATGATGATGAAGATGTTTTCCTGCTCGATAAGGAAGTGGTCACAAAGCTTCTCGCAGACAGTGATATCAGCGAGGAAAAGGCTGCAAAGATCGAAAAGTCTGTGGATGAGGCATTTGGCGAGAAACCGCCTGCAGCAGAGAATGTGATCGACTCCAAGGCGCTTGTGCAGAATGAACTGCGTGTGGAAAAAATGGCACTTGAGGATCAGGTCGGCACACTGACCGTGCAGCTTAATGAAAAGGATGAGGCGCTTGCGGAGCGTACCTCCCAGCTGATTGAAAAGCAGGAAGAGATCGACAATTATATCGCGGAGACAAAGACCTATGATGTGGTACTGCGCGTGAAGCCGGAGAAGGCATCGCAGATCAAGTCGCAGGTGATTAATGGGCAGAAGTGCCTTGTGATTCCGATGGGCGAGGATGAGCATGCCACGATCAATGGAGTGAATACGACGGTATAGTTGAAAAGAAAAATTTGCAAAAAAGGGTTGTTAAAATTTCTGGAGTTGCTTATAATAAAGTAAAGAAAGAAGTTAATTCTTAAAAGCTGGTGAGTCCCCACCAAAAAGAGGGAACCAAAAAAAGCGGTGAGTCTCCACCAAAAAGAGAGAACTGAAAAAAGCTGGTGAGTCCCCACCAAAAAGAGGGAACCGAAAACGGGAGGGCGAGAAATCGTCCTCCTTTTTTTACCAAAGGAGAAATATGAAATTTTATAATATAGCTGATGAATACATAAATTTTTTGCGCACATTTGATTCGAAAGTGTCCGAAAATAAACAGGAGAGTCGTCCTTATATTGGAGTAGTTATTGAAATTGAGGAAATGAAATATTATGCTCCATTCACGTCCCCTAAAGCGAAACACCGCAAAATGAAGAATGGGAAAGATTTTAGAAAGATTCAGGGAGGGGAGTATGGGGCGATTAATTTCAATAACATGATTCCGGTTCCTGACTGCGCATTAAAGCTGATTGATATTGATAATGAGTCAGATCAGAAGTATAGACGTCTGTTACAAAATCAATATCGCGCTATAAGGGCTGACAGTGAGGAGATTATAAAGACGGCAGCAAGATTAAGAAAACTTGTTATGACCGGAGATGAGAACTTGACAACGTTTGATAAGCGGATAAAAGAACGTTGCTGTAATTTGAAAATTATAGAACAAGTGTATACACAATTTAATATGAAGCAAACCAATAGGTAAATACGTAAGCTGTATGATTATCCTTTATGTTGACTGTGAATATTATCTGCTGGAAAAAGTTTAAATAAAGTAGGCATTTGGAATGAAATCTCCCCCTTTCTGTGCTATCATAAATCTATTGGATTATGATACATGGAAAGGGGCTTTTTTTATGGGTAGAAAAAATCCCGCAAAAAATATAAATATCGGTCTGTTGGCGCATGTCGATGCCGGAAAGACCACACTGTCGGAGGCACTGTTATATGCCACCGGGCAGATCCGTGCGCTGGGGCGTGTGGATCATCAGGATGCATTTCTGGATACGGATGCGCAGGAGCGGGCGCGTGGAATAACAATTTTTTCCAAGCAGGCGCGGCTTCGGCTAAATAGCGAACCGTCAATTAGTATTACAATTCTGGATACGCCGGGGCATGTGGATTTTTCCGCGGAGATGGAGCGCACGTTGCAGGTGCTCGACTATGCAATCCTTGTTATCAGCGGAACCGATGGCGTGCAGGGACACACGCGGACACTCTGGCGGCTCCTGCGGCACTATAACATTCCGACCTTTTTGTTTGTCAACAAGATGGATCTGCCGGGGGCGGACAAGGAAGTCGTGCAGCAGCAGCTAAAAACCGAACTGTCCGATGGATGTGTGGATTTTACGAAAGACAGCGGAGAAGCATTTTTCGAGGAAGCTGCGATGGGAAGCGAAGCACTGCTGGATGAGTATATGGAGCAGGGCAGCATTGCAGAGGAGCATCTGGCGCATGCGGTGGCAAAGCGCGAACTGTTTCCGTGCTACTATGGCTCGGCACTCAAAGTGGAGGGTGTGAAAGAACTGCTTGCAGGCTTGGCAAAATACCACAGGGCACCGGAGTATGAAGACGAATTTTCTGCCCGTGTATACAAGATTGGCAGAGATGCAAAAGGAGCGCGGCTGACCTATCTGAAAGTGACCGGAGGCACGCTGCATGTCAAAGACCGGATTTCCTATGATGGTCTGGAGGAAAAAGTTGACCAGATCCGTCTGTATTCCGGAGAAAAATTTGAGACCGCGGAGGCGGTGGAGGCCGGGGAAGTCTGTGCTGTGACCGGACTTACTACAACCGTACCGGGACAGGGACTCGGCGCGCAGCAGGAGAGCAGTGTGCCGGTACTCGAGCCGGTGCTTAACTACCGGATTTATCTGCCGGACGAAGTGAATGCCGTGGAGATGATGGAAAAATTAAAGCAGCTTGAGGAGGAAGATCCACAGCTTCATATCCTCTGGAATGAGCAGCTGCAGGAAATCCATGCCCAGATGATGGGCCAGGTGCAGATCGAAGTCCTGACGCAGTTGATCAAAGAGCGCTTTGGTGTTGTGGTTGTCTTTGGACAGGGCAACATTGTATACAAAGAGACGATTGCAAAGCCGGTGGAGGGTGTGGGACATTTTGAGCCGCTGCGCCACTATGCGGAAGTGCATCTGCTGCTGGAGCCGGGCGAACCGGGCAGCGGAATCGAGGTGGCAAGCGCGTGCAGCGAGGATGTGCTCGACCTCAACTGGCAGCGGCTGATCGCAACACATATCATGGAGCGGGAGCATCCGGGCGTACTGACCGGATCAGCACTCACCGATGTAAAAATCACGATTTTAAGTGGACGCGCCCATATCAAACACACCGAGGGCGGTGATTTCCGGCAGGCAACTTATCGCGCGATCCGGCAGGGGGTAAAGAGTACGGAAAGCGTACTGCTGGAACCGGTATACGCATTTACGCTTGAAGTGCCGCAGGAGATGGTCGGTCGTGCCATGACCGACTTAAAGCAGCGTGCAGGCAAGTTTGATTCGCCGGAATTTGGCACCGGAAACGGCATGGACTACGCCGTGCTGCAGGGCACAGTTCCGGTCGCAACGATGCAGGACTACAGCAGTGAGGTGCATGCGTATACCCGCGGACTCGGGCATCTGACACTGGAACTTTCCGGTTATGATGTCTGTCACAACAGTGAGGAAGTGATCGCGGGAATTGGGTATGACAGTGAAGCGGATACGGCAAATCCGACCGGATCGGTATTCTGTGCGCACGGTGCCGGATTTATCGTGCCGTGGGATCAGGTGGATGATTATATGCATCTGCCGCGGCAGTTTGTGCCGGAGGAGGAAACCCAGACACCTGCGGACGGGCGCAGTTATGAGACCAACGGGCAGAGTTTTGGCCCGGTGCACCGGCAGCAGTCTTCCGGCAAGACCGGCTGGGAGTTAGATCAGGAGCTGCAGCAGATTTATGCCCGCGAGTTTGGCATGAGCCGCGAAGATATGGAAGATCAGGAACGGCGCAAGTGGCTGAAAAAGAAATCCGATGCGCCGAAGCCGAATGTGGTAAAATATGATAAAAAAGGCAATCCGATCTATCCGGCGAAGGGACCGCAGGAAGAATATCTGATTGTGGACGGTTACAATATTATTTTTGCATGGAAAGACTTAAACGAACTTTCCCGTGTCAATATTGATTCCGCAAGGGACAAGCTTTTGGATATTTTAAGCAATTATCAGGGATACAAGAGCTGTCCGGTGCTGGTGGTGTTTGATGCCTATAAGCGCAAGGAACATCCGGGTGCCAGAAGCAAATATCACAATCTGGATGTGGTCTACACGAAAACCGATGAGACCGCGGATGCATTTATCGAGCGCACCGTGCATGAGATCGGGCACAAGTACCGTGTCACGGTTGCGACAAATGACGGGCTGGAGCAGCTTACGGTCATGAGTCAGGGGGCGCTTCGCATGTCGGCGGACAATCTCCGGGAGGAGATCGAGCGGTTGAGCCGGCTGGAGTATGAAAATTACCTTGCAAGCCAGAAACGATAAGTTTGAAGAAACCACATACAATATCATTAAAAAATACAAAAAAGAAATTATCTGTAAAAATAACTTGAAAAACAGGAGATATAAAAGGTCGAAAAGCCTTGAATTTTAATAAAAACACCTGATTATATGAGGAGGAAAATAAAATGTTCGTAGCAGAAGATATGTACAAATTAGGAAGCCAGCGTTCGGCAATCCGTGAATTATTTGAGTATGGCAAGCAGCGCGCAGCAGTTGTGGGAGCGGAAAATGTCTATGATTTTTCCCTCGGAAACCCAACCGTACCGGCACCGGACTGCGTCAATGAGACCATCCGTGACCTGACACAGAAACTGGATTCCATTTCTTTGCACGGATATACTTCTGCACAGGGAGATATCGAGACGAGACAGGCAATCGCAGATTACCTGAACAAGACGTATGAGACTGCGTTTTCGGCAGACAACTTTTACCTGACCATGGGAGCTGCCGCATCTTTGTCCGTATGTTTCCGTGCACTTACCACTTCACCGGAAGATGAGTTCATCACGATTGCACCGTTTTTCCCGGAGTACCGTGTGTTTGTGGAAGCCAACGGAGCGAAACTTGTTGTGGTACCGCCTCACACCAGCGATTTCCAGATCGATTTTGAAGCCCTGGAAAAAGCGATCAGCGCACACACTAAAGGCGTGATCATCAACTCCCCGAACAACCCGTCCGGAGCTGTCTATTCGAAAGAGACAATC
>OBDK01000236.1_pt1 | contig 11436 bp, 6 predicted proteins | sample 1518101 | NCBI WGS metagenome assembly OBDK01 (sample SAMN01760936, study PRJEB22395) | human gut metagenome | reverse complement strand
AGATTGGCCGATATCTTCGATGATTCAATACCTACGCATTAAAAGTTTAGGATTAAATAGTGAGGATTATCGTTTCGTGGATATGCCTTCTTTCTATGAAGAGAAAAACGTCTTCAACATTCCAGAGCAGGCCCGATGGAGTCTCATCAAAAATAACGCAAAAAGCGAGAAAATCACCCTGAAAGTCATGGAAGGCGGTGAGCTGAAAGACAAGGATTTCAAGCTCGGCATGCTCATCGATCACGCTTTGGAAGAACTTGAAAAGTGCAATTCTCAGCTTAAGGGGGCTCTTCCTGTTGGAACCTACAATAAAGCAGGACTGCCGGAATCCAACCTTGCTTCCCTAATTGACGAAATCGATAAAATCCACGAAGACCCTGAGCATCCGATGAACGATCTCATCGGAAAGACCTACCAGTACATGCTCAACGCCTTTGCTATCAAAACGGCCGACGAAAAAGGCGAGTTCTATACACCAGACAACATCGTGGATTTGATAACCACACTTATCGAGCCATACAAAGGAAAGGTCTATGACCCTTGCTGCGGTTCCGGTGGCATGTTTATTCAATCTTATAAATTTGTCGAATCACACAGAGGTGACGTCAATTCCATTTCTGTTTACGGCCAGGAATCCAACCCAGACACATGGAAGCTTGCAAAGATGAACTTAGGCATCCGTGGAATCCCTGCCAATCTCGGTAAGATCAATGCTGATACTTTCGCCAACGACCAACACAAAGATGAGAAATTCGATTTTATCATTGCGAACCCTCCTTTCAATCTTCCAGATTGGAGAACAAAAGACGGACTTATCGATGACTCGAGATGGAAAGGATATGGCGTTCCACCTGTATCAAATGCCAACTATGCCTGGATTCTACATATGCTATCCAAACTCTCTTTAAACGGCGTTGCTGGATTCCTTCTTGCAAACGGTGCCTTAGGCGACACTGACACAACTGAAATTCGGAAAAATCTGATTAAAAATGGGAAAATAGAAGCCATCATCATCCTTCCAAGAGAAATGTTCTACTATACGGATATTTCCGTCACCCTGTGGATCATGAATAACAACAAAGGGTCCCATAAAGTGATTCAAGACGGGAAAGAAGTCCTTTTGCGTGATAGAACAAACGATGTCCTATTCATTGATCTCCGCACAAAGGGTCACAAAACTTCAGAAGGATACGTCGAACTTGATGAAGAGGAGAGACTAGCAGTAAAGAAAACGCTCAATTCCTGGCAATCGCCTGATTGGAAAGAGCTGTACAAAGACATTCCGGAATACTGTCAAAGCTGCACCATCGATGAAATAAGAAACGGAATTACTAATAAGAAGCAAAAAGAGAATGGAACAAATATCCAAATCTCAGAAAAAGACTCGCTTTGGTCTTTGGTTCCTTCTAAATACATCGAATTCGTCGACCATGATCTCAATATCGATTTTGAAAAAGAAATGGCACGCATTCAAAAAGAGATGAAAGAGCTTCTCCAAGAAGAGAAAGAATCTCAAAAGAAATTGGAAGAGGCTTTCAGAGGAATTGGATATGGCATTGAGTAGACTTGGATGTTTTATTGAGCTTGTCGATATCCGAAATCGTGACAATGAATTTAGTGTGGATTCTTTAAAAGGAATCTCAATTAACAAAGTATTGACTCCAACAAAAGCAAACACTAACAATTTAAACTTAAAGTCATATAAAATTTTAAAACACAATTGGTTTACCTATAGTTTAGTGACTTCTAGAAACGGAAATAAAATCAGCCTTGCTCACAATGATGGGGAGGACTGTATAGTATCTTCTATAAACCCTGTTTTCAAAGTAAAAGATGAAACTAAGCTGCTCCCAAGATACTTGATGATGTTTTTTAATCGTCCTGAATTCGATAGATATGCCCGGTTCAATTCGTGGGGTTCCGCACGAGAAACCTTTAGTTGGGACGATTTTTGCAATATTGAATTGAACATTCCTTCAATCGAGATTCAAAAAAAATATGTTGCCATCTATGAAGCAATGCTAGATAATCAAAAAGCATACAAAAAGGGACTGAATGATTTAAAGCTTGTTTGTGATGGATATATCGAAGAATTAAGGAAAAATTATAAGCCAGAACTAATTGGACGATATTTGCTTGAAAATAGAGAAAAGAATGTAGGTGCTGATGCGAAAATTCTTGGGATTAGCAAGGAAGGGTTTATAGAGCCAAAACAAAAAGTAGGAAACGAAAAAAACTATACTTTGTTTGGGTTTGATGATTTTGTGTATAGTCCGCCCAGAATTAATGTCGGTTCAATTGGCCTTTTTAAAGAAAATACAAAATGTGCATGTTCGCCAATTTATGTTTCTTTTCGAATCATAGATAAGGACCAATTATGTCCTGATTATTTATTGTTGTGGTTCAAAAGAGAGGAATTTAAGAGATATACTGATTTTTATTCGATTGCTAGTGTTAGGAACAATTTTAGTTTTGATTTGCTTCGTGAAATGAAGCTGCCTATCCCGCCAATTGAAATTCAAAAATCTATTGTAGAAGTTTTAAATGCGTTTAATCAAAGAAAACTGTTTGCTAATTCTTTAAATAAGCAGATGACGGACATTTGCCCCGTTTTGATTCGCGGTTCGCTTTTGGAATCTTTGAAATGAGGTGATCCAATTATGGATTTTAATGATCAAAGGAATCAATTCATCTTGAATTATCTCGAGAACGATAAGACCAACACCGCTCTTCTTTTGAAAGGCTCCTGGGGTACAGGAAAGACTTATTATATCAAGCAATCTTTAATTCCATTTTTAGAAAACAAAGGCAAAAAAGTAGTTTTTGTTTCGCTATACGGGATAAAAGATACCGGAGAACTGAGCAAATATATTTTCACAGAATCATATTTTAAAACCTTAAACTCAAAGGCAGGGATTGTCGGAATCGGAATTGCTAAAACAGTCATTAGAGGCGTCACTAGTCATTTTAATGTGGAACTCAACGGTGGTTCCAAAGAATGGAAAAAACTCAGTAAATACGCAAATTTGAAGAACAAACTTCTTATAATCGATGATTTGGAACGACACGATGAATCATTTGGAGTTGCTGAGATATTGGGATACATAAATAATCTTTGTGAGAATGACGGGGTCAAAGTCTTATTAATTGGTGATGAAAACACATTATTCGGAGCAAGTTGTAAGAAAGAATTTGAAGAGCAAATAAAGCTAAACGAACCTCAAAATAAATACAAGAAAATCAAGGAAAAAACTATCGGAGACACCTTGGAATTTATTTCTAATTTTGAGGATGCGATAAGAAACATACTCCATAGTTTTAAATTACCTTTTATTGATGATAAAAACGAGTCAAACATCATCAACGAAGTTGTCGATATTTCCAACTTAAAAGAGATTAATTCCAAGAATTTACGTACTGTTTCTAGAGCGTGTCAGAAAATGAATGATATGCTAAATGAGTATCATTCTATTTTCGAGTTGATAGAAAAAGAAAAGGTACGCAGCACGTTTTTCCAAAGTGTCTTTTTGGGATTGGTGGGCTTTTATTTTAGACTATCGTTAGATTCGTCCTTAAAATACGATTTGTCCGACGGCTTAGTGTCTTCTAAATTAGGAACAAATAAGTATCCTCTTTATTGGTTTTCATATGATTTTTTTGCAACCCAAAGTTTACAAGAAGTCGATTTTACAAAAGCGTTCGCCTTTTTCAGAACCTCGGTTCAGCAAAACGTAAATAATGGGCTGCTTGACTTAATTACTTCATATTATCGTGTAACTGAATCGCAGTTGACCGATGCATTAAATAAATTGAAAGAATGCCTGAAAAATAATAATGTCAAATTAGATTCTTATTCTAGTTTGGCGACATATCTAATAGCAATAGAACATCAAGTGGGATTGACTGATGAAGTAAAAGAAATTCTTTCTTTAATGAAAGAAAATATTAGGAATAGCGATATAGATTTAGAAAGAGCAATTGAGCTAAAAAACTTTGTCTCCGGCTGTAAATTAGAAACCAAAGAAGAACAAGATGAATATGATTCTTTAGTTAATACATTCATTGAAGTGTCTGAAACCAAGACAAAAGAAAAGACTAAATCGATTAAAAAAGAATCGCTTAAGGAAATACTTAAAGAAGCAGATAAAAACGCAGACAAATGGATGGCTACGAAAAAAGGCTATTCTAATTTTATTGATTTTGATCAGCTTGTTGAATTTATGAAAAGCGAAGAGGCTACAGCGCTTGAGGTAGATGAAATAAATAGTGCTTTCTTGCGTTTCTACAGCAGAATCTCAAATATTTATGAATTTTGCCGTGCGGATTTAGAAGCGTTGAGAAGGATGAAAAAGGAACTTGAAAACATACAAGCCGAAGAGTCTTTCGATAAAACAAAGCGAATGCAGATAAGATGGTTTGTAGAAAATTTAAAACACGCGATTGAGAAGTTAGAGCAAAGGGGGTCGATGCTAATATGCCCGATTATAAATACTCGGAATCAAATTTTGAAAACTCAGTCATAGAGCTTTTCGAAAAGCAAAACTACATCTATGAATGCGGATATGATATCCATAGAACCAATGAGGAAATCATCCTGATTGATGACTTTAAAGAATACCTTTTTAGAAGATACTCCAAATTGAACCTCCAAGCCGAAGAGGTCGATAATGTCATCCATAATCTTTTGTCATCTAGGGGAACCTCGCTTTATGAGACGATGAGGATGACGTTGAATGAGCTGAGAAAAGGCGTTGTCATCGACAGAAGCAACTATGGGCTTAAGGATGAGCTGATAGAGTATTTCGATTATGATAAGGCTGAGAACAACGTCTTCAAAGTCGTTAACCAATTCGAAGTCAAAGACACCGCATTAAGAAGACCTGATATCGTCGTATTCATCAACGGCATTCCGGTATCGGTCATTGAATTAAAAACAGTCAGCGAAGAAAGGGTAAAGCTTTACTCAGCTTTCGAACAATTGACCATCCGTTACACCCGAGATATCGAAAACTTGATGAGATTTTCCTTCATATCCGTCGTTTCGGATGGAGTCAACACGAAATGTGGATCGATTTTTTCCGATTACAAATACTTCTTCCCATGGAAATCCACCGATGGAAAAAGCTACGCAAAAGACGGAGTTGAAAGTTTAACCACGATGATTTCTGGGCTTTTCGACCATGCTACTCTATTAAATCTTATTCAAAATTATATTTATTTTCCTGACACATCTAAAAAGAATTTGATGATCCTCCCCAAATATTCACAGTATTATGCGAGTGAGCTTCTATTCCAGTACATCAAAGAACATATGCGCCCATCCGGGGATGGAAAAGGCGGGACCTACTTCGGAGCAACAGGGTGTGGAAAATCATATACCATGCTTTTCCTGACCAGAAGATTGGTCACTTCGTCAGATTTGAATTCACCTACAGTTATCCTTCTTACCGACAGAACAGATCTGGATGATCAGCTCTCCAGCACTTTCGAAGCCTCGAAAGAATATCTCATAGATCGCAACACCCTGAATGTAGCTTCAAGAGAAGAACTGAACGAAAAGGTAAAAGGCGTTACCAGCGGTGGAATCTTCCTGATGACAGTTCAGAAATTCGATGAGAACGTAAAGCTATTAAGCGACCGCGACAATATCATCTGCATATCCGACGAAGCACATCGAACACAAGTCAATTTAGATGCAACATTAAAGATCGATGAGGAAGGCATCAAAAAACATTTCGGATTCGCTACTTATCTTAGAAATTCCTTTCCGAACGCAACATACGTTGGCTTTACAGGCACGCCCATCGATGCCACAATCAACGTATTCGGCCCAATAGTCGCAGCCTACAAAATGAAACAAGCTGTCGATGATGGATCTACGGTTGGAATTGCTCTTCTCCCAGGCCCATCAGCCGTCCGCTTAGATGAGGCAAAAATGGGAATTGTCGACCGCTATTACGCAGATCAGTTAAGCAACGGAACCAATAAGTACGAAGTAAATGAATCCATCAAGGAAATGTCCAAGGTACGGACAATTATTGACAATGACTCAAGACTCAATCTGATTGTTGACCATTTCATCAGCCATTATGAAAACAGAGTAAAAGAAGGCGCAACAGTCAAAGGAAAGGCAATGTTCGTCTGCTACGATAGAAACATCGCCTACAAAGTCTATAAAAAAATCATCGCTCGGAGACCTGAGTGGAACATTCCTAAGAAAACACAGGAAGATGAATCCAAGCTTACTTACAGTCAATTGAATAGACTCAAGCCAGTAGAAATGGTAAAGCTTGTAGCCACCAGAGGCGCTAATGATGAACCCGATCTTTACAACCTACTTGGCTCTGATAAATACAGATCTGAATTAGCCACATTGTTCAAGGACGAGAATTCAAATTTTAAAATTGCCATTGTCGTCGATATGTGGCTAACGGGTTTTGATTGTGCGTCCCTTGATACCATGTATATTGATAAGCCTTTGGAAAAACATACGCTCATACAAACCATTTCACGAGTGAACCGTGTGTTTGATGGAAAAGACAAAGGTCTTATAGTTGATTACATAGGAATAGAAGCTTCTTTAGCCAAAGCCATGCAGCTTTACAGCGGTGACATCAATCCTGTTAGCGAAATCGAAGCATCCTACGTGATTTTCAAAGACCAGATGTCTTTGATTGATAACCTCATGGATGGCTTCGATTATTCGAAATTCGAGTTTGGAACAGATTTGGATAGACTTCTGACACTTCAAAAAGGAATGGAGTTCGTCCAAATGAAGGAGGATAGAGAAACACGTTTCATTGGCTTGACTCAGAGAATGAAGAAAGCCTTTGATATCTGCGTTGGAGACTCAAGAATCACGAATCACGAAATGTTCAAGCTTCACTTTTACTATGCGATTCGCTCAGCAATTATGAAAATCGGAAGAGAAGGGACTCCAGATGCTGAGAGAATGAACCAGGAAGTGAAAAAGTTAGTGGATGGATGCATATCCGCCCTCAAAGACCAAAAAGAAGGCGAGCAGACAAAGACCGAAATATTCAGCGAAGAATATCTAAAGAAAATTCAAGGCATTCCCTATAAGAATACCAAATTCAAAATGCTGATTGAGATGCTCAAAAAGGTTATTACTCAATACTCTCATACGAATAAATATAAAGCGGAAGAATTCTCTAAGAGAATGAAGAAACTCGTTGATAAATACAATAATAGAGATGGGGAAATACTTGTCTCCAACGATGATGTCATTAATGATTTCATCGATTCCTTAAGCGAAGAAGCCCAGAAAATACTAGAAGACCTCAAGAAAGATTCAGACGAATTCAAGCAAATGGGCATTTCCTTCGAAGAGAAAGCCTTTTATGACATCCTTAAGGCAATCAGAGACAAATACAAATTCGAATACCCTGAGGAAAAACTGATTGACTTGGCAAAAAAAGTAAAGATTGCAGTTGACGATAAAGCCAAATACACGGACTGGTCGTCAAAAAGTAACATAAAGGCAAGCCTTCAATCTGATATCATCCGCATATTAAACAGAAACGGATATCCGCCCGTTTATCTAAATGGATATCCTCAAAATTATCAGGAAGTATATGAAAAAGTACTAGCGCAAGTAGAAAACTTTAAAACATACGATAACTGATAAATTTGCCTTATAACATTGGAAATGGAGGATTAAATGATTATTCCTGAAAGTTTCATTAATTCAGTAGTTTGTATCGGCGACATCAAAAATGGGATATTTAGTCCAATCGGCACAGGTTTCATAGTTGGCAGAAGAGCTTCCGAAGGTGAAAATAATTTCTTTCCTTATTTAGTAACAAACAAACACGTCTTGTGCTATTTCTTAAGTTCATGTAATTCTGAGATGGCTATCAGACTATACGAAAAAGAAACACATCAAGTAAAATTATATAAAGTTGACAAGGATAAGTTTTCAATTTCTGACAATTCAAACATTGATATCGCCGTTGCACAATTAGACGGAGAATTTTTGTCGAATCAGGTCGAAAGAATCGGCTTAATAGATCTTGATAGAAACATTTTTACTTCCACTGAGTTTATAGATAATGGAGGAGGATGTGGAACGTTGATATATATGTTAGGATTTCCAATGAAACTTATTGAAGACAATTCGTGCACTCCTTTATGTAGAATAGGCTGCGTTTCTAGAATAGACACTGAAGAAATCCAAAATTCAAAAAGAATTCTTCTCGATATTCAAAACTTTCCTGGTAATTCTGGCTCACCCATTTTTTGTAGAGCCGAACTAGCATCCGTTGATGGCACAAAACCCGTTCAAAAAACTGCATTAATAGGAATTGTAAACTCATATATCCCATATAGTGAAAACTTAATCAATGCACAAACGAATCAAGTCGTTGAAGTTCGTACAGAAAATAGCGGAATAGCTATAGCTAATCCTGCCGAATACATTAAAGATTTGATAGAACAAGACTTGAAGAGCAAAAACTTGAATTAAGAAAAACAGTTATTTTTCAGCATTATCACGGCAACCAAACAGGCATTGTCATTATCCCATACGACATTGACAAGCTTCCACCCAACCATTCCGCAGATGTTGAGTTCCTGCTACATGATTCTGTAGTTGTTCTCAGATAAGACTGCGTACTCTTAGTTCATAAAGAAAAATCTCCTTCTTTCTTTTTAAAGGAGTCTTGTTTCCTTACGTACTCCATGATCGTAAGTAAATGGGGCAAAGCCCTTCTATCTGCTTATATTAGAGTTTCGAAGATAGTGAATTTCAGGACTTGACACACTATTTTTTCGCTTTTTTCCAAAAATAAAAAGAACATAGCTTAGCCTTTTAAATTTTCATTTTTTCATCATTCTATTTTGTTGTTCCCCACCATACAAAACAATGAGTTTGCATAATTTTTTGCAATCTTCAGGATTTACAGTCGGTTGGCTATGAAACCTTCGCAATTCATTATTCGGAATATCCTTCGATAAAGAATAATAAATAGTCTCATTAAACGTCCAAGAATACTTCGCAACTTCGCGTCCACTCCATCGATAAAGCTGTTGAAGCTCTTCCGGCGGATTGTATCTGTCCAACCCCAAGTATTTCAATAAATAATCAACATATGGCATGTTTATTTTTTGTTCTTCTTGAGACAAATTCATAAAGTCCTCTGAACGTTCGACCTGATTAGACAATACATCCTCTGCATCCAAAAAGGACGGAGCGATTATTCTACGGATGTACAGAGCCACAAGAACAAAGAAGATGTAATAAGGATTTTTCATTTTCTCCCATCCGAAATCATTGCAAACATTCATTACACCATCATAATAACGGGTAATTTCTCTGTTATCGGCTTTATCCAAAACTCTTTTATTCCCATACAGCAAGCATTGGTAGGCCAATTTTGTTGGAATCTCAGCCTGGTCTTTGGACACACCTATTTTAGTTAAGGCATTAACGTAATCATCTAACCGATGTCTAAAATACTCATTTGCAGATGTTCTTAGATTAAATGTGAAGTCGAAGAACTTCTGAAGGTATTCATAGCCGTCTACCCCATAAATCGTTCTCACCGTTTGGGCAACAGAGTTCTGGTTCATCGTAACGATGACAGCGCAGTTCTTTACGTCAAATAAATGATGGAAACGTTCCAAAATTTTCAATTGCACATCCGGCAAGCAGCGGTCAATTTCGTCAACAAGAATAATGAGTTTACTTTGACTTCCGCCATCCTCCGATAAGGTAATCTTATCTAAAAGTTCTTTTGTTTCATTCAAAAGTTTCTTGTACGATTTGAATTCGGCTAAGTTGGTTGTATCGATTTGGCACTGAAAGCTCTTGATTGCATTTATCAGTCCTTGAATGACTATTCTCAATTTATTGATCTTCGGGGATAATTCGGCCCCAGTGTCTATTACTGCCTTAGCTGCGTTTTTGATATTCTCCTTGCCAAATGACAGATGACTTTCATCCTCTATTCCATCTATTATGCAAGAAAGAATGGCTATAAGTGGATCAGAATAGAAAGAGTTCTCCCATGCATCGTATTTAATGACGATATTTTCTGCCTTTTGTGAAAGCTGCTCTTCAATCATTCCCAAAACAAATGATTTACCACTTCCCCAATCCCCATTGATGGCAATGCAGGTGTGATTGTCTTTTTTCAGAGAATCGACAAGCCCACATATTTTGCCAACAAACTCCTGTCTGCCTATCTTATTTTTCATAGCCATAGCGTCTGCCCCTTTCAATAAAATATGTCTTCCTTGCATGCCACATAACACTTGATTGCTTTCAAATAACTGATTCAGCACCAAAACTATATGAAAGCAAAAGGATTATTTTTGCTACCGATATTACACTGATAATTATAACAAAAAAGGATTTTTCAATTAAAACCAATTCGTCCGCATACCTTAAATAGAACCCGATAGAATCCTTTCCGAACATCGAAAAAAGTTCGATGAAATCTTTGTTTTTTCGAGAGCGTAATTTCGCTTTCTAGGTCATAAAAAAAGGAAAAGCTGCCAAAGCTTGCCTGTGTTCTACATTGTTGGAACCATGGCGCTCTGGCAGCTTTTTTATAAGGCTTTTGGCGACAATCTGGAGGAATACCATGAAATTCTGGCCATGGCAATGTCCTCCGGATATGAAAAAAGGAGTTCCCGCAGGAACCCCCCTGGTCGCAGGCCACGCAGGTATCTGCAACTCGATCGCTAAACACTTTACACAGAAAAATGGGATTTGTCAATCCCATCAACTAGTTATATGACTCAATGTTATGATATGCATGAATCAGTTTCTACATACACAAATTATAATCATTACGAATCCACAATTTTTGAACTCTCTTATTTCAAGAAATTAGGTGACTACGGAAACGGAACCAGGAGATACCGTTGCCTTTACTGCGGCAAAGCGTTCTCCCCACTGACGGGGACTGTATTTGACGTCCATAAGATTCCCGTATCCGAATGGATCGAATACATGATTCACCTCTTCGATTTCCATTTCCTGTCCAGTTCCGCTATTAAGGAAGATATGGATTTCTTAAACGATATTGATAAGGAGAGTTTAACTGATGCTCCTGATACTCGAATATTCACATCTATGTCTTATAACCTTGAATATAAAAAGAATCATATTATGTTTTCCGCTATTCTTTCTTTGATAGAAAAATTAATTTATTTAGCTTTATTTATCATCAGTATTTTTATAAGTTGGTCATTGCTTTATTCAGCTATAAAAATTTAGATCATAATCTAGGAATACTAAAGTCTTTGGGATGCTCTAAATGCGGGCTTTTGACTATTGCATTGTTATTAAGTTTTGGAATCAGTATCTTGGAGTTTTCTTATGCTTAGCTAGGATATTCCTTCCACTCTCACAAATAGGAACAACCCCGAGGGGTTGCGGCACGAAAAAATTAAAATATTCGTGCCTCC
>OBDK01000201.1_pt1 | contig 12923 bp, 10 predicted proteins | sample 1518101 | NCBI WGS metagenome assembly OBDK01 (sample SAMN01760936, study PRJEB22395) | human gut metagenome | reverse complement strand
GATAGTGACGAGGCTCGGCGGTGCTCCTGTTTGCAACAGGAGCATTGTGCCTGTCCCAATGTTGTGCTATAGTTCTATTTAAAGTCCAGTGAGAGGGGTGCAGTACAAACATCGTAAAATCTTTCGTCGGGCTTTTCTCTCGGCTCGTATCCTTTGAGAAGCAAACGGATAAGACCGCCTTCGGAAAGACACGCCCGTTTTGCTTTTTTCTGCAAATCCTGAGCTTCTGCCTTGTTCATCAGAATGTGCTTTTCAATGTTTCTCTTGCTCATTTTTATCGCTGTCCTTTCTGTAAATATAGTGTCTGTCCCGGTTTATCTGAAACAGGCACATTGTTGTTACTCCGAAAAAGCCGCCGATGATTAACCCGGCGGCGACCAATACTATCTCCCGCATAGCTTATGCTCCTTTCTTGCTTGGGGTATTAGGGGCAACCCCTAACGAGTGTACCGTTTTGGACATTCCTGTCCATAAATGGTCTGCTCGCTAAGATTATGCAGACACTCAGGGTTGCCCCATAGATTGACTTTTATCTCTCCATATCCTTCGAGACAGGCTTATACGGCTTTGCTTCAATACCGTCCATAGACTTGTAAAATCTCTCCGGGTATTTGAACTTTTCCTCGTACTTACGAGCCAGTTCTTTCGGCAAACTGAGAAACTTTTCCGACTCAATCGGTGCGTATGCAATGAAGAACTTGCCGGCAATAATGTCAAGCATTTCACGGTTGCTGTCATCTTTCACATAACATTTTTCAATCTTCCAACCGTCCTTGCCGCCGTGTTCATCAGCCATATATGCTTCCAGTCGCACACATTTATCCGAGCCGTCAAGGGAAGAAGCATAGATAGAATATCCGCCCATACCCTCAATGAAAGCCTTATTGTTACTGCTGACAACATAGGTTCTTTGTTCTTCTGTGTAAGGCTTGTCAAAGCTGTCAGCCGTAAAAACAATATATCCGGTCGTGTGGTTTCTTTCTTTTTCTGCCTGCCGGAAATGAGCTTTCAACTGCGGATAACTCATCTCAACATTCTCAGGCTCGGAATAAACAGCCCTGTTCAACGGCAAACCGTTCATCTTTCCTTCCTCGTTGCAGATGATGGCAACCTCGTCCTCAAAGGGCATATATTCTTCAATATCTCCCTCCACAAGAGACTGCATTGCTTCAAGGGTATCCTCGATTTCAATGAGCTTCGGATACCTGCCCGGCTCAACAAGAATGACGGAAATCTTCTCAGGTGCTTCTAACTTTTCAAAGGTGTCCTCGTGAATATTCAAAGCAAGAGAGCTGCCGTTTTCCCATTTCATATGAATCTGTCCGGCGTCGTCAACGAACTTAACCGTTCCTTTCAAACCGTAGGACATTTGACTTTCGCCAGCCATTTCAGTGAGTACAATCTGCGTACCCTCCGGGTACATTTCTCTGATTTCTTTTAGTTTCATCGTGCAAAACTCCTTTCGGTTTTATCTTTTATTCCCAAGCGTTTACAAAGAAAGTCGTTGACATCTTTCCCGTATTGGGGAGGGTCGTCAACGACTTCATACTTATCTGAAAGAATCGTCTGCAACGCTTTGGTCGCTTTTCTTCCGGCAATATCATTGTCCAAATGAAGAACAATTCGCCTGATTGTTTTGTCCTTTTCAAGCAGCCTGCCGAGTGTAACAGGCACTTTCGAGTCCTCAATTTTCTGCTTTGGGGAATACACTCCCGCAAGAGAAACAAGGTTAAACTGTCGCCAGTCTTTGCCCTCCAGCTTCATCAAAGTTGCATAGGAAAGCAGGTCAATGGCACACTCAAAAAGATGAACCTCTCCGGTGTTTTCGGCAGTCAGGCGGAAAGAATATTGCTTTTTACTGCCGGTGCAGTCGCCCATAATCCTTGATTGATTTGTTGCTCTGTAAGCGGCGTATTTAGGTTCTTTGTTCTCGTCATAGCCGATAAAAACAGCATTGTGATATGGGAGCGACTCAATGATTAGCTCCTGTTCCAAACAGTGGTTGATGATTTCATAATCAATCCCACGCCCGAAAAGGTAATCAAATACCACATCGGCAGTAGGACTTTTTTCAGGCAGAAGCAAGGACTGTTCCTCATAGCTTTTGATGTTTTCACAAGTCGGAAAGCTGACTGAACCGTTTCCCATAATGGTCTGAACCGCCTCCACAAAATCCATTCCACGGACTTTGATAAGGTAATCGAGGGCGGATTTGCCCCCGATACCTCTCGACCACCACATCCATTTTCCGTTGGAAATCTTCAAGCTGTCGTGGGTTCTTGTGGTGTAAGTGTTGCTTGAAAACTTAACAAGCTCGCCCGGTTCATACTCTCTGAGATAGGTTAATAAGTCCATTCGTTTGGCTTCGGTTATGACTTCCGGTGCAATATACGGCATAATTATCACCGCCGTTCTACATCAGCAAATCGGCAACCGCTTTCTGTATCGGTTCGTTGATACTGAGCTTTGCAATGATGATAAGTATCTTATCAACAGGGCAGCCGATGTCATTCCAAACAGTCCAAGCACCTCCCGCAAGGTCGTCGTTTTCATACAAAGCAATGATTTCTTCCGGCGAAAACACCGTTTCAATGCTCTGTCGAACCAACTCTCCGTAGAAAGAAAGCTTTGCATTTCTAAGGGCAAATTCTGCTTCCTTTGCGGGCGGTTTGCTTCTTTTCAATTCGAGATATGCTTTATCAAGTCTCCTGACCACAACCATCATCATTGCGTCAAAAGGGTTGATGATTGCTTTTCTGCAAGGGCAGTTTTCTCTTTCTTTATCGGGTGTCATTTTATCGTTCATAGGTTTTCTCCTTTCGTGTGTTCGGCACTTCGCCCTCATCGGGTTCGCCGCCGACAATTTCGTTTTCCCGCTTATCCATATTGAGCAAGATATTCAGCTCGTCCAAGCGGGCAAGTTTTGTCTTGAGTTCTTCCTCTTGGATAAACGGTTTTTGGACTTCTTTCTTTGCGGTTTCCAACTGATTTTTGGTGTTCTCAAGGTCGTTTTCCGCAAGCGACAAGCTCTCGGCAAATCTGTCAATACCGTTATCGAGACGGATAATATTGCCGTGTGCGTCATCGCCGAGAGGAACATTTCTGCTTGTCGCACCTTTCAGTCGAACCTCATAATTTCGCTCTGCGGTATTAAAAAGCAGCTCTGTTTCAAACCCTCGGTACTTGCCGAGAGGAATAGGGTCGGGGCTGTTCATCTGCTTGCAGGCTTCAATGATTGCTTTACCGGCGTCGGCTTTTTCGGAATAAAAAACACCCTTAACCTCCATACCGACAAAGCGGTCGTCCGTTGGTTTCGGGTGCTGTTTCGCAGTTTCTACATCTTGCTTCAAGCCTTCAATACGGTTTTCCAAAGCTGTAATTCTCTGCGGATAATATTTGATTATCTTATCTTCCAAAGCGTATTTTTCAGAGAGGAAGTTGGATTTTAAGAGCTTCAGCTTTTGGACTTGAATGTCCAAATCCATCTTTTCCTTAATATACGGATTGCCGGTGGCAAGCATTTTAATCTCTGCATAAGACAGGGCGGTTTCGTCAATATCCTCGGCAGAACGCACCGGGGATTTGCTCGTCATAATCTGACTGGCGAACTTTTGCTTTCCCTCTACAAGCTGATAGAGGTATGCGTCAAAGGTCTGCTCTGTTACATAGCGGTAAATATCTACATCGGGGTTTGAGTTGCCCTGTCGGATAATTCGACCGGAACGCTGCTCCAAGTCTGACGGTCTCCACGGGCAATCCACATCGTGAAGTGCAATAAGTCTGTCCTGAACATTCGTGCCGGCTCCCATCTTTTGCGTAGAACCGAGAAGCACTCTGACCTCTCCCTTACGGGTCTTTTGGAACAGTTCTTTCTTCTTAACATCGGTATCTGCTTCGTGGATAAAGCGGACTTCGCTTTCGGGGACACCACGCTCTATGAGCTTTTTTCTGATGTCGTTATATACCGAGAATGTGCCGTCGTTTTTTGGCGTTGAGAGGTCGCAGAACACAAGCTGTGCTGATTTTTTATCGGCTGTTTCCTCCCAAATACGGTAGATGTTATCGACGCAGGCGTTGATTTTACTGCCCTCAAAATCAGGCAGCATATCGTTGAGCATACGCTGGTCAAGAGCCAACTTTCTACCGTCGTTTGTGATTTTGAGCATATTATCTACACTCGAATCCACACCGCCACCACGGACTTTCTCGGCTCGCTCCGCAAGGGAAACAACCATTTCTTTCTGCATTTCAGACGGCTTGACTGCAACATTGTGGAAGTGTGCATCCGGCACAGGCAATTCCAACATATCCGCCGTCTTAATGTCGGCGACCTCCTTAAACATCGCCATAAGCTCCGGAAGGTTATAGAATTTTGCAAAGCGGGTTTTCGCTCTGTAACCCGTTCCCTCCGGGGTAAGCTCTACGGCTGTTACAGTCTCTCCAAAGGTACTTGCCCACGAGTCGAAGTGCTGTAAATTGTTTTTCACAAGCGTGTTGTACTGCAAGTATCGCTGAATGGTATAGAGTTCCACCATACTGTTTGAGATAGGAGTACCGGTTGCAAATACCGTTCCTCGACCGCCTGTAAGCTCGTCAAGGTATCGGCACTTCATAAACAGGTCGGAGGATTTCTGTGCTTCCGTCTGAGCGATACCGCCCACATTACGCATTTTGGTGTAAAGGTAGAGGTTCTTGTAATAATGACTCTCGTCAATAAAGAGCCTGTCCACACCGAGTTCTTCAAAGGTAACAACATCGTCCTTGCGGCTTTGGTCGTTGAGCTTTTCCAGCTTTTGCTTCACGGACTTTTTAGACTTTTCAAGCTGTTTAATGGAGAAGTTTTCTCCACGATTTCGCTTCAAATCCATAATACCGTCTGTCAGTTCTTCAAGCTGCTGCTCAAGAATTGCCCTCTGTCTTTCAATGGACATCGGTATTTTTTCAAACTGAGAATGACCGATAATCACTGCGTCATAATCGCCCGTAGCAATTCGCCCGCAGAACTTTTTACGGTTCTTAGTCTCAAAATCTCGCTTTGTCGCTACGAGAATATTCGCTGCCGGATAGAGCTGCAAGAACTCCGCCGCCCATTGTTCGGTTAAGTGATTCGGGACTACGAACAGCGACTTATTGCAAAGTCCGAGTCGTTTGGACTCCATAGCAGCCGCCACCATCTCAAAAGTTTTACCTGCACCGACTGCGTGTGCCAACAGCGTATTGCCGCCGTACAGAATGTGTGCAACCGCATTTTTCTGATGTTCACGGAGTTCGATTTCCGGGTTCATACCGTTGAAAACAATGTGGCTTCCGTCGTACTCACGAGGACGAATACTATTGAATTTCTCGTTATACATTTTCGTAAGTTTTTCTCGGCGGACAGGGTCAGCCCATATCCAGTCCTGAAAGCCCTGCTTTATGAGTTCCTGCTTTGCCTGTGCGATTGCCGTTTCCTTTTTATTGAGAACTGCTTTCTTTTTGCCCTCGTCATCTTCGATATAGTCAAAGATACGGACATCTTTCAGGTTCAGAGTTTCCTCGATTATCTTATATGCGTTGATACGGGAAGTACCGTAGGTGCTGTATGCTTTAACATTGGAACGGTCATAGCTCTTTCCCTCAATGTTCCATTCGCCGGTAAACTGAGAGTAGTGAACCTTGATGTTCCACTGTGCATAGCGTGGGGTGTCGAGAAACTCAAACATAAACTGTTGGAATATTTCGGGCGGTATCCAAGTTGCACCGAGCCTTACGGAAATCTCGCTTGCCGTCAAATCCTTTGGCTGCACCTTTTCAAGTGCCTGCACATTGACTGTGTAATCTTCGGGATACAGTGTCGCAGACCTTTGGGCTGTCGCCAGCTTTTCACGAACATTGCCCGACAGATATTCGTCTGCCATCAGATACTTCGGCTCATAAGAATTGCCGTACTCATAAAGGGGATTTAAGAAGATAACACCCTTTAAGTCAGAAAATAATTCCTCCTCGCTTTTGCCGGACAACTCCATCATATATTCCATATCAATGGCTGCTTTTTCGCCCATAGAGACAGCGAGAGCTTCGTCTGCGGTGTCAACCTCCGTTACAGGCTTGTGCGGTTTAATCGTTCTCTTGAAGAACATATCCGCCTTGCGTTCCAGTTCGCCATTTTCGTCCAAGACCTCAAGAGCAGAGAGCAGAGCATAGGAGCTGTCATCGGAAAAGGCGGAAGTATTGGCACGGCTGTTAATCAGTCCGTACTTCTTTGTAAAGCTGTCATACAGAGTGTTCAGCTTTTCCTGTGCCTGTTTGATTTCCCTGTCGGGGTAATCCTCGGTTTGCAGTTCAATCAGGTTGCGAACGCAATCTCTTATCCCAATCATACCCTTAATGCGGTTCTCAGCGGTTGCCGATACCTCCACCGGGGACATACGGGAGTTCTCACGGAAATAGATTTTATCGTCCAAAATTGTGTAAGAGAAGTTCCTTACCGTAGGGTCTGCCGGGATAGAATTATCTTCTTCCTCCAGCTCGTCGGCAACCTCGTATTCGGAGATTTCTCCGTGAATGTTTGAGACTGCTTCGTTCAAAAGCTCCGAAAGGTCGGCATTTTCAAACGGTTCACAGGTTGCTTCCGGTCCGAAACGACCGCTTACCATTTTCATTTCGCCGAGTATCATTTCCGGGTGCTGAACAAAATATGAGTTCATCCTTATACCGTTTTCGTCGGTGTCAAGATGAACCCAATCCGGTTCAATATCTATGAGCCTGTCTCGCTTTTGCAAAAACAGAATATCGGATACAACCTCTGTTCCGGCATTGCCTTTGAAGGTGTCATTCGGAAGTCTGATTGCTCCGAGAAGCTCCGCCCTCTGTGCGATATATTTTCGGACATTGGAGTTTTCCTTGTCCATAGTTCCTTTGCTTGTCACAAGAGCCATCACACCGCCGGGTCGTAATTTATCAAGCGATTTTGCAAAGAAATAATCGTGGATTAAGAAGTTGTACTTGTCATATCGTTTATCGGAGACTTTGAAATCTCCGAAAGGCACGTTGCAGATAACACCGTCAAAGAAGCTGTCGGGGACATTTACTTCCTCAAAGCCCTGTGCCGCAATGGAAGATTTCTGATAAAGCTGCTGAGCGATACCGGCTGAAATGGTATCAAGCTCAACACCGTAAACCTTTGCGTTTTCCATTGACTTAGGCAGCATACCGATGAAGTTACCGATACCGCAGGACGGCTCAAGCAGGTTGCCCTCCTGAAATCCCATCTGTTCCAACACCTTGTAAATGGCGGTAGATACTTCGGGCGGAGTGTAAAAGGCGGTCAAGGTGCTTTCTCTTGCCGACGTATATTCCTCCGGCGTTAGGATATTTTTCAGCATTGCATACTCTGTATGCCAAGCTCCGGCTCGTTCGTCAAAGGCTTCGGGAATACCGCCCCAACCGACATATCTCGACAAGATTTTCTGCTCGTCAGGTGTTGCAAAACGGTTTTCGTTTTGACAATCCTTCAAGACCTTAATCGCTGCATAGTTTCTGTGAAAACGCTCTTTCTTGTTCACTTCCTCAACCTGATTATTGGCAAGGTCAAAATTGTGTCGCTCCGACATAGGAATATCCGGGTGGAGGTCAAAGCTCTTTACCTTTGACTTTTTCTTTTGCTCCCAAACGGGAACAATCGGTTCAGGCTCTTTGTCGTAACCGTTGCCGATACGGACACCCTCGTTATACATTTCCTCATAACTGTCAAAGCCGTTCTGAGCTGCAACGATTTCTCTGTAATCCTCAATCGGCACATTCCCGATATTCGTTGCCACCATATTTGCTCTTTCAACATTTTCAATGAGAGCTTCCATTGTGGCAGGGGTACAGTCAGTCAAATCCGGTTTCTCGTTAAACTCTCGCTCTGCGTCCTCAAACCATTCCGTACCTACATCGGCAAGCTCCTGATTTGCAATACTGCCGAGGTAATCAAAGAAGTCCTCAGCCGAGTCATACTCCCGTGCTGCTTGCTGTATCTCGTCAAAAGAAAGCGTATTTGTAACATACTGACCTCCGGCATTGCTGTCGGGGTTATAGTACATCCAAGTTACACTTTCATTGTCCCGGTCGATAAAGAATGCGTCGTCATAACCGGTTTTCGGACTGAAATCCTGTACGGTTTCGGTATCATTTTGAGCTTCATTTTCGCCTGTAACGGTTTTTTCTTCCGCTGGTAATACACTGACCTTCAAGTGGTCGTTCATTGGATTTTCACGCACTTTGCGGTCAAATTCTTCCCTTGAAAGCTCCTTGTTGAAAAGCGGCATATCAAAGTCATAGAGCATTACACGGTTTTCGTCAAAGGATAAAATCTCATACTGAGAAGCTCCGATATACACGCTGTCGCCGAGATGATATTCATAATGTGCTTCCGTTTCGTCCTCTTTGTTTTCAGGCTCAGGCGGTGCGGTAGAGAGTATCTCACGGTTTTTTCTCTGCTCTGCAAGCTCGGCTCGCCTTTCTTCCTGCTTTTCAAGCCATTCCGGGTACTTTTCTTTTTCCTTTGGGTTTAGGTATCTGTCCATACGGATAAGGTCTCCGATACGCTTTTCAACCTGAGACCAAGAAAGCGTAATGTGCGGCTTGTCGCTTCCGATACCCTTTGAAATTGCGATACCTTTTCCGTCGTGCTGTTCGTCAATGCCTGCACCGATGATGACCGGATAAGAGCCGCCCCAACCGTATTCGTTTTTCAAGAAGTCGGCGTTCTCTTTTGCGGAAAGGCTTTTTTCAAACTGCTCATAGATACGCATTTTGCCCTCGGAAACTCCGCTTCCACGGGTCAGTACAGCGTCTATGATTTCCTGAGAAAAAGTAAAGGCAGAGGTTTTTTGTTCCTCTGCCTGATTTCCCATAATGAGAGTCAACTGACCGTCCATAGACGGAAGCGGCTTCATTGTATCGGTCAATTCTCCCAAAAGTCTCATTGCTTCAAAATGCTGTGCGATAACGCCCCAGTCATAGAAGCTCTGAGCGGTTCTGTTTTCGTATTTGCCCTCCCACAAGTGGAGAACATTCTGAAATGTTTTGTAGCCCACAAGTCTGCCGTCGTTTAAGGTAAGCTGGGTGTAATCGTTGTTGAAAATACCCTTGATATATTCGGTACGGGTCGCATTATCCGTATTTCTCTCATAGAAGTCTTTGATTTCTTCCTTTGAAGCGGACAAATGCGGGGTAGTGCCGAGTATTTCTCGGATAGTATCGTCACCACCGAAAAACGGCAGGCTCTTGTCCTCGTGGTTTCTGTCGTAATACTCTAAGCGAATATTACCTGATTCTTCACGATTTCCTGTGCCGAGTTCCTGATGTTGTTCATCAGGCGAACCCATTTCATCATATCTTCCGCTTTCATCTGCTCCGTCAGTCCGGCTTTCTGTGCCATCTGCTTTACGAGAGTTTCCTCCAGTTCGCTCGCTCTCTGCTGAACCTCCGCCAAGTGACTGTTCAGAATCCCTTTCGTCAGAAGATTGTAGTACAGGATTTTGTGATGTTCCTTCAGATAAGTTCTCCTCATCTGCGACCATCTGCCGAGAGTCACTTCCGTCTGCTCCGGCAGCTTCAGGTTCGGAAGATTGTAGTCTCCCACCATCGTGTATGTGATTTCGCTCATCGCTTTGACTCCTTTCGTCTTTGATGTCTTTATTGTATTCGGATTGCTCCTGTTCATCAATTATGCGATTTTCCTTGCTGAGCGTGCTGATTGTTCTGCTGACAGGGAGCAATGCCATTTCTGCAATGTCGCTTGTAGCAATACCCACCGCATTGAGAACTTCCTGTGAATTGAAGCTTGAAATACCGGCAAAGTCATCGGGAGAATAAACCTTGTCTGCGTCCAGTCCCAATCGTGCCATAACCATATATGACACGCTGTTTCTGACAAGCTCCAAATACAAGGCGTTTGCTTCGTCGGCAGACAAATACTCAATATCGCTTCCTGCACCCAAACTCATAAAGTCGGAGATATAGTCTGCGATGTTGTCCTCGACGGCATTGGAAATGCTCTCTTTGACGACATTTTCAATACTCGTTGTATCGTTTACCGCACCGAAAGTATTTTCAATCGTTTCAATAACCTCTGTTTCATATTCGGGTCTCATCTCCCAAATCGGCACAGGGCGGGAATATCTGCTTTCGTGGGTATCCGATATATCAAAGTAATGAATCAGCCTTTGACGGCTTCTGTCTGCGTCCTCAAATACGGCAATACCTTTTGCTCCTCGGTTTACCCAACGACCGAAAGTGCCGTTCCATCGTTCGATTTCAAGTACGGCTATTGCGTCGGGTCTTTGGGCATAAATGAGAAGCTGTTCATCAAATCGAAGCCTGAAATTCCTGCCTGCTGTTTTCAGAAACGATTGCCAGTTTACCGGATTGCTTGTCACCGCTAAACAGGTTCTTTCATATAGCTCCGAAATCAGGTCAAATTTTCTTGCCACCTCGTCTGCACCTCCTTATCGTGATTTTTCTTTGTCCTTTGCAGGTTTTGTATTCTCTTTTGCGGCTGGTTCTACGGTATGACCGTTTCTCTCACAAAGCTCGGCAAATTCACAGATATGGTAAAGATTTGTGCCAACCTCCAAGTGGTAGTCGTCGATATATCTGCAAGTCCTTTCCATTGTTTTGCCGTCGCCGAGCTTGATTGAAATTTTCTCTCCGTCCGCAATGCGAAACTGCTCCTGATAGTGCGGGTCGATAAATCGGATACCACGCTCGGCATTTTTTAAGTGGGCGTTAAGCCACTCTTTCTGATAGCAATAGCAGTACAGATTGTACTCGCCCCTGTTGGGGTTAAACCTCATAAGATAGCTGTACTTTTCCGTATCGAGACGAATGCCGTAGTGGTTGCGGTCATCATTGAAGGAACTGTCGGGAGTGGAATAACAGTAAGAGGACATAGCCTTTCTGCCGGACAAAACATCGCCGTCACGCAATCCGTTTATCACATCGTCAAATTCAGCCTTAAATTCATCGGTTTTCAGGTCTTTTCTGAAATCGTTCCAAGTCGTCCAAAACTCGTTTCCGGCAGAACCGAAGTCGGCTCGCAAATATCCGATAAGACCGGTCTGCATAGAGAGCTGCTGACTTTGGCTGAAGGTGTATTTACGCTCTGCTTCGGTCAATACTCTGTAATCCATTTTCATCACCTCGCTTGTTCGTTTGGTTGTCTTTGCTTTGGAATAGAAAAGCCATATACTCCGGCAATATCATCGCCGAGTCTTTTGGTAACTCGTGTGATGTCGGCTCTTGTAGCTTTTCCGTTGTAGATTTTATCTTGCAGATTTTCAATCTGCATATCGGTAACACCGTCTTTGAATACACGGTATAGATAATGGTTTGTTCCGTCGTGATGAACGGCGTCGGCTCGAAGATCGCCGTACTTATCCACATACCATTCGGTGTAATCGGTATCGGAATAAAGGCAATCCTTGATGTTGCCGGAATCAATCATCTTGTAGCCCGACACTCTGCCGTTCCATCTGCCGAGGTCGCCGATTACGATAATCGGCTGTGAAAGCTGAATGTTGAGATTTACTCGTTCATCATAAAGATTTTCGGCATTGGATTTTACCATAATGTCGTAAAGCTCATCATCGGAATATCCGGGATACAGTTCCTCCAAAGACTCTCGCCAATCATCAAGGTCAAGGCTAATGTCGCTCCAAATGATATGGCGGTCATTCTGTTCCTGACTGCTCATCAGTGCCACCTCCCAAATAAGAGAACAGCTTATTGGCTTTGGTCTGCTTCTGAAGCTCGATAATCAGGCTCATATCCGGAATAGTGATACCGGGAATTTTCAAAATGCTCTCCATATCAAGCTGCTGCAATTTCTTTTCGGTATTGCAGCCTGCGTCAAACAGTTTCGTCAGAAGCTTTGTCTTTTGCTGAAAAGTGAAATTTTCCTTCATTGCTTTGTCCTCCTTATCGTTCTTTGTCTTTGTTTCGCTTCTTGTTTGAAAGCTCCTGTGCCTTTTCCTTTGCCCATTCAGGCAGACGCTCAGGCTTTACCTCGCCCATAACATCCATTCTTTCATATCGGGTTGATTTGCCGGTATGAAGATTGGTACAAAACACGGCGCTTCCACGGCTGTTTGCCGACGCACCGAAACCACCTGTAACATAGTAGAGCTGTCTGTCGGCTCTCTGAAATTCGGGCTTTAATACCTTGGGGTCAATAGCTATGATTTTGCCGTTGATGTCTTTGGAATAGTGGTCGGGGATACAATCGGCTTCCGTTATGAGTGTGATTGGAATATCCAGCTTTTCGACCTGTTCCTTGAAAAGCTCCGCTTCATTCGCCACACGGCTACCGAAAAGGTGTACGATTTCGATATAGTCATCGCTTACCATACATTCCGAACACAGTTCAAACAGGTCGTTTCGCTCTGCAAAGCCGCACATATATTTATCGCCGTTTGTGCTTTGCTCATTGGAAGCCAAGATAACTTCCTTTTCGCCCACATTGACCGAGCAAAGAACAGTGTATTCACCGATTTTTCTTTTTTCCTCGTTCATATCCACACCTCAGCTTACTTCAATCACAATTCTGATGTTTCCGCAGTCGCAGCCACTGCACTGCCTTGACAGTTCGGGAAATAGGGATTGCACTCTCTGTCTTGCTCTGCGGATAGTCTCAAAGCACGGCAAGCCGTAGCCTTTATAGTTGTTGACTATATCCTCAAGCGGTAAATCTCCGACTCTCATATAGCTGTATCGGTTGTAATAGCAAAGGATAAGCTGCATATCGTCATACCTCGTTTCGGGGCATTCTCTGAGTATTGCAAGCACCTTGCTGTCAACCGTCTTTTGCTTATTCATAATGCACCTCCGTAAAAGAACGGTGGGCGAAGTTTTCACTCCGCCCAAAATCATTCCTTATTTCTTTCTGTTTTTAATCT
>OBDK01000181.1_pt1 | contig 13822 bp, 10 predicted proteins | sample 1518101 | NCBI WGS metagenome assembly OBDK01 (sample SAMN01760936, study PRJEB22395) | human gut metagenome | reverse complement strand
AGAAAATGACCGGTGAAACGGAAAAAGAAAAGGAGCTGCTGCTCACCTGATTTTGGATCAGGATTTTGCAACAGCCCCTTTTTTATTGTCTTGTGCTTTTAGTTGTTCGAATCTTTAAAACACGTCAACTTTATCTTCAGGGATTGAAGATAACATATCGGATAATTTTATTCCTTTGTAGGTCGAATTCCAAAGCTCGTCGACTGTCGCTACATCCACGGTTTCATCATATGCTTCGCAAAAAGAAATAAAATCCTTCCTATCGTCATTGTAATAGGTTATTGAATAATCTTTTCCTTTGTAGTTGAATTCAAGTTCACGACCTGTATCGACCCATTTGAATAATTGTTCTTTAGTCACTGTTGTTCCCTCTTTTCTTTATTTTCTCATATTTTCTTTATTTTTTTGCTTAATAATGTAGGCTGATTTTTAATAGTTCTAAAATCTACCCATTGGGAAAATGGCCTCTTTTAAATTTGATATGATATTGGAAAAGAAAGGAGGCAGCCATGGATATAAGCGATAAAGATTTGTTATCTGGTTATAAGCCTAGAAATATATTGTCTATAGATTTAAAAAGTTTTTATGCTTCTGTCGAATGTATAGATCGTGGTCTTGATCCTTTCACTACTCCATTAGTTGTATGTGATCCTGATAGAGGCGATGGTACGATAGTTTTGGCTGTTTCTCCTTTTTTGAAAGCCAAGGGTATTCCTAGTAGATGTAGGAGATACGAGCTTCCTAAAAATATTCCGGATATTATTTATGCTGTTCCTCGAATGAAAAGATACTTAGAGAAATCAGCTGAAGTAACATCTATATATAGAGAATACGTCGAAGCTAGTGATATTCACGTTTATTCTATAGATGAATCTTTTTTAGATGTTACTAACTATTTAAAGGCTAAAGGACAAACGGATATCGAGTATGCTAAAGAAATCATAGCTAAAGTAAAGACACAAACAGGTCTCACTGTTTGTGCTGGAATTGGTGAGAATATATTTTTGGCTAAAGTTGCTATGGATTTAGGAGCTAAGCACAAGAAGGATTTGTTCGATAAATGGACTAGAGCTGACATTCAGCAAAAGCTTTGGCCTATTCATCCTTTATCCAAAGTGTGGGGAATAGGGGAAAGAATGGAGAAGAGATTGAACGTTTTGGGCTTTGAAACCATGGGAGATATTGCATGCTCTGATCCTTTATATCTATCTCGAAAATTTGGAATAAAAGGTGAGGAACTTTATCTTCACGCTAACGGAATTGATAAGGCTGTTATCTCTTCACAAATTAAAACAAAACCAAAGTCTTTATCGGTAGGCCAAGTTTTGTTCTTCGATGCTGATATAAATGAAGCTATAGGTGTTGCTAAAGAAATGGGAAGAGTCTTATCTAGAAGACTTAGAGACAATCATATGGCTATGAATAGATTGGATTTGTTTTTCGGAGGATCTAAGGATAAATCACAAAGCTACGGAAGAAGCTTGAGATTTGAAAGACCATTAGAAACTTCTAACGAGATAGAACAAGCTATAGAATTATTGACTAGTTCGTGTCCTTTAAATCTTTTGATAAGGAGCTTATATTTGGTCGGTGGTGAATTGGTGGATATAGATTCGATGCAACTAGATTTCATGACCGATTGGTCTAAACATGATAAAGACAAGAGAATGGATGAAACTATTGACAAAATAAGAGAAAGGTTTGGAAACACGTCAGTTATGAGGTGTTCGTCCTTACAAGAACATTCAACTGAAAAGAACAGACTCACTCAAATAGGAGGCCATAAAGCATGAGACTTAGAGATAGAGGGATGGTTAAATGGGCTCCTTATAAATCTCTTCCTGAACAAGAGGATTATTTAGAAAAGATGGAAGAAGAGAAAAATAAAGTGGATAAGCCACTTTTATCGGATGATGAATTAATAGAATTGGATACTAAATTATCTACTTATAATAGAGGAGATCCTATTTCAATAGAGTACTATGACTATGGCTTTATTAAAACAGTTGATGATTATTTAGACTATATCGATACTATAAATAAAAGAATAGTATTAAAAAACAGGATGTCGATTCCTGTTTCTAATGTGTTGTCATTGAATTGATATTAGATTAAATACTAATGTTAAATGCTTATCTAACAGTGTTCAACAAGTAATCTAATAATCTACCTTTCTTAACTTTTGATAGTTTGATTTTTCTATCTAGTTTTTGAGGCATTATTTCGCATTCATAGATTTTTCTTTCATCTACTTCTGCATTGATTCCAACTCCTTGGAATACATATATGGCACTGCCAGGATAGGTTTTGATCTTGTCTAATACACCATTCTCTATAAAATATTTCATAAAGACGAATAAGATACAATCCATCATAAAATAATCAAAAGGGAAATTGTACTTAGAATAGTAGCGTTGAAAGCATTCTAAGAATGCCTTACAAATAGGTGCATGTTTTCTAGCACCATAGAAGAAATCACACCATTTAGTACCTATTCCATCGACATAGAAACATCTGGATAATGTACTGAATCCGATAGACCCAAAATCTTCATCACCTATAACTTCATCTAAAGGAAATCTCTTTAGGAAGAAAAGAGTTGCGTCTATCCAATATCCTCCGTAGTTATACATCAAATAAAATCTAAGGTAGTCAGTAAAGTTTTGAATTATTGTTTTGCCTTTCATGTATGCTTGGAAGACGATATCGTCTTCGGGAAGATACTCTTTTAAATTTGTTTTATCCAATAGAATGATATTGTAATCTGGGTAATTCTTTATAACTGATTTAACACAGAGCTTTACTATTTCAGGTGCTGAATCAAATCCATCCCACCAAAACAAGAATAGAGTTTTATTTATCGGCTCTGTACTTTTAGGAGCATCTTTGTATTTAATAGCTATATCTTTGAATAGGATATCAGCTGCTTTTATTTGACTGGGGTCTAATCCTTGTCTACCCTGGTTTAAATAAATGGCTTTTTTACTTGCTCTGCCAAAGAAAGATAATAAGCTTTTAATCCCTACAATCTTTCTTAAAGTATTGGAACTCTTTAAAAATTTTCTCTTTCTTAAAGTATTGAAACTTTTTAAAATTTTCATTTTATTTCCTCACTTAAAGTTAATTATAAATCATTAGTATTCATTTGTCTTTGGAATAATTATCAATTCAATTTTTGTATCAAAGTTAACGATTCTATGAATTAAATGAAATGCTTAAGCACTTCTTTTTGCATATGAAGTTAATATGGTAGGAGATTATTATCAAAATCATGAATTGAAGTATTCAATGATTGTGAAAATCATTAAGGATATAGTAAATAATAAATTGAAATTCTCACCTTTTTTGTAGAATTTTATATTTTTACCGATTACTAGTAGTGTCTAATCTATAGAATCTTGTATATCATTTTAGATGTGAATTATGTATTTATAAATCCAAGTTGTTTAGAGTGATTTCTTATGATTTTCTTATGTAATTTAAAAATACTATTTATGCTATAATTTTAGGCATGAATCAAAAGATATTTATTGGTGTCATGGCTCATAAGAAGGCTTTGATGCCATCTAATCCGATTTATGTTCCAATTGAAGTTGGAGCTGATTTTAGAAATGAGCATTTTTATAATTGCTTAGATAATACGGGTGACAATATTTCTAACAAGAATGCTAGCTATTGTGAATTGACCGGAGCTTACTGGGCTTATAGAAATAATGAATACGAGTATTTTGGAATCGCGCATTATAGAAGATTTCTTATGAAGAGTTTTTTCTGCAAGAAATCTTTAGATAATATAATCGGTGAAAAAGAAATAGAGAAAACATTGGAGAAATATGATTTTATTTTACCGGCCAAAGTTGTCATGGTTATTCACACCAATTATCTTCATTATGTATTGGCACATAAAAAGGAAGGACTTAAAGTCACGGAAGATATAATCAAGACTGATTATCCTAAATACTATAAGTCTTATAAGAAAGTGATGAGAAGAGTCTATGGTCATTATTTCAATATGTTCGTAGCCAAGAAAGAAACTGCTAATGCATATTTGGATTGGTTGTTTGAATTGTTAGGAAAAGTAGAAAAAAGAATTGATCTAGATGAATATATAGGCCAGGATAAAAGAGTTTTCGGCTATATCGCTGAGCTTATGCTAGATGTTTATATCGACACAAATAAATTGAAGTATAAAGAATTTAGATTTGCTTGTATGGATAAACATTATATTTGGAATATGTTTAAAGGATATATAAAGTCGAAATTCAAAAAGAATAAATAAAAAGGACTACGGGTTTGTAGTCCATTTTATTTGAAATGATTTCTTAAACAAACGAAAAACCTGACACTTTCGTGCCAGGTTATGACGCTCTATGTGGTGCCCTGGGCCGGAGTCGAACCGGCATGAGGGGTTTGGCCTCGAGGGATTTTAAGTCCCTTGCGTCTACCAGTTTCGCCACCAGGGCAGAATATAAACAAATGGTGACTCGTATGAGATTTGAACTCATGGCCCCATGATTAAAAGTCATGTGCTCTACCGGCTGAGCTAACGAGTCATAACAAAAACAAATGGCTGGGGTATTTGGATTCGAACCAAAGCATGAGGGAGTCAAAGTCCCTTGCCTTACCGCTTGGCTATACCCCAATCATGGTGGGCAGTAGTGGATTCGAACCACTGAACCCGAAGGAACAGATTTACAGTCTGCCGCGTTTAACCGTTTCGCTAACCGCCCATGTATATGCCGGTACTTATTTTGCATTCGATGGTGGAAATTAAGGGACTCGAACCCCTGACCCCCTCCGTGTAAAGGAGATGCTCTACCAGCTGAGCTAAATTTCCAACTCTTTTTGAGTGCTTTGCTATTCTATCATTGAGTCTTGAAAGTTTCAACAACTTTTTTAAGAAGTTTCAAAAAAATACTAGGTCTTTCGATAAAAAAAGGAAATTTCATATTGAATACCAGCTTTTATATTTTCTTGATCACAGTTTAAAAATAGAAAAAATTATGCTTTTAAGCATAAAAAAAGCCTATATGCACAAGCATATAAGCTTTGAATCGGGTTACTTAGTGAACGCATTAATTCCAAATTGATAGTCTTGTTTATATTCTGGTATGGAGATATCGTCCACACTTTCTATCTTTTTATATACGTTTACGATGTCGTTTTTGATTTTGATGATACTTTGTCCCATTGCACTAGCTGTGTACTCTTCGATGCAGTGAACTTTTGTTGGAAATAAATCCTTGTCTAGTGTCAATTCGATTTTTAAGCTATCAATAGTGACTGAAACACTAGCAGTGGCTTGTCCTAACATTTGTTGCTGCTCTTTTTGATATCCTTTGGATGCATCCACTCCATCTATAGCAGTATCTTTGGTAGTGAATTCGTATGAAAGAGTTATTGAGTTTCCAGCATCGATGTTTTGGATATCAGCTTTATATATAGCGTTTGATGATGGGACTGTATAACTAGTAAGTCCCCAGAGGTTATGACCCCAGTAATTCTCATAATCCTCTTTTGTCATCATCTTTTTTTGATCGTACTTATCAGAATCGAATGACCCATAAATATACTTTCCATCCGTTTCATTCTCACCTGTTTTAATTTCAATAGAATCCTTTTCTTCGGATTTATTCTGCCTATATCCTACTTTATTAGCTGATATATCCTCGTATTTTTGAACTGCTGATGGAACTGACATCAAAGCCAGAAATCCACTGGATTTTTGTGATTTGGTTATCGATTGACCAAATCCAGCGTTATTCATGAAGACTCTAAATCCGCTGACATCTTGTTTAAATGCGACAGCAGATCCAATATAAGCATTTAAATTAGCAGATTGAATGTAGGTGAAATAATTTGAATTAGCTAATTTATGTTCGGCATAGAAGAATGCTTTATAAGCTGAAGATTTCTTTTTAGTCCCTATATCAGATATTGATTTTCCATCATAATCTTTAGGAGCACTGCCAGGAACATAGTTATTTTCTATAGGTGCTTCAGGTCTATCTGAGGCTTTTCCTTCTTCTTCGACTACACTTGAATTACCTGTATCTATAGGTGGGACAGATGGAACTGAGATATCATTTCCACATGAAGATAAGGTCATAGATAAAGTCAATAAAGACAAGCAATATATAATTTTTTTATTTTTCATATATAAAAATTCTCCTCTTTTTGAATATACACATTAGTTTTCATAAAGTATTCATTAAAAACGATGAATGATTAACTAATTTAACTATAGCAATAAACAAATATTTAATTTAAAACTATACTTGTTTATTTGTTTTGATTTTTAAAGGACTAAATATGATAGAACTTAAAGATTTACATAAAGTATATAAGACTAAAGATGGTCAAAAGGTAGAGGCGTTGAAGGGGATAACAGTCACTCTTCCAGATAGAGGATTAGTTTTCATATTAGGAAAGTCTGGATCTGGTAAATCGACATTTTTAAATGTTGTAGGCGGTCTCGATACATTTGATTCGGGTGATTTGATTTTGTTTGGAAAGTCTTCAAAATCATTTAATTCCACAGATTTCAATGCCTATAGAAACAAGTATATTGGATTTATTTTTCAGGAATATAACATCATAAATAGTTTCACTGTTCATGATAATGTATCCTTGGCCTATGAATTGAAATACGGAAAAAATAATGAAGATAAAGTTCAGGAAATATTGAAGAAAGTAGGAATTGCTGAACTTTCAAATAGAAAGCCTAGCGAAATATCAGGCGGTCAAAAACAAAGAGTAGCAATTGCTAGAGCTTTGGTAAAACATCCTAGAGTCATATTGGCAGACGAACCTACGGGAGCCTTGGATGGGACTACTTCTAGAGATATATTTGATCTGCTGAAAGAATTATCCAAGACTTGTCTTGTCGTCTGTGTAACTCATGACGCATCCTGTGCTGAGACTTATGCGGATAGAATAATAAGACTTAAAAATGGCTTGATAGTCGATGATATCACAAGACATTCAAGCGAAGGCGAAGTGTTAGACGGATCGACAGTCCTTCATAAAGTGGGGGAAGGTCTTATTAAAATAGACAGTATAAAAAATATGACTGATAAGGACTTATCAGTCTTAAACGAAGCTTCTAGTTCTTATGATGGACCATCCTACATAACATATAAAGACAAGGTTAGATTTCCAGTCGATTTGATGGCCAATGATGATTCGATGGATTTACCAGTTGGATTTTCAAAGACTAATAAAGACGATATTGAAAAGAATATAAATCCTGATATCAAATACAATTCAAAGAATGGAAGAATTCCATTTACAACAATATTGAAAATGGCTATGAGTTCTTTGAAATCGGGATGGGTTAGATTGGTCTTTACTTTCATCCTCTCGATTATTTCGTTTACGTTCTTTGGACTTGCTTTGGAAGTATCTACTTATGATGCGAGTGATACTTACGCATCTTCTGCTGACATCTATAGAACTGATGCTATAACTTTATACAAACAAGTCTTCAAAGAAGATAGCACTGAGTCGACAGTATATATGTCTGATGAAGATTACAACAACATAAAGGACTCCTATAAAGGAGCTATTCCAGCTTATAGAACATTGAATATAAATATTAAGAAGAGCATTCCACAAGATAAAATTGATTCTTTACCTTCTTATTTAAAACTATCAACTTATTTCATTTCGCCATTAGATAACTTATCTCAAATCGAAGCTTATAAAGACTTCAGCTTAGTAGACGGAAGTAAAGCTCCTTCTGCTGCTGATGAAATAGTTTTGACTGATTATTTCTTAACTATGTTCAATGAGACTGGGTATTACGATTATACTGATTCAGCTAGTGGAACTTTAGTCGAAAAAGGATGCTTTAATAATGAGAATTTATATAAAAACATCTTAGGGAAAAAGATTAAGATATATCAGAGTTTTGACACAGATCCTTTGGATGAATCTGAGACCATCTATAAGGTCGTGGGAGTAGTTAAGACCGATTTAAACAAAGAAGATATTGAGACTGCTATGAATAATCTCGAGGCTGAAGATAATAGTAAGGACAAGATCATTCAATCGTATGTCGATTTTTCAAGCTCTACCGATGGAAGAAGTACGGGAATGGAAACGACAGTCTTCTTCAGCCCATCGGCTTTTTCTGCTAATAATATTAAGAAATACGACATACAAGGAGAAAAGGATGGAATTAATTTAATTTCTAGAGTTTATGTTCCGACAAACTCTAAGGATGAAATAAAACAAGTATATAGTTTCAGCAAGTCTAAACACAATTTGACTGTCAAAGCTGATACTTACTATATTCAAAGATCCTATATTCAAAAGAGCTATACGATAAATTCATACATAGCTTCTAAACTAGATTCATCGTTCTTAGGAACGATTACTGGAATATCTACTTATGCTATGTACATAGCGATTGGAATTGGAATCATAGCCGTTCTGACTACTATGAACTTTATATTTACATCTGTTGCTTTTAAGAAACAAGATATAGGAATTCTTAAAGGATTAGGCTCGACTAGTAGAGATGTTTTTGCAATATTTGTTATAGAAAGTTTATTGATAGCTGCTGTCAATTTCATATTAAGCTTTGCAATAACTTGGTCTTTGACTCCGACACTCAATGCTTTGTTAGTTTCTTTGATGGGTATGTCACCATTATCTATGCTGTCATTCAATTGGATTCAAGGAATGGTTCTATTCGTCTTATCTTTTGGTACGGCAATTTTATCAGCCTTGATTCCTTCCTATTCTATAGCTAATATGAAACCGGTAGATGCTATGAAAAGAAATGAATAATTGAATCTATGAGGTCTTAAATAATTATATGTATACTAATCCTATTATCAAAAGATAGTAGGATTTTTTTACTATTAAGTAGTTTAATTATTAATTGATTTTTTATTTTTTTAATCTTTCAAATGAGTTTAGAATGGACTTGTCTTCAAAAGAGACAAGTTCATTTAATGAGGTAAATATAATGAAAAAAAGATATTCAATTGGATTGTTGTTAGTCATGTCTACAATGCTAATAAGCTGTGGAGGCGAAGCTTCTTCTAGTACTTCTAGTATTTCTACTAGTCCTAGCACACCTTCAACCCCAACTCCTTCCACAGATACAGGAAAGACTGGTAATACTTCTTCATCTAAGGAAGAGGATGTCATCGGTGTCAAAGGACAAGAAGGTGCTTTGTATGCCAGTGTTGATTTAATGGGCAGCAAGATGATAGATTTGGCAGCTCCTTTCGATTTGTCTTATCGTACTGTCAATGGAAAGTTTGGAAGTGGCGAGAATGCTGATGCACAAATAGTAGTTAAAAATGCTACTGCTATCCACAAAGAAAAGGATGGAACAGATGCTTCAGCCTCTCCTCTCCACGCTTTGAATTCAGTGTTCAGTCTTTTACAGCTTGTTTCATCTATGGGAATTGGGGGAATCGATTTATCTTCTATTCCTTATATCTCTGATTTGCAGATGAATGCTGCTAACTTCTATAACGATAAATTCGATGAATCCAATTCATATGGTCAGATGAATATCGACTATAAGGATGGACAAAATGTCTATTATTATGCCGAAGTCACTCCTAAAGATGAAACTGGAGCATTGAAAAATGATGAGAAAACTTTGAGAGAATATGCCGAAACAGAGTTGACATTACCTGAAATTCCTAGTACTTCAAATTTGGCTGATACACTCAAAGCATTCGTCGATATTGCTTTTGGAGAAGATGGAATGATCAATAAGGGATTTGATATGTCCATCTTGGAAGCTTTGCTTCCTTCATTCAATCTTGAGGACAACGCTATAGCAAAAGCGTTGAGTGTTTTAGCTACTGGACTTGAAGGTTCTATCAAAGGCGAAGATGATGAAACTACTAGAAATCATAAGACGATTATCACCTTGGGATTGAATGATACTGGAATCACTGATGCCAATGTTTATATGAACGATTTGACTGGCGGAATGGCAACACTCAGCAATGTCTCCCTCTCTTTGGAATTCACCAAAGTTGCTAATGCCGATGTTTCTACATTTACCGGTTTTGATGTCACTGTTGGGGTCACTGCTTTAGGATCGCTTCCTGTCGGTGTCGACTTAGCCTTGAAATTAGATCCTACTACTAAGGACTTAAAAGCTGATGCTTTAGACGAGATGGATGAAGGAGCTTTGAATGCTCAGGCTTCATATCAAAAATACAAAGCTTTGAAGAATAAAGTTGATGAATATTATGATTTCAGCGTTGATGCAAGTTATGGTGTCGATGCAGAAGATATCATTAAATCTAAAGGTAAAAACATCGAATTAACTTCTGCTTATGGAGAAAAGATTGCCAAGGTCGGAGCTGAAGTCGAAGCTTTGGATACATATACTAAAGGATTGTTCAATCCTGAAACTTATGATTTTGTAAAGCCTGCTAATGGAACTAGTAGCAGTAAAGTATATGTCGGATTGGCATATGATAAAGGAATTGAATTGCTTAATAAATCAAAGACATATGCAGATTCATTTAATCAAGCAAATTTGGATGGATTGACAATCGCTGGCAAGTTAGTTGACAAAACTAAGACTGAGGTATTTGGGGAAGACGGATTCAATGTTGTTGCACTGTCTTATTTCAAGAACTATGAATCTAGCTATACTGAAGCTGAGAAAGCAAAGTTAGATGCTTTGATGACTAAGTATGCCTCATTGTACGATGAGTATGTAAATGTCATAGTAGAAGACACCAAAGAAGAATCCTTATATGATTCCTTTGATAAGATTAAAAAGATTATTGATAAAGATTGCACTATATTCGATGATTGCTTTACCACCTATCCTCAATATTCTATGTTCTATGGTGACAATAAAACTTCAATCGATGCTTCTATAGCCAAAGCTTTGGAAGTCAACACCAAGCTTAGAAATAAAATTGCTGAATTGGCTGGATCTATAACTTCTTATGATGACTTAGCAGTTGTTAGTTCAACTATGAGCAAAGCTATGCAATTGAGCAAGAATGTCTTTGCTATCGATGAAAGCTGTAATGTAAAAGATTCTGATTATGATGCTTTTAAGGCTAAGCTTATCGCAGATAATGTAGATAAATATGATGGATTGATGGAAGCTAAGGCTAAAGAAGATGTCGCTGCTTTGAAACCTGAAGCCCAAAAAGTGACTAGCAAAGAAGAAGCTTTATTAGTTATTACCAAGATAAATAATGCAAAGTCTAAAGTAAAAAATACATATCAAAATTGGCATCCTTCAACAAGCTTGTTCGGTGGCGATAATGAGCTTCCTGAGAATATTGCTTCAATCTATGATTCATTGATAACTTCGATTCAAAATATTTGGATTAAGTAACAGCTTATGTAAATTCAAATCACTCCTTCAATGGAGTGATTTTTTTATATTAATTCGTATTAATTAAAAACAGACAATTTTAATTTTAAATATTAAATTTAAAATTATTATACTTAACTAAGTGGATAATTAGGAAGTATTTATTAAATAAATAATTTAGCACTTTTTAAGCGCTTGAATTAATAAAATTCTTTTAGATAGGAGTACATTATTTATGAAAGTGTTAAAGGAAGGAAAAGAAATTAAAATCACATGTGTTACTTGTGGTGCTAAATTGGCTATTACTCAAACAGATATAAAACCATTCTTTGGAGAGACTTATGTTAGTGATAGTGGCTATGTAGTCTGTCCTAGCTGTAACAATTCTATTGAGCTAGAGCGTAGTGTTTGGACCAACAAATGGTTTGTAAGAAAATAATAGATAATTAAACCTCAATAAAAATCTTTAACATTAATTAATACGAATCATCTCCTTCTTTTAGTAAATATAGAGATGTTGTTTTTAAGCGATAATTGTTTTAAAATATCAAAGTTGTGCCGGCATAGCTCTTAAGGGTAGAGCAGTCGCTTCGTAAGCGAAGGGTTGGTGGTTCGAATCCACTTGTCGGCACCATATTCAGTAAATGCGGTTAATACTTCGGTATTAGCCTTTTTTCTTGTTAAAATAAGTTTAAATGACGTTAACCCCAAATCTTGGACTCGAGTCATCGAACAGGAAATGGGGTTCACATCAAAATAAGTGGTTTAACCTCTTTTTGCGATTTTGCCACTATATTCATCAGATCAAGTCTTTTTAGAGACTAAAACCTGATGACTTTTTTGTTTTATGAAATTTAAATTTATATGATTGATTTTTTTTGAGAAGCCCTGATTAATTGTTCAATAGAATCGTTGAGTTGACTCTTTTTGCATATTGAATAGTTTTAATGCATATAAAAATATAAATAATATGCAGATTAACCCACAAAGTGCATGAATATCTGCATATTATTTGTTAAAATAAATGCACATTAGGAGGAATATATGCATAAGTTTGATTATTCGTTTTTAAAAAATACTAACATACCATCTAAATTTATCACGTTATCATTGTCTATTGGTGAATTGAAAAATAAAGCATTGGATAGGCAAAGAATCTATACTGATGCATTTAATGAATTAGAGAAGATTGCTAAGGTACAATCAGTTAAAAGCTCAAATGCTATTGAAGGCATCATAACTAGCGATAGTAGAATACAAGAAATCGTAAATAAAAACAGTGCGCCTTTAAATCATGATGAAGCTGAGATTGCAGGTTATAGAGATGCGCTCAATCTAATACACATGAATTATAAAACATTAGATTTTTCAGAGAATACTATATTGTCACTTCACTCAATGTTGCTTTCATATACAAACTATCAGTATGGTGGAAAATACAAAGATACTGACAATGTTATATTAGAGATTGATGCGAATGGTAATAGAAGTGTTCGTTTTTATCCAACACCAGCATCAGAAACACCAAAAGCAATGGAACAGCTTTATTTTGCCTATTTATCAGCGAAACAAGATTATGGTATAAATCCGTTATTGCTTATTCCATGCGTCATTTTAGATTTCTTATGTATACATCCTTTCTCAGATGGAAATGGTAGAATGAGTAGACTTTTATCTTTGTTGCTTTTATATAAAGAAGGATATGACGTTGTTAAATATATTTCATACGAGGAACAAATCAATAAATATAAAGATCTTTACTATGAGGCACTAAGAATTTCATCAAAGGGATGGGACCTTAACGAAAATGATTATTTTGCTTTTGTAGAGAACTTTATATTTATGCTTCTTCGTTGCTATAGAGAACTAGATATGAGATTTAGTGTTGTCAATGGTAAAAAACTATCTAAGACAAATCGTATTGAAGAAACATTGAAAAACAGCATCACACCATTATCTAAAGCGGATATATATAAAGTATTACCAGATGTAAGTGTTACTACTATTGAGAGTGTCTTAGGAAAGCTTGTAAAAAGCGGAGTTGTTGAAAAAATAGGGACTTCTCGCAATACTAGGTATATTTATAAAAAATAGAATAATATTTATTTAGGACTGCCTTTGCTGGTGGTATTTTTGGACTAATCAGTAGAAAGTAGACATTTTTCTTAATTTAAGGGGAAAACTAGCTCCTTAAATTGTTTAGGCGTTAAGTAATTAAGGGAATATCAGTTACATTGCCAATTATTGAACAAAGTAACTTATCAAATAATGAAAAAAAGTTTTATGATGTTATGAAAAAAATATTCATATAGTAGAAATGAATTAGAAAAAATAAGTGGTTTTACTAAAGATACATTGATTAGAATATTAAATGCTTGAATTGAAAAAATAGTTGAAAAAAAGGGCAATGCTAAAGTGTACTGCACCCCTCTCACTGGACTTTGAATAGAACTATAGCACAACATTGGGACAGGCACAATGCTCCTGTTGCAAACAGGA
>OBDK01000154.1_pt1 | contig 15220 bp, 17 predicted proteins | sample 1518101 | NCBI WGS metagenome assembly OBDK01 (sample SAMN01760936, study PRJEB22395) | human gut metagenome | reverse complement strand
TCCTGTTTGCAACAGGAGCATTGTGCCTGTCCCAATGTTGTGCTATAGTTCTATTTAAAGTCCAGTGAGAGGGGTGCAGTACACGCTTACGACAGCTTTATTTTACCATGGAAAAATTATCACCCCTCAAAAAAAGTACACAAAAAATCCAAAAAATTGCATAAATTCGAGACACTTTGATATAAAATTAAAAATATTAAATTTTTATATTTAATTTTGTAAAGTGAAATACGGATTTAATTTTAGAAAAAGAAATTTAGACAAATAATTGAATAATGAAATTAATAATTTAACATTATTTCAAAATGATAGCAGCATTATTCTTCTTACCACGTTTTAAGAAGAAAACTTTTCCATCTAAAGCGTTAGATCCATCTAATATCATATTTGGATCGACCACCTTTTCTCCATTCAAACTTACAGCATTTCCTTTTAAGAATTCCCTAGCCTCACGCTTAGAAGAAGCTAATTTTGTAGCTATCAAAGCATCGACTAAATTCATACCAGGCTCAACTTCAATAGCATCTAAAGAATTAGCTAAGTCCAACAAGGACTGCTCTTTAAGATTCTTGAAATCACCACTAAAGAGAGCCTCAGTCATCTTCACACACTCATCGACAGCTTCTTTTCCATGTACGAGAGAAGTGACCGAATAGGCCAAAGTTTTTTGACCCATTCTCTTTTCTGGAGCTTGCATGTGTTCAGCAACAATAGCATCGAGTTCTTCCAAAGGACGATCATCAAAAATATAGAGATATCTTCCGACATCGTTATCAGCTACATTGATGAAGTATTGATAGATGTTGAAAGGGGAAGTCATAGAAGAATCGAGGAACAAAGCACCTTTTTCGCTCTTTCCAAACTTCTTTCCGTTAGAATCACAAATCAATTTGACAGAGAAGACCTGGCAAGGGCATTTCTCCCCTTCCTTCTTTTTAACAAAATCCAATGCAGTAGTTAGATTACCCCATTGATCACCACCACCGATTTGCATTACGCAACCATATTTTGATCTCAAATTCCAGAAATCACCAGCTTGAAGGATCATATATGAGAATTCTGTATATGAAATTCCAACTTCCAAACGAGATTTGACTATTTCTTTTGCCAACATATAGTTGATAGGCATCAATTTTCCAAAATCACGCAAGTAAGTGAGAACGTTTGTAGTTGACCACCAATCATAATTATTGACACAAATACCTTTGTTAGGATCAGAGAAGTCCAAATATTTTGAAAGCTGTTTTTTCAAACACTCAACATTGTAGTTTACTTGTTCGGGTTCCAAAAAGCTTCTCTCGGATTTCTTTCCCGAAGGGTCTCCAATCATACCAGTTGCACCACCGACGACAGCAATGATTCTATGACCAGCTTTTTGAAGCTTGGACAAAATATGAATCATGATGAAGTTTCCTAATTGCATCGACTTATTTGAAGGATCAAATCCACAATAGATTGTTTGTGGAGTCTTGAGCAATTCTCTAATCTTTTCTTTATCTGAATAACTATCCAATAATCCACGCTTGTTCAAATCATCAAAAATATCTATCATAAATTTTCTCCTTTATTCTTTTAAATAAATAGCATACATATTTTATGCTTCTTTTATTTATGTTCAAGTCTAAGAAGGTTGAAACAAATAATCTTTCAAATAAACAACATATGTTTTTTCTATTTTTCTCTTACCGAGCAAACAAAATTGAACTGTCTTTTCGATTTTAAACTCTACCAGCCCATCTTTTAAATAATATTTGCTTATAAACATATCATTATTTAAATTAACATCATTTATATTTTTTTCACTTCTTATATGATTTTGAATTTTATAATAGCTTTGAAAGAAATCTGATTCCAAATAATTGATTTGCATACCATCGATAGAAGCTAGAAAAGAAAAAACGATCAAGAAAGAATACAAAAGAAATAAAGCTTTGCTTTTCATTGTTTGAAGATAAAAATGGCTACAAAAACTAAAATCATCTCTATGAATAAGAAAGCCAATCCTAAATATCCGAGTTCTTTTCTGGATTTGACCTCATTATCTTTAGTCTTTCCCTGAATAATGCTGCCAATGATCGTCAAATTCTTCTCATTTTTATTTTCTTTTACCAAATCAAAACAATCCTTGTATTTGGAATTATTAATAAACCCTGTTCCATCTTCCAAAAAGTTATTTATCACATCCAAAACTTGGGGATCTAATGATTCAGTTGCTTCGACTAAAGATGATCCACATTCAAGTTTAGATCCTATAATTTTCAATGCTTCTTTGATTTGCACATCGCTTATAGAGCCTTTCCCTTTTTCTTTCTTATCGAAGTACCAATAGCCTAAAAGCCCGAATATTAAAAATATAGAGAAAATTCCCAATGCCAAAAAATTGGAGCATTCGAAATATAGCTTCAAAACAACTATCAATATCAATCCCATCACTAATAAAGATAATGAAGAATATTTCAATACTTTGTTTTTGTTTTTAAGATTCAAATTCTTGTATTTCATTTTACAAGTCTCCTTTTCTTTTTATTGAGGTTGCTCCCATACAACTCAACTATCTCAAAAAATATAATTGATATCAGTTCCAAAACTAAACCTAGCCATTCGACATTAGAAAGAGTTTCATTGATCAATGTTATCACAGGGAAAAACATCAAAGGTATCGATATACACAAAGACATTATCAATCCTGTACTACGCATATCTTCTGTAGTTTTAAAGGTTTGTTCTTTTTGATTCTCGATATCGATTAACTTGGTTATATTTAATCTTATTCCATCATTATTTTTATTGTTGTGGCATTCGATCATGTCTTTAGTAATTCCACCTATTTCCTTATAAGAAATCAACGAATCAAATTCTTTATTTATTATGGTTTGATAAATCAAACTAGAAGACTGACATTCTCTGCCAAACTCCTTAATAGCATCATCGATATCATCTACCTTAGATAATATCAAGCCAAATCTTATTGCTACTGAGCAATCAATCATATTATCTTTACTGCTATCCATCTTCTTTAGTCTATAAAAGCCCATAGAGATTGATGTAACTATTGAAATAGTTAGAAACAATAAAAACATCGCTATTGAATTGTCGAAGACAAAAAGAGAAAAGCTGACTATTAATCCACACAACAAATCTTTCCAACAACACTTGATAAGCCTAATCAGTTTCTTTTCATTTTTATTCATATTTTAATCCTTTCCCACCCATAAACGTTGAGTGAAACTATAAAAAGCTTCTTCTTTTAAAAAAGAAAAATAATCTATCTTTATCTCTTTATTTTCAAATACATTAAAGAAGAAAGAATACTTATATCCATCTTTTAAATCAGAAATGTAATTATTCATAAGTAACTCAAACCTATTCTGATGAATTTCAAAAGATTGATTACTCTTATTGAAATTCAAGGATTCAATAAAGCATTTTTCACCTATTGATTTGAGATTTAAATTTATTCTTTTATATTCATATTCGTTATTTTTAATATTGTATATAGTCATAAAAGATACTAAATATATACAAGAAGAAACAAAGACAAAAAACTTACTCTTCATATAAATTAAACCTTCCTTCTATTCCAAACAAAGTATATGGTTTAAATATAAAATCAGCTTCTATGTCGATTATTCCTTCAATAAATAACTTGCCTGGTGCGTCTCTTATCGATTCTTTGAATTTGATTGAAGAATCAAAATCAAAGTTGCTATCATCTTGATTTATTATATCGAGTAAAACTCCGCCTTTACTCATATCAAATCTACCACCTTCAACTTTGTTATTTGAAATTCCTAATAAAACATATTTATTACTCCAAGCATCAATGAATCTATCATTTACTTTATAATTTAAATAGAACAAACTATCATTAATATCTAAACAATAATCATTTGAAAAAGATAATGTCAATTTTTCCTTGATTATGGGTTTATCATCATTGCTGAGCAATTCATTTTCATAGAATCCTTCACTACCGATTGAAATCAACGGATTCAATATATAGTTAATTCTACCGGCTAATGAATCTATACAAAAGTTAATACTCGAATTTTGAAATTTCCATTTTTGAATCGTTATTTCAATCCATTCATTTGCTTTTAATTCTACAGAATTCATCTCACTAAAAATCAAATTTGAATCTAAAGTGGTCTTAACACTCAATAAAACACCATCAATATTCCGTGTAGCATCGAAAAAGATTCTATTTTGTGGAATAGGATTGACTTCTATCAATCCCAAAGAGACAGATAACAATATTATTTTTCTCATAAAAAAGCCTCCAATCAATATGAGTATTGGAGGTGGATAATAATGAGTGAATTCAATTAAAAATTCAATAAATCTACTAGAATTGAATCTAATACATATAATTTTTCAGGTTTAACCTTTACAGTCTTATCTTGTATTATAAATTCATCTTTTAGTAAGTCGATCTTGTCTTTATAAGCTACTAAGAAATCCTTACCAAATCTTTTCTTAAACTCATCGAGTTTAAATCCTCTGGTCAATCTAAGATTTAACATTAAAAAGTCAAATTCAAGATCATGGCTGTCTTCTTTCTCTTCTTTCCAATAATATTGACCATTCAAATACTTTTCTATAGATCTAGTCCTCGTTATTCTAGTGTTATCTTCAAAAGATGTAGCACCCATTCCAATAGCACCATAAGGGTTGGATAACCAATAACAAAGATTATGCTTGCTTTCATATGATGGCTTTGCAAAATTACTAATCTCATATCTATAAAGACCAGCCTTTTCTAGTCTTTTTACTATATGTTCATAATAATCAGCCAACAAATCACCATCCGGTTCATTTTTGTGTTTGATTGCAAACATGGTGTTCGGTTCTATTTGCAATGAATAAAAAGAAACATGTGGAATATTCAATGCGATAACATTATCGATATCGTTATCGATATCATCTATTTTTTGGCCTTCAAAGCCATAGATAAAATCTAAGCTGACATTATTAATACCATTGCTTTGAAGTATTTTAACACTCCTTATAACATCACTAAACCTATGTGTTCTTCCTAAATCTTTTAAAAGATTGTCATCTGTGCTTTGAGCACCTAAACTAACTCTATTTATTCCACATTCCTTAATTAATTTAGCAAAGGAATCATCTACATCTTCCGGATTGCATTCAATTGTAAATTCTTTAGGTTGACCATGTCTTAAGACAAGTTCATTCAAAAGATATTTCAATTCTTCTCTTTGAATACATGAAGGTGTACCACCACCTAAATAAATAGTATCAAAACTCAATCCAGCATATCTTTTGTCTTCTTCTAAAAGGGCAGTAGTATATTTCTTAGAAAAGCCAGTACTCAACAATACTTTGGGAAAATCGCAATAGGCACAAAAATGTCTACAAAAAGGAATATGAACATATAAGCTTTTTGGCTTAGCCATCATTTAGAATTCCTTACTATCAAATTCGACAAGCTGAAGAATTATATAAGGCAATTCCTTGTCGTCAAAGATTATATTCTTATCTGTTTCAAGTTTCTCCAAGTAATCTAAAGCTTTCTTTACTTTCTCATCTTCCATATCTTTTTTGGGGTCACCGATTTGCTGCTTCACACTTGTCACAATCATGTTATTAACTTCTTTTTCTGCGATTTCTTGAACAGTTTCTTTTTTCCCTTTATCTCTGTTTCTAATAGATGGCACAAGAAAATAAACACAAGCAACTACTAACACTATTACAAAGACAACGCACAATATAATAATTAAAGCTGAATTCATAAATTAAATCACTCCTTTAGGAATCGGTGAATAGATGAACTTCTTGGCAGTTTTGCTCTTTTTATAGAATCCGAGATTAGCCAATAAATCCATCGAAGTTCTAGCAGTCTCATAAGCGACATTTTCGAATATTTTAAATTGACTTATCGTATAAAAGCTGCCTATAGTTCTATGGGTTACATAGAAATGAGCAGTAGCCCATTTCAAAACCGGATGCTTTTCCATAAGTTTAACAATCTCATCATTCAATGGGAAATTGCTATTTTGGCTTTCTTTAGGATATTTACTAGTAGAATAAGAAGAAACACTAGCCATAGTAATGTTATTTTCACCCATGTGATAAACTTCATCATCATTGAAATTTTCAGCTTTAGGAGCCATGGAATCATATTTTTTATATCCGATCGAGCCTTCCTTAATCAAGAAACTAGAAGAATTGACATTCTTCAAATTTTCTTCTTCAGCAATTTTATCTGAGACATCATTTTCTTCAATATCATTCAAGCTTCTTTCAATATTACTAAGATTCATATCAAGTAAATCTAGGCTAGAGATGACAAAATAAGTCAAATCACCAGTCTTCAATGAAAGCTTAGCTCTATCTAACATATTTCCACTAAAAGAAAAGTACAGGCTTTCCGTTGGAAACCATTGGCCAGAATTTGGAAATATAGTTGAAGATAAATAACACTTGGTCAACAAACTTCCAGTCTCTTGATTGAAATAAGAGCATGGGCATAAGTAAGTATACTGATATAAGAAAGCTATAACCTTCAAGATAAATGAAATAGATTCATTACCATTTAAAAAAATTAATAAGTCATTCAATTCACCCTGAAGCAAATCTTTATTTGAAAGAAAATCATTGTCTTTCTCATCTATATTTCTATATTGAAGCCTAGTTTGATCTAAATATCCTAATAAATAATTGTTTATATTATTCAAAAGATTAGAATAATCTAAGGAACATATATTATTTAATCCTTCGGACATCTTCAAATAATTCTTTAATATTTTTAGCTTAGGTTCATCTGAATTATACTGACCATTAACAATGGAAGAGATGTCGATGTTAGAAAGTCCAAGTCTATAATTATCGCTAATCCATCTCAATCCAAGTTTAAATGATTCATTATTAAATTTCTTCTGGCCTTTCTTTGATAGTCCAGAAAACTTAGCGCATATCAAAAAGAACTTTCTTTCCAATGAAGAGACTTTATTCAACACCAATCTATTCAATGTTATATAGTAAGGATTCTTCTCGGGAGTTTTTATTGCTAAATCATATCTAAATAATGAGCGGTATTCTTTAACCTTCTCCCATGTAGGAGTAATATCAGGCAAATTAAAACGTGCCTTGAGTTCATCAAGGGACAAATATTCTTTGTCACTAAAAATACTGGCACGTTTCAATTCTTCATACATGTTCAAATCCTCTAAATTCCATCAACTAACTACTATTTTACTACTAATTTTAAATTTGTGTGTGCAACAAAGATAAACCGAGAAATTACTTCTTTACATCAGTAGGATCGACTGAAAGAACAGCGATAAAGGCTTCCTGAGGAACATAAACCTTACCGAATTCCTTCATTCGCTTCTTTCCTTCTTTTTGCTTTTCCAAAAGCTTCTTCTTTCTTGAGATATCGCCACCATAACATTTTGCGAGAACATCTTTTCTAACAGCCTTGATATCGCTTCTGGCGATGACTTTAGAATCTATAGCAGCTTGGACTGGAATTTCAAATTGCTGACGAGGAATGACATCCTTCAACTTGTCGACTATAGCTCTAGCCTTAGGATATGCTGTATCCCTAAACACAACTGTAGTCAAAGCATCTATTTTTTCATTGTTTAGAAGAATATCCATTCTAGCTAATTTCGAATCTCTATATCCAATAGGCTGATAATCCAAAGAAGCATAACCGGCAGACAATGATTTCAATCTATCGAAGAATGAAAAGATGACTTCGCTCAAAGGAAGAATATATTTCAAGGATACACGTTTAGTGTCGATATAATCCATTCCTTGATATTCTCCACGTCTAGATTCACATAACTGCATCAAAGGTCCTACATAGTCTTGGGGAGTCATGATTTCAGCTTTCACAAAAGGCTCACTTGCTTTCTTTATCAAAGAAGGATCAGATGGGAAGTCGGATGGATTTTGTATCAACATTTGTTTACCATTAGTCAAAGTGATGTCATAAACGACGGAAGGAGCAGTGCAAATCAAATCCAAATCATAATCTTCTTCTAATCTTTCCTGAACGACAGACATATGAAGGAGTCCTAAAAAGCCACAACGGAATCCACTCCCCAAAGCCACAGATGTTTCAGGTTCATATACGAGAGCCGCATCGTTCAATGATAATTTTTCTAATGCTTCCCTCAACTTTTCAAAGTTTTTATTATCAGTCGGATACAAACCAGAATAAACCATAGGCATCATAGGTCTAAATCCATCCAATGGTTTACTAGCAGGGACATCAGCATTGGTCAAAGTATCACCGACTTTCACTTTCTTAATATCCTTTATCTGAGCACAAAGATATCCGACCTCTCCGGCCGAAAGGACATTTCTCTTTTGCTCCTTAGGTGTTCTAAAGCCCAGCTCTTGAACAACATAAGTCTCATCTGGACTTGACATCATCTTAACCCTATCGCCAAGTTTAACAGTGCCTTCCTCAATCTTTAAGAGGATAACAACTCCACGATAAGGATCAAATTTGGAATCGAATATCATTGCCTTCAAGGGTTTATTTCTATCACCTTTGGGTGCAGGAAGTCTCTGGACTATCGCTTCTAACAAGTCTCCAACACCAAGACCAGTTTTAGCGGAAACCATCATACAATCATCAGGATCTATATTCAAAGTCTCGATCAAATCCTCTTTGCACATCTCAGGATCAGCAGTTGCCAAATCTACTTTGTTGATAACTGGAAGCAGCTTCAAATTATCATCCAATGCCAAATAGGCATTAGCCAAAGTTTGAGCCTGAACTCCTTGAGTAGCGTCAACCAATAAAATTGCACCTTCACAACAAGAAAGAGAGCGTGAAACTTCATAAGTGAAATCGACATGTCCCGGAGTATCGATGAGGTTGAACAAATAATGCTCCCCGTTCTTAGCTTTGTAATCCAAGTTAACTGCGTTCAACTTGACTGTGATTCCACGTCTTTGCTCCAAAGGAAGATCATCTAGCATTTGGGTGGACAATTCTCTTTCTTGAACTGCTCCAGTCATCTCCAAAATACGATCTGAAAGTGTAGTCTTTCCATGATCTATATGAGCAGTGATAGCAAAATTTCTGATGTGATCTTGTGGGTAATCCATATTCAGCTCCTCTCTTTCCAAAACTTCATTGTCTCTTCTCTAACTTCTTGTGGAGAACTTACATATATTCTATCAGGATAGACTTCATCGAGTAGTTTCCTATAGTTAGAATGACCAAATCGCCTATCTATAAAGAGTATAACACCCTTATCATCTACATTCCTTATCACTCTTCCTGCAGCTTGTATTACTTTGTTGAATCCTGGATAGGTATAGGCATAGTCAAATCCGTTCAAGCCCTTACTTGCATAATATTGTTTCAATCTATCATTGTCATATCCTATACCAGGAATACCAGTAGATACTATAACAACTCCATTTAAGGCATGGGGCTTTAATTCTATACCTTCTCCAAATACGCCACCTAGGACCAAGAATCCTAGATGAGTTCTCAAGGGATCTTCCTCAAATTCATCTAAGAATCTAATTCTTTCACTAGGCGTCATGTTTCGTTCTTGCTTGATGCAAACAAATTCACCTAATCCTTCAAACCTCTCATAAGCCATCAGCATATATTCATACGATGGAAAATAAAGAAAATAGTTTCCGTTCTTTTCTCTGACCATCTGATAAATAGAATTCAGCACTCTAGGAAGCGAGATGTTCCTATCGGCATAACGAAGAGATGGAATAGAATCTACCATAACCAATCTATTCCTTCTTTCAAAAGGAGATGGGAGATTTAGTAACTTGTTCACTTCGTCATCTTTTGTCCCACCCAACAGACTGATGTAATAATCTACCGGAGACAAAGTAGCGGAGAAGAATAAAGTTGCATTGAATCTATCGCTGATATCTTTGATATATTGCGAAGCATCCAAGCAGAATATATGAATAGCATTGGCTTTCCCATTGTAATAGGTTATATCGTAAGAATAGTTTTCCTTTCCTTTCAAAGGTAATTTAAGAAAACCTTTAACAGCTGATTTCAATGAGACATAGCTATCTGGATATTTGGCATCAGGCTTCTTTTCCAAATTCAAACCCTCTTCCTGGAATCCTTTCAATAAAGTGATGAAATCATCAGGAACTTCGTTCAATATCTCAATATCCTTATCAGATTTTCGCATATCAAACCAACTTATGATATCGACTATGGCTGATTTTAACTTTGAAGTCTTTCTTCCAGTCAATTCAGTATAAACATTCATAAAGAATTCTCTATCCAACCTAGCAGAATACATTTCTCTAGCTCTAGAAGGAAGATTATGAGCTTCATCGACTAACAAAGTATAAGGTAAAGGTAAATTCGAATCCATAATTTCTGGATTGCCAACTACAGGATCAAAGACGTAGTTATAGTCGTAAATGCAAATGTCGGAATTGACGGCTAAATCCAACGACAACTGGAAAGGACAAATCGTATTCTTCATAGCTATTTCTTTGATGTCATCTTCATCAAAGATTTTTTTCTCACTCAAAGCTTGCCTTATGACTTTGTATATCTTTGAATAATAATCCTTGGCAAAAGGACATTCATCAGGGTTGCAGTGTTTTTTGAAACCCTCATCATTCATGCAAATAGTCTCTTTTGCAGTAATGGCAACACATCTTAGATCAGCACCTTCCTTTACCAAAGCATCAACAGTCTTCAATGCTTGTCTCTTTATGGAGTTCTTAGAAGTCAAATAGAATATTTTAGAAGTCTTTCCTTCCTTAAAGTTTTTTATGAAAGGATATAAAACACAGACAGTCTTTCCTATTCCTGTAGGTGCTTCGACATAACCTTTCGATTCTTCTAAAAGAATTCGATCAGAAAAAGCTATCAAGTCTTGCTGACCAGGTCTATATTCTTTATATGGAAACTCTAGGAAATCGATGGATTTGTTTCTAGACAAGTTATGTTGACCTTTTTCTTTGAGTCTAGCTATAAATTCATGAATTAAATCGTTGGCAAACCTATCTAATTCATCAAATGTAAAATCTTCTTCCACTATAAGTTTATCCTTGATATGGCCTTGCTTATAGTAAGAGACACGAACTTTTATCGATTTAGTATGACCGTTGCTGTTTCTAAGAATCATCCACGCATACATTTTTGCCTGACCTTGATGCCAAACTATATTTTCGTCCTTGAACTTCTCCAAATCTTCGACAGTGGTTTTTATTTCATCAACAGTTAAAGAGCCGTCAATGTTATGAATTATGCCGTCAACTCTGCCTTGAATATCAAGAACGATATCACCATTATCAAATGTGGTTTCCAAAGGAACTTCTGGAATATAGTTTCCTCCAGAAGAATCTTGAATCTTCTTATGCATTCTAGTGCCTTCTTGCATAGTTTCCGAATTGAAGATTCTAGTATCTATACTCCCTTGCCTGAGTATAGAATCCACAATGTCATGAACTGAAAATGAATATAATAGATCCACACTTCTATTTTACAACATAGACCACATACTAAGTAAAAGTATTGTTAGGCACCTATCCTCTTAGTCTCTTCAAACTTAGTTAAAAACAAAGAAATATTCTGCATTCCAATCAAAGAAAAAGTTTTGGACAAATCCTTATATGCAAATGGGTTATGTTCCAATACAGCTATGTTCAAAAGTAAAAACACAGATAGCAATGAGGGATTCCCATAATCCCTTCTTACTGAGATACAAGCACATGAACCCAAATTCTTATTATCGAGCAATGTTTCTTGTGCTTGTTCTTCCATCTTAAGTAAAGCTTTAGTCTTTTTCATCAATTTGACCTCCTGTTTTTCTTATAAAAATTAGTGATGGATTATTTCAAAAGTAAAAAACAGGAGAAACTTGTAAATAAGCGTGATAGAATAGAAACCTAAATAAGGGGTGTTCTTTAATGAAGTTCAATCTATTCAATTATTTGTTTTACGCCATTCCAAAGCACATCGAAGACACCAGAGCTAAAAGATTCTTCGATCTTCATTCTAATTATTTAGCACTATTTCAAGAAACTCATCACTACCAAGAAGCTAGAACTAATTTTGAAGTAATTCAAGCAAACATAATAATCAAAGGTTTGATGAACAAGAAATTCTTGGAAAACAAAGCTTCTTTAGCTAAGAAGACAGGATTGACTACATTGCCATCCTACTTAAAGCATTTGACTTATATGAAAAATGGCGATGATTACATTGCTTTGCCTTTCTTTTCTAAGACCATAAACAAACATTATGTCATTGATACAAAATCTTTAGCTGATCTTCCTTATAGAGCATTAAGAACTCAAAAGACATTTTCATCATTCTATGAGAACCCATTTGAAAAGTATGGATATAGATTGTTCGATTCGATGTTTACGAATTGGATTCCAGTCATGAAAAGCCCAATGGGCGATTCTATGGCCTTTGTCGACTTAGAAGTAGACACGATCTATATAGTAACTGATCAGGGAACATTGGAAAGAGCAATCCCATATTTCGACCAATTCTTAGAGATTCAAAATAGAAAGCATCTTCTCGATAGAATAAAGCAATTAGTAGAGACTTATTATTCATTCGATAAAATAAAATTCATAGATTCATTATTTTCTTTGGGTTTCATATCTTTTAAATTGTATAGCTACTTGAAACAAGAAGAAATAAAGACACAAAGAAAAGAAAACAAAGCCTTGGAAAAAGCTGAAAAGGAAATAAAGAAAGAAATAGAAATAGAGGAAGAAGATGATGATAAAGATGACCAAAAAGACATTTAAAACGATAACTTTCGGATGCAAAGTCAATTTCTATGAAACTGAAGCTGTGAGAGAAGCCTTGGAAAGGATGGGTTATATACACACGGAAGAAGATCCAGCCATATATGTTTTAAATACTTGTGCAGTAACAGCTACAGCCGAAAGAAAATGTCTTACGAGAATCCATGACATAGTCAGAGATCATCCTAATGCAACGCTGGTCATAATGGGCTGTTTCTCACAACTATCATATTCTAAGTTCAAGGAAATTCCTCAAATAAAAATAGTGGTCGGAACTGAAGGAAGAATAGACATACCAGCAAATATAGAAAAAGCTGTATCTGATCCTGACTTTCACTATTTCCAAATAGCGAAGAATACTAGAACCTTCTTCTATGAGCCTTTGATAATTCAAAATTTCTACACCGAAAGTAGGGCCTATGTCAAAGTTCAGGATGGATGCGATGGATTTTGTACTTTTTGCGTCATTCCCTTCGTGAGAGGAAAATCCAGATGCAGGAATAGAGTATCTATACTTAGGGAAGTACAAACATTAGTAAGGAACAATTTCCATGAAATAGTCATCACTGGAATCGACACGGATTGTTATGTCGATCCCGACAATCCGACATATAACTTTGTCGAATTGTTAAAAGACATAGATGATATCTGTGGAACTGATTGTAGAGTTAGAATATCTTCCATAGAGCCGACCAGAGTAAGTGATGAATTCCTGGAATTCATGAAAAACTCCAAATCAATTGTTCCACATATCCATCTTCCTTTGCAATCCGGAAGTGATCAAATCCTCAAAGCTATGAGAAGAAGATACGATTCAAAGTTATATATGGACACTGTGAGAAGATTAAAGGAAAAGATCCCTAACCTAGCCTTATCTACTGATGTAATCGTGGGATTTCCTGGTGAATCCGAGGAAGATTTCCAAAGCACATATGACATATGCAAAGAAGTCGAATTTATGAAGATTCATGTCTTTCCATATTCTCCTCGTCCATTCACACCAGCAGGAAAGATGAAGAATCAAATAAATGGAAATATAGCTCATGATAGAGCAAAAAGATTAATAGCATTGTCAAACGAAGAAGCTGAGAAATACAAGGAATCTATAAAAGGACAGGAGAGAACCGTTCTTTTTGAATCTAAGGATAAAAATGGATATTGGCAAGGATATACTGAAGACTACGTTCCTTATAAGATAAAAAGTGATGAAAACTTAAAGAATGTCTTCATGAAAGTGAGGATGTAAATATGGATTACATCAAATTTATAAGAAGCAAGGTCGGTCACGAAAGGATTTTTATAACCTGTGCTTCGATCTTGATTCAAAGAGAAGATGGAAAAGTCTTGGTAGAGACAAGAACAGACAATGGGATGCATGCTTTTCCTGGTGGATGCCAGGAATTAGACGAAACAATTGAGCAAACAGCTCTAAGAGAAGCTAAAGAAGAGACAGGCCTAGATGTACATATCGTTAAAAACTTGGGCTTTATAGAAAGATTCAACTTCTCCTGGCCTAACGGAGATAAAGCACACACAATAGTATTTGCCTATTTAGCATATCCGACCAAAGGACAAAAAGAAAAGATAACAGATGGTGAATCCACTTCTTTGAAGTGGATGGATTTAAAAGAAGCCTTAAATCTCTGTTTAAAATTTGAAGGAGAAGACCTCATAAAACTATATTCTTCACTTTTATAAAAATAACTCTTTTCTTTTTAAAAAGATTTGATATAATACATAGCCGTCGACAAATGGGGCTGTAGCTCAACTGGGAGAGCATCTGCTTTGCACGCAGAGGGTAGCGAGTTCGACTCTCGTCAGCTCCACCAAATTGCAACAACAGGATTGATACCAAAAATATCAGTCCTTTTTTCTTCTTATAGGGTTATTTCGCTTATTTTAGGCATAAATCGCTTAATTTTGGGTGAAGTAGCCCTTTTTTCTTTGTCTGTTTTAAAAGCAGGTAATTTATCAAAAGCACGAACTGACTATCAAAAGCACGAACATACCTTAATCCCTGTTAATAGACCTCTAGAGAAAAATGTTTAAGTTTTTTTGCGGTTATATGGAAGTTGACCGCCAAATTTTTGGATATCTTCTAAACTTTCCCTGAACAATTAAGGGCAAAGAACTTGACTTTTTGCGGGGGGGTATACTATAAATGGTTAAAATCGATAACCAAAATTTAATGTATTTGGAGGATAAAAAAATGGCAATGCCACAATGGAAAGTAGTTTTTACAGTAAACGGAAGAAGAAGTGAAGAAGTCATTAGTGCAAACACATCATACGATGCTAGAGAATTAGTAGAAGCACAATACGCAGGTCAAAGAGTAGTTTTTATTAATGTTACCAGAGCTTAATCTAAATAATGGCTCATAAAAAGTAATGGGGCTGTTGCAAAATCCTGATCCAAAATCAGGTGAGCAGCAGCTCCTTTTCTTTTTCCGTTTCACCGGTCATTTTCT
>OBDK01000135.1_pt1 | contig 16865 bp, 19 predicted proteins | sample 1518101 | NCBI WGS metagenome assembly OBDK01 (sample SAMN01760936, study PRJEB22395) | human gut metagenome | reverse complement strand
ATCCATTGTCAGTCCAGTAGTTGTCTCCTGTGTTCTTAACTGTGTTGTTTCCAGTTGTACAAAAAGAGAAGGCACACGTGTACCTAAACATGTGTAGCCTTCTCGCATCGTTAACAGCTAAGAGATGTACAGCAAACCGTTCCCATGTCAAGTCTACCAAACACAACATTATTAAGTTCTTGATAGCTAGTATGGTCATCTTTTATATTGTTAAATGATAATCTTACTTCACCATTATCAATTGTAATAGCACCATTAAATTCATAGAACTTATCTGGTGAACCCTTTTCTTGAATATAACCACTAACAACTCCACCAAACATGTTTGATTCTGATTTACCACCACGCACTAAGCAATCGTTATCTACAGTCGCAATAACAGGAATAGCACCACCACCAATAGTAACATTAGCAAAGTTAATGTAGAATCGTCCGACATTCCATGTAATAACGCCATTTGACATGCAGATTTCACCTAAGCTAGGTATACCACTAACTACTTCACTGTTAACGTGATATGGTAAAGTCTGTTTATACTGTACATCGCAACTACCACTTAGAATACCGTCTAGTAAGTAGGTAGCTAATAATTCTTGATTTTCAGTATTTGGATGATTTTTGTCACTACTAAGACCGCCATAGTTATGCATAATATATTCAGAGTTTGTAATATATTTTGCTCCATATCTTCCACACCTTGTATATGCAGGAATTACATTTTTAACAATCTGCTCACGCTTTTCATAATTACCACTCCACCCAATCATAGCAATGTAAATTTCAGCGTTTTTAAACAATTGTTTAGCTCTATCAACTGTCCCTTTAATAGCTGTTAAAATAGAAGCCGTAGACGATACGGCATCATTCCACCCACCTGCTATCAGAATTTTCTTGATAGATAATCGCTGTGTTTCTGTCATTCTGTTAAATGCGTCAGTGATTAGGTTCATAAAGTTTTTACCTCCTGAGCCAACAGATACGAACCCTGCACCACCTGCATATTGTTTCCAGAAATCAACATCTTCTGTCCACCCTGCATACTCACCCATTAAAGTAGGGAATCCTTTTACATTTCCGTCTGGCGTGTAGCCTTCTGCGTAGCTGTCACCGATAATAAGAACATTATTTGCTATAGTAGATGAAATAAGTGGTGTCTTATTGTTTGCTGTTAGAACTTTTACTATATTTTCGTTTCTGTCTATCATAGGTACATAGTCAAAGAACTCTGTTGTTTCTAACTGTACCGGTGTTTTATATCTTATTGGACTGATTGAATTTAGGTCAATCAATGACGCTTTTATTGTTTTAGTCTGGCATGATTCTGTTGAATTTCCTTCTACAGTCTTAGTAACACTTCCATAGCTTTGTTCAACAGCACCAGTATAGTGTTCTTGTTTTTGCACGCCAATTTCAGAATAATTGACTGTTGTTTTAGTGAGGTATTGGTCTGCGTTTACTTCTGCAAGACCAGTGTACGTTTCTGTTTTTGTTTTTCCATTAGTAACAATATCACCACTGTATGTTTCTGTTTTATCTACACCAGTAGTATCAACATTACCAGTATAGGTTTCAGTTTTATTTACACCAGTAGTGGTAACATCACCACTATAGTTTTCTGTTTTATTTACTGCACTTTCTGTTACATCGCCGTTAACAATTTCTTCTTTTGTTTTACACTCATTTTTTAACTTACCTTTGGCATTTAAAGAAACATCACCCGTATAATTTTCAGTTTTTGTTTGTCCGTTTAATACGCTTTTTACATAAGAGATATTAGCGTTTTCGCCCGTAACATCTAACTGTTTGATACTTCCTTTGTAAACACTTCTTGCAATTTTAACAATGTTATTTTGCCCATTATCAACATAGGCTGTATAATTTCTAACACTGTTAATTTCAACATAGTTATCATTGCCGTTAATAGTGAGTAGTTTTGTGGCGTCACTAGTCACAGTACATACAACAGCATTATTATCAGAATTAAGTTTAATAAATTCCTTTCCAACTAAAGTAGAAATAGAATTGAATGTTATATTACTACAATTAGAATCTCCTGTTCCGTTGATAGTCAATGCATTTTCAATAGCATGGTCAAAAACTGTATGACTAATCTGTATATTATTACTAGAAGTAAGTTTAGCCAACGTGAACCCATCAGTAAGAATACACTGTGAGATACTAATATTAACACCAGTACACTCAATAATATCAACATTGTTTACTTGAATGTCTCCATTGCCATCAAACGTAAGACCTGTCAATGTTAGTGTCTTAACATTACCTTTGAGCATAGGTTCTGTAACTCCACCTCTAAGCACCAATCTGGTTACATATCTGCCCTGTCCAAACATGGTAACGTCACTATTTTCTGGAAGTGTTAATGTACCAGTAAGATAAGCGCCACTCGGGAAGTAAACGCACATACCGTTATGAGCTTTAGCATAATCCAGGCACCCTTGAATAGCTTCGGTATCATCTGCTGAACCATTACCGACAGCAGGTTTTAAATTTTCTGGTGGGTTTTTAACACTAAGCATATAATCACTTAAAATCTCTGCAATAATGTTGTTAATCTCACCACTGGAAATGTGCGTTTTAATGAGTTCTCTAATGTACTTTGGTAACTCATTGTTGTTCTTAATCAGCTCGTTTAACTTTTTAACAATTTTACCCTGAACTTCCATATAACTAAGAGAGTCATCGTACACCAATGGTAATACCTTTAAAGTCCAGTATCTAAGTGTTTCTACGTCTGTAAACATGTATTACTCCTTTCTACTCTACCATAGTCCAAAAAATAATTCGTCAAATTCTTTAATAACCTGCGTGTCAATATTCAAGAAAGTTTCACGGTATTTCATAATTAACGAACTGTAGTTTTCTGAATTTTGCTTACCAACAATAGTTTCAATATAATCTTCTGTAGTGTCAACATTACCACTACTCTGTTCACTGTCTTTATAGGTACTTCCACTTTTCTCTGTAGAATTACCACTTATACTCTCATTACTGTTATTTGTGGTGTTAATTTTTCTAGCGTCTGTTAAATACGTCTGGTTATCAACACCAACTAAACCGCCTTGAGGTGTATCACTGAACAAGTTCTTTTCTTCGCCGTTTGCGTTACTATTTTTATTACTAATTGTTGTCTGTGTTGTGTTAGCATCTCTGCTTCCATTACCGCTTCTATTGTCTGTGCTTTTTTCATTTTCAGTTCTGTTATGTTTTCTAGTTAAGTCAACATCATGGAATGGGTCAAACTTTAACTTAGCACTCTCATATAACTGATTATAGTAGGGCATGATTTCTTCTAACTTAGTATTAACCCAAAGCTTCCATATGCCTACAGTTTCACAACATATTTCTCTTAAATAATAGTGCTTTAAGATTTTACAACAAAGTATCTTTCTATAATCTTCGTCAAAGAAAGGCACTTTACTGGTAAAAATCTTGTCCCATGATTTTGAAATGACATCATCTACTGAGTTAAATCCAACACTTTCATCTAACCCACTATCAGTTTCACAAATGTACCTAACTTCTGTTGTGTATTTACTCATTTCCTACACCACCTATCGTACCTGAACCCGGATCTTCTGGCTGATTATCGTCACCAACCTGCTGAAAATCTTCACGGTAATTGACTTCGATACTTGTACCGAACATCTTATTTATTTTTTTAACAGCCTTTCTACGTGATTCTAATCGGCTATACCTGCTGGCAATAGTACCACCTTGGTTACGTGTAACTTCATCAGTTATCAATCTTTCTTTCTTTTGAATATTGATATTGCTTATACCGAGATAAGTTAACGCTTCATTCCATATCTGTGTTTTTAACTGGTACAGTTTGTCACATACATACGGGGCATTAGTGCTAAATGCTTTCAACGAGTTAATATCCAGATTCTTGTCACCAAAAATAAAAGGTGCATTTCCGTCATACTCTTTATATAAATTCAATAGAGTAAGTCTTTGTTTTTCACTACCTTGTAACAGAACTGGTGTTTTCTGTGCATTTGCGTTAACATCAATAATTCTGTCAATATTGTATAGTCTTCGTGCAAACATTTTAACGTCAAGAATACTGTTAGTATGCAATAAATTATTCCAGATAATGACGCTATCTTTATAAGATACTAACTTCTGGTAATTGTTGTAGCCACTGTAAGCACGTCTGAGTAAAGGGTCACCATACACACTTAGTTTACCATTGGTAATGCTGTCTAAACACAAGTCTCCCAATATATCGTCTTGAAAGTAAACCATACACCCCGTTTCAAATAAATGCAATTCTAGGTATCTTTCATCAACTGTATCTGGCAGGTTCTTCCATTCAAACATAGATATAGCAAGTTCTGTTAACCTGTTTAAATACTGGCGATAAGTAAGGTTATTCAACACCATACTTTCGTCAAAAATGTCATGTTTTCTTCGTCCCATTTTTTCACCACCTTATTACACTGGACTATTGTCTAGGTCATATCTACCAACCTCATAGCCATGTTTCCAGAATGTAACACCGTTATCATAGATACTACAAATTTTTTTCATGTCATCAGACGGTACACTACCTGTCATTGTAGCACTAACAGTTTTCACATAGTTCCAATGCGGTCTACTGTTACGGTTAGGAATTTTTACTCTCTTAGTTGCATACCCAAACTTAGTAAAAAAATCGTCAATCATTCTTGCATATTGATGACTAACACTTATTCTACCACCCCAAAAAGTTTTCTTTCCACTTGCCACATCAACGTTACCACTGTGAATATTACCCCTTGCTACATCAGCTGCAATAGATGCCTTATAACCCTGTGATAATAGATTCATCACGGTTCCAACTCCTGCTAGTACGCCTAGCGGTGGAAAACTTACACCTAAAGCAGACAAGCCTAGTGCAGATACACCTGCGGTTGCTGTTGTAGCTAACGGAAGTGCGTTCTGTGCTAACCACGCTTTGAAAGAATCAGTAGACCAGCTGCACATTGGGTAATCATCAAGTATCAATGATTCACCGTTAAGAGTTGTACCTACCTTACTACCCTTGTATCCGTTTGGTCTTAATGCTACTTGAACAGGCATAGTTACTGGAACATCAACATGAAGTGCTACAGTTAAATTGTTAAAAAATTCATATCTAAAACTGGCTGTAGATTTTCCGTTTTCTACTGATAAATAGTTATACGGATAAGTGTACAGTTTATTGTTTTTAGGTTTGTACCCGTCAAGTGTATCATTTGTTGTTAAGGCAGGAACAGAAATGTCAAAACCAAAAGCACCTTTTGAAAACAGTAATTGCAACCCATCATCTGGAATAGCTTTACCAGTAGCTATAACAGGACACATATAAAGTCCCACAATTGCATCTGGCTTTTGGTTATATCTTTGTAATTTTTTGGTCAACGCGGTAACGCCTTTCTTATCTATGTTGTATGCGAATAATGTACACCCACCGTAAATACCATCATATAGTGTACCGTCTGGGTCTTCTGCCGTGTCACAGACCATGCAGATAATACACAATGGGTCAAGTGCTTTAGTTAATTTACCATACCCATTATACACATACTCGCCAGTGTCAAGGTTTTCTGGTATAATGTTAGCACCTATCTGGTCACTTACCGAGTGTTCTCTTTCAACAAAGCAATAATCTGGTGAACAATCAAAAAACCATGTCTGCATAACGTCAATTTCAAAACTGATGTTAGATGTTACGTCATTCACATATTCAACACTTGTGATAAAAGCATAAAACCACTTATTACCATATGCGGAATTTTGAAACATCATGTAGTTGCAATCATAAAGACTGTCAGCTTTAATACCGACTCTTGCTACTCCTTTTTGTACCCTCTGATAACTGTAGTTATTCATATTGTACTTTGTCAACGCACTGAAATAACCGAACTGCGCACTTGCATTGTCAAACCATAATGTGTGGTCATATGTTGTATCTAGTGGTACATCTTTTAGTAACTTTATATTAGTCTGAGGATTTATATACATAATACATTCCTTTCTAACGGGTGTGTGGCAGTAGCATTATACCACCACACGCCCTTAGCATTACCCTTTATTTAAGGTAATAGCAGTGTCAACAGTTGTTGCACCAGTAATAGCCGTAGTAGCTGTATACTTAGTACCGTTAATCTCTGCTACCAGTGTAATCTCTGTAGCAACCTGATTGTTAGGAATCATAATTCCACCATAAGGCTGAACAGCAATACCTGCCGTAGTCAACTCTTCTGTCTGAATGAAGTTTACATTGTGTGGTTCAAGACTCTGACCATCTAAGTCTGGACTGATTGTAAATACCGTAGCAATGTCACTTTCGTCCTTAGCATCAACATGTACTGTGATTGTTGCGGGTAATGTGATTGTAGCATCATCTGTTACAAATACACAAGCGTTTGCAAACGGAGAATTGGAAACTGTTTTCCATGTATGATAGAAATAATTCCAGTACAAACCAGATGCCACATACTTCTCTGTAAATTTGTTGTTGTTGTCATAAACCTGAAACCAGTTTTCGTCCAGAATAACAGCTTTTACATTTTTCAACAGTGCAAGTTCTTCCGTGGTAACTTCTTCGATACCATCAGAATTAGCTCTGATAACATCAAAACGTTCATTGTCGAACTCTGACCAGTTATCAATAAGGAACAGTCTACCCATAAAATCTGCTTTGTCCATGTTGAAAGCACTTGCAAGTACATTTACGTCGTACTGTGCGTTGAACATAGCGTCCATGAAAATAACCTGTCTTTCTTTAGGCGTGTTCGTTTTAACACCTGCTTCATTGAACTCACTTGACATAAATGGTAATAAGTTAGAAGTACCTCTAAACTGAACAGCACTTTCTGTAAGTTCTTTACCAGTACCGATTGACTTCGGATACATTCTACCATGACTGATTGCTTTAATCAACAGGTACTTAAAGAGCAGGAACTCGTCATACTCTGCACCAGTGTAAACAGCATCAACAATCTTAGCAATAAGGTTCTGTACACCGTCAATGCTAAGAAATGCCTGTCTTAAATCTTCGTCCTGAATAGTTACTGGGTACATTACACGCCAGTTCATTACGTGGAAAGCTGAACGAACATCTGGAATACTTCTCTGGAACTCTCTCTTAGGTGCTTTTTCTGCACTAAAGTCTACTGCTTTTGCAATCGATACGAAAATATCTTCTACAGTTTCACCGTACTCAAGGTATCCTTTTTTAAGAATTGAATACGGGTTGTTAAAGTTTGCGGACTGCACACGCACAATAGCAATTCTGTTAACAAGTGCGTTAATAAACTGGTTTGCAAAAGCCGGTGTTCCGTAGATAACTTCTCCTACTTTAGGTATGTCACTTGCCTTTGTTACAGCAGGTACGTTCTGCTGATAATCATATGAAGCGTTCTGCCTGATAACGTTCATAATGTCGATTGTAGACGCATTTAGCGTACTATTAGAAATTCTTCTAGCCATCTTTTAAATCTCCTTGAATAAATCTGAAAATGTCCTTGGGGTATTATCTGGTTCTGGTTTTGGTTCTGGGTTTGGTTCTGGGTTTGGTTCACCTGAGAAAAATCTTTCTGTGTATTTCTTTCTCCAATTTGCGTCGTTTTCTTCGTACTTGCTTTTCCAGTCCGTGCCGTCACCATTTGCTCTTTTTTCAAAATCATCCAGTGTGTCGGTAACATCCTCTAAAAACGAAATGGAATCGTCGTCAGGATTTTCTCCTAGTCTTGTTCTGAAACTTTCCAGAATTTCTTCTCTAGTTTTTACTGCCATTTAATCACCACCTTTCAATTTAATAATGATATTTTAACATCATCCAAACTGGCATTGATTTCTTTTTTGTGGTGTGTGTACCTCCACCCCCACCACCTGCCGATAAGAATCTATAAATAAGAACGGCATTGTTGAGTCTTTCGTCGACCGATAAGAACTCATTTTTTGAAAACCATTTGTTAATTGAAGTGTCATTTGCATGCTTCGTAATAAAGTCATAACATTTTTCTGCATAGGTTACACGAAAATCCCATGTGTGGTCGTGAATACCCTCCCAACCTACGTTGAAAGCATGTGTTAATTCAGCTAAATCTGTACTACTGGAAGTAAGAAAATCTGTTAACGTGGCATATTGACTAGCTTCATCTCTGGAATACCATACATTTTCGTGAATTAAATAATTTAACTGTCCGACACCATCATCATCTTGATATCCATTTTCTTGAAGCCATTCATGCAACTTATAAAGTCTACCGTGTGTATCTCCACCAGTGTTTGTCCATTGTCCTAACCCAAAACCAACATTTAAAGCAGTAAATGAACTAACATTCTGTCCTTCCCACATTCCAGGGTTTATACCACTTTCCTGCCACATATTACCACATATTGCTGATACAACATATGCACTACAACCGTAACCGGTTGCACCACCCTCGCCATATCTGAATAAACGTGGGAATGATGTTTCGTAGTTTTGATTTCCAGTTGTTGAACCTATGCTAACCTGATACTCTAGTGGTGCATTGTCTGTGTGCGCCCCCATGAATACACCTTTTCCATTGCCACCTTTGTAGCACATTTCTGTATGGGAAACTGAAAGACCAATGTCACCAGGTAAGTATTCGCCACTAGCATCAACTTCTTTGAAACCTAGTGAAAGTAAAACATCTGCTTCTGTGTAAGTTGTGAAAGCGTTATATTTTGGTGCGTAGTTAGGTGTTGTAAATCCACCTGCTAAGAGTGCATAGTTTATGAAAGAACTGCAATCGTAATATGTAATGCCACCTACGGTCTGGGCGTTTCTATATGTCTGACTGTATCCCACGTTAGGGGCATTACACGTTTCGATTGCCCATGAATAAGCTTTGTTGATGTCCGGCATGATATTATCCTAACATCTGGTTAACGAGTTTTTGAACCTCGTCGTAATTGTAACCTGCTTTTTCAAGTCTGTTTTTTCTTTCTTTTCCTACACCCCATACACCTTTAATAACTTCTCTTGCAACTTCACCATTCGACTTGTAACCACCTTTTGTAAAGAGTCCGTTTACATAACTTTGTACTTCATCATAATTATAACCTGCATTTTCTAAGAGTCTTTTTCTCTCATTACCTACACCCCATTTACCTGCAACAACCTGCTTAGCTATTTCTTCAATAGTGAAAGTTTTATTGCTATTTGTGTTTACACCAGTAAAACGTAAATGTAAATCCCAACCTAGATAATAATTATAATAGGAAGTAATCCGAATTTCTTTACCTGTCTGGTCACCAGTTTTACCACCTGTTACTGTACCTTTTTCGTTGATTGACGCTTCAACTATCTGACTTTCATTTATACTCATACATACGTGGTTTCCTCTGTTTAAATGAATGTCACCTGCTTTCCATGGTGCTTTGCAATCAACAAACCCTGCTTTTCTTAACTGTGATTCTAAGTTGCCAGTCCATGAATAAGGCGAAACAGCGAAACCTGCATAGTATAATGCTGTCCCTACCAGTGAACTACAGTCATAATCTGGACCGTTTCTGTGCTGTTGGTCATAACCATGAATATTGTCCTTTGCTGTGTTAATCATGAAAGAAACAGCTTTGTTAATGTCAGCCATTTGTTACTCCTTTCTGGTTTCTGAAATGTGAAAAAGTTCCATAAGTTTGCTCGGTAAAAGGTCTGAGTTAATTTTGGATATGTTTTCTAGTATTGAAACTAGTTCAGTTGTGCATACATAAAGGGCAATAACTGGTAATATTGTTACGCCTAGTTTGAATCCTATAACACCACCGTACCCATCAACTAACCAAGCCGTAAAATAACAGAAAATAAAACCCACTTTTTTGAAAAGACCATCACGTAGTTTAGCGGATTTAATGTCTTTATTTTTTATGGCTGACACAATACCGGTTAGTACGTCTAGGGTGTTAAACCCTAACGCTACAAAGATTGGATATAAGTTCTCCATGGCATCTCCTTTCTTATTTAATTCATCTTTATTATAGCACAACACTTGCAAAAAATCAATAGGTGTGTTATAATTAAGTGTGGAAAGGAGATTTTTGATATGCCAAAATATTATGACGGTACTAAATTATTGTCAATGCTAGATATCAATGGTAACAAACCAGAAATATATATGTGTACAACAAATCGTACTGGTGGTAAAACTACATACTTTGGTAGACTTTGTATAAATAGATTCTTAGATAAGGGTGAGAAGTTTGGTCTTATCTATAGATATAACTATGAACTAGATGATATTGTAGACAAGTTCTATAAAGATTTAGGTAGTTTGTTCTTTCCTAGTCACACAATGACATCAAAACGTAGGGCATCTGGTATCTTCCATGAATTATTCTTAGATGAAAAAAGCTGTGGTTATGCTATTAGTTTGAACAGTGCTGACCAGATAAAAAAATATAGCCACCTTTTTAGTGACATAGAACGACTTATCTTTGATGAATTTCAATCTGAAACCAATCACTATTGTGCTGATGAAACAAAAAAACTTCTTAGTATACACACCAGTATTGCACGTGGACAAGGTAAACAGGTAAGATATGTACCAGTGTACATGCTTAGTAACCCTGTTAGTATTATCAACCCTTATTATGTGGAACTAGGTATTAGTTCAAGACTGAAAGATGATACAAAGTTCCTACGTGGTGACGGGTTTATTCTGGAACAAGGGTTCATTGAGAGTGCAAGTGAAGAGCAAAAAACTAGCGGTTTTAACAGAGCGTTTTCTAAGAATAAATACGTCGCATATAGTAGTCAGTGTGTTTACCTTAATGACAACAAGAGTTTCATTGATAAACCAGTAGGTAAAAACTCTTACATTTGTACACTCAAATATAAGGGGTGTGAGTTTGGATTGAGAGAGTTTCCAGAAAACGGATATGTATATTGCGATGACAGACCAGACAGTACATATAGATTAAAGATAACTGTTACAACAGATGACCACGAAATAAACTACGTTATGCTAAAACGAAATGACTTCTTATTATCTAATCTTAGGTTCTTGTTTGAACGTGGTTCATTCAGATTTAAAGATATGAGATGTAAAGAAGCTGTGCTTAGTGCATTGAGTTACTAGGTATCTTCTTATGTGTTCAACATTGAACGTGTAGGGTAGCACACTTGAAACTATAGTGCCTGCATTGTTTGTCGTTTTCGCTGAACGCTTTGTTTGTCACATAAGTTAAAGATATAAGATAAGCAGGGATACGAACTTAGTTCGCCCCTGCTTTTCATTTACCTCATTTCATATGATGTGTCAACCAATAAGATTCCACCACGTATACGCTTCGGTCTTAATTTTCCGGGAACTTTTAACCCAACTTTGAAGTCATTAAAATCACGAACTATAGGTTTATGCGTGCCACTTTCAAATAAAAACTCTAACTCTTCTGGTGTCCAATCTTTATGATTGTTTGTTGATTCATCTGTGTACCCATCTTCATGTGCTGTACCGTCAAGAGATAGCTGAAATAAATCCTTACATCTTTGTGGCATACCTGCACACTTTATGTTATTGTATGGTACTTCAATAGGTTCACAATTTTCTGCAACTACATGCTCAATATATGTTTTCTGTCTGGTGAAAATAGCTTTATCCCAACAGCTTTCCAGTTTCCAACAACAGAAATTTTTATCATCAACCTTTATACCTTTTATTTCTTCTGGTTTAAGGTCACAATGTATACTGTCTGTATCAGCATATATAAACCCCATTTTATCTTTACCATAGAAGTTCTTTTGTGCAGAACGGATTGTAAAGTTCCTTGCATAACTGGTTATTGCTGAACCTACTGGAATGTACCCTGCTTTTTTGTTTGACTCTGCCACTGGAAGAAAACCTATCGTTTTATCATCTTTAATGTACGCTAATTTGAATGAAGAGTCTTTACTACTTGCCATCTTTCCATATAGATTATTAAGAAATAGCTTTGCTAATTCACGTAATGCACCTTTACTTTCCATTTTAATTTTCTTGTATTTTTCTATGTACTCGTCAAAGATTCCTATTTGTGAATAAAAGTAGCAGCCATCTAATATTTCAAAGTCTACTAATTCATAATGCTCTTTTAATAGCTGATAGTCTGTCATAGTTAAAGTAAGTTCAACTCTTGTATCTCTTAGTACGCCGTCATTATCTTTATAAAAAGCATAGTATTTATCCGTGGTAGCATCATAAATATCAGATGTTTCAAGTGCTTCTGTTCCCTTGTAAAGCCACGATGACTTTATTTGAATAAAAGGTAACATGTTTTCTTTGATATAAAACCTTGTTTTTATTCTTACAAAGTAGTACATGTTAGATTGTAAAGCTTTGTCTGGAATAAAGTTTCCCGACCAGAATTTTGGCTTACCAACTGGATACCGATTGCCACTTTCACTTGACATCATACTTGGATATAATGAATTTACGTCTGCTGTTGTACCATAGCCGTGTACTTTGTTCTCTTTACCTTTAACTAAATAGCACCAACCTCCACGATAGGAACGTCTAATATAATCTCCTGCCGTGTGATATTTATAGGTACTTTCGTCTAAGTCGATGTCGTACATATCTGGAAACATCTCTTTGTACTCTAATTGTAACCTAGTAGATGTCTTACATATTTCTTTATATTCTTCCAGACAACATGAACCTATTGTTAGATTGTTATGTCCTTGATCAAACATAATCTCAAGAGCTTCTTTTACAACTAATACATCATTTGCTATGTACTCTTTTTCTTTGTCTGTTATTGGACATCCTGCATATCGTAAACCCTCATATTCCATATCTAATTTTTTGTGCTTTGTTCCAAAATTATTGCCAATTCTTTTTACTGAAAATGGTAACAGTTTTAACGAATCACGTATTTCTATAAAGTGGTTGTTAACTTTAATGATAATGGTGTACCACATACCTTTGTCTGATATGGAATATTTGAATGAGTTATTATCCATAAACTTGTCTTTCTTCCACACTACAGCATTTTCAGCTTTACCTGTTTTATCATACGCTTGATTGAAGTGTTTATCTATCAATAGATATGATAACCAAAACGAACCATCAAACTTTAAATTGTGATAGTACGCTATTATGTTACAATCCTGCTCTAAGAAATAGTTAAACTGTTCATCAATCGAGTGAAATATCTGTACATCTTCGGTATATAATTCTACAGATGCAGACGCCCATACTTCTGTATACTCTTGACCTTTATATACAGTTGTTTCAAAGTCGCACATATAATACTTGAATTTTTTAATCTTCAATTGTATAACCTATCTCGTTATACTCAAAAGCGTCCATTAAATCACGTTTATACTGTTCAGATGCATCTGGCAGATACTCTATCAAGGCACTTGAAAACTCCTCTAAAGCACTGGAAGAGTCATACTTGTTTCTATTCAAATAGTCATGTAACTGATATGGCATGTTTTCTAATGCAATAGCCACATCTTCAATACACTGCTCTACTATCAGTTTGTCTATAAGTGCTATCACCTTGTCAGCTATTTCTTTAGGAAAACCAGATATTGACTGTTTGAACCCCTCTACTTCCAGACTAGCAAAACCAGCTTCCATTATATTGTCGACCTCTTGAATGTGTACTGGTACTGTCATAGCTCGTAGTTTCTCTGGTGTTAGTGATTTTAATTCTAGAGTTAGTTTGGTAAGTTCTGTTCCCGTTACGCCTTGCTCACGCATCATCTTTTCAGTTGGAATGTATAGGTCTGTGATAAGTCCTTGTTTGTTTAATCTTCTTATGTAGCTGTTGATACGATTTCTGTTACGTGTATAAGCTGATACTTTCTTTTTTCTTTTTGCCATGAAAAATCACCCTCTTGTCTAAAAAAGCGTGTACCGTTTAAAGTACACGCTGTTAATATTTATAAGTTACTTAAGACTTTCTAAATCTAACTCACAATTGATAAAGTCACGGCCTGCTTTCGTCTTTCCCGACGTCTTAATGATTGTAAACTGTTTATCTTTCATGATATTTGAAATATCTCTGATTGAACGTTTGAACGTTGATGACTGGCACGAATATACTTTCTTTTCTGGTGTGATGACTGAAAGAATATCAGATATTTCACCTGTTGACTCTTTGGTATCCTCAAATGTAAGAATACCATCAATGATGATGTGTGTACCGTCTGGTACGTCTTTCATTGAAATGATTGTCGGTGCAATTGTCATAAGATACTGTTCAACTTCTGAAAATTCTCTGCTACATTCTTTGATTTCTACCATATTCTTTTACCTCTTTCTTTTTTTCTGTTATTCTGTTACGTTTTCTTCTGATGGTGTTCTCGGTGGCAGGACTTTAGCATGTTCAATGAACTCCTGCTCTGCCATACCGTAAAGTGTTTCAATCTCTTCCTTATCAACAATGTGTACTGGTTTAAGTGTTTCTGTTTCAAGAACTTCTTTCACTTTCTTAAGAAGTTTTTCGTCATCCTTGTAAGTACGTGGAACTACCACAGACTTGTTACAAGGTTCTCCTGTCTCAATGTCTAAGCACATTACGTTGACTTTTGTTGTGATAATTGTTCTGGTTACCATTGGTACTCTTGCCATGTTTTTCTTCCTCACTTTCTTTATTTTTAAAACGTCAAGATATAGTTTAGTGCTATAAAGCACTAGAGCAGGTGACAGGGATTGAACCTGTTTCACGTGAATGAGCGATGAGAGGATTATTTAAGATTCACGCATTTTACCAATAAACTACACCTACTAAGGGGCAGGTGGCGTAGTGGATTGGAAGTCTACACCACCTATGGCAAACGTAACTTAGATTTTTGTCTATTACCTTGCTACAATTATATAATAGCATATGACGGTCTAAATGTCAAGTATTATTTGAATTTTTTCCGAACAAAATACTTATCCAAAATGAACTGCTTATATTGATTTTTTATCGTATCTGCCACGATTTTCGCTGTCATATACGAACTAGCTCGTAATTCAATGCGTGGTATAGCTGTGTGCCAACATAAACAGTGATTTACATAGATGTCTACCACAAGAGTTCCGTTTACCACTGATATGGATACATCGTCCTTGATGTCCTCTTTAATCATTTCCTTTACTAACTTTACATAGTGTTTACTCATTTTTGTTCCCTCTTTCTTTCTGGTTTTATTTTAATTAGTTTCAACACCTTGTTGGTGCTAAAGGGTGTACAGTGTTGAAACTGTAACCGTGCCAACCACGCACCCTTGTTAGTTTTGACTAACTTTATGTATTCTTAGAATATGTAAATTGTCTTGATGGAGTCTAATCGTAATGTACGCTTGACAGTATCTTGTTTGATTGTCAGTATACCAGAATCAAGCGAAAATGATTCTGTTACAAAACGCTCTGAATCAGAATCTTTAAATTCGACCATGATACGCATATTGTTTGATTTTTCATGCTAACTCTCCTCACTTTCTTTTTTAGCTGTTCTAGGTGGAAGAACTGTAGCGTATCTGATAAAGTCCTCTTCTGACATTCCAAGAAGTAAATCATCTACCGTGGTGCTGTTGATGTTTACAAGTTTGAATGTATCGGTCTGGAAAAGCTTCTGTAGCTTTTTGAGAAGAATTTCATTAGTGTCATATGTCCCGCCGATAGTGTACTCACGTATCTGTACTTCTGCCGTTGTGACATCAATCGTCATAACTTCTGCTGTTGTCTGGGTTACTGTCCTTGTTACCATTTTTTCTCTTGCCATAATAATACCTCTTCTTTCTATTGTGATGTTGTTTAGTTTCTGCACCTTGTTGGTGCTAATGGGCGGACATCGTTGAAACTGTAATCGTGCCGAACCACGCGCCCTAGTAGATTATACTTCACGATAGGTTACTCGCTCTTTGCAACCATATGTACCATGTCCGTAATCTTTATCAAACTTTGAAATGTGTTGTGCTGATGTATTTGTATACCCATAGACCGCCCTAAGAAAGTCATAACAAGTATCAGTGCTTTTCTCAATAATTGCTACTACTGTACGATAGCTTCGCAACACATAGAAACTAGGTGTTTCATAGACATACGCTTGGCAGGTTCTAAGACGTGTTCCGTGATGTAAAACAGTACCTTTTATTTCCTCATTATAACGGTCAACTGCTTCCAATACTTCCTTGTTAGCTTCGAGCTGTGCTTTTTTACGCAATCTCATAATGACTCCTCTCTTTCTGTTTAATTATTCTCTTGCCATGTTTCATATAAAAGTGACCACGCATGGTTCAACTTTTCTTTAAAATCCTGTTTACCACATTCTTTTTCCATTTTCGTAGTTAAATCAAATAGCTTGTCCTCTAATTCCTTTATGTCTTCTAGGTTTTCCATATAAAACGCTTTTCTAGTTTTCATGTTAATTTCTCCTCTCTTTCAATATTTAGTTTTCAAGGTTCTTGACACTCATGTGTCGAGTGGTAGACTCGGAGTTGAACCAAGTTTAATCACCAAACTGAACTACCTATTAGTTATCGGTTATTTATACGATAGCGATAAACGGTTTACCTTGTCTATTCACATTATGAAAGGACTATTTTTCACGGTTTGACGTGGTTGCCGTGTCCATGTGAGTATGACTTTTTTCAGAAGGTGTTCTCACCACACCCCAGAGGTTTATCTATCCATATACCACCTCTCAAATCTTGACAGTTTATACTCACCGGTCGTTGGAGTATTTACTTTTTGTACTTTTATTATAGCACATCTTGGTAGGATTGTCAACCCTTGTTTTCACTTTCATGTGTTATCTGGTGTTGATTCTCTTTCCTTACCTTGTAACTATATTATAGCACATCTCGGTAGGTTTGTCAACCCTTGTTTTCACTTTCATGTGTTATCTGGTGTTGATTCTCTTTCCTT